>R20__coassemble_1426_pt1 | contig 13203 bp, 11 predicted proteins | sample R20__metabat2_low_PE_030 | metagenome-assembled genome bin R20 | reverse complement strand
GTTGCTCAGGAACTTATAAATAAAGTTAAATTGTAGTGTTGCGGAATTAAGGATTTTCAAACCGTTGCAAACTTCTGGCGTTTTTTTTGTATTTATTTTTCAGCGAACACCACGCCGCTTTCCTACACGCCGCCCTCGTCACTGGGGTCGATGGTCATGCCGGGGTTGATGGGCTCGGTGTCAAGCCCGGTGGCTTTCTCCATGGAGACGCTGCCCTGCGGCGTCACTTTCAGCTGTATGGGGAAGGCCATGTCGGCAGTCTCGTCGGGGTCGCCCACGGTGGCGATGAAGTAGAGGGCGCTGTGGTCGTCGAGTTTTGTGTAGTTGTAGGTGAAGCCCACCAGTGCAGAGGTCTGCATGAACTCCTGGGGCACCAGCTCACTGAAGTCGTGCTTCGTGAAGGTGCGCTGCACGATGGTGCGTGCGCCCTGGCGGACGACGAGCGTCACCTTGTTGTCGTGGTAGTCGTCGCCCTGCGGATTGCGCACCACGGGCAGAGAGTCTGTGGGCACGAAGTCATACTGGTAGGTGTAGGTCTGTCCCGCCACGCTGAGGCTGTCTGTCCTGTGCAGTTCGCGCAGGCTGATGATGCCTGTGACGGAGTCTTCGGTTTCCACTACGCGCTCGGGGGCTGCTGTCTTCTGTCCGCCGTTGCAGGCCGTCAGCATGGCCGCAAGGGTGGTAAATATAAAAATGTGTGTCTTTTTCATGCTGCTTTTGTGTTGATGGTTCGGGGGCACTTTGCCCTTGTTCCAGGAAAAAACGTGCAAATATAGCATGAAACAACGTTAACTGCAAAGCGATTGTCCAAAAAAAGAATAAAATGCTTTCTGTTTCACTGAAAAAAGGCGTAACTTTGCATCGGATTTGAGTATTAGATTATGCGTTTTACAAAGAAAAAGAATAAAAAGAACTGGCTGGTGAGAGCTGGCGAACCGCTCACGGAGATGGACCGCCGCATCCTGTATTTCCAGAACAAGGGCCATCTGGTGCCAAGCCGTGGACTCATCAAGACTCCCGAGCAAATCGAGGGCATCCGTGCCGCTGGTGTGGTGAACACGGGCGTGCTGGACGCGGTGGCTGCCGAAATTCATGCTGGCATGTCAACGCTGGAGATTGACAACCTGGTCTATCAATATACCATGGATCACCACGCAACGCCGGCCTGCCTGGGCTATGAGGGCTTCCCCAAGAGCTGCTGCACCAGCGTGAACGAAGTGGTGTGCCACGGCATTCCCAACGAAGACGAGATCCTGGAGGAGGGCGACATCATCAACGTGGACTGCACCACCATCCTGAACGGTTACTTTGCCGATGCCAGCCGCATGTTCATCATCGGCGAGACCACGCCCGAGAAGAAGAAGCTGGTGGATGTGGCCTGGGAGTGCCTGAAGATAGGACAGGCCGAGGCCAAGCCCTACTGCTTTGTGGGCGACCTGGGCAATGCCATTGCCAAACATGCACACAAGAACGGTTTCACCATCGTGCGCGACCTCTGCGGACACGGTACAGGCAACGCCTTCCATGAAGACCCCGACGTGGAGCACTACGGCAAGAAGGGCACCGGCATGTTGCTCGTGCCCGGCATGGTCTTCACCATCGAGCCGATGGTCAACATGGGCGACTGGCGCGTCTTTGTCGATGAAGATGACGACTGGACGGTGGTCAGCGAGGATGAACTGCCCTCGGCCCAGTGGGAGCACACCTTCGTGATGACCGAAGAGGGCGTCGAGGTGCTTACCTATTAGTCGGTTCGAAAGGCTTGTTGCCCTGATGTTGTTATCCCGTTATTACGTAATTCGTTATTAGAAATATGCATATACTTGCCATAGAATCTTCCTGCGACGACACCAGTGCTGCCGTCCTGCGTGACGGCATCCTGCTGAGCAACGTGACTGCCTCGCAGGCTGTCCACGAAGAATACGGGGGCGTCGTGCCCGAACTGGCCAGCCGTGCCCATCAGCAGAACATCGTGCCCGTGGTGGATGCAGCCATCCGCCGTGCCGGCATCACCAAGGCCGACTTGGGGGCCATTGCTTTCACGCGCGGCCCGGGCCTGATGGGCTCGCTGCTTGTGGGTGTCAGCTTTGCCAAGGGCATGGCACGCAGTCTGGGTATTCCCATGATTGACGTGAACCACCTGCAAGGCCATGTGCTGGCGCATTTCATCCGTGAATCGGAGGACGACCACGACCAGCCCACCTTCCCCTACCTGTGTCTGCTCGTCAGCGGCGGCAACTCACAGATTGTCAAGGTGAACTCCTACAAGGACATGGAGATATTGGGGCAGACCATCGACGACGCGGCAGGCGAGGCCATCGACAAGTGCTCCAAGGTGCTGGGCCTGGGCTATCCCGGCGGTCCCATCATCGACAAGCTGGCCCGTCAGGGCAATCCCGATGCTTTCACCTTTGCCAAGCCCAACATCAAGGGCTACGACTACAGCTTCTCGGGCCTGAAGACCTCGTTCCTCTACAACCTGCGCGACTGGACGGCTGAAGACCCCGACTTCGTGGAGCACCACAAGGCCGACCTCGCAGCCAGTCTGGAGAAGACCGTCGTGGATATTCTGATGAAGAAACTGCGCCTGGCCGTCAAGGACACAGGCATCCGTCAGGTAGCTGTTGCCGGCGGCGTGTCGGCCAACACGGGCCTCCGCAACGCCTTCCGCGACCATGCCCGCCGCTACCACTGGCGCATCTTCATTCCCAAGTTCAGCTATACTACCGACAATGCCGCCATGATTGGCATCACCGGCTACTTCAAGTACTTAGACAAGGACTTTGCCAGCATCGACTTGCCAGCATACGCCCGCATGGAAAAATGATCTGTAGAATGAAACGATTAGGAATAGTTTTGCTGATGTCCATCTTTATGATGGGCGTAACGGTAAGGGCTGCTGATGAAAGTGTGAAAAGCTTCGTCGCAACAGCACCAGATACAGTCATGCAAGGCCAGAAATTCACAGTTACTTATACGCTTTCTGCGACGACCTGGGACAAGGATGGAAGTAAGGTACAGAGAGGTAAAGGCTTTAGCGTGGAGGACATGTCATACGACATGAAAGCCGGTCAGCAATACCATCAACTGATTGCCACAGTCACCTATCTTACGTCTCGCACGGGGGTGGTAGAGCTGCCCGGCATGGTTGTTATGGTCAATAAGCAGCCAGTGAGGTCTGCCCCTAAAAGTATCTATGTAAGACCCCATCCGCAGTATGGTGAGGAAATGGCCTACGCACATGCTTGGCTGCTAAAAAATGGACAGCATCCCGACTCTATCTGTCTGCGGATGGCTGAAGAAGACAAAGACTTTTGGCTGTTTCATGACAGATGGAATCATTGTTTCTGTCTGATGGCCAAGAAGAGTGTGTGGCCTCTAATTGATATCCCCGTCTTGGCATATAGTACAGAAAGTGCCATCAACGGTTCTTCCGATCGGAATTATGCCAATATGGTGCAACCGTACAGGAAGCAAATCGCTGTTTTGCAGTCGTTGGCAGGCAAGGTTGTTCCGGCAGATAAACAGCCCTATACGCGGAAACTTCCGTTTGTTGCCCCATTGTTGGGCAGATTGCAGTGGGGGCAGGAAGCCCCCTACAATTACTATGCGCCGACGATGCAGGGCAGAAAGTTCATTGTCGGCTGTGTGCCTTTGGCTGTTGCCATGGTCATGAATTATTACCAATGGCCAGAGCAGGGGCAGTCGCACGTATATTATCAGCCGGACAACAATGTATATAAAATGGACTTCAGCCAGTGCAATCCCCAATGGAGTACCTATCAGGAGACGTATGAGGCGAAAGATACGCTGGAAGCATGTAATCTCTCCAAACTGTTGACGGCACTGGGAGTATCGCTTGACGCAAATTTTAACGAAGTGGGTACCAGTGCTTCACTGACCAACGTGAAGCATCTGCTGTGTAACAACCTGAAATATTCAGGCAAGGCCACCCTCTATTACCATAAACTCACCGACAGTGAGACCGCTTCGTATATTTACCATGAACTTGACCAACGGAGGCCATGCATTGTGACCAATGAAGGTCATGCCTTTGTCTGCGACGGTTATCAAGGGGATTTCCTGCATTACAACATGGGCTGGAGGGGATATTATAACGGATTCTACCGTCTGAAGTTAGGATGCTACGAAACGGCGGAAAGCAGTTCCCTCATTCTGATTAAAGGTGTCTTGGGCGGCATTGAGCCACAGCGCGAAGATGGAATGAGCAAGGAGGTAATTCTCAAGAAAGCCGGAACCCTTGCCGAGTGTCTTTCCGATGAGGAAAAAGAGAACCTCATCCGGCTTTCTATCTCTGGCCCCATCAACAGTGCTGATGTCTGTCTGCTCCGCAAAATGGCAGGTGCAACGGCAGACAAGCCTTTTGAGTCTTGGCATGGCGGTTCCCTGCGTGAGCTCGACCTTGACCAGGCGGTGATTATGGATGATGATACGCCCTATCTCACCCAGAAGGCTACAGGTTTCTTCTCCACAACTTCCACCAAGACGAATGCTTCTGGTGTCAGCTACGACAAGAAGAGTACGACTTTCTACTTCGATACCATGACAGAAAAGGAGTGGAAGCAGTTCAAAAACATGGTGGGTGTGAAGCATGAGGGTCTGTTCTATACGCGGACAGACGACAATCAATATTGGGCAAATTACATCTGTAGCAAGGATGTCGTAGGGGCATTCATGTTTGCTGATTGCAGTTCGCTTCACAGCATCATCCTGCCCGAAACGACCAGAAAGATAGATTCCTACGCATTCTTCCGTTGCTCCTCTCTCCAGCAGATTCGTCTGCCGGAGCACATTGAGGAGGCAGGAAAAACTCCATTTTCAAATTGTACCTCTCTGGAAATTGTCGAGGCTCCGCGTGGCTTTAAGCCGAAAGGATTGCTTTACGAAAAATGCTCACCTATTATGAAGAAGCTGACATTATATTGAGACGATTAAGAACAGAAGATAGACTATAACAGAATGAAAGAAGTCCGCTATTTCTATGTGCCCAACGCACCACAGCAGAATGAACTGCCTGAAGAGGAAGCTCAGCACGCCGCCCGTGTGCTGCGCATGGCGGCTGGCGACGAGATGGTGCTCATCGACGGGGTGGGGAACTTCCACGAAGCGGCCATTACTGAAGTTGCCAAGCGTTATTGCCGCTACCGTATCACGGCCACCCTGCCGCAGCAGAAGGCCTGGACGGGGCATTTGCATCTTGCTATGGCGCCCACGAAGAACATGGACCGCACGGAGTGGCTGGCAGAGAAAGCCACCGAGATTGGTTTCGACGAGCTGACTCTGCTGCGTTGCCACTTTTCGGAACGGACGGTCGTGAAGACGGAACGCATCGACAAGATTCTGATTTCGGCCATGAAGCAAAGCCGAAAGGCGGTGAAACCCACGCTGAACGGCATGACGGGCTTTCGGGATTTCATTGAGAGCTTTACTATAGCTAAAAATGGAAACAGACTGATTGATAAATATATTTGCCATTGCTACGAAGAGGGGCCGATGACAGAGAAACCACTCCTGCGCGATGTGCTTGTGCCAGGCCAGGATGCCTTGGTGCTGATTGGGCCGGAGGGCGATTTCAGTATTGATGAAGTGCGTATGGCCGAAGCTGCAGGCTTCCGTTCCGTGTCGTTGGGAAAGGCGCGGTTGCGCACCGAGACGGCGGCACTGGTGGCGGTACACCTGATGAACCTTGCTAATTCGTAAAACCAACAAATAAGATAGATATGAAAAACTTCCGATTGATGGCAATTGCAGCCCTCGTGCTCGTTGCTTTGGCTTCGTGCCACAAGACAGACTACATCCAGGTGATTCCGCAGGAGTCCTCCTGCGTGGTATCGGCTAATATAGCCAAGATGGCGACTGACGGCGACCTGGCCAACAGCAACCTGATGGGTGTGGTGAACCAGTATATGGGGCTGATTACGGCTGGCGATGCAAAGCAGCAGTTCCAGCACTATGTGGACAATCCTGCCGACTTGGGTATTGATTTCACACAGCCGGTATATTTCTTCATGGCGGGCGACATCACAGGCGTAACGATGCGTGTGGCAGACGATGACGATGTGGAGAAGTTTGTCCAGATGCTGAATAATCAGGGTCTGTGCAGCAACGTGCAGACGGTTGACGGCGTGAAGCTGACACAGTTTCTGGACGACATTGTCTTTGCCTACAACGCTCATACGATGCTGATGCTGGCTAACGTCAGTGGCAGCCTGGTGCAGACCCGTCAGATAGCAGCCCAGCTGATGAAGCAGGACAAGGCCAGCAGTTTTGTCGAGACTGAGGCATACGACGAAATGGATGACCTGAGCGACCGCGACATAGTGGCTTACACCAACGGTGCCGCTCTGTCGGGCGAATTGCTTGAAAGTGTCAAGTCGCTCCTGCCCACAGGCATCCGCCCGGTTGACATCGAGTTGTTTTCGTCGGTGGAGTTTAAGAAAGGCAAGGCCGTGCTGACGGCAGAAATAGAAGGCAAGTCGCAGACGGCGCAGAAGCTGATTGACGAGGGCAACAAGAACTTCCACAAGATAGAGGGCCGCTACCTGGAGCCGCAGGAGGGCTTTGCCGTGTGGATGGCTATGGGCGTAGAAGGCTCTTGGTTGCTGGAGCACCTGAAACAGAATCCCCAGGCCAAGCAGACCTTGCTCATGCTGGAGCGTGCCATCGATGTGGAGGCCATCATCCGCTCGGTGGATGGGGATGTAGCCATCACGTTGTCGAAGGATTTTGACACAGAGAAAGGTCTGGCCGGTGCCGACTTCATGCTGATGGCCAATGTGGAAAACACAGACTTCCTCAGGGATGTGGACTACTGGCAGAAGACCATGAAGCAGTACGGCGTTAGCATGTCGCGCACCAAGGGTAACGACTACGTGCTGAAGGCCAGCGACTACAGTCTGAACTGGGGTGTTGATGGCAAGGACGTTTACTTTGCCTCGGCCAAGATGTTTGCAGCCAATGCCACTGCCCAACGCAGCCAATTGCTCTCTTCGCGTGCCAAGGAAATCAAGAAGAGTCAGGTCTATGTTTACATGGATCTGGAGAGTCTGCTCAAGCACGCTCGCACAGGCAATCCAGCCCTTGACCACGTCGTCAGCCAGCTCAAGGCTTTCGTGCTGAAGTCGAAGTCTTCAAATAGTGTGGAATTTTCGTTGGAACTCAAGGACGACTCGCAGAATTTCCTGAAGGCCGTACTGTAGGTTCATTACTCATCTTCCCCTTTCTGTTATGGAAAAAATTCAACTGTTCCACACGTTGCCTTTGGTGTTCTCTACTCGTAACGACCTTGTGTCGGACATCTGGCAGCAGGATGTGGAGCTTGAAAAAGAAAAACTATATCTGCTGGAGGCCAACTCTGGCACAGGCAAGTCCTCCTTCTGCAGTTTCATCTACGGCTACCGAAGGGATTATCTGGGCGACATCCTGTTCGACGGACAGAACACACGCCAGTACACCATCCCTCAGTGGGTGGATGTGCGCAAATGTCACATTGCCCTGCTGTGGCAGGAACTGCGGCTTTTTCCTGAACTGACAGCCTGGGAGAACGTGCAGATCAAGAACAAGCTGACGGGTTTTCAGAAGCGGAAGCAGATTGAGGCGTGGTTCGAACAGCTGGGCATTGCAGACAAACGCGATGCGCTGATTGGACGGATGTCCTTCGGCCAGCAACAGCGCGTGGCGCTCATCCGCACGTTGTGTCAACCCTTCGACTTTGTCTTTGCCGACGAGCCCATCAGCCACCTGGACGATGACAACTCTGCAGCGATGGGCCAGATTCTCACAGCCGAGGCTAAACGGCAGGGAGCCGGCATCATTGTTACTTCTATAGGTAAGCACATCGAACTGCCATACGACAGGGTGTTTCGCCTGTAATCCTCCTTCTCCCCCACAATACAGCATAGTCTCTCAACTCTAAACGCTAAACTCTCAACATTACAATGAATCTCGTCTGGAAATTACTTCGTCAGCATATCTCCGTACCGCAGTTCGCAGGTTTCTTCTTTGCCAACCTGGTAGGCATGGCCATCATCCTGCTGGGTGTGCAGTTCTATACAGATACACAGGCTGTGTATTCGGGCGAAGACACGTTTATGAAGTCCGACTACCTGATTGTCAACAAGCGCATCGGTGCCATGACCACGCTGACGGGCAAGTCGAACAGTTTCACGGATGCAGACATCGCCGACCTCCAGGGACAGCCCTTTGTGGAGCGGCTCGGCCTGTTCACGCCCAGTGCCTTCGATGTCTATGCCAGTTTTGACATTGACGGCTTTGCTAACATTTCCACCGATATGTTCTTCGAGTCTGTGCCCGACGACTTTGTCGATGTGGCCACGGCGGTGTGGAACTACCATGCGGGCGACACCGATATCCCCATTATCTTGCCCAAGAACTACCTCGACCTCTACAACTTCGGTTATGCCCAGTCGCGTAATATGCCAAAGCTGTCGGAAGGCATTGTGGGTGCACTGAAGCTGAAAATCCGCATCGACGGGGCAGGGAAGACTGCTTTCTACACGGGGCGGATTGCTGGCTTCAGCAGCCGCCTCAACACCATCCTCGTTCCGGAGGCGTTCATGCGCTGGGCCAATGCCGAGTTTGCCCCGGAGGCCAGCAAGGAGCCTACGCGCCTCATCATGGAGGTGAACAATCCCACCGACGAGCGCATCACTTCCTACCTCCAGCAAATGGGCTACGAGACGGAGCAGGACAAGCTGGAAGCCTCGAAGACGACCTTCATCCTGCGCATCATCGTGGGCATCGTGATGACGGTGGGGCTGGTCATCAGCGTGCTGGCGTTCTACATCCTGATGCTCTCCGTCTATCTGCTGGTGCAGAAGAACAGCACGAAGCTGGAGAACCTGCTGGTCATTGGCTACAGCCCTGCCCGTGTTTCGTTGCCATACCAGCTGCTCACGGTCGGCCTTAACGCTCTTGGACTGCTCATCGCCGTAGGCGTCTTGGTGGCGGTCAGGGGCATTTACCTGGATATGTTCCAGAATTTCTTCCCGACGCTGACAGCCCCATCGCTGTGGCCCTCCCTTGCGGTGGGTATAGCTTTGCTCCTGTTTGTTTCCGTTCTGAATGTTGTTGCCGTTAGACGTAAAGTGTTGTCAATATGGAACCGAAAAGACTAATTCAACTGTACTGTGAATTGCAGGGCACGGAGCCTGTCAAGGTGGAAGCATTGCCCGGTGCGGGCAGCAACCGCCGCTATTATCGCCTCAGTGCCGCCGATGGCACGACGCTGATTGGTGTCATTGGTACCAGCGCCGAAGAGAACCGTGCTTTCTACAACCTCTCCCTCTCGTTTGCCGCTCGCCATTTGCCTGTTCCTGCAGTCTATGCTCATACAGATGACTTCATGGCTTACATGCAGGAAGACCTTGGAAGCACCTCTCTTTTTGACTGCCTGCGTGAAGGCAGGACGCATGGCGGAAACTACTCTGAGCAGGAACAACTGCTGCTGCATCAGGTCATTGCCGAACTGCCACGCTTCCAGTTTGAAGGCGGCAGCAAATATGTCTTTACGCAATGCTATCCTCTGCCGGAGCAGGACCGCACTTCGGTCATGTTCGACCTGAACTATTTCAAGTACTGTTTCCTGAAACTGCGCGGCATAGAGTTCAACGAATACACCCTGCAAACCGACTTCGACCGTCTGGCCGACGACCTTTTGCAGGAAGATGCCGACACTTTTCTTTATCGTGACTTTCAGGCACGCAACGTGATGCTGCGAGAAGGGCGTCCCTATTTCATCGACTATCAGGGCGGTCGGCGCGGCCCCATCTTCTACGATGTGGCTTCGTTCCTTTGGCAAGCATCTGCGCGTTACTCCGATGCGTTGCGTGCTCAGCTGATTGACACTTACTGGACGGCCCTTCAGCCCTACCTCAATGCAGATGACGTGCCCCCGTGCTATCAAGGCATGACCAAAGAGCATTTCATGCAGCGTCTCCACCAGTTCGTCCTGTTCCGGCTGCTGCAAGTGCTTGGTGCATACGGCTATCGTGGCCTATGGGAAAAGAAGCAGCATTTCATTGACAGCATTCCTCCTGCCATTGATAATCTCCGTGCCGAACTGCTGTTGGGTACATGCGATGCCTACCCCTTCCTGAAAGCCGTCTGCGAAGCCATTATTGATTCGCAACCTCAATCGTTCCGCCATGAGGGGCTTGTGGTGCGGGTGTTCTCTTTCTCCTACAAGAAAGGCATTCCCGAGGATGTTTCTGGCAATGGCGGTGGTTATGTTTTTGACTGTCGCAGCAGCAACAACCCAGGGCGTTACGCTGAATACCGTAGTCTGACAGGCCTTGACCAGCCCGTCATCGACTTCCTGGAGCGCGATGGCGAAATCCTTCAGTTCCTGTCCCATGTTCAGCCGTTGGTTGATTTCCACGTGCAGCGTTGGCTCGACCGTGGTTTCCAAGACCTGCAAATATCCTTTGGCTGTACTGGCGGTCAGCACCGTTCTGTCTATTGCGCACAAAAAATCGCCGAACATCTCCATGAGACATTCGGCGTTGAAGTGCATCTCTGCCACCGCGAGCGGGGCATCACTCAGGTGCTGAAATAGCGGAAAAAGGGTGGGGTAGCGTAGAGCCTTAAATGGAACTGTAAATCGCGGCTACCTGCTCTGCGATGTGGTTCCAGTCGTACTTCCTTAAATCATAGCTTTGCCTGTGTGGCGCAGCATCTATCCAATGTTGCAGCCGCTGGCTCAACGCATCGACATGGCCTACAGGAAAGTAGGCCTCAGGCTCAAGCCCCACTTCCAGGTTGGCAGGAATGTCGCTGACAACCACGGGCACACCATAGCTCATCGCCTCTAACAAGGAGATGGGCAAGCCCTCGTGTGAGGAGGGCAGACAGTAGCAGCGGCAATGGGTCAACAGGGAATGTAGCTTCCGCCCCTTCACGAAACCTGTCAGTACGACACCATGCTGGTGCGCCATTTCTTTCAGGCTGCGAGAGTAGTCATCCTCAAAGTCTGTGTCGCCAGCCAATACAAGCTTACACCCCTTCATGTCAATGCGCACACAGGCTTCAATCAGGTGATGCAGGTTCTTCTCGGGCACAAACCGGCACATGCCCAGAATGTACTTCCCCGGCTCTATGCCCAGTTCCGCAAAGTATTCGGGGAAGTCACAAATTTCAGGCGTAGGCACTCCATTATATATAAGGTGTACGTGCTCGGTGCGTCCATACTTTCTTGCAATCAAGTCCTTGATGACTTGCGAAATGACAATCACGTCATCAGCAAACATACAGCCCATGCGTTCACCTAATTTCAGCATGGTTTTGGCTGCCCAGCCCCATTTGTCGCGGTCGTAATCAGGCCCATGATGGGTGAACACCACCTTCATGCCGCGCAGTTTGGCGTATGGAGCCAGCATCGCAGGGCCGATGGCGTGGATATGCAGAACATCTGCCCCCAGCTGCTTTGCCTGGTTGATGGCACGGAACGTATGGATGATGGCCTCGAAAGACTTCTTCTTTGGCGAAGGTACATCCATGAGCTTTACCCCCTGCCATTCCGAAAGCGTGTCGCAAACATAGTTCTTTCTTCGAACTACTGTTACGTCATAACCTTTCGATGCAATCCTTGGGAATAATTCCTCGCAATGCGTCTCCACGCCACCCATGATGTTCGGAATACCACGGGTTCCCGTTACAATTATTTTCACGATTTTGCTTCTAATCGAAAAGGAATGATTAACTTTGCACCCCAAATGCGAAAGTTCTTCATCATAGTAAAAGAATCCATTCAATATGTAGGCATCATTCTTCTTGCCTGCCTATCAGCTTTGTGGCTTACCATAATTGGTAAGCGCCATCATTGAATTTCAATCTTTCTGTCTGTCTCTGCCTTGGTGGCTTCATAGCCTTGGCCAGCCACATCCGCATTCACAATATCCTCGCCACGTTTGCCCTTTAGGGCCACCTTCGAGTCGGCAGAAAGCCCGTTGTTAATGACGGCATTCACATCGCAAGTGGAAAGCCTGTCCAAATCCTCTTTGCTCACCTTGCCGTCACGATAATCACAAACAATAGGATTTTCGTACATGGAATACTTCATGCCCAGCAACTGCTTAACCTTGTGCTTGGCCACCCAGAGGGCAGGTATCTTGATGTATTTGTGCATGGCAGGTGCCACTGAACCAATCATCCAGCACTGGCGGTCGCAGCAGCGCACTTTCTTGCGTACCTGTTCAGCTTCGGGCGAATTCCACAACTCATCCCAAGTCTGGCGGTTCAGGTTTCCCATTACCTCCTTGTCCTTCGTTCCGTTGCATGGCATAACATCTCCATACGGGTCAATAAAGAACGTGTCGAAACTCATATCACAGGGCAGTAGTCGCTTCTGACCATAGATGTAATTGATGAGTCCATGATTGAAGTAGGCGCGGAACCACTTCTTCGGTGAATTGCTTTTCAGCAGCTCGTTCACCAGATTCTCGAAGTTCTTGGCTACCATCGGACGATCCTTGATGATATTCTTTGCCTCCACGAAGTAGAACGAGTTATGCAGCGAGGCCGTGGCAAACTCCATCCCCATCTCATTGCTGATTTCATACAGCGGCACAAGGTCCGGTGCATTCTTGTCCTGCACCGTCATGCCAAACCCCACATCCTTCATGCCCATCTCGCGCAGCTTCTTCAGCGTCGTGTAACCACGCTGATAACCATCGTTCAGACCACGAATCTCATTGTTCGTCTTCTCTAGTCCCTCGATGGAAATGCGAATGCCAATCTGTGGGAACTCCTTGCACAAATCGATGATTCTGTCCGTAAAGAACCCATTGGTTGAAATCACAATGCGGTCGCTCTTCTTGTACAGTTCGCGGACCACCTCCTTCAAGTCTGTCCGGATAAACGGCTCGCCCCCCGTGATGTTCGTAAAATACATCCTCGGGAGCTTCTTGATGGTTTCAATACTAATCTCCTCCTCCGCCTTCGACGGAGCCTTATAGCGGTTGCACATTGAGCAACGCGCATTGCAGCGGTACGTCACAATCACCGTACCGTTCAGTTTCTTCTCTGACATATCTATTGAATATTTTGCTAATATTATCTCTTTGTTTTTAACGAATTCTTTAAGATTTTTGGAATTAAATCCGAATTTCTTATCCTCAAATCCGCAACTATCATCCAATACACGATTAAGGGTAGATTTATGAG
>R20__coassemble_1418_pt1 | contig 13310 bp, 6 predicted proteins | sample R20__metabat2_low_PE_030 | metagenome-assembled genome bin R20 | reverse complement strand
AACGAAAGACCCCCTCCCCAACCCTCCCCCTCTATGGGGAGGGGGAAATTGCCAACACAAAAGATGAACCCAAGGCATCCCCTCTTCACAGAAAGGGAGGGGTTGGGAGAGAGGGTATTCTTTTTATGCTATTTATCCTATTCCTGTTCCTATTCTTCACCCTTCCTCTTTATGCCCAAACCTGGACAGTAGAGGCTGAGGATGCTGCTTCGGTTGTTACATGGAAAGGCAACGAAGCGGACGTCATCGCACCGAAAGGACTGACCCTCTGGTGTGATGAACTGATGACGGGCAACACCATCATCGAATACGAAGCGCAAATCACAAAAGACAAACACTTCCTGAACAAAGAAGGAAAACCACGCATTTCTGATCTGAACTGCTTCTGGATGGCCGACCATCCGCTCGGCAAGCAGGGGGCAAACTTCGTGGAACACTATGCCCTGAAAACCTACTACATGGGCTACGGCGGCAACTGGAATACCACCACACGTTTCCGCCGCTACACAGGAGATGCAAGAGGCATTGACTCTGTAGAATACCGTCCCATCATCCTCAAAGAATACACTGACGCACAGCACCTGCTCCAGCCTAACCATTGGTACAAGATCCGGCTGGAACAAATCGACGGGCGCGTGCGCTACTTCATAGACGGAGAATGTCTGGTGGATTACCTCGACCTCAAGCCTTTGACACAGGGCTATTTCGGTTTCCGCACCACATTGGCACACGCTAAACTGCGCAACTTCCGCTATTCCTGTACCAATCCCGATGAACAGCCCGTCGTACTTCGTTGGGTTGATAGTAAGGGGCAAGGCCCTGTCACCTTTGGCGTACCTTTCTCCCAAGGTGAAATCACCACAGAGTTTTTTTCTCTGACAACCGACAAAGGCAAAGAGCTTCCCTTCGATACCTGGCGACTGGCCTCATGGCCCGACGGCAGCAGCAAATGGCAAGCCTTTGCAGCAGTGGTTCCCGAAGGAACGGATTCGTGCTTTCTCACCAGAAGTTCACAGTCTGCCGTGTCAAGCGGTTTGTCGTTTTGCGACAAACTTCCTCTTCTTCCTCCCTTCACCCTAACGCTCAACCACCGTCCTTGCCACTTGCTTTCGACTGAAACCGAACAGCAAGGCAATGTCCGCACAACGTTGAAATTCACCTACGACCATGCCATCGTGCGCGCGTATTTATATAAAGGTAGCAACCAGATTAAATTGGTACACACCTTACTGGTTGATTCAGCCCTTAACAAAGAAGGAATGAACGAACTCAGCATCCATTTCCGCGTGCCCATGCACGGTCCTGCATACGAGCGCTATGTGGATTTCGGACACAAACCCATGTCTGTGCAGCCTCTCATTGCCCGCCGCCCCATCAACCTTCAACAAATGGATACCACCACACTGGCCATGCTGGCAAACATTGCACAATGGGACGGATTCCGGCTGTCACAACTCTCACCCAACGGCTATTCCATTCGCAAACGTGCCACAGGCCAGAGTCCCTGGATTGGCACCATTGAGGGACATCGCAGCAACGGCAGCATCGTCATTGGCGACAGTACCTGTAGCACAGCTTTCCGTCTGAAGGACTTCTGGGAGAGCTACCCTTCCACTCTGCAAGTAGATAATGCCCGCAGCGACACAGCCACAGTCACCATCAGCCTCTACTCGCCCGAAGCCGAACCATACAGCTTTGCCCACTACGATACCATCACTCACACCCTGGAAGCCGCCTACGAAGACGTGCAACCCGGACTGAGCACAGCCTGGGGCATCGGACGCACAAGCACCATCCTGATCAATGCCACAGAAGAACCCCACCTTGTCTGCACACCTGAATACCTCCATCGCAAACGCGCCTTCGGCATTTGGAGTTTGCCCACAATGGAAAACAGTCGTGACAGCCTCATCGAAAACACCCTGACGGCACTCATGGATTTCTATGACAAGGAAATAGAGCGTAATGGCTGGTACGGCTACTTTAACTACGGCGACGTGATGCACGCTTACGATACTTCACGTGGCGAATGGCGTTACGATGTGGGTGGCTACGCCTGGGATAATACAGAACTTGGCACACCCGCCATGCTTTGGTACCAGTTTCTGCGTACAGGCAATCCAAAAGTGTTCCGTATGGCCAAAGCCATGACACGCCATTGCTGCGAAGTAGATACTTACCATTTCGGACCTCATGCTGGACTCGGCAGCCGCCACAACGTGACCCACTGGGGCTGTGGAGCCAAAGAAGCCCGCATCAGCGAAGCCTGGTGGAACCGCTTCTATTACTACCTGACTGGCGATGAACGCATTGGCGACATCATGCATGAGGTGCGCGATGCTGACACATTATTATATACACTCGACCCCATGCGCATCGCTGAACCACGCTCACTTTACCCCTGCACTGCCCCAGCCCGTCTGCGCATTGGCCCAGACTGGCTGGCATACGTCAGCAACTGGTTTACGGAGTGGGAAAGAAAAGGCACCCCTCTCTATCACGCCAAAATCCTTGCCGGCATGAACTCCATCGCCCACTTTCCACATGGTTTTTTCGAAGGGCCCAAAGCCTTGGGCTACGACCCCGCCACAGGCATCATCACCAATGAATGTGACAGCAGCATACAGAACACCAACCATCTGCTCGCCATTATGGGCGGTTTCGAGCTGATGAACGAACTGCAACTCTGCATCGACCATCCACAGTTCTTTGCTCAATGGCTCAGCCATTGTCAGGTTTACAAACAAAAGGCATGGGAAATCAGCCGTAATAAATTCTGCATTCCACGCTTTACAGCATACGCCGCCTGGCAACTGGGCGACGAAAAGCAACGGCAAGCAGCATGGACAGACCTCCTTGACCATCGTCCTTCTCCCCACGCTGCCGCTATCTTCTGGACTAACGATGCCGCAACCTGGACTCACGATGCCATTTTTATCAAAGAAGTGCTCAGATAATAAACGACAACAAAAGTCTTTAACAACCCTATCAAACGGGAACACATTAACAACCATAAAAAAGATTGACAGATATGAAAACATTCACATTGATGGCGCTACCTTATGCACCCGAATCATTAGAGCCTGTTATTAGCCGCGAAACTATCGGCTTCCATCACGGAAAGCATCTTGCCGGTTATGTAAACAATCTCAACGCACTGTTGTCTGGCAGCGGTTTCGAAAATGCAACATTGGAGGAAATTGTCTGCAAGGCTACGGGTGGCATCCTCAATAATGCCGGACAGATACTCAATCACGAACTTTATTTCGGGCAGTTCTCGGCCCCGAAAGAAAACAATGCCCCAACAGGAACACTGGCTGAAGCTATCATTCGCGACTTTGGCTCGTTTGAGGCCTTCAAGGATGAGTTCCAGAAAAAAGGAGCAACGCTCTTCGGCAGTGGTTGGGTATGGCTTTCGGCTGACACCGGCGGCAAGCTTGTCATTACGCAGGAATCCAATGCTGCCAACCCCATTCAGAAGGGGCTGAAGCCACTGCTGACTTTCGATGTGTGGGAACACGCTTACTATCTGGACTATCAGAACCGCCGTCCCGACCACCTCGCAGCCCTGTGGCAGATTATAGACTGGGACATCATAGAACAGCGATACCTATAACCCTTCACCTATAACTCACAACAGCAATGAAGAACTTCAGACTTTGGTGCGCCACCCTTATGGTTTGCGCCACACTGGCCGCTCAAGCACAAACACAGTCATGGACTGCCGACAACGGCAACGGCACGTTTACCAATCCCCTCTTTTATGACGAATTCAGCGACCCCGACATCCTCCGCGTGGGCGATGACTACTACCTCGCCGGCACGACGATGCACGCCGTGCCCGGACTGGTCATCCTGCACTCGAAAGACCTCGTAAACTGGGAGAACATCAGCTACTGCTTCGACCGCTTCGACTTTCCCGAAGACCGCTTCGCCCTGAAGAACCACCAGGAGATTTACGGCCAAGGCATCTGGGCCCCCTGCATCCGCTACGCCAACGGACAATTCTACGTGTTCTCCAACGTCAACGGAAAGGGCCTCCAGTGCTACACCGCCAAGGACATCAAGGGGCCCTGGACACACCACAACATGAAGGGTAACATCTACGACCTCGGCGTGCTGTTCGACGATGACGGCAAGGTCTATGCCATCCACGGCTACGGCACGGTGAAGTGCACAGAACTGGAGCCCGACATGAGCGGGCCGAAAGAGGGCACGGAGCGCGTCATCATTCCCGAGGGGAACGGCGTGGGCGAAGGCCACCACATGTACAAAATCAACGGCATGTACTACCTCATCTCCACCGACTACAAACCCAACGGGCGCACCCTTTGCTCACGCTCGAAAAGCATCTGGGGCCCCTACGAAACCCGCGTCATCACAGCCGACGAAACCTACGGCTACCATGCCGCCTCGCTCACCCAGGTGCCGCGCGGCGCAAAATACCGCATCGGCCAGGACGGCACCAAGTTTGGCCTCGGCCCCGTTGACAAGGATGCCACCGCCTGCACCAACGCCCACCAGGGCGGCATCGTGCAGTACAAGGACGGCTCCTGGTGGGCCCTCTTCATGCAGGACTTCCACAGCATAGGCCGCACCGTGTGCCTGATGCCGATGACATGGGTCGATGGCTGGCCGATGGTGGGCCTGAAGGGCAACCTGGGCAGGGCACCCCGCACGTGGTTCAAGCCCGGCACAGCCGAGGACTACTACGGCCTGAGCGAAGGGCCGGCAGCCCGCGCCCCCTATGAGCGCAGCGAGGACTTCAACGGCAAGCAGCCGGGGCGCATCTGGCAGTGGAACCACAACCCCGAGGAGAAGATGTGGAGCCTCAAGAGCGGCAGGCTGCGTCTGCAGTCCATGCCCGCCGAGCAGCTGATGTGGGCGCGCAACACGCTGACCCAGCGCGTCATCGGCCCCCAGAGCATCGTCACCGTAGAGCTGTATGCCAAGGGGCTGAAGGACGGCGACGTGGCCGGACTGGGCAACATCAACGTGCCCTGTTCGTGGATTGGCCTCGTGAAGAAAGGAAACACGCTGACCCTGCGCAGCTTCGAACAGCTGACCAACGACACCACCGACACGCCGGTAACCCTGCCACAGGGCAAAATCTGGCTGCGCAGCATCGGCGACTACGACAACGACCAGGCACAGTACGCCTACAGCACCGACGGCGTGACCTTCCAGACGCTCGGGCGCATGATGCCCCTCAGCTATCAGCTCATCTCCTTCCAAGGCTCGCGCCACGCCCTCTTTGCCTTCAACACAGGCAGCAAGAACGGCGGCTATGCCGAGTTCGACAACTTCACCGTGGAAGAGCCCAAGGCTGACCGCTCCGGGAACATCCCCTACGGCAAGACCTTCCGCATCATCAACAAGGCAACGGGACGGCCAGCCGTCTGCGACCCACACGGCATCCTGTATGACACCCGCGCCGACGACAAGAGCCAGCGCACGCAGTTCTCCATCATCGACCGTGGAGGCGGCAAGGTATCGCTCCGGTGTGCCGACGGCCGCTACATCAAGGTGTATGGCGAGGGCCTCCCGGGCGACGTGCGCTTCACCAACGAACCCGACCAGGCCGAAATCTTCCTTTGGCAGGACTACCTCGACCACGACTTCATGCTCTTCTCGCTGAAGAACCACCGCTACATCGGCAAGAGCCCCACCACGGGCAGCCCCTACTCGATGGACTTCACGGGAGCAGACCCGGCTCGCCGCAATGGCGCCGTGCTGCATTGGGAAGAATGACCACCAAGAGCTGCATTGGATAAATAACCTGTTGGAGAGGTTGAGCCCTGAATTATTCAAGGTGCAACCTCTCCAACAAGTTTTGTTTGCATAAATTCATCAAGTTGCCAAACAAGGGCGTACCTTTGCCATCCAGCTTCCAATGAATTTTACCACCATTACCACAGCATTGGTAAAACTTTACCATAGCATTGGTAAAAAATTACCATAGCATCGGTAAAAGATTACCGTTGCATCGGTAAAGCTTTAGCGATGCAACGGTCAGCGAGTTCTTGCCCGTGAGCGGGAAGGATGTGGCATTTCAGAGAGCTATGGACAGACGGCACGAACACGAAACCCGCTCTGGCGTGTACCTGAGAACTTGCCAACACGGAAACTACTTGAATCAAACGCCAACATATAAGTCCCGGTCGGGTCCTCGGAATTTAACGTACTCGTCAGGTACCGCCCCCGGTCTGTGTCGTTATCGTCGTAAGCAACGGCAGGCAAGAAAATGGAATTACCACTCGGCCCTGCCACCTTAATTCCATTTACGCCATTCATTGTTGTCCATTTCCATGTACACTTTGTCGTTAATTCGGTAACTTCGTCTCTTGTGGGCATACGCCATGTGCCACCCCAATTTTGGTGTGCAGCGTCATCAATGAGTTCCAGTTGCGTCAAGTTGTCGGGGACTGAGTAGCTGTATTCCGATGATGTATTGTACTTTATTAGTGTGTGATTTGTATTGTCCCACCATTTGTTGGTCTCCCAAGTGTATTCTGATTTCGTTTCTGTTTCACCCCATGCAAAGCGGTCGCCGAATTCTTCTGGTGAGGATGCGCCGACATTCATCGTCGCCCACTTCACGCTGAGGCCCAAGTCCACGTATTCATGTTCCGGGGTTGGTGGAGTACTGCTGACTGTCACGGTACAGGTGGCTATAGCTGTACCCAATGCGGCAGTGATGACGGCTGTACCATCTGCCACTGCTGTAATAAATCCGCTCACTACAGTGGCCACGCTCTCGTTGCTGCTGCTCCATGTTACCGTACCGGCATCGGACGGTACGACTGTGGCTGTCAAGCGGGTGAACTCGTCGGGCTTCATTTCAAGCGAGGTCTGCGAGAGGGTAATCTCTACAGGCTGCGTGACTGTATAGAGGACCGGCACATCGCTGCCAGCTGGCAGGACGGCCAGATAATCCTTGGTGACATCTGTGACATGGAGGCTGGCAACCGGCACACCTGAGGCGTTGTAGAACAAGATGCGGCCCTGGAAGGGCATGAACTTGTAGGTGTAGCCAGCGGCATAGTCCGTCGTGCCGTTGCTCTTGAAGGTGATGCTTTCTGTGGGCGACTTATACCACGTGCCCACAATCTGGCTGTTGGCCGTGCCGAAAGGCTCTGTCTTGCTGACGGCAAGCACGCCGGTACTGATGCTGCCAATATACCAGGTTCCATCGCTGCCAATGTGAGGTGTCAGGCCGTCATAACCATCCCGTCCGCGAGAAGGCTTGCCTGTGTCAACGCCGTCGATGAACCAGTTGCCATTGTTGCCAATGGTGATGGTGGGCGTGGTGTAGGTCTCGACGGTGCCGGTCAGGTAGTTGTTCAGAAGTTTGGTCATGTCGGCCATGTCGAGCTGGTTGTTGTGGTTCAGGTCACCGTTGATGACCTGTGCATTGGCCACCACTGTCAATGCTGTTGCTGCAAGAAGCAACAAAATGTGTTTGAGATTCTTCATAAGGATAAAAGAAAGGCGTGTAACCATATGTTACTTACTTGTTCTAAGGTTACCGCCAAGTGACCTACACATCAATAAGTGACTATAGTCCACGCCTATCAGCATGAACTTTCGTCTTCCTATTCTCGATGTGTTGAATATTTTGGCGGTATTCTAGAACAGAGAACAAGAGCAGAAAGCTCTATATCAATAAGTACGAAATGGGAACACAAACCTTTTTTAGGTTAATAATAATGGTTGAAAGTTCCCTGGTGGGCGGGCCGCACCTGTGCGGCTGCATCCCGAATGTTTAGTTCTGTACTGTCTGGTTCTTGGGAATGTGGTTTAAAGGGGTTTTATAATCAAGTTGGCTGATTTTCGTCGGCAAAGGTACGACCCACAGGGCAGAAATGCAAATTTGCCGGAAACTTTTTGGAGGGCGCAGAAATGAAAGCAAACAAAAAAGCACTTGACACCAGAGCGTCGAATGCTTTTTATTGCAATGAACTTGCGGTAAGGAAAGTTCAGAAATTACTTCAGCGAGTAAGCAAATGGATCCTTCTCGTCACCTGTTTCAGCGGCGGCAATCTTGTCCTCGCGGAGCAACCAGCCAAGACCAAGGAGGAAGTCCTTCTCTGTGAGCTTTGTTGTTTTCTTAATCTGCTTGAAAGTAAGCGCTGTTTCTGACTCTGAGAGCGTGTTCCAAAGGAGACCTGCAATGTTTCCTGCTTTTTCCTGTAACATAATCTTATACCTTTAAAATAGTTAAACTTTTGGGGTTGTTTTCAAAATTCGCTGCAAAGGTAAGCACTCTTTATGAATGTGACAAATATTTAGTTAAGAAAATGTGCTCGTGCACAAAAAAAGTCCACTTTTCCTTCTTCCTGTCCTTTTTTACCACACAAAAAGTGCAATCCACCAGCGTACCTCATAGCACATCCATACACACTCTAAGGATGAGGAGTTGCAGAACTTCACCCTTTTTTGTATAGCAAGGTGATGTCTGCAGACAGGTTTTTGGGGACAATCCGCCACTTATGAAAGCAAAAAGTTGAACGGTAAGGGATTTTTTGCTACATTTGCCGCGAATTAGCTTCTTTATACCATTTGTAACATGAAGAAAACGTTATCAGCAGCAATTGTTCTGCTGTTTTTTCCTTTTGCCACGTGTCTGGGACAGCAGGTGCAGAACGACGCCACAGCTCCGCTCCACCTGATGCGCCCTAACTACAAATATCCCTCCGGCGTGCCGAAGACGGAAGACGTAAAAGCCACGATGGACCGCGTGAAGAACTATCTGGAAGCCACAACCTACACCGAACTGGACGCGACGGGCAAACAGCTCAGGCGCGGCGACTACCGCCTGACGAGCTACGAGTGGGGCGTGACCTACTCAGCCATGCTGCGTGCCGGGGAGTTGACGGGCGATGCGTCCTACACGAAATATGCCGCCGACCGCATGTTGTTTTTGGCTCAACAGGCACCGAAGTTTAAGGCATGGTTAGACAAAGGAGAGAAGATTGACCCGCTGATGCGGCAGGTCGTCAGTCCTGGTGCCTTGGACGATGCCGGTGCCATCTGCTGTGCCATGATGAAATTGTCCAATGCACAAAGTATGCTTAAGCCACAATTATCTTCCAAGGACAAGCAGCTGCTCAACAATCAGATAGAGCGGTACTACGACTATATAGCCAACAAGCAATACCGTTACAAGGACGGGCAGTTTGCACGCATGCGCCCCGTTGCCAACACCGTGTGGCTCGACGACATGTTCATGGGTATTCCGGCACTGGCCCTGCATGGCAACATGGACGAAGCGCTGCGCCAGTTCTATCTGTTCCACGAGAAAATGTGGGTTCCAGAAAAGAAACTGTACCGTCATGGCTGGGTAGAGCCAGAAAGGCCCATGAGCAAAGGCGACTACCTGCCCTCTTTCTTTTGGGGACGTGCCAACGGATGGGCGCTGCTCACAGCCTGCGAACTTCTGGACGTGAAGGAGAACCCGCTGATTATGCACTATTTCAAGGAGCATCTGGCCGGACTGCTGCCCTTGCAGGACTTCGACGGTGCCTGGCACCAGTTGCTCAACAACAACCAGACCTACCTGGAGACCTCCTGCACGGCCATCTACTGCTACTGTCTGGCTCATGCCATCAACAAAGGCTGGATTGAGCCGGAGCAGTATGTCGGTCAGACCCTGCTGGCCTGGCACTATGTGAATGCCCACGTCAACGGACAGGGACAGGTGGAAGGAACTTGCGTGGGTACAGGACTGGCCTTCGACCCAGCCTTCTATGCCTACCGTCCCGTAAACAACTATGCGGCACATGGCTATGGGCCCGTCATCTGGGCCGGTGCAGAGATTTACAAGCTGGTCAACACGCTGTGCCTGAAGACCAACGACTCTGCTGTACATTACTACCCCGAAGACCCGAAAACCGACGAGCCGATTTTTGAAGTAAAGAAATAGTAGCAATGCGCAACAACGAAATGAATCTGGCCTGGCAGTTTGTGGCGGGCACCAACGTGTCGGTATTTCTCACGGGAAAAGCCGGCACAGGCAAGACCACCTTCCTGCGCAAGCTGAAGGAGCTGACACCCAAGCGCATGGTGGTGCTGGCCCCGACGGGTGTGGCGGCTATCAATGCCGAGGGGCAGACCATACACTCCTTCTTCCAGCTGCCCTTTGGTCCTTGCATCCCGGGAAAGACCAGAGAAGAGTCACGCATGTACAGCATGAGCAAGCAGAAGAAAGCCCTCATCCGCTCGCTGGATTTGGTCGTCATCGACGAAATATCGATGGTTCGCTGCGATTTGCTTGATGCCATCGACACGGAACTGCGCAAATACCGTGACCGCCTGAAACCTTTCGGCGGCGTGCAGCTGCTGCTCATCGGCGACCTGCAGCAGCTGGCTCCCGTGGCAAAAGACAGCGAATGGGAATTGCTCAGTCCGTATTACGACACCCCCTATTTCTTTGGCAGCCGTGCCCTGCAGCAGATTCAGTACATCACGGTAGAGCTGAAGCACATCTACCGTCAGCAGGACGAAACCTTTATCCAGCTGCTGGGTTGCATCCGCGAAAACCAGATTGACGAGGAAACGCTCAGTCGGCTCAATGCCAGATATATACCGGACTTCGTGCCCAACGAGTCGGAAGAGTGGATTCGCCTCACCACCCACAACCACATGGCGCAGGACTACAACGTCCAGAAACTGCACGCCCTGCCAGGGACTGCCAGAACGTTTGAGGCCGAAATCCACAAGAACTTTCCCGAAAGCTCATATCCAGCCGACAAGACGTTGGAGCTGAAGGCAGGCGCACAGGTCATGTTCATCAAGAACGACCCCTCAAATCTGCACGAATACTATAACGGCAAGATTGGCACGGTGCAAGGCTTCGACCGGGACACCATCCTGGTGCGCTGCAAGGGAGACAGCCAGACGATTGCCGTACCAAGGGTTACCTGGGAGAACACCAAATACACCATCAATCCCGAAACAAAGGACGTGGAGGAGACCGTCGATGGCACCTTCACCCAGTATCCCTTGAGACTGGCCTGGGCCATCACCGTGCACAAGAGTCAGGGGCTGACGTTTGACCACGCCATTGTCGATATCAGCTATTCGTTTGCCCACGGCCAAGTGTATGTAGCCCTGAGCCGTTGCCGCACACTCGAAGGCATGGTGCTGGCACAGCCCCTGGAACTGAAGGCCGTCATCACCGACCCCAGCGTGAATGCCTATATCGACAAGGAACTGAAGGAGGCCGAGACCTCGGCCACCAAACTGCCACAGCTGCAATACGACTATTACATCACGCTGCTCAACGAGATGTTCCGCTTCGACACGCTGATGTGGGACTTCCGCCACCTCGTCCGTGTGGTCGATGAGCACCTCTACGGCAGCTACCCCGCCCTGCTTCAGCAGATGAAAGAAGCCCTGCCACGCATCGACAACGAACTGACAGAAGTGGCGACGAAATTCCAGCCACAATACCTGAACCTGATTGCCAACTCAACCAACCCCTACCACGATGAAGCCCTACAGACACGCATTCAGGCGGCAGCCCGGTATTTCAGCGAGAAGATTGCCGACATCTTTGCCGACATCATCAGCCAGAAGAACATCAACATAGGCAACAAGACCGTCAGCACCCAGTATAACAATGCACTCGACACCTTCATGCAAAGCTACAAGGTAAAACTGGGCGTGATGACACGGGCCGCCAAGGAAGGGTTCAGCGTGAAAAGCTACCTGAACAACAAGGCCATCGCCCTCCTGGACGACATTAAACCAACGAAGGAGCAACTGCGTCAAATGAAGAAGAAGCCCAAGGCCGACAGTCAAAATGATGACACGCCCCAAGCCCCCAAACGACAGAAGGGCGACTCGCAGCGGCTGTCCTTCCAACTCTTCAACAAAGGCAAATCCATCAAAGACATTGCCGCCGAGCGCAAGATGTCAACGGCCACCATTGAAACCCACATCGCCAACTTCGTCGCCACCGGCGAACTCGACGTGGACCGCGTGGTCAGCAGCCAGCACCAGAAGTTCATCCGTGGCGTCATCCGTTCCTTCGACAAAAGCTACACCCTCAGCGACATCAAGGCCCTGCTGCCCGACACCTACACTTATTTCGAAATCAAAGCCGTCATGGCCGACATCAACAGCAAATAACCATTCTACCGATTATGCGATTCCACTATTCCACCATCTTTGTCCTCATTGCTCTCTACTGCACGGCGTGCCAGGCAGACACCATCACCGTGACCTACAATGAGGGCCGTCAGCCCGACGTCAACCCGGCGAAAGTGGACGGACTGAAAATCACCGTCAAGAACGGAACTGTAAAAATCAAAGACCAGCGCACAGAGCCAACCTCCCTGACATTCGTACTGAAAGGAAAGAGCACCGACGGCTCGTTCAAGCTGAACACCGAAGCAGAAACCCGCATCCTGCTGGACGGGCTGCAATTGACCAGTCAGGAAGGCGCACCGCTCCACCTGAAAAACAAACAGCTCGCCCGGGTCGTCGCCGTCGATGGCACAGACAACACGCTCTGCGTCACGGCCTGCACCGACACGGCCAAGCAGAAGGCCGCCGTCATCTGGGCCAAGAACAAGCTGCTCTTCTCAGGCAAAGGCACACTGAACGTTGTCAGCCAAGGCAACGGCTGCAAAGGCATCAACGGCAAGGACGACATCACCATCGAAGGGCTGACGCTCCAGGTGCAAACCCTTGGTGACAACCTCGGCGTTGACACCACCAGCCACATGGGCTTCGGCGGTCCGGCACCTGGCTTCGACCCCGACAGCCTGCCCGAAGACGTAAAAGCGCAGTTCAGCGAAATGCGCAAACGCTTTGAAGAGATGATGCAGAACGGCGAATTTCCCAGGATGATGCAGAAGGGCGACTCTTCAGCTCAACGAAGTCAATTTCCCATGATGGGCGGCCCGGGACAAGGGATGAGACCTGACAGCATAAAGCAAGAAGGCGGCTTCGGTGGTCCTCCGATGGGGGGCGGCCCGGGCGGGAAACAAAAATACCTCAGCACCTGCAAAGGCATCAAGGCCAAAGGCACCATCACCGTGAACTCCGGCACGGTTTCCGTCACCACCAGTTCCCGTGGTGCAGAAGGCATGGAAGGCAAGCAAGGCATAACCATCAATGGCGGCGAAATCTACGTCCACGCCGTGGATGATGCCATCAACTCCGGCGGACAAATCATCTTCAACGGCGGACGCACCTGTGCCATCAGCACCAGCAACGACGCCGTGGACTCCAACAGCGGCGGCTTCGGTATGCCCCCGTCCTTTAATTCACAATTAACAAATACAGACCCCTCCCTAACC
>R20__coassemble_1392_pt1 | contig 13535 bp, 7 predicted proteins | sample R20__metabat2_low_PE_030 | metagenome-assembled genome bin R20 | reverse complement strand
ACCATCCAATGCTGGTGACACTGTTGGGAATCACAACGGAGGTTAGACCACAACACATATAGTATTTGCAACTTGTTGTGTATCAGCTTTTTTTGATTGAAATGGTAGAAAGTTGACGACATAGCCTTCTTAAGAAGGTGAATAATAGATACATTTAACGTTTTTAACTTTTACAACGTCAAGAATGAACATCTGATGAAAGAAAATAGTTCTCTGTTCCTCTATATTCAGATGGTAGGACGCCGAACATCTTCTTGAACTGGGTGGAGAAGTTGCGGGGAGTAGAGAAGCCGACGCGGACGGAGACTTCGTTAATGGAGAGGGTCGGATTGTCGGTAAGCAGTTGGGCAGCACGCTTCAGGCGGACATTGCGGATGAAGTCGGCGGGACTGATTCCGAGCATATTGCGTAGCTTGCCGTAGAGGTTGGTACGGCTCAGGGCCACGTCGGCGGCTAACTGCTCCACGCCGTAGTCCTCGTCGGTGATATGCACTTCGATGGCTTTCAGAAGTTTGGCGACCAAAGCCTCCTCCTCGGGGTTCACGCCAATTTTCTTCGGGTCAACGTTTGTGTTGTCGGCAAACTGGTGACGGGCTTCTTCGCGCATCTCAAAGAGTTGGTTCACGCGGTTGTCGTTTTCTCGCATCAAGGCCGCCTTCTTTTTCTTTAGATATAGTGTAAGGAAAAAAGCAATAAGAGCACAAAGCAAAAGAGCATACAAGGTTTTCGCCCACCACGTAAGCCAGAACGGGGGACGGATGGTGACTGGCACCGACAAGGCTTCGCTCCACTCGCCATCTGCCGAGGCGGCTTGTGCTTCGAAAACATATTCCCCTGACGGAAGTGCCTTATAGTCAGCCTCGGCAAGACCGATGACTTCGTCAGCAATGTGCCATTCATCCTCAAGGCCATACAAGCGGTAGCGATAGCGGACGTGCGAGGGATGGGCATAGTCGAGGGAAGAAAACTGGAAGGCAAGATAGTTTTTGTCATATGGGAGTGTTAATCCTACGTCTTGTGAACAGGTTTCATTGTAACCGTTTACTTGTAGAAGAGTGAGTACAGGAACTTGCTGATTAGCATCATCGCTCAGCCATTCTGGACGGAACACCGTTGCTATCGTGCTATGATGAACGAACACCAGACGACCGTCGTCAGTCAGACAGACGGCTCGCTCCATCATGGAAACAGGCGGGATACCATCATCCTCACCATAATTGACTACATTGGGTGTAATCCTCGAAATGCCACACGCCGTACCTGCCCAGATATTCCCTTGGGCATCCATCACCAGACTGCGGATGCAGTTGTTGACAAGTCCAGTGACACGCTCAGTTTCTTCCTTATGGGTCTTAAACAGTCCGTTCTGCGTTCCAATCCACAGCGTCCCGTCTCGTCCTCGCACCATGCAGTTGTATTTGTCGGAATATTCTCCGATGGTCTCAGAAGGTTTGAAAGCGGCCAGCGTGTCGGCTTTGGTATCCAGCAAACAGGCACCGTTCTGCGTATAGAGTACCACCCACGGTTCAGCCCGTACACAGGCTCCTATGATGTTTCGATAGCCATTTAACTGAGGCAGGCGCTCGTTGAGAGGGTCGAAGCGGTTTGCGTCAGGCAGAAAATAGCCTATCCTGTTGAGGCCACGCCTCTGCAACTGCCGTCCGTCACCAAGCGTGACGTTAAATTCTGTAGCCCCTCGGGCAATCCCTATCAAGGGGTCATCTTTAAGTATTTCCGCCATTTGCCGCTGAGGCGGTATGTAGGCAATGCCGTTTCCCTGCGTCCCTGTCCACGTGCCGCCTTGCCAGTCGGTGACTGTTTCAGGCGATGATGTAAATGCACGCAAAGAGCGCAGCCGCCCTTCTATGTCGTAGCGGAACGACCGTGTGCGCATGTCGAAAAGGTATATGCGGTAGAAGTCGCGCAGCCACAGCAACGAGTCGCCCTGCCATTGATGTGCATAGCCCACCGAGTCGGCATAGTGCTCCAGCAGATATGCCTTCCGTCTGTCACAGGGTACGACGGTAAAGCCCGCCCCGTTACTGATACAAAAGACACCCTCGCAGTTCACCAGCATCTGGTGGTTGGGCAACGCAATAATCTGCCGAACCTCGCCCGTAGGCAGTCCGTCCCGAGTGCCCCATTGCCGCGTCTGTGCGTTCGCGCTCGCCCAGCAAATGGATAGCCCTATTATCAGCAATATCTTGAATTTCATGCCTGTGACTTCATTTTGACGCTGCAAAGGTACTATTTTTAATCGAGATAACTGCTTGGAACGTTCAAAAAGTATGTTTCAAATGTACAATTCTGTCGTTTGTACGCCTGAAACAGCGCGATTAGGACGAAAGAGGTATGTGTGTATGCGGGAAAAAGAGTAATTTTGCAGCAGAAAAACAAAAGTAGAAGCATTATGAAGAAAATCAAGGCAATCGTTGGGCTGCTCCTGCTGATGGTGGGACAGGCCGTGGCACAGACAACCGAGTATGACACCGACCGCGGATTCATCCACCCGGGAGGACTGCACACACAGGAGGACTTCGACCGCGTGAAGGCACAACTGGAGGCTGGCAACACGAAGGTGAAACAAGCCTGGCAGAAGCTGACATCGTCGGAGTATAGCCAAGCATCGGTGCAGACCTACCCCACCGAGGTTGTGGTGCGTGGAGGCAGCGGCGAGAACTATATGAATGCGGCTCGCGGAGCTGCTATGGCTTACCAGAATGCCCTGCGCTGGAAGATTGCAGGCACGAAGACGAACGCCAACGCCGCCGTGCGCATCCTCATGCAGTGGGCACGGACAACAAAAGCTATCGGTGGCGACTCGAACTTCGCGTTGGCTGCTGGCATCTACGGCTACCAGTTTGCTCAGGCTGCCGAACTGATGCGCGACTACGAGGGTTGGAGCCGAGAGGATTTTCGCGAGTATCAGGACTGGATGCGTAACGTATGGTATGGCGCCAATATCGACTTTCTGCGCCGCCGCAACAATACGTGGGAGAACGCTAGTACGTGGTGGCAGGCTCCAGGCACCTATTGGAGCAACTGGGGACTGTGCAATCTGCTCTGTGTGGCCTCTATAGGCGTGCTCTGTGACGACGTGTTCCTCTATAATCAGGGTATGTCATACTTCAAGTACGACATGTGCGGAACATTCAAAGACCCACGCACAGAGGTGCCTATTCTGAACGATGGTCTGGCAGAGTTCCTCGGCAACTTCGTGGTTACTACCTATGAGAGCGAGCTGGAGACGGGTGCCTACGGCAAACTGGGACAACTGAACGAGAGCGGACGTGACGCAGGTCATTCGGCTATGTCGCTGGGCGTGGCACTCGACGTTGCCAAACTGGGCTGGAACCAGGGCGACGACCTCTTCTCGTATATGGATCACCGCTTGGCAGCAGGCATCGAGTATCTGGCAGCACAGTCGCTCAGCATCGAGGGTCTGCCGTGGGTGGACTATAAGCGTGCGGATAATGGTATCTACTATACAGACTCGCGATCGTGGCTAATGACCGCTCCCGTTCTTGGCGCACAGATGCGTCCCTACTGGGGTACTGTCATCGGCATCTACGAGGGCGTGAAGGGTGTAACAATGCCCTTTGCCGAACAGGCCTACACGAATATGGGCATCGACGGCGGCGGTGCGGGAAGCACCAGCGGAGGCTACGACCACCTGGGGTTCTCGGTGCTGATGAACACCCGTGACGAGCAACTCTGTCCTGCCTACAACACTCCGACCGAACTGACTCCGAAGATGGAGTACGGCGGAACGGTCAACGCCAACCTCATCCCTTCGCTTACGCAGGAGAAGACACGCAAACTGGTTGTGGGCAAGACCATCTATCACAACGAATTGGGCGGACTGGTGAATACTTACACTACCAATAACAACACAGGTGTGCCTGCAGGAACGAGCATCACCCTGATGCCACAACTGCCTGAGGGCGAGGAGGATACTGGGAATTGGCTTTGGAACACGGGAGAAACAACTCGCGAACTGGCCATCACTGCCGACAAAAGTTACATCTACCGCGTCACCTATACAAACAAGAACGGCGTGAAAAGCCAACTGGCCTTCAGCATTGCCGTGCAGGGAGACTGCCTCCCAAGCGACAACTTCACAACCACCATCAAGGTGAATAGCGCCATCGTGGGAACCACTGAGGCAACGGTGCCCACGGGGAGCAGGGTGACATTGGGCATCAGTGGTGTGGGATATGGCTCGTGGGAGTGGTGGACAGGCTCCAACGCAGCTTCCATCAGCACAGGAAAAATAGAACGAGACACCGTCTTCACCGTCACTGCCTACAACCAAGGCGGGGCTGCCTATACCCGCGAAATCAAAATCTACGTTCGAGATGACGACAGACCCACTTCGGGATTGCTCTACTACCACAACTTCGAGACCGAACCTAACGAAGAAGGACTGCTGCCCGACTCGCTCGGATTCTATCCCGCCACCCTTTGCGGTTCGGCAAAGCGACGCTTCCTCGATGACAACAACTGGGCAGTATTTACGGGCAACAGCAAGGGATACATCGACCTTGGGGCAACAGTCGGTGTAGACGTGATGAGTCAGCTGAAAACAAATTACACCATCTCGCTCGACCTCTGCGTAACCTCACCTAACCAACTCGCCAACTTTTGTTGGGCTTGGGCTTTGAGCAATGGTACGAACCAGTACGTGGCACTTGTCAACAAGGCAGGGAATGCCGACTGGTACTTCGAAATCAAGGACGGAACTGCCTATCAGGTAAACTCCAGTTCGAACCTCGTCATAAACAAATGGCACACCGTCACCCTCGTGCAGAAGGGCAGCACAAGTACCCTCTACATCGACGGCGAAGAGAAAGCTACTGCCACCATATCATTGAAACCTACTACTTTCGGTTACCAGTTGACGGACAACTGGCTCGGACGCTCCCCTTTTTCCTCTGACGCATACATGACCAACACCTACATGGACAACCTGCGCATCTACAACACCGCCCTCACCGCCACACAGGTGCAAACCCTTGCCGACCAACGACCCACGAGTAAGACCGTTGGCGACCCAACGGGAATCGGGGAAATTGAAAATGGTAAATCGTCAAATGGTAAATCCATTTATGACCTCAGTGGCAGAAAAATGGTCAATGGTCAATTGCCAAATGGTAAATTACCCAGGGGTATCTACATCATTGATGGTAAGAAGATATTCGTGAAATGAACCGACATATCATCACATTCTTCGTGCTACTGACATCGGCGTGCTGTCGGGCTGTCGGACCAAGCGGAATGTATCAGTATTCCGTAGCCCTGACGGGGTATGTCTCACAAGAGACGGGTAAAGCCCCTACGGCTTACTTGTGGATTCCCGAGGATTGCCAACGGGTGAAAGCCGTAATGCTGGCGCAACAGAATATGACGGAGGAGATGTTGTTCAAGAACGAGACGTTCCAGAAAAGAATGAAGGAGATGGATGTGGCTCTCGTTTGGGTGGCCCCGTGGTTCTCGCAAAACTGGGACACAACGACGGGTTGCCAACAAACTTTCGAGGAAATGATGGTGGGACTGGCTGGACAAAGTGGGCACAAGGAACTCGAGAAAGTGCCTATCATTCCCTTCGGCCATTCGGCTCAGGCTACCTTCCCTTGGAACTTCGCCGCATGGAACAACGACCGTACGCTCTGCATTATAAGTTTTCACGGCGATGCACCACGAACCAATCTGTGTGGTTATGGGACAGCTAACGTGGAATGGGGTCGCACGCGAAACATCGACGGCATACCAGGCCTTATGATAGAAGGCGAATATGAGTGGTGGGAAGCCAGAGTGCGACCTGCCCTTGCCTTCAGGATGATGTACCCCAGTTCGTGCATCTCCTTCCTCTGCGACACAGAGGCGGGGCACTTTGAGTTGCAACCCGAGACAGCAGAATACATCGCCTTGTTCATCAAGAAAGCAATACAGCAGCGACTTCTGCCCGATGGTTCTTTACGTAAGGTTATTCCTTCTGATGGTTGGCTGAGTTGTCGCTTTAATCCCGAACTAAAGCCCAATGATGGCGATGGTGCTGAAACGGATGTCTTTCGCATAGATAATCGTCCCATTCCTGCACCTTATAACGTATATGAAGGCGACACACACGATGCCTTTTGGTACTTCGATCGCGAAATGGCAGAGCTGACTGAAGCGCGCTATGCCGAGACGCGCGGGAAGCAAACACGAGAAATTGGTGAAATCAGAACGGAGTGGAGCAAAGACGGAAAAACGCTAACCGTAACAGCCCCAAATGATGTTCGTGTTGAAGTCATCTGTGGTCCGCTAAACAAAACGAAGAACAACATTTTTTCTGTTTATCCTTATGAATGTGGATGGGACAACCCGAAACGTTCGTATTCAGCATGGCTCGTCGCAATCCGTAACGGAAATGGCAACTACAAACGAGTCGTAAAACCAATAGAAATCAGAATCCCTCGTTAATTCATAATAATTATTGAACGCATGCGCAAACTATCCATTTTTCTCTTTTTGATTTCGCTTTCGCTTATCGCTAAAGCACAGACCGATTTACTGAACTACAAGATGGCAGGCCCCTACGAGGTGGTGGCCCGCGACGGCGAGTATCGTGCCTCGAAAGGAGGCAGCGAACGGGATATGTGGACAGCGTGGCAGTGTGCACAGCAAGGCTATACCGACAAAGCACTGGAGATTATCAATGCCTACGCCCAGACGCTGCAACGATTCGACGGGCACGATGCTCCGCTATGCACCATTCAGGGCTATTGGCTGGTGAGAGCAATGACAAAATTAAGTAAAGAATTAAGAGTGAAGAGTGAAGAATTTGCTGCCGCCAAGTCAATGATTCGACGGGCAATGCTTCCTACCATCGACAAGTTTGAGGCGGACAGTCCGTATGCCAACGGCAATTGGGGATCCATCGTGAACCGTTGCAGGATGGCCTGTGCAATATTCATGGAGGACAAAGCACTCTATCAGGCCAGCATCGACTACTTCCTAAACGCCAACGACAACGGGGCGCTACCCAACTACATCAGCGAGACGGGACAATGCCAGGAGACGGGACGCGACCAAGCGCACGCTCAACTGGGACTCGGGGCACTGTGCGACATCTGCGAAATGGCGTGGAGTCAGGGCGACGACTTGTGGGGCGCACTCGACAACCGACTGATGAAGGGTCTGGAATATTCCGCCCGCTACAACTTGGGTTACGATGTGCCCTTTGAGACTTGGCAAGACTGCACGGGCCTCTACTGCGACTGGACGGAGCCAGGTGCAATGCAGCGCGGACGCATCCGTTGTATCTATGATGCAGCATACGAGCACTATACGACGGTGAAGCATCTGAAAATGCCTTACGTCAAAAGGCTGCTCGACCTGCAACGGAAGGCGGAACAAAAAGGGGAGATAATAAAGAACATGGAGGCTGACCAGTTTGTTGTTAAAGGCGTGCAGGAAGGAACACGCTTGCATCAGGTCTTCACCTACCCTGCCCCTGATGGTGCGCCACTGAAGCACGACTACGATGTGTACGTGCAACCGTGTGGCGTAAAGGAATGGACGAAGATAGACACGTATATGGCGAAGGTAAACGCCTCCGTGGAGGACAGCAAGCACAGGATCTCGGAAATCAGTTACTGCGTGTTTGACTTTACGGGCGACGTGTTCGTGAAAGTCATTAGTAAGAACCGTAAGTTTAAGACTGCCCGCATCCGTCCTGACTATCGTGGCACGATTGCCAATGTGCAGAATGATTCGACGGTGCAGTTCCTGCTTTTCCAACCAGAGAATGTGAGTGTGGAACTTGATGGTGACATCACCAACAATCTGCTTGTTTTCACCTCAAAACCGCCTGTAAGCAAGGAAGAGGCTGAGAAGCAGGCAAAGGCACAAGGGCGTGAGTTCAGGTATTACGGTCCTGGTTTTTATAATAAGGAAGATACAATCTACGTGGCTTCCAACACCACGTTTTATCTCGACGGCGGTGCATTTCTGACTGCCACCTTTGCCATTAACGACGCTCACGACGTGAGCATCCTGGGGCGCGGTATCGCTCGACCAGAACGGGGCTATGAGGGTGTTCATGTCTATCGTTCGAAGAATGTGCTCATCGACGGACTGGTGCTGAACACCTGCCCTATCGGAGAGTCGCAGAATGTCACCCTGCACGATGTTCGTAGCATTTCACATCCCGGCTGGGGCGACGGGCTAAATGTGTTCGGAGGATGTTCGGACATCCTTCTCGACCGCGTGTTCTGTCGCAACTCTGACGACTGCACTACGGCCTACGCCACACGCAAGGGCTTTAGCGGCAGCACACGCAATGTAACGATGCGCAACTCCACGCTATGGGCCGATGTGGCACACCCTATATTCATCGGCACTCATGGGAATGCAGAGCGCGGAGACACCATCGAAAACCTGCGCTACGAGAACATCGACATACTTGGACAGGCTGAGCCGCAAGTCGACTATCAGGGTTGTCTGGCTATCAACTGCGGCGACAATAACCTTGTGCGCAACGTCACCTTCGACAATATCCGCATCGAGCAGATTGAACAAGGAAGCATCGCACAGGTGAAAGTGGGCTATAACCAGAAGTACTGTACGGCTCCAGGGCGCGGTGTCGAAGATGTGATGTTCCGCAACATCCGGTATTATGGGGAAATGCCACATAGCCTATCCGTTATCAATGGCTACAACGATGAACGCATTGTAAAGAACATTACCTTCGAAGACCTTAAAATCAACGGTAAGGTTTTGCACGATAAGATGGAGGGAAAACCCGCGTGGTACGGCACCGCCGACTATGTGCCCATGTACGTGGGTAATCACGTGAAGAATGTCGTCTTCAGCAAGGACAGCCACAACACGCTCGTCAGTCAGTCGCTGGCTTATTGTTCCTCACAGGTAGATCGTGCACTGGAAGGCCTTCGTCCCTACGACTTCACGATGATGCCCCGCAATATCCTGAATGGCGAACAAACTTGGAACCTACGCAAAGCTTCGCCCCAAGAATGGTGCTCGGGCTTCTGGGCAGGCATCCTATGGATGGACTTCGCTTACAACAAGAGTGAGGCTGTGCAGAAAACCGCCAAGGGATATACCGATGCACTGTTGCCCGTAGTCGCTCAGCCTGTCTATGACCACGACCTCGGTTTCATCACCATCAATGCCCTGCTCAAAGGCTATGAGGTAAGCAAGGATGAACGTTACCGCACAGCCGCCCTACGTGCCGCCGACTCACTGGCCACACTCTTCAACCCCACCGTGGGTACAATCCTCAGTTGGCCCCGCCATATAAAGGATTACGGTGGCCATAACACCATCATGGACAACATGATGAACCTCGAACTGCTCTTCTGGGCAGCCGAACACGATGGTTCTCCCCATTTAAAAGAGATAGCCATCCACCATGCCGAAACCACGATGAAGCACCATTTCCGTAAAGACGGTTCCTGCTATCATGTGGCGGTCTATGACCAACAGACGGGTGAGTTCCTACATGGCCAGACCCATCAGGGCTATTCCGACAATTCAATGTGGAGCCGAGGACAAGCATGGGCTATCTACGGCTACACGATGGTCTATCGCTTCACAAAAGAAAAGCGCTTCCTCGACCATGCCCAGAAGGTCACTGACATCTATCTGAAACGCTTGAAAGAGACAAGTGATGACTGCATTCCCCGTTGGGATATGGATGCACCTGATAGCGTAAAGGATGTTTCAGCTGCCTGTATCGTTGCCTCCGCTTTGCTCGAACTGTCTGATTATGTTTCAGCCGACCGAGCTGCCACATACCGCGACTTTGCCATTAAGACACTCAGTCAACTCAACAGCGAGCGCTATCAGAGTCGGGACAAGAATGTCTCTTTTCTCCTTCACTCCACCGGCCATCATCCTGCCGGTTCAGAAATTGATGCCAGCATCATCTATGCAGACTATTATTATTTGGAAGCTCTGTTAAAATTACATGATATTTATCGTTAACTTATGAAATATATTTGCAATGGAATATTCACATCGTAGAAAACCTCACCGCATTTTTATTGCAGTGGGGCCTTTTTTATAGTTATGTTATTAGCCCATCAGTCCGAACAGCCACAGGACTCCAAGTGTCAGCTCAATGATAATGATGTCGATACATATGAACCATATTCCCGCTAGCCAAAAGAAAACCTTCTTAGAGAAGTGAACCCCTTCTGTGCGTGAGGTGATTTCCGCAAGTTCTTTGCGCTGACTTGCCAACAATTGGGCGACTTGGGCTTTGTGATTGTCCAAGAGGTCTGTCCATGCCTTGACGGCATTATTATTCCGTTCATCCAACTGTTGTAGTCCTTCATCATTGATGCCGACTTTTATCTTGGCATCCTGCGCCTTAACGATGGCGTTGCAGATTCCAGTAACAATGTTGTCCGCACTGGCGTTTGCGGCATTCAATCCTTTGAGAACTTTGGCACCATCTGCCATAGCCTCGCTTATGGATTGCTTTTCTTCTTTCAAGGCATCAAGGCCTTCCTTTATCTCTTACATGGTGGCTGTCAACTCATTCTGAGCAGCTGATGCTACTATAAACACTGATTCAGAATGGATACCTATTTCAAAACGTCTTATTTAATCAACACCTTTTTGCCGTTTATAATAAATAGTCCCTTTGTCGGGTTAACAACCTTCTGACCAGATAGATTATATTTGACGACCTTATCCTTGCCTGACATATATGGCTTAACGCCGACCATACCCGCAGGAACAAACGTTGCAACGATATTCATCTCCTTTGTAACAGGTACAGAACAATTATTGTTGACAGCATTACCATTTATGGTTAGATGCTCAAGTTCGTAATCGGTGTAAGGTATAGCCAAAACCGTCAGAATACTATTCTCTTTTGCAAGAGTTCCGCTCTCGATTTCTTCGCCGTCAATGGCAACGATGAGAATGCCGTTTTCGGTTTCATCATAAGTAATCAAGAATGTCTGCTCAACAACAATGGGCTTGAATGTTGCCACGATGTGGATAGGTTCGGTCACAATGATGGTGCTATTGTTGTCAACAGCTTCACCATTAACCAACAAGCTTTCCAATTCATAGTCACTATAAGGTATGGCGGAGATCGTCAACGTACTATATTCCTGAACGCTTGCTCCACTTTCTATTTCCTCTCCGTCAGCGCTGACAATAATGGTCCCATTCTCAGAAGCGTCGTAGGTCACGGTGTATGATTGTAATTCGATGATTGCTTCTATTGATAGGAAATCGCGCCATCCAATGGCAGAAAAATATGCTCCCAGACTTTCTTCTGGAACATATAATGTAGCATTTCCACTATTGGTAAAAACTCTTTCATCGATGGCAGGTGGGTTGACAACTTCGGATGTTACAGAAGTTAATTCATTGCATCTATAGAACGCATATTTTCCAATGCTAGTCACTCCGCTTGGAATATGGATGGATTGCAGACGTGTACATCCAGAGAATTTGCAACTTATTGTATGTCAATTAGTTTTAATTAAAATGGCAGAAAAGTGATGGTACGGATTCTATCGAGGATGAAAAAGACGAAGAATTAACGTTTTTAACTTTTAGCAACGTCTTACAAATGTTGTCTCGACAATCCCCGTTGCAGCTTCACTGCCTAGCTCTCCGCAATCTTCGACGGCGACGAGACATATAAGCGCGTCAGAAGGCCCATAGAGGTAAAAGAGTTCTAAACTTCCGATGGCAACATGTCGTATTCGGCCTTGAAGCAGCGGGTGAAGTAGCTGGGCGAACTGAACCCGCACTGGATGGACACTTCAGATGCGCCCAGACCATCGCGAAGCAGTTGCATGGCCTTGGCGAGCCGGTGCTTACGAACGTATTCGTTGGCCGTCATGCCTGTGAGCGATTTAAGTTTGCGATAGAGAGTGCTGTGGCTCATACACAGCTGTGACGTGAGGAAGGGCATGTCGAGCGATTCCTGCATGAGATTGTCGAGAATCAGGTGGTCCAGCTTGTCGAGGAATTCCTTGTTCTGCAGGTTTGCTGTTTTCTCTTTGACAGGATCTTCAGTTGTCTTTACCTCCACTTCAGGATCCAGCCTGACTTCGGCAGCGACCGGCTTTGTCTCTATGGCATAAAGCGCAGTAAGACGCTGGTCAAGCTGTCGGCGCAGGCTGAGGCGGTGCTGATACTGATGCCACTCATACCATAGCAGCAATACAAGAGCGAGAAGGTAGAGGGTTCACATCCACCACGTCCACCACCAAGGCTGCTGTATGTGGATGTCGAGAACGGTCTCTTCGCTCCACGGCTGTCCGGCCTGTGCCGCCCGAAGGCGGAAACGGTAGTGACCAGGCGAGAGGTTGTTGTAGAGTGCGTTGCTCTCCTTGGTTGAGGGTCGCCAGTCGCTGTCGATGCCGTCGAGCCGATAGCTGTAGATGACGGACGGCAGGTTCTTGTAGTCCAGACAGGAGAAGGTGATGTTGAGGTTGTTCTGGTTGTGGGGCAGTGTGAGCGACGTGAAATGCTGGGAGTAACGGAACACATCGTTGACGGCAATGGAGGTGATGGTAGGCCGTGGTTTGTCTGCGGGAAAACCGCTGGCTGCGCTGCCTTCTATTTCTACAAAACCTTCAAGGCTGCCCATGAGTATACGACCGTCGGCTGTCAGCAAGGCCGCACTTTCATTATATACATCGGCCATCATACCGACGGTGGAATAGCTGTTGCTGATAGTGCCGTCGGGGCGGACGATTGAGAGGCCTGCGTCTGTCCCAACCACGATGCTGCCTTCAGGAAATGCACGCACCGCCTTGGCATTGTCGTTGGCCAGGCCTTCGCCGGCAGTGATGGCACTGTAGGAATAGCCGTTTGCCGTAGCTTGTCGGAAAACTTTCAAGAGTCCCATGCCGACAGAGGCTGCCATGAGCGTGCCGTCAGGAGTCTGGCACAGGTCTACAATCTTCAGGTTCGGCACGACGCTCTCTGGTGGAGTGTCACCCTGCTTGACGTACAGTCCCTTTTCCGTGGCTATCCACAGTTGTTTGCCGTCGTAGAGCAGTTTGTGCAGTTTGTCGTCCTGCATAAAATGTTCAAGGGCGAAACTTCCGTCGGCACTTTCCTTGGCGGCCCACAGCCCCCTGTCAAGCGAGGCAATCCACATCGTGCCGTCGGGTGTCTGGAGCAGATCGAAGATGATGCTTGCACCAAGCCCGTCCTCGCGGTTCAGGTGACGGCTGCCCGCCCACACGCCGCCGCCTCGTGTGCCTGTCCACAGCCGTCCGTGCCGGTCAGTTTGTACGGCGTAGATGCGGTGGTCGCGGTGAAGCTTCAGTGCATGGGCATCCGGGTTCCGATCATTTCGGTACAGGTTGCCGTCCAGGTCGGCGAAATCGACGGCGGGGGAGAGCTGGGCGGCGGCGGAGATCGCGCAGGAGGATTCCGTCATGCAGCCGACCATGACTTTCATGTCGAGCGCGCGCGCAAGATTGAGCATCTTCCACGCTTCGCGCATCCCGGTGCACTTCATCAGCTTGATATTGATCCCGGAG
>R20__coassemble_1380_pt1 | contig 13666 bp, 9 predicted proteins | sample R20__metabat2_low_PE_030 | metagenome-assembled genome bin R20 | reverse complement strand
GTGGCCGATGGTGTTCTGGTAGGTGTTGCGCAGCGTATAGACGATGCTGTCCTGCTGGCTGCTGATGCGGAAGGTGTCGATGCGCACGGTGTCGCTGCTGACGAGCTGGTGGGCGGTCTGTTCGCTGATGACGCTGCCCTGGCCAGGGGTGATGGCCATATAGCTGGTGGTCAGCGACGCGGTGACATTCTTGCCGAGGCCTTCTTCGTACTGGAGGAGGGCCTTGAAGCCGGTGTTGGTCACGTCCCAGATGTTGATGGCGATGGCGTTGGTCTTCAGGGTGGGGTTGCGCAGTTCTACCAGCACGACGGGGGTCACGCCCTCGGGGAAGGGCTGCTGGAACGTGACTTCTGTGGTGTCTCTGCCAACCTTGGTGACACCCACCTCACAGTCCAGCTCGCCGTACTTGTAGTTGCCGGACTTCACGGCCATGAAGGGGATTTCCTCGGCCTTGGCCAGTTCGGTGCTGCCGTTGCTCTGCATGGTCCAGGGCAGAATCTGGTAGCTGAACTTGGTGGTGCTAGCGCTGGTGATGAGGTTGCCCGGGTAGAGGGTGGTGTTCTGGTTGCTGCAGATGCCCATGAAGATGGCCGGGGTCTCGCTGAACTGCTCGCTGAAGCTGGTGGTAATAGCCTCTGTATTGGTAACGGATAGGCTGCCGTACTGGAATAGGTCGTTACCCTGCGAGGTACTGACGGTGACGCTCACCTCGTCGCTGTACTTGGCAGTCTTGCCTCCGATGGGAAAGGCACCCACGCGGTAGTAGTAGGCACCAGACTCTACGAGAGTGTCAACGTAGGTGTAGGCGGCACCATCCGAACTGGTCTTGTCCTGAGGTGTCACGCTGCCCATCCAGACCCACTTAGTACTACCAGGCTGCTTACATTCCACGGTGAGGCTGTCAAGCATATCGCCATTGTCGTCGTTCCACGTGAGGGTGTAGGTGCCCTTTGCCTTGGCGTAGGTGCCTGTCAGACTGGTGGGCGACTTTGTCGGCGGTGTTTGTGGAACAAACTCATTTTCGGAATTATAACCCAGGCCATCGTCCATTGTAGCATAATATTGGCCTAAATCTGTCAAGCTATTATTTTCATAGATGTTAGCTTTGGACTCGCTATTCCAGTAAGCATAACGTTCCACGCAGTCCATTGAGTTGAGGTTGTCAAGGATGCGCTTGGTGGTATCAAGGATGTCGGCATCGGTCACGCCGCTGGCAAAGGCACCATTACTGTTCCATGATGCACCCCACATCCATTCTGAAATCCAGATGGGGCGGTGCATGTTGGGGAACCACTGGCTGCTCAGGTAGCCGAAGTTGGCTTCGTTCCAGTAGCAGTGTGCATCCACGATGTCGCAGCGCCAGCCGCGTGCGTCGATACTGTCGAGGAAGGTCTTGATGAAACCCGTGCCGTTCCAGTAGTCGCTGCCGTCCCAAGAGGATGGTGAACAGAGGCGCATACCCGTGCGCATGAGGTTGGGCCAGTTGTCCAAGATGGTTTCGAGTTCCTGTGGGTGGTCATCGTTGGTATTGCGTGGCTCATTGTTGGTCTTCATGTGGCACGAGCCTGTCACGCTACCGCAGGTGGCAGAGCTGGGGTAGTCCACGTAGATGTGGTTGGGCACCCACTCCACGTCGGGCATGTTGCTGGCGTTGCCCTGTGCCCATTCGTAGCACCAGGAGGTGTTCAGCGCCTGGTTGGCGGCATAGCTGCCGTTGCTGGCAAGGCCGGCCTTGTGGGCGTTGTACCACTGGAAGATGCGGTATGACGAGATGCGCTTGTCCATGTGGGTAGGCAGGGTGGCTACCTCCAGGTCTTCCTGGTCGGCAATGAAGCAGCGGCTGTAGCCCCAGCCGCCTGTGCCGAGGGCGAAGGTCACCATGTAGCCGCGCTTCAGGCGGAAGGAGCGGATCTGGTTGTTCAGGGTCGAGGCAGAGAGCGACTTCATGTAACCGCCAGAACTTCCTTCTGTGTAATTGTCGCACATTTCACCCTCGAAGTTCTGTTCGGTATAGCATGTTAGGGGACGAAAGTTCTTGTCGTAGGGCAGGATAATGGTCCCCCGGTTGTACATCTTCACCTGACAGTTTTCGTCGCTGACTGCCTGCTCGCCATTGATGTAGATATGAGACAGCCAGCTGCTAATTACCTTGCTGGGCTTAACACCAGAAATGATGACCACAGCATGGTCTGTGTTCACGATATTGACGCTGCCTGAAGTAGAAAACGGTATGGTATCAGTGATGATGTAGTCCACATCGTTAGTCAGAGAAACGGCATCAGCGACCTGTACCACATTGGTCTTCTCATTGTCTGCAATGGCTGTGAGAACGACTCCCATCGATATAGTCAAGGAAAGAGTTCTTAGATTCATAGTTAACATCGTTTTTTATAAGTGAATAATAATGTGAATTGCTCTGATATAGAAGTATAGGCGCAAAAAGAAAACGTGGACTAAATACTTCGTCTACGTTCTTTCTTGGCATCTCCCAAACACCATTGCAATCATATACAAGTAAAAGCCCACGCCATCGGCGTGAGCGTATAACTTTTACTCTCGCGGCTTTCTCAATTTGGCGAATTTCGATAAGCAAGAATAAAAAGCTAACGCTTCTTTCCTATTATGTTATATTTGTTTCTTAGGTCATAGAGATATGATGTTTGGTTCGTAAATTATATATTGCGCATCAGGTTTATAAAATCTTGCCGTGTCATACCCATCTATAAGTACAGACCGAACAATACGTTCTGGTATAGGGTCTATATGAGTCTGAATAATAATTGAACGATGACAGCCTGCGAGTTTCCACTTTTCATGCCCACCTTTTACGCCAACACGTGTACATCCCGCTTCGAAAAGAAAACGACGGAATTTTGCAAGCGATATATTCGACAAGCTAAACGTATTCATTGTATAGCAGGGCAAGGAATGTTGTATCTTCTGTAGTTTATACTCTCGTCTGTAAGGAGATCACGTAATTGACTGCCTTTTGCTCTATACATGGCTTGAAATGATGGAGCTGTCACTTCATCAGAGTTTACCGTCCACCCATGTTGCACCAAATCTTCCGCTAATGTTCCGTTGCTTATTTGTTCTTTCAAGTATTCATCGAGAACATATTGAAAATCTTTTTGGGCAGCTTGCTGTGTTTTGTCATACCCACACAAGTTCAATGATGGGCAATATGCTACGTAACAATTCGCAATTTTATCCTTAAAAAGATAAACAGCCAGTCTTATATCGTTCTTCTTTTTCATACTCCTTTCAATATTTTCGCTGCAAAAATAGAGGAAAGATTTGATTTGCGCAAATAATACTCACAAAAAAATCACTTCATGTGCACGTCAATCTGCTGGAAGGGGATTTCGATGCCGGCGGCGGTGAGGGCGTTGTAGATGTGCTCGGTCAGGTCGAAACGGACGGGCCAGTAGTTGGCCGGTTCTACCCAGACACGTAGGGAGAAGATGATGCTGCTGGATGACATAGTGGTCATGGGCATGGCCACGGGCGATTCGTCGCCTCGGAGCAGTCGTTCTTCGGCATCGCAGATAGTCGTCAGGACACGGCGCACGTCGTCGGGCCTGGTGCCGTAGGCCACTTCCACGTCAATGTCGATGCGGCGGCGTGTGGCCTTCGTGGAGTTTTTGATGGTACCCGTAGAGAGGCCGCCATTGGGAATGATGATGGTCTGGTTGTCGCCCGTGGTAAGGATGGTGCTGAATATCTGAATCTCCTTGACAGTACCGGCAAATCCCTGTGCTTCAATGAAGTCGCCAACTTTATAGGGACGAAAGATAAGTATCATCACACCGCCGGCAAAGTTCTGCAGCGTACCCGACAGGGCCATGCCGATGGCCACACCTGCCGAGGCAAAGAGCGCCACAAACGAACTGGTCTCCACACCCAATACCGACACGATGGCGATGACCAACACAAAATAGAGCGCGATCGTCAGCAGACTGTTGAGGAACGTGAAAAGCGATGGTTCCACACCACGCTTCTGCATGATGCCGCGCACGATTTTCAGCAACTTGCCAATGATGAACTTACCAACAAAGTAAATGATGATGGCGGCCACCACGTTCTTGCCCAAGGTGACAAGATAGCTTGTGATGTTGCTTAAGGCCAGGTTACCAAGGTCGCCCGAAAGGGAACTAAAAAGATTTTCTTTCATTATGAATTATGTATTATGAATTATGAATTGAAAAAGCGTCTCTGTCGTTCAGTACACCAAACTTGGTGCGGAACGCCTCCAGCGCCGGCATGTCCAGTTCGGCTGTGGCGTAACCTTCCTGGCCTGCAGGTGCGGTGGCCATTGCGTGACCGTAGGGATGCACCAGCATGGAGCCACCTGTGTAATGACAAATGGGGTCGTCGCCCACCCTGTTCACGCCACACACATAGCACTGGTTTTCTATGGCACGGGCACGGAGCAGGTAGTCCCATGCCGGCATCCGGGAACTAGGCCAGTTGGCAACGTACAGGGCACAGTCATACTCGTCATTGTTGCGCGACCACACAGGGAAACGCAAGTCGTAGCAGACCATCAGCAGAAAGCGCACACCACGGAAGTTCACGATGACCCGTTCCTGCCCAGGCGTATAACTGTTCTGTTCGCCGGCATAGCTAAACAGGTGGTGCTTGTCGTAAAAAGTGACTGCACCATCGGGGGTTACAAAGTAAAGACGGTTCCTGTAAGTGCCATCCACCTCCACGGCCACACTGCCAGCCAGGGCTGCATCTTGGCGGCGGGCCGTGGCCTTCATCCACTGCAGAGATTCATTTTCTTGCTCGGCAAGCCCTTTTGGCTCTGTGGCAAAACCCGTGCTGAACATTTCGGGCAATACATACAAATCCGCCCCAGGAGCACGTAGCATTGCTGCCTCGGCTCGCTGGTGGTTCGCTGTCGGGTTGCCCCAAACGATGTTTTGTTGTAAAAGGGTTATCTTCATCTTTTCTATGAATTTGGCTGCAAAGATAAGAATTATTTCACTTTTCACTCTTCACTTTTCACTTTTTTGTCGTACCTTTGTCGCCAAAATACAATAAAGACATAAAAACGCAAAATAACTATGGCAAAAGCTTTAACAAGAACTGACTTCTGCTTTCCGGGACAGAAGAGTGTGTATCACGGCAAAGTACGTGACGTTTACAACATCAACGATGATTTGATGGTCATGGTGGCCACCGACCGCATCAGCGCCTTCGACGTGGTATTGCCCAAAGGCATTCCCTACAAGGGACAGGTGCTGAACCAGATTGCCGCCAAGTTCCTCGATGCCTCGTCGAGCATTGTTCCCAACTGGAAACTGGCCACACCCGACCCGATGGTCACAGTGGGACTGAAGTGCGAGGGCTTCCGTGTGGAAATGATTATCCGTGGCTACCTCACCGGCTCTGCCTGGCGCGAGTACAAGGCTGGAAACCGCACGCTCTGCGGCATCCAGCTGCCCGACGGCATGAGAGAGAACGAGAAGTTCCCCACCCCCATCATCACGCCGACGACCAAAGCTGACGAGGGACACGATGAAAACATCTCGAAAGAGGAAATCATCCGTCAGGGTCTTGTCTCGAAGGAGGACTATGAGCAGATGGAGAAATACACCCGCGCCCTCTTCGAACTGGGCACACAGATTGCCGCCAAACAGGGACTTATCCTCGTAGATACCAAGTATGAGTTCGGCAAACGCGACGGCAAGGTGTATCTCATCGACGAAGTGCACACACCCGACAGCAGCCGCTATTTTTATGCAGACGGCTACCAGGAGAAGTTCGAGAAGGGCGAGCCGCAACGTCAGCTTTCCAAGGAGTTTGTGCGCCAGTGGCTCATCGACCACAACTTCATGAACCAGCCCGGACAGGTGATGCCGGAAATTACCGACGAATACGCACAGTCGGTGAGCGACCGCTACATTGAACTCTATGAACACATCATCGGTGAACGTTTCATACCCGCAGACGAAACGGAGGACATTGCCGAGCGCATCGAAAAGAATGTGACAGAGTACTTATGTACGCGCAAGAGCAAGTAAAACCATACGGCACAGAGGGCAGCAAGCGCACGCAGGTGGAAGCGATGTTCAACAACATTGCCCACAGCTACGACCTGCTGAACCATACGCTCTCCTTAGGCATTGACCGTGTGTGGCGGCGCAACGCCATCGACTACCTCAAACCTTTCCAGCCTCAGCTTATTCTCGACATTGCCACAGGCACAGGCGACTTCGCCCTGCTGGCTTACCAGAAGCTGCATCCACAGCAGGTAGTGGGTTGCGACATCAGCGAAGGCATGATGGAGGTAGGACGGAAGAAGGTCGTCGAAGCAGGACTCAGCCAACACATCACGTTTCAGTACGAAGACTGCGCACAGCTCTCGTTTGCTGAAGGTGCGTTTGATGCCGTCATCTCGGCCTTCGCCTTGCGTAACTTCGAGAATCTGGACCAGTGCATGGCCGAGATGTTCCGCGTGCTGAAGCCTGGCGGGCAACTGAGCGTGATAGACCTCTGCACGCCTGTGAGCTTTCCCATGAAGCAGCTCTTCTACATCTACAAAAAGGTGGTAATGCCCATCATCGGACGACTGATTTCACACGACCAGACGGCCTACACCTACCTGCCACAGACGATGGATGCCATACCACAGGCTGAACGGATGCAAGCCATCATCGCCAAAGCCGGATTCCAGAACACACGCTACAAACGCCTTGCCTTTGGCATGTGCATTCTTTACACCGCTGAAAAATGAACACCTACGGACTTCTTGGCTATCCCCTCGGACACAGCTTTTCGCGCAAGTTCTTCACAGAAAAGTTTGCCCGTGAAGGCATCGATGCCGAATACCTCAATTTTGAACTGCCTGCGATGGATGGCTACCTCGACCTGCTCCGTGCACACCCAAACCTGCGCGGACACAACGTCACCATCCCCTACAAGCAGCAAATCATCCCCTACCTTGACCGGCTCAGTCCTGAGGCTGCAGCCATCGGTGCCGTGAACGTGGTGAAAATTACAGCGGACGGACGGCGCATCGGCTACAACTCCGATGTCATCGGCTTCACAGAGAGCATCCGTCCCCTGCTGAAACCCTATCATAAGCGGGCACTCATCCTCGGCACAGGCGGCGCATCGAAAGCCGTCTATTATGGACTGAAAGAAAAGTTAGGAATGGAAGAGGTCAAGTTTGTGAGCAGACAGACAGACCCCCTCCTAACCTCCCCCTCAATGGGGAGGGATGCCATCCGGCAGGCTTCTCCCCATAGAGGGGGAGATGTCCGTTATCGCAAAGCGCTTTCGAAAGAAAGAACGACAGAGGGGGTCTGGAGAATCCTCTCCTACTCCTCCCTCACCCCCGACATCATCAACGAATATCCCGTAATCATCAACTGCACACCATGCGGAATGTATCCACACGTGGACGAGAGTCCCGCCCTACCCTACGAGGCAATGACGCAGAGAAACCTGCTGTACGATCTCGTGTACAATCCCGAAGTAACTCAGTTCATGCATCGCGGAGCAGCAAAGGGGGCCGTGGTCAAAAACGGTCTCGAGATGCTGCTGCTGCAAGCCAAGGCCAGCTGGGATTTCTGGACAGAATCCTGAAAAGGGCCACTAAATTCCTCTGGTACGTGATATTCTCCGTCCTACTTCTCACCGTGCTCTTCGTGGGCGCCGTCAGCTACTACATTGTCTATGCAGGGCTGCACCCCTCTCCTACCGACGAAAAGCAGATGCTGAACTACATGTACAGCGAATATCCCTACCTGAAACCGTGGATGCGCAAGCTGGAACGCAACGCGCAACTGCGCGATACCACCATCCTTTCGCCCGACAGCGTTCAGCTTCACGCCTACTACATTCCGGCTCCCCATCCCACGCCCAATACCGCCGTCGTCATCCACGGACACCGTGGCTGTGCCTTCCACATGCTCCACATTGCCTACATGTACCAGCACGATCTGGGTTTCAATGTGCTCCTGCCCGAACTCCGTACACACGGCAAGAGTGGCGGCACCCACATCCAGATGGGCTGGAACGACAGGAAGGATATTCAGTTGTGGTTGAAGACCTTAGACCCCTTCCTAACCTCCCCCTCTATGGGGAGGGATGCCATCTGGACGGATTCTCCCCATAGAGGGGGAGATGCCCCACAGGGGAGAGGAGGTCTGCTAAGGGTCTGCATCCACGGCATTTCCATGGGAGCCGCCACCACGATGATGCTGGCCGGCGACGAAACACCAGACTGCGTGAAATGCTTCGTGGAAGATTGCGGCTACACCTCCGTGTGGGATGAGTTTGCCTACGTAGCCAAACGCAACTACAACATGCCCGCCTTCCCCTTCATGCACATTGCCAACCAGATTTGCCGCTGGAAATACGGCTGGGACTTCCGCGAAGCGTCATCCCTGGAACAAGTCAGGAAAGCCGTGAAGCCCATGCTCTTCATCCACGGCACGGAAGACCACTACGTGCCCACCGAAATGGTGCACCAGCTCTACCGCGCCAAGCCACGCAACAAGGCCATCTGGGAGGCTCCCGGCTCACGCCACGCCTATTCCTACCACGACCATAAAGACGAATACACTCACCAGGTGGCAGCCTTCGTCAAGTCGTATTTCTACAAGAAAAAGTAAAGCAAAGCCTCCGTGTCAACGGCAGGAATTTGCCCTTGATGTGCCATTTTTCCACCAAAAAGGGTGGAAAGCAGGTGGAAAACCAGAACAAAACAGGCTCATAATGAGCACAAAAGGATGGAAAGAGCCTTTTCCACCCTTTTTCTTGTGGAAAATTCAGAATCGCCGTACCTTTGCCGCCGAAAACAAAAAACAAAACCAATAAAAGCATGAAGAAGACACTTTGGTTATTATCCACGATGGCAATACTACTCATGGCAGGTCTGCTTGGGTGGCAATGCCATACCCCCACACAGAAGCGTTTGCTCCGGACAGCAGAGGATATTGTATTCACGGACGCGGACAGCGCGGCACGCTTATTGGCACAGGTCAATACGACACGGCTCACCGAGAACTCGCAAATGCTCTACGACCTGCTGAGGGCTTTGGTGCATGAAGAGCAATGGTATCTGAGCCATGCCGACACCGCCGTCTGCATCTCGTCGGATGCAGAGACATGGAACTTTCGGCGCGAAATGGGCAACCAGAAGGAAGTCTACCTGACTTTTCCCGATGACAGCACCCTCCTGCGCGTGTTCCATTATTATGAACAGGCGAGTCTTGGCGGTACAAGCGACGACAAAGATGACTTGCGGCGGTTCGGTCGCATCTGCTTCGTGTTGAGCCGCCACCAGAGCGAGAAGATTCAATCAACACGAGAAAACCGACTCTTCCATCTGGCCATCCATTGCGCTGAGAGAACCGAAGACCACGCCCTTGCCTATCGTGCCTATGACAAGTACGCCAATCATCTGCCTTTATCCAGCTCACCCCAATCAGAGCTGTACCAACGCCGTGCACTGGAACATTATCGCCTGTCGCCCGACCAACCACGCTGGCTGCTGACGATGCTTAACGACTACGGCTTCATGGTGCTCCTCTACCCACCCTTCGACCTGCACAACTTTGGCTCTCTGGAACGCACCGCCGCCATTGCGGCCAGACATGCACACAGTGCCTCATCGCCTCTTGTCTGTGATTCCATCTATCAGCGTCTGGATTCCCTTTGGGCGCTGCCTCATGCCGACCTTTCACCCACATGTGCCCTTTGCATCACGAAATCCACCTCCATTGTCGGAGACATCACCGTACCTGTTGGCATGTATGAAGATGCCCTGCAGGAGCAAAAAGAAGACTCGACGAAACATCGGCAACCGTCGTACGAAAGCGCGAAGGAATGGTCAGAACAAGAGTTTGCCACCGACCGCGACACCTATCTGGCATCGGGCTATGTACAGAAGACCGCGATGCTGCAGCGGCGGCTGATGGCTACGGTCATCATCATCCTCGCGCTGACCATGCTTGTCCTTCTGCTCGTCTTTTGGAACTGGCGCAACCACATTCGTCGTCGGCATGAAGCGGAACAAGCCGCTCACCAGCTTGAAGCCAATCAGCTGACCGAGCGTCTGCGGCAGAAAGATGCCATGATAGCCATGCTGCGCGGACATATCATGGACAAAAGTGAAATCCTTGATATGCTGGAACCTGCGGCAGGCAAGCGCACCATCATCAATGCCCGTAACTGGCGTGAGATTGAAATGACTCTTGACACTGCCGACGGCAATTTCGTCAGCCGACTGCGAGCAGAACATCCGCAGTTCAGCGAGGAGGACATCCGACTGTGTATGCTCGCCCGGCTACAACTCTCGAACACGGCTCTGTCAGCTATCTACGTCATCTCCGTCTCTGCTGTGCAGCACCGCAAGCAGAAGTTGAAGAAGGAGGGCTTCGGGGTGAACGACCCGAATGTGACGCTTGACCAGATAATCGCAAACTTCTAATCCACAAACTATATGAAAAAGAACTATTTTCGATGCGGAAACCTCCGCATCCTGCTACTGCTATGCCTTTTCGCAAGCAAGCAACCGACGGTTCAGGCCGACATCGTCAAGGGACGTGTGGTAGATGCCGAAACGAAAGAACCGTTGCCAGAGGCTATGGTGAGATACACACAGCGCTATGCTGACAATAGCTGCTCAATGATGACCATCAAGACAGATTCGGTGGGCGTGTTCACCTTCTTGGCCAGTGGACGAGGCAGCATTGAGGTTTCCATGCTGGGCTACTACACAAAGTCCAAGCCTGTGCTGGCTTTCAGCGACAGCCGCAGGGACACACTCGACATCGGAACGATAGAGTTGAAGATGTCGCCACAGATGTTGAGGATGGTCGAAGTGACTGCCCGCACACGTCGGTTCACCGTGAAGGGCGACACGATTGTCTTCCATCCCGAAGCCTTCCATTTGCAGGAAGGCACGAGGCTTGATGAACTGATTAGGCAGTTGCCAGGCGTTGAGGTTGATGACAAGGGCAAACTCTCTTGGAACGGCAAGCCCATCCGCATCACGATGGATGGTGAAAGTCTTTTCGGCGGCGACGAATTGGTGAAGCAGTTGCCAGCCGAGGCTGTGGAAAACATCAAGGCATACAACCGTCAGTCGGAGTTTAGCGAGCGCACGGGCAAGGACGACGGCACCCAGGACATGGTGCTCGACCTGACCATCAAGCCCAGTTTCCTCGACCGCTGGTATGGCGACGTGACGGCATATTACCAAACAAAGAAATACTACAACGGTGAACTGTTGATGAACCGCCTCTCGAAAACTGACCCCATCATGGTCTTCGCCAATGCGAACAACATCGACAGGCATTGGCGCCGCAACATGAACGGGACTTCAGCCTACATGAATAACGGTTTTGGAAAAGAGCAGGGTGCATCGGCAGGCTATCAGCACAACTGGCAGAACAAAGAGGGAACGCATGACCTGAAGAGCCACTACAACTTTACGGGCGGCGTGGCGCACGATGACGACTGGCGTAACAGTGGACAAATGACAGAGAACTACCTGCCGAATACCGCTGCCACACGCTCCACCTCGGAAGACAACCAGCGCAGCCACAAACTGGAACCGCGACTGACTGCCAGGCTACATTGGGTGCGCGACTCGCTGAACACCTTCACGCTGAACGCCAGCGCAGAACATAGCAACAGCAGCTCGCACAGCCATCAAGCCACAGAGCAAGAGGAAGCCCCCACCGCCCTTGCCCCGTATGTTGCGATACTATCGCAACACACCACCTCCCACTCCGACAGCCACCAAACCAAGCTGAACACCCGAGCGGGCTGGGAGCACTACATCAAGGATGGCTCCCTCGGTGCCAGCGTCACGCTGAACTATCAGGACGGAAAGACTGACGGCCAGACCGACCGCACCATCACGGCATACAGCCAAAGCTATTCCTCGTCGCAACTTACCCAGACCTACACTTCGCCCGCCAAGCAGTTCTCTACCACAGCCGAGGCTCACCATGCCCGCTGGATTACGAAGATATGGATGGCAAAAATGCAGTACGCTCTGACCTATAACCGTAACCGCAGTGACCGCGATTTTCTGACTAACGGCGTGGTCGATGCAGCCAACAGCTACCACGACTTATACATCCGAAATGAGCATAGCCTGCGACTTGCACAGACCATCAACCTCACCCCCGTCCAGATTATGCCGACCATCTCGGCCCGCTGGCAACACGAGAGCCAGGACTATCAGCGCGGAATGCTCGATACCACCGCCGTGCGCCGCCACTTTTTCATCGACCCTTCGCTCCGTGCCACATGGAAACTGAGCAAGACTGTGGGATTTGAACTGGACTACAGTTTCAAGACTACACAGCCCGATATTCTCCAGACCATCGGCTATCGCGACCTTACCAACCCGCTCTTCATCACCGAAGGAAACCCCGACCTGCGGAACACCCATACCCACGACATGAAACTGACTTACAACATGGTACTCGCCCGCAGCCAAACTTCGCTCAGCGCAAGTGTAGGCTACAGTCTGAGCGACCGTGAGACCACAACCGCCCTTAGCTATGACCCCGCAACCGCCGTCTATGTCAGCCGTCCCGAAAACGTCAGAGGCAGCCAGTCGTGGAACTTCCGTCTGAACTACGACCAAGGCCTCGGCGACTATTTCCGTCTGCAAAGCGATTTCCAGATGAATAGCAGTCAACGCTACGGCTACCTGACAAAAGTGGTAACTACTCCCCTCCCTCACAGGGAGGGGCAGGAGGTGGGTCTAAACCGCCAAAGCAGCCTCAATCCCCGTGAAAACCTCACACTCTCTTTCGACTACAACTGGCTTAAAACCTCCATCTTTGCCGAAATCAACGCCAACTGTCTGCATTACACCGCCTCCCCCGAGCAGAACACCACCCACTGGAACAACAACTTCGGTCTGCGTGCAGAAGTCACATTCGGCCACTTCATCATCTATACCGACCTCACCGAGCGTACCAGCCAAGGCTACACCGTTGGCAGCATGAACCGCAACATGCTGCTCTGGAATGGCGCCATCGGCTGGAAAATCTTGAAGAACAAAGCCCGCCTCATGCTGCAGTTCAACGACATCCTCAACAACGAAGATGGCCGCAGGAGCCAGCAGACAGCCTACCAGCAGACCACCTCATGGCAAGACTTCCGCCACCACTACATCGGCATCAGCTTCACCTACCATCTGGACGCCAAAGACACAAAAACAAAATGAGAATAAAAGGTTCTGCGTCAATTTTGGTGGTGTTACTTATGGCCTCGGAGAGGCCGTGAATTCACCACCAAATTGACGTAGAAATAAAAAAATTCTCATTTCACTTTCACTTTCACAAAATGCCACTTATCCTGTTAAATATCAAACAACAAGCATGATGAAAGTGAATTTTTCACTTTCATTCACTTTCATATCGGGCAGTCCATTAAAACCAAACGCTGTGACGATGCATGGCGACGACTGTGACGATGCATGGCCAGAGTCGCGACGATGCACGGCCAGAGCCGTGACGATGTTTGGCCACAGTCGTGACGATGTTTGGTGACGGTTGCGACGAAGCATGGCGACGGCTCTGACGATGCATCGCTACTGCCGCAGCGCACCTGTGTCACTTGAGTAGCGCACCTGTGCTACTCTTGCAGCACACCTGTGCTACTCTTGCAGCGCACCTGT
>R20__coassemble_1369_pt1 | contig 13801 bp, 9 predicted proteins | sample R20__metabat2_low_PE_030 | metagenome-assembled genome bin R20 | reverse complement strand
TACTGGGCAATAGCGGAAATCCCTGTTTTGATCTCCGCGTACTCCAATGTACATTTCACGTGCTTGAAAGTGCCGTCATACTCTATTGGAGTGAGAGACGTTGAAGTTACTATGCCGTCCTTATTCTTTAGTGGAATAAAGAAATACATCGAAGCCATAAAAATGTTCTGTGCCATAGCTTATAGGTTTTATATTAGTATAATTAAAATGCAAACGTAACTACACAAAAATGGCGTGGCCATTCTTATGCACTTAACCTGAGGGGCGAGCTTAGGAAATTTGGAACCCCTGCCAACAAATAAGAATGCTTCCACGCCAAAAAGGCGTGTACATTGCTATATAAAGTTGGCGAGAAGGCCTTCTTTCCTTGGGCTTTCCTCATGCTGATTAAATCGAACTATTCCTGAATGAAAGTTTCCTAAGCTTCTTCGGTTAAGTGCGAAATAATAAGCTAATGCATCTTTGACCTGGGATTTCTCCCCCAAGTCGCTGCAAAGATACAACATTTTCTGAAAACCAAAATGTTTTTGGATTTATTTTTGCAGAGAATAATATTTCTTGGGGCTGTGAATGTTTTTTGAAAGGGCTTTTCTTGAAAAGGGAATAAAGGCAGCACCGCATTTTGCTCGGGGCAGAATGCGGTGTGGCTTATGTGTTACAAGAATGTGTGGCGCTTACTTAAAGTCCATTTCCGTCAGGAAGGTCATCTTGCCCAGCATGATGGCTTCGTTGGCGCGGTCGTTGTTGTCCGTGCGGAAGACGAGGACACCCTTGCCGCGCCAGAGGAAGGAGTAGAGGTAGAGGATGTTGACGCCAGCATCGGAAATCTTGCTGATGGCTTCGGCGGCGCGTCCGGGCGTGTCGTCGATGCTCAGGGCCAATACGTCGCTGAGCTGGACATTGATGCCCGAATCTTTCAGGAGCATGTAGGCCTGGGCCGGGTTGTCACAGAGGACGCGGTAGATGCCGTAGTCCTTGGTGTCGGCAAGGGTGGAGGCGATGATTTGGATGCCTGCCTTGCTGAGCATGTTGAGAACGCGGATGAGGGTGCCGCTTTTGTTCTCGATGAATATGGATAGTTGTTTGATGGTCATTGTCTTATTTACGATTTGACGATTTACTATTTACTGATAGACTTTGCGCTTATCCACCACGCGGACAGCTTTGCCTTCGCTGACGGGCAGGGTGCCTTTGGGCACGAGTTTGACGTGGGGCGTGAGCAGGATTTCGTCCTTCAGGCGGCGTTTGATTTCCTTCTGCAGGTTGAGCAGACGTTGGAAGTCGTCGGTGAAGAGTTCCTCCAGTTCCACTTCCACGGTCATGTTGTCGTTGTCGTCGTCTGTGGTCAGCGTGATGAGATAGTTGCTGGCCAGTTCGGGGAACTGCATGAGAATCTTCTCGATTTGTATTGGGAAGATGTTCACGCCACGGAGCACCATCATGTCGTCCGAGCGTCCGCGCATACGGTCGAGACGCACATGGTTGCGGCCACATGGACAGGTGTGACCCAGCACACGTGTGAGGTCGCGGGTGCGGTAGCGCAGCAGCGGCATGGCTTCGCGGCAGAGTGTGGTGAGCACCAGCTCGCCGACTTCGCCGTCGGGCACGGGTTCCAGAGTTTCGGGATTCACGATTTCCACGATGTAGTAGTCTTCCCAGAAGTGCATACCGTTCTGTTCCTGACATTCGAATCCCACGCCAGGACCGCACATCTCGCTCATGCCGAAGGAGTTGTAAGCCTTCACGCCCAGCATCTGCTCGATGCGCTGACGCTGTTCCTCGCTGTGCGGCTCGGCTCCGATGGCCAGTACGCGCAGCTTCGTGTCGCGGCGCGGGTCAACGCCCTGTTCCTGCATCACTTCGTAGAGGCGGGTGACGTAGGAGGGGACAGCATGTACGGCTGTGGTGCCGAAGTCGGTCATAAACTTGATTTGCCGCAGCGAATTGCCGGCGGCGGCTGGCACGGTAAGCATTCCCAGCTTTTCGGCTCCATACTGGAAACCCAGTCCGCCGGTGAACATGCCGTAGCCGCTGGAGTTCTGGAACACGTCGTCGGGGCGGAGGCCCACCATCCACAGACAGCGGGCCACGGCATTGGCCCACTCGTCGAGGTCTTTCTGCGTGTGCAGGATGACGGTGGGGTTGCCTGTGGTGCCCGATGACGAGTGCAGACGGACGCACTGGCGCAGGGGCACGCTGGCGATGCCGAAGGGGTAGGTGTCCCTGAGGTCCTGTTTCGTGGTGAAGGGAATCTTGCGGATGTCCTCAAGGCTCTTGATGTCGTCGGGCTTCAGTCCGGCGGCCTCGAAACGTTGTTTGTAGAAAGGGGAGTTCATGCAATGCTTCACGGTGGCTTGCAGACGCTGGAGCTGAAGCTTCTTCAGCTCCTCCTGTGAGAGGGTCTCGAACTCCGGGTGAAGATAGGGTGACTTGTCGTCCATGTTTCGTGTATGTTTTAATAATATGGTTTCGGTTTATACATTATTATATATGTATGACCCGGCAACGTGGTGTCGCAAGGCGGATTCTGCTGCAAATGTACAATAAAAAAGCGATATGACCGCACGTTTTTTGGAACATTAACGCAGCAGGGATGAAAGATGGTCGCCGTGGCGGTGTTTTACGGAGTGTTTTTCCCTTCTTGTTTGCTTCATTTTCAAAGTTTTTTCCCTTTTTTGAGCCCCCATTGTTGCACGATTTGTGGAAAAGTCGTACTTTTGTGGCAAAATTTCGCAAAAAGCATGACAAAAACGATTTATTTTGCTGGGGGGTGCTTCTGGGGTACAGAACACTTTTTCAAGCAAGTAGCCGGGGTGGTGAGTACGGAGGTTGGCTTTGCTAACGGACACACGCCGCACCCCACCTACGAACAGGTATATACCGACAAGACGGGTTATGCCGAAACGGTGCGGGTGGATTACGACCCTGCGGCGTGCGACCTGACGTTTCTTGTCCGTATGTTTTTCAGGGCTATCGACCCGACGAGCCTGAACCGTCAGGGCGAGGACACGGGCACGCGCTACCGCACGGGCATTTACTATACGGACGCTGCCGACCTGCCTGTGATTCAGGCCGTAGTGAACGAAGAACAGCAGAAGTGTGAGCAGCCCATCGTGACGGAAGTGGCTCCGCTGCAGAACTACTATAGCGCAGACGATTCGCATCAAGACTATTTGGAGAAGCATCCTGATGGCTACTGCCACCTGCCCCTCAGCCTGTTTGCCTGGGCCAGGCAGACGCGGATGGGCACGCTTGTGGTCAGCCTGCTGTTGCTGCTCAGCGCTACTGTGGCGCAGGCTCAGGAAGACAAGGGAAAAGACAAGCCGCAGTCGGTGCCGATGCAAAGCGTGACGCCGCAGGTGCCGCAGAACCGCCAGCCCGTGAACGTGGTGCTGGTTCAGGGCACCGTCAAGGATGCCGAGGGACAGTCGCTGCCTGGTGTCAACGTGTATGTGCGCGAGACGAAGGCTGGTGTCGTCACAGACCTGGAGGGAAAGTTCACGCTGTCGATTCCGCGTGGGCGGCGTGCCACGGTTGACTTCTCGTTTGTGGGCATGAAGACCCAGACAAAGACTTACGACGGACGGCGCAACGCGCTGAACCAGCACATTGTGCTACAGGAAGACGGCCAGCTGAACGAGGTGGTCGTCACAGGTCTGTTCGACTACAAGTCCTCCACGTTTACCGGATCGGCCACCAGCTACACGCTGGACGACCTGAAACAGGTGTCGAACAGCAATGTGCTGAAAGCCGTGCAAGCCCTCGACCCCTCGTTTGTGGTCGATATGAACAGCGTGATGGGCTCGAACCCGAACTACATGGCCGACATCACCATCCGAGGCAAAGCCAGCTTTAGCGGACTGCAAGGCGAATACAGCGGCAACCCCAATGCGCCGCTCTTCATCCTCGACGGTTTTGAGGCTACGCAGCAACAGATATTCGACCTCGACATCAACCGCATCAAGTCGGTCACCATCCTCAAGGACGGCGCGGCCAAGGCCATCTATGGCTCGAAGGCCAGCAACGGCGTGATTGTCGTGGAGACTATCCTGCCCGAGGCCGGCAGGCTCCGCATCACCTACACGGGCGACCTCACGGTGGAGGCCCCTGACCTCACATCCTATAATATCTGTGATGCTGCCGAGAAACTGGAGGTGGAAAAGAACTCGGGGCGTTACACCTCGGCTTCGCCCTATTACCAGGCACTGCTCGACGAGCAGTATAACGACCTGGCCGCCAACATTGCACGCGGCGTGAACACCTATTGGCTCAGCCAGCCGCTGCGCACCAGCGTGGGCCACAAGCACACGGCCTACTTAGAGGGCGGCACGCAGGAAATGCGCTACTCGGCCAGCCTGATGTACAACAATGTGACGGGTGTGATGAAGGAGTCTGGGCGCCGCACGCTTTCGGGCAACATCAACCTGTCGTATCGGTACAAGCAGTGGATGTTCCGCAATTCGCTTTCCGTCACGGGCAACAAGGCCGATGACAGTCCGTATGGCACATTCTCCGACTACGTGGGTGTGAACCCCTATTATTCGCCAAAGGACGACAATGGCAACGTGGTGAAGGTGCTGGGCACCTACACCACGCCGGGGGCCAACGGTAGTACAACCACGTACTACAATCCGCTCTACAATGCCAACATAGGCACCAAGAATTTCTCGAAATACACCGAAGTGGTGGAGAACTTCTACCTGGAATACCGTCCGATGGACGACCTGCGCTTCACGGCCCGTGTTGGCTACACACACCAGAACAACAAGCGTGAGGACTTCTATCCGGGCGACCACACACGCTTCTACGACTGGACGGGCGACCGCTATTTCCAGCGTGGCAGCTACGCCATCACGAATGGTGAGAGCAACAGCCTTTCGATGGACATCACCGGCAACTTCTCCCATACCTGGGGAAAGCACATGCTGCTGGCCAACGCCGCCTACTCCTTGCAGTCGTCAAACTCCGTCAGCGAGGGCATGACGGCGTGGGGCTTCCTCAACAACCATGTGGATTACATCACCTTTGCCAAGCAATACGCCGAGGGCGGAACGCCTTCGGGCACGGAGAGCCGCACACGCTCGCTGGGTATTACCGCAGCTGCCAATTATTCGTATGACGAGCGCTACCTGTTCGACACGAGCCTCCGTTTCAATGGCTCTTCGGTCTTCGGCAGCGACAACCGCTGGGGTACGTTCTGGAGTGTGGGTGCCGGCTGGAATCTGCATAAGGAACACTTCATGGAGAACGCAGACTGGCTGACGCTGTGCAAGTTCCGCATCACCTACGGACTGACGGGCAACCAGAACTTCTCCCCATACCAGGCGAAGGCCACCTACAAGTTCTACGACAGCATCATCTACGACAACATCAGCGGCGCATACCTCATGGGAATGCCGAATCCCAACCTGAAGTGGCAGCAGACGGGCGACTTCACCGTGGGACTGGACCTCGGCATCTGCAAGAAACTGAACCTGCGCTTCGACTACTACAACAGTCGCACACGCGATGCCCTGATTGCCATGTCCATCCCTGCATCCACAGGTTTCACAACGTACATGGAGAACCTGGGCAATGTGCAGAACCGAGGCATTGAGGCCACTGCCAACTGGCGATTCTATCAGGACGGCCAGTCGTACATGAGCCTGACCGGCAGCATTGCCCACAATGTGAACAAGGTGACGGAAATCAGCGACGCGCTCAGCAGCTTTAACCGCGAACAGGACGCAGAGAACACCACCTCGCCCATCATCCGTTACGAGGAGGGACAGTCGATGACTGCCATCTGGGCCGTACAGTCGCTCGGCATCGACCCCGCCACAGGCCGGGAGATGTTCATGAAGAAAGACGGAACGACCACATACGACTACACCACCGACGACTATGTGATTGCCGGCGACTCCAACCCCAAGGTGCACGGCACGTTTGGCTTTAACGGCGAGTACAAGGGCATTGGCCTGAGCCTTCTGTTCAGTTATCAGTTGGGCGGCGACTACTACAACCAGACACTTGTGGACCGTGTGGAGAACGTCAACATCGCCAACAACGTGGACCGCCGTGTGTTCAGCGACACCTGGAACAACCCAGGCGACGTGGCTCTCTACAAGCACATCAGCAGTACGCCGACGACCACCTACGCCTCCACGCGCTTTGTGCAGCGTAACAATATGCTCGACCTCACGTCGATTTCAGCCTACTACGACTTCAAGTACTGCTCATGGCTGCAGCGCATCCGCTTGGAACGTCTGCGCCTGACGTTCTACATGAACGACGTGTTCCACCTTTCCACCGTGAAGGCAGAACGTGGTATCAGCTATCCCTATGCCCGCTCGTTCTCCTTCTCGCTGACGGCAACCTTCTAACCCCCAAACATGGATAATCAGATGAAACAACTACGATATACTTTTTTGATTTCGGTGGCCGTGCTGCTGGCCTCCTGCAACAAGTGGCTCGACGTGCAGCCGCGCTCGCAGGTGGAAGACACGGAGCTGTTCGAGACTGAAAGCGGCTACAAGGAAGCCCTGGCCGGCGTCTATTCCTCAATGGTTTCCTCGAAGACCTACGCCAAAGAGCTGACCTACGGGTTCCTTGGTGTGCTGGGACAGGAATGGGACTTCTATTACGCTGCCCAGTATGACGACGCGGCGGCCTACAATTATGAGGCTTCCTATCCGACGAGCACCCTGCGCAACATCTGGGCAAACAGCTACAGCGGCATAGCCAATGTGAACAATCTGTTGGCTCACATTGATGACAACACAGGGCTGTTCTCCAAGGACAACCACGATGTCATTAAGGGAGAAGCCTACGCCCTGCGTGCCTTCCTGCACTTCGACCTCCTTCGTTGCTTTGGAGTGAGCTATGCCGTGAATCCCAATCAGCCGTCCATCCCGTATAGCACGGCGTTGAGCTACAGGGTGTTCCCGCAGCTTCAGGTGCACGAAGTGGCTGAAGCCGTGGTTCAAGACCTGCTCACAGCCGAGGCGTTGCTACAGGCCTCCGATCCCATCGTCACAGGGCGCGAGATACAGGAAAATACCGACAACGGCTATCTCTATAACCGCCAGCTGCACCTGAACTACTATGCCGTGAAGGCGCTGCAGGCTCGCGTGTATATGTGGATGGGCGAATACGACAAGGCGCTGGCTGCAGCCAATGTGGTCATCGCCAGCGAGAAGTTCCCTTGGGCCACGGTCGGCAACCTGCAGGCAGGCTACGACCGCTCGCTGGCCACGGAGCACCTCTTTGCCCTGAACAACCTGACGCTGAAGGCCGACGTGGCCGACGAGTTCTTCTCCGACGACTCGCAGTACAGCTTTGCCGTGACCCGCGACCGCCTGCTGGACTACTTCGACAATGCCACGCAGGACTACCGCTACACGTTCCTGTTCAAGTCAGGCTCTGCCACCCATGCCAGCAACCGTTATCTGATGAAGTACGATGAGCCGAGCGGCAACGACACCTATTATAAATATAAGATGTCCCTCATTCGCATTGCGGAAATGTATCTCATCAAAAGTGAAGTGGAATACCGCCAAGGCAACAACGATGCTGCCAAGGCTACGCTGAACAGTCTGCGTGTGGCCAGAAACCTGCCGGCAATGACAGACTTCCCCACCGATTTTGAACTGGAACTGATACACGAGTACCGCCGCGAACTGCTGGGTGAAGGTCAGCTCTTCTTCCTCTACAAGCGCCTGAACCGCCCGACCATACTCTACGCTGACGTGGAGGCCGTGGAGGAAAAGGTTTATACCTTCCCCCTGCCTATTACTGAAACCGAATCAGCCCAGCGCGAAGACAACAAGTAAAAAGTTCAACTCCAAAAGTGTCCAGTGCTTTGCCGCTCCGTGGCAAAGAAAAATAGAAAACCCTATGAAACATCGATTTATCCTTTCCCCTGTTCTACTTCTCTCCCTGCTCATTTTCTCAGGCTGCTCCAAGGAGGAAGTCTCCACCTACGACACAGCCTATACGGCTCTGAACATCTGGGTGGGCAATGCCTCAGGGGTTGTTTTCGAGACGACAACCTATAATTACTCCTACGCCTACGAAGAGGGCAGCGTGACGTTCTATGCCCAGCTGAGCGGAATGCCTGCCGACCACGACCGCACGTTCCGCCTGGAGGCTTTCGGCGGCGACTCGGCAAGGATTATCAACACGGTGCGCACCGAGGACTATGTGTTGCCAGCCGGTGCCATCAGCGGCACATACAAGGTCTATTTCAATACGCAGAAGCTGACCGACCCCACGCTGTTTACCGAGGAAGATGGCCTCATCCACTTCCGCATGGTTCCAAACGACCAGTTCGCCATTGGCTCGGAGAACCACCAGCAGTTCACGGTGGTGCTGAAGAACTATCTGGCCAAGCCGGCCAACTGGGACACGGCCAACTTCCCCCGTATGCCACTGTCGCGCTACTTTGGCACATACAGCCGCGTGAAGTATCAGTTTATGATTGAGCATCTCGGATTGATTGACTTTGAAATCAACTACAATGCGCGGACAGCCTACGACGAAGAGACCAATGTGGTTTCCCCCACATACGCCATCTATCTGTTGCAAGTGATGCAGCGTGCCCTCAACGAATACAATGAGACGCACGACACGCCGCTCACCGACGAGCAGGGCAATCCCGTCACGTTTGCGTCTGTGGCTTATTGAACTCATACCGAAACTCCCATACACAATGAATAGACAGAAATTCTACAGGAAGCAAAGCGTGCTGCTGGCCTTCTGCATTCTTCACGCTTCGTTCTTCATCCTTTCTTCCTGCTACAAGGACAAGGGCAATTACGACTACCACGAACTGGAGGCTGTTGTCATCGACACGGCAGGAGTGGGTATGCAGTCTGAGTATGCCATCATGCGCTTCGACACGCTGGTGCTGCAGCCGAAGGTGTATTTCGAGGGGCGCGAGGTGACAGAGGCTGCATCTGCTCCGCTGGACTACCACTGGACCATCTTCAGTGCAACGTCGGGTTCGGGTGCCAACCAGGTGATTGACACCATTGGCCATGAGCGCATTCTCAACAGCGTCATCACGCGCACTGGCGGCAACTACTATGTTCAGCTGGTGGTTACCAATCGGAACGACGGCATCAAGCAGTTCTTCCGCATCCCGGTCGCAGTCAGCGAGGTGTTCGATGGCGGCTGGATGGTGTTCTACGAGCGTGCCGACCGTCCGGGCTACTCCGACCTTGCGCTCATCTACAACGATTGGACGAAGCTGAATGTGAACTACAACCGCTATTACACCAACCTCTACGAAACCACCAACGGCGAACCGCTGCAAGGGCATCCCATCCGTTGCTTCGACATTGCCGTGTCGCTGACGGCGGGCAATAACTACGTGGGGCTTTGCACCGACTATACCCTGGTGGGCGTAAGCGAAAATGGTATAGAGAAGGCACTCGACTTCAACAACTTCTTCCATCAGGCACCTGCCCGCATGGCTCCAACCTGGTATGGCCAGCATGGCTCGGGTGTGATGTCTGGCCAGAGCTCCGAGGTGCTCATCAACGACAATCAAATCTACACCAACACCTACACTTACAGTGCTACCGAAGGACGCAACACGCGTTTTAGTGTCCCGAAGTTCGCAAATGGTATCGGTCAGTTGGCTGCATGGAACGCAGAGATTCCCAACACACTTAACTATGGTATCGTGGTTTACGACCAAACCTATCACCGCTTCCGCTATGCGGCCTACAATTCCGCCCAGCTTGAGGAGTTTGCCGAGCAAAGCCCGTCGGCAGCTTTCGACATCAACAACACAGGCATGACCCTGCTCATGGCAGACTGGGGCAGGGGCACCAGTCAGGGTGTTGGACTCCGACCCTACGATTACCTTATTATGGCCAAAGGCCAGGAGCGCTATTTGGCTGTTGCCAACTTCTCCAGCTCTTACCCCACAGATACCAACATTGGCCTTGGGCTCTATCCTATGGATGCCCTTTGTCCAGGCATTGGCGAGGCCACCACGATGGCATCCAGCCATGTGGGCAGCTTCATCTACTATGGCACAGGCAACAAGGTCTATAACTTCGCCTACGATTCGCGACAGCCTGCCACTGTGGCGTGGAAGGCGCCGTCCGACGACGAACAGGTCACCTGTGTACGCATCATGAAGTACTATCACGGCACAGTCTATGGTTACGGCATGGTGCCGTGCGCCAACATCCTGGTGCACATTGCCACCTGGAACGAACAGACGCAGCAGGGCCACCTCTACCAGTACATCATCAATCCGGCCAGTGGCATCTTTGACATGGATGACTGCTATGACTATCCCATCCCGGGCAAGGTGAAGGATATGGCCTGGAAGTTCTCAATGCAATAAAGTCAAATCAATAATAACCGACCGACCACCCGTGTCCGGTGCTTTGTCGCTCTGCGGCAAAGAATAAACATCATTACCAACCAATGAAAAAACTCTCAACAACCCTCCTCGCCCTTCTTTCGGCCATCACAATGCTGGCACAGGGCGTCGCCTTCGAACCCGAAGGCACCACGTTGGAACAGGCTTCGGCCAAGGCCAAGGTACAGAACAAACTCATCTTCCTCGACTGCTTCACCCAGTGGTGCGGTCCCTGCAAGAAGATGGCACGCGAAATCTTCCCGATGGCCGAAGTGGGTGCTTACATGAACCCCAAGTTCATCTCTCTCAAGATTGACATGGAGAGCGAATACGGCGCTCCGCTTGCCAAGAAGCTCCAGATTACCGCTTACCCCACCTTCATCATCTTCAATGCCGACGCACAGGAGATTGGACGCTTCCTTGGTGGCAGTCCTGCCGATGAATTTATGCGGAAAGTAGAAGAGAAGAGCCAGGACAACTCTTCTGCCCAGTTGCAGGAGCGCTGGCAAAATGGCGACCGCGACCCGCAGTTCCTCCAGAAATACCTCAGTACACTGAACGCCAGCTATAAGACCGACGAAGCCAACCTCGTGGCCGAAGCCATTCTGGAGGGCAAGGAAGCCACGTTTGCCAACGACAGCACTCTGCGCATGATTTTCATGCGTAGCATCAGCAATCCCTTTGCCAAGTCGTTTGTCTATACAGCCAAGAACCCGTCTGCGCTGAAGGCTGCCATTGGCGAAATGCCTGTGGAGATGAAAATCAAGAGCGTGCTCGGCAATTACTTCCGTCAGCTCATCATCGAAGCCGACGGCACAGCCACCCTCGACCAGCAGAAGTTCAACCAGTACGTTGCCCTGCTGGGCGAACTGGGCATACCCGATGCCGAACACTACCGCCTATCCACACTCATCACCCTCAGCGAGAAGCAGAAAGACTTCACGGCCTACATCAAGTACATCAAGGAATACCTCGCCAACAAGAGCCTCGATGCCGACGACATGCAGCTGGCGCGCTGGGCAAAGCCCTTCTCCGAACCGACCGAAAACAGCAAGGCCAAGGAGCAGATGAAGAAAATCCTGCAGCAGCGCATCAAGGATATCCAGGCTGGCAAGCGTCAGCCCATGACCCGCGTGGGCAACATGAAGCTCAGTCGTCCCACAGACAACCTCCTGCAAATGGTTGTCGATGCCATGGATGGCAAGATGCCTACAGGCCCGCAGAAATGACATTCCCCCTTACACGCAAAACACAGGCGCATCGTTCCGAAGAGCGATGCGCCTGTGTTTTGTATGGTCTGATTTGCGATTACTTCAAGTAAACCTTGCGTGTTACCTTGCCCACCTTTACGATGTAGCAGCCTTTGGGCAGGTTTGAAAACTCGAAACTCTTGCTGGGGCTGTCAACGCGCTGGGCGTAAACCTTTTCGCCCGTGATACTATAGACCTCCAGCATCATGCCCTCGGCAAACTTTACTTGGACGGTGCTTCCGTTGGTCACGGAGATTTGCACCTGTTCCGTTTCGTTCTCCACCACAGCCACAGGTTCTGGTGTAAACTCCGTAGCCGAAGCCACTGGGCACCATAGCATTGCAGCGAATGTCAACGACAATATTCTGAGTATATTCTTGTTCATAATCGTTCAGTTTTAGTCACTATACTATATTTTACGCTGCAAAAATAGAGAAACTTTTCCTTACAGCCAAATTTCTGTACAATTTTTTTTCAAAAAAAACGTTGCTGCCCCCTTTTTCTTTCCTCTGCTGATGGCTGTTTGAATTATTTTGCCTACTTTTGCAGCCAATTATGTATATGGAGAATAAAATGAAACAGATGAAACGGACAATGGTGGCGGTGCTGCTGGCTCTGCCTTGGAGCATGGGAGGCGCGTATGCCCAGAGTGTGCAGAACGACGGTATAGCCCCTGGTGCGGTGCAGACCAATGCTGCCAGGGATAACTGGTACGGCCAGGTGGGCATCGACCTGTCGTTGCAGAATCCATACGGGTGCAACTTCATGCACGTGTTCCCCGATGGCTACTCATTCGGCGTGGATGTGGCCGTGGGCAAGTGGTTCACGCCGGAGTTCGGTCTGCGTGGCCGCCTGAACTGGGAAAACGGCATCTTCCGCCGTGGCGAGGGGACGTGGCTGCGTGGCTTCAGCCGTGGCTATGTGGCCCTGACGGGCGATGTGCAGCTGAACCTGCACAACCTGTTCGGCACGTATGACCCCGACAGGATGTGGAATTTCTATGTGTTTCCCCGCGCCGGCGCGCTCTACAATGTAAAATCGCGGAAGGGCTCGCCCCTGCTGGGACTTGGCGTGGGCAGCACATTCCGCCTGAATAATAAGTGGAGTCTGTATGCAGACCTTGCCTATCAGGTGATGTCGTCGGTGAACGGTATGAGTACCGATACGGGGGCTGGCAACAACGGCTACTTCGACCTGCAGGTGGGCGTGCAGATGAATCTGACGGATGACGTCTTCCATTGGGTAGGCGACGGCACGCTTCCCTGCGAACATGCCGTGGCCACAACGTCCTTCTGGAGCAACTGGTTTCTTCAGGCCGGTGTGGGCATGTCGCTGCTCAATCCCTACGGCGCGAACTTCAGCCACGTCTTCCCCAACGGCAAGACGCTGGGCGTGAACCTGGGCGTGGGCAAGTGGTTTACGCCCGAAGTGGGACTCCGTGCCGGTCTGAACTGGCAGAACGGCCTTGTGGGCAACAAGCATCTGGGCTGGATGGACCCCGACGACGCGCCGGGCCAGAATCACGAGAAGGGTGGCTACGGGGCTGCCTATGTGGATGTGTTCTTCGATCTGCACAACATCATCTGTGGCTACGAGGCTGACCGCTTCTGGAATGCCATCGTCTTTCCGCGCACGGGCATAGACAGCAATTTTGCCACAGGCTCGGCTTCGCCCCTGGTGGGGGTGGGCACGGAGCAGGCCTTCCGCCTGAATGACCGTCTGAAGCTCTTTGTGGATGTGGCCTACCAGGTGACAACCAGCGAATTTATGGACAGCAAGAGCTACACCGGCACCGAGGGCAGCAACAGCAACGGCTGGCTGGATTTCAACATTGGCCTCCAGTTGAATCTGGGCAAGACACGCTTCAAACGGCTAAGGTAAAGATTCCGCACAATTGTTGATGTAGTCCTCCAGTAGCGCACCTGTGCTACTCGACCAGCACACCTGTGCTACTCCGCCAGCGATGGGGTGTCGCCGGAGTGGCGACGAGGTGTCAGCGGAGTGACGACGGGGTGCCAGCGGAGTGACGATGCATCGCCACAGTCGTGACGATGCATGGCCAGAGCCGTGACGATGTTTGGCCGCAGTCGCGACGATGTTTGGCCAGAGTCGTGACGATGTTTCGCTACGGCGGTGACGATTCATACTAACGGTACCGACCATGCACCGCCCCGCCGCCATCAATAAATTA
>R20__coassemble_1347_pt1 | contig 14056 bp, 11 predicted proteins | sample R20__metabat2_low_PE_030 | metagenome-assembled genome bin R20 | reverse complement strand
CCCCACCCCTCCCTATAGGGAGGGAATAATGAAGATAAAAACCTAAAAAAATCCCACCTTGCAAGTAAAGCCCCCTCCCTGTAGAGAGGGATGAGGTGGGTCTCTATTCAAATGGAAACCCTCGTATTAGCCACCAACAACGCACACAAACTGAAAGAAATCCGTGCCATTCTCGGCAACCGGTTCGACATCAAATCACTACGTGATATTGGCTGCCATGACGATATTCCCGAAACAGGCAGCACATTCCAGGAGAACGCCCTGCAAAAAGCACAATATGTGAAGGAACATTTTGGCTTTGACTGCTTTGCTGATGACTCAGGCTTGGAAGTGGAAGCACTCAACTGGGAACCTGGCATCTACTCTGCACGTTACGCCCAAATCAACGGACGCAACGTGACCCCGGAAAACAAAGACAGTGTGAATATGGACGTGCTTCTGGAAAAACTCCATTCATTACAGCCACAATTGGGCGAAAAAGCCGGTGCACGCATCCTCTCCCCTGCCCGATTCCGCACCGCCATCGCCCTACTCTATCATGGATCCGTGCATTACTTCGACGGCATCGTTCCCGGTGTCATCATCGACGAAAAACGCGGCACCGAAGGCTTCGGCTACGACCCCATCTTCATCCCCGACGGTTACACCCAGACCTTTGCCCAGCTGGGCAGCGAAGTGAAGAACGGCATCAGCCACCGCGCACGCGCCGTGGCACAGCTATCTCAATTCTTTAAAATGACCGCAAGCGGGCGATAGAAAAACAAGCCGCGTTAAGTGTATCATATAATCTATAGTTCCGCATCCGAGCACTCAAACGTCGTGCCACGACGGATGTCGCCCGTCTGCAGGCCCAGCTTGAACCACTTCATACGCTGCTTCGACGTGCCATGATTGAACGACTCCGGCACCGCATAGCCACGTGCTTTCTTCTGCAAATAGTCGTCACCGATGACCTGTGCACACTGGATGGCTTCCTCTATGTCACCATCCTCTAACGAACCGAACATCTTGTTGTCGTGGTGTGCCCACACGCCAGCATAGAAATCGGCCAGCAATTCCAATCTAACCGACAACTTGTTGGCCTCCGTCTGGCTTAACTTCGCCATCTCCTGATGCACCTTCTGCAGCGTGCCCGTCAGGTACTCCACATGGTGGCCTACTTCGTGCGCAATCACGTAAGCATACGCAAAATCGCCGTCAGCACCCAACTGGCTTTTCATGGAAGTGAAGAAGGAGAGGTCAATGTAAAGCTTCTGGTCTCCAGAGCAATAGAAAGGACCCATTTCCGATGCGCCCTGCCCGCACGCCGTCTGTACGCCGTCCGTGTAGAGCACCATCGTTGGCACCTGATATGTGCTGCCATTCTCCTTGAAAATCTTCGTCCACACATCTTCCGTTCCTGCCAGAATCTGTGTGGAGAACTTGGCCAGTTCCTGCTCTTCCTGCGTAAATTCACGCTGTTCGCTCGTCACTTCCGTATTCGTGCCCGTCAGCGAACCCAGTCCGCCATTTTCGGCCACCTGTTCCATCACAGCCGTCAGTGGGTTTCCACCTGAAATCCAAGCCATCAGAGCCACAATGATAATACTGCCGATACCCAGTCCGGCCTTTTTGCCACCGCTCATGCCGCGGCGGTCTTCCACGTTGGCGCTCGTGCGCCGTCCGTCCATCTTCATAATCTGTTCCTCCTTTTACAAATAAATTGATGCCGCAAATGTAAAAAGAAAAATCGACATTGGATTGCTAAATCGAATGTTTTTTCATTGTTTTAGCAACCTAATCACACTAAGCGGAGCTAAATCGAATATTTTTTCATTGTTTTAGCAACCCAATCGCACCAAGCGGAGCTAAATCGAAAGAGGCATCTTAGCATAAAAGAAATTCGTGAGACAATTAAGATAATTCGTTTCTCTGAAATCGCCGCCAAGACACCTTGTCCCTTTTGTTTCATTCTGAAGCCCGTCAAAAGCAGAGCAAATTCAAAGAAAAATAACGTTTCTCTTTGTTTTTGTACTTAGTTAGTCGTACCTTTGCACGCAAAACGTAAGAACGTAAAAACGAATATATGGCATTAAAAGCAGGCATTGTGGGTCTGCCAAATGTTGGCAAATCCACACTTTTCAATTGTTTGTCGAGTGCTAAGGCACAGGCGGCAAACTTTCCTTTTTGTACAATCGACGCACAGATGGGGCAGGTGAGTGTGCCCGACGAAAGACTGACCAAACTGGCAGAACTGGTGCACCCCGGACGCATCGTGCCGGCAGTATGCGACATTGTTGACATCGCCGGACTGGTGAAGGGTGCCAGCAAGGGTGAGGGACTGGGCAACCAGTTCCTTGGCAACATCCGCGAATGCGATGCCATCATCCACGTGCTGCGCTGTTTCGACAACGGCAATATTGTGCACGTAGATGGAAGCGTTGACCCTGTGCGCGACAAGGAAATCATCGACACGGAACTACAGCTGAAGGACTTGGAAACCGTGGAGGCACGACTGAAGAAGACCGAGAAGATTGCATTGGTGGGACACGATAAGGACGCGAAGGTGGAGTACGACCTTTTGCTTCGCTACAAAGACGCACTTTTAGCAGGAAAGAGTGCCCGCACCGTGGAACTGGAGAATGACGAGGAAGTGGCTGCTGCCAAGAACTTGTTCCTCTTGACAACCAAGCCCGTGCTCTACGTCTGCAACGTGGACGACCAAAGTGCGGTGAACGGCAATGCCTACGTGGATGCTGTGCGCCAGGCCATCAATGACGAAAACGCGGAACTGATGATTATCTCGGCCCAAACGGAGGCCGACATTGCCGAACTGGAGAGCTACGAAGAGAAGCAGATGTTCTTAGAGGACATGGGCTTGCAGGAAAGTGGCTGCAACCGCCTCATCAAGGCTATCTACTCCCTGCTCAACCTCCAGACGTTCATCACAGCCGGTGAGATGGAGGTGAAGGCCTGGACGTTCCGCAGGGGCTGGAAGGCTCCACAGTGCGCCGGTGTCATCCATACGGACTTCGAGAAAGGCTTTATCCGTGCCGAAGTCATCAAGTACGACGACTACATCAAGTACGGTTCCGAGGCCGCTGTGCGCGAAGCCGGCAAACTGGGTGTAGAAGGCAAGGACTATGTGGTGCAGGACGGCGACATCATGCACTTCAGATTCAACGTATAACAACGTAAAAACGCAAAAACGCAAAAAATGTTAGCATATATCGATTGGCAGCCCAGCCTTGAAGTGTTCAGCATCGGGGCATTCTCACTCCGTTGGTATTCCATGATGTGGGTGATTGGACTACTCTCAGCCTGTCTCATTGTACACAAACTCTACCGCCAGCAGAATATTCCGGAAGAGAAGTTTGAGCCGCTGTTCTTCTACTGCTTTTTAGGCACCCTGATTGGCGCACGACTGGGCCACTGCATCTTCTATGAACCCGGTTATTACCTGACAAGCAAAATCGGCTTCATGGAAATGTTCCTGCCCATGCACTACACGGCAGCAGGCTGGAAGTACACAGGCTACGAAGGGTTGGCCAGTCATGGCGGCACCATCGGCCTCTTCATTGGTATGTGGCTTTATGCACGAAAACATCAGATAGGGATGTGGACTGTCATCGACAACGTGGCCATTGCTACGCCGCTGACCTGCTGCTGCATCCGCTTAGGTAACCTGATGAACTCCGAAATCATTGGCAATGTGACCGATGTGCCCTGGGCTTTCATCTTCCACACACGTGAAGCGATGGTTGACGGCATACTCACGCCACGCCATCCCGCCCAGCTCTACGAGGCCATTGCCTACCTCATCATCTTCTTTGGTGGCTTGTGCATCTACCGTTGGGATAAAGCACAATGCGCAAAGCACCATGCACAATTGGAGGCAACGCAGAAACACAAAAACGCAAAAACGCAAAAACTTACAAAACTGGTCGGCACCAGCTTCTACTTCGGCTACTGCGTCTTCACCATCTTCTTCTTCCGCTTCTTCGTGGAATTTCTGAAAAAGGAGCAGGTGGCCTTTGAACAGGGAATGCCTCTCGACATGGGCCAGTTGCTCAGCATCCCCTTCGTCTTCATTGCTGCGTATGCGATGTGGAAAGGGTGGGGGAAGGGTTATAATCATCATTAACCAACCTTTTTATTGAGCCAATAAAATAACATTGCGTTGAAATAACATGAACAAAATAGTTGATAACAAGGGTGAAATCGTGATGTATCAAATCGACGAAACGATTAAACTGGATGTTAGGTTAGAAGACGAAACGGTTTGGCTAACCCAACAGCAAATGTCACAATTATTTTCAGTAAAAGAAAACACTATAACCTATCACATTAAAGAAATATACAAATCCGAAGAACTTGTCAAAGAAGGAACTGCTCGAAAAATTCGAGTAGTTCGGAAAGAAGGAAATCGCGACGTAAACCGTATCCTTGATTTTTACAACCTTGACGTGATTATTTCTGTGGGGTACAAGGTTAATTCCCAACGAGGCGTTAAGTTTCGTCAATGGGCAACAAAAATATTGAAAGAATACTTATTAAAAGGGTATTCCATTCATCAAAATCTGTATGATGTCCGCAATCAATTAAATTCACAAGACCAAAGAATAAGTTATCTGGAAGAAAAGGTGGACTTTTTCGTCCGCACTTCACTCCCTCCTGTTGAAGGTGTCTTTTTTGACGGACAAATATTTGATGCTTATGTGCAAATTGTCAACCTAATAAAACAAGCAAAGCATTCCATTGAGTTGATAGACAACTATATTGACAAGACAACCTTAACAATGTTAAGTGAGCATCATGCTAACGTGACAATCACAATCTATACCCGTCAGCTAACCCATCAACAGCAATTAGCTGTACAAAAATACGAGCAACAATACAGTCCGCTCAACATAAACATTTGCCAGCACAATCACGACCGCTTCCTCATTATCGATAATGTGGTTTATCTTTTTGGCGCGAGCCTAAAAGATGCTGGAAAAAAACTTTTTGCCTATATCAAAATGCCGGAAACTTCGGCAACACACCTACTTGCTAACATTAGATAACACAAAATCATACAATCCTATAACACATTATGAAACGATTCCAACACGTAACTGACATCGGCGACCTGCGCACGGCACTCGCCGAGGCTTTTGAAATCAAGCAAGACCGCTACAAATACCAGTCGCTTGGCAAGAACAAGACTGCCATGCTCATCTTCTTCAACAACTCGCTGCGCACCCGACTCAGCACCCAGAAGGCCGCACTGAACCTGGGCATGAACGTCATTGTGCTCGACGTGAACCAGGGTGCATGGAAACTGGAGACCGAGCGCGGCGTCATCATGGAAAGCGACAAGAGCGAACACCTCTTGGAGGCCATCCCCGTGATGGGCTGCTACTGCGACCTCATCGGCGTGCGCTCTTTCGCCCGCTTTGAAAACAGGGTGGATGACTACGAGGAAAAGATTATGCAGCAGTTCATCCAGTACAGTGGCCGCCCCGTCTTCTTCATGGAGAGTGCCACCGTGCATCCGCTGCAGGCCTTTGCCGACCTCATCACGATTGAAGAGTACAAGAATTGTACCCACGTGGAACCCAATCCGCTCTTCGGCGGCGAAGCCGTGAAGCGCACTCTGAACAAACGCCCCAAAGTAGTACTGAGCTGGGCACCGCACCCCAAGGCATTGCCACAGGCCGTGCCGAACTCCTTCGCCCAGTGGATGCTGGCAGCCAGCCATCCACAGACGGGCATTGAGGGCGGCATGGACTTCGTCATCACACACCCCAAGGGCTACGAGCTCGACCCGCAGTTTGTCGCTGGGGCCAAAGTGGAATACGACCAGATGCGTGCCTTCGAGGGAGCCGACTTCATCTATGCCAAGAACTGGTCGTGCCCAGGCGTGACATTGCCCGAACAGTACGGACAAGTTCTTGGCGACTACCACGACTACCTCGGCTGGACAGTAGGGGAGCGCCAGATGGCCGTCACCAACAACGCTTTCTTCATGCACTGTCTGCCCGTGCGCCGCAACATGATTGTCACCGACGATGTCATCGAAGCACCCACCAGCATTGTCATCCCCGAAGCCGCCAACCGCGAAATCAGTGCCACCGTCGTGCTGAAGCGGATGCTGGAAGCACTGAAATAAAGGCACCCCCATATTTATCCACCCCAAAGCAGGGGAGGAACTGAAATGAGCAAGAAATCCATCAGATTTTTTAACGACCGCGAAGTGCGTGCCGTTTGGGACGAGCAACACAGCAAGTGGTGGTTCTCGGCCACAGACATCGTGCGGGCCATCAACGACGAGGACGATTACAAGAAATGTCGCAACTACTGGAAATACCTGAAAGGTAAGATGGCTAAAGACGGAGTTGAACTGGTTAGTATCACTAACCACTTCAAATTCCAAGCCCCAGACGGTAAACAACGTGCTGCCGATGCACTTGATGCCGAGTGCGTTCAGACGGTAGCAAACAACTACCCCAACAACCGTGCCCGAAAGTTCCTTGAGTGGTTTACCTATAGCGATAACAGCATCGACGGGCAGAGCAAGAAAAAGGCATACACCCTCATCGAGAGTGGTTTGCTTGACAGCATGAAGCCGGGAACCGTTGAGTGCCTTCAACAGATTCATGCCTATCTGTTTGGTGGCCTTTACGATTTCGCGGGGCAGATTCGCACAAAGACCATTTGGAAAGATGGCACACTCTTCTGTCGTGCTGAATACTTGGGGCAGAACCTGAGAATTATCGAAAATATGCCAGAGACGACATTTGATGAGATTGTAGAAAAATATGTGGAGATGAATGTGGCTCATCCCTTCATGGAAGGCAATGGGCGTAGCACTCGCCTTTGGTTAGACCTGATTTTCAAGAAACGTCTGAAGATTTGCGTGGATTGGAGCAAGATTGACAAGAAAGACTATTTGGCTGCCATGCGCAAAAGCACGACTGATGCCTCTGCCATCAAAGCATTGCTTCAAGGTGCAATGACAGACCGCATCAACGACCGCGAAATCTTCATGAAGGGCATCGACTATTCATACTATTATGAGCAAGAGGATGGCAATGAAGTGATTGATGGTTCTAATGGACGAGATATAAAAGCAGGGGAGGAACTAAAATGAAAAAGGAAGCAATTCAAATCAACGAGAATGAGTACAAGGAAATACTGGTACAGACCGTAGCAATTATTGAAATCGCACGTTCTAACACTTGCTGAATTAGAAAATAGAAAAAGGGCAGACGAAGTCACGTAAAAAGACCTATTTAGTGTTATTTTTGGCTATTCTAATAAGTTCTTTTACCTTTGCAGGTAATTATTGACATGGGGTATTGGAGTATGGTAAGGCACAGGGTGACTTCAAGATAGATGGCAAAATAGCTTCTGCACCTGAAAATGCTGATGAGGTACGGCACAGGCATAGAAGTGCTGGAGCCGCAGAGCCTAATAGAAGCAATGAAAAACAGAATTGAAGAAATGAGAAAGTTATATACATAATGTGGAGAAAAAGCAGATACAAAAAAGAGCGAGTCGCCCCGCTCTAGATGTTTTCACAACGGAATAATCCTTATTGTGAATTGCTGTAAATGTATCTGGCTGCAAAAATAGGCAAATATATTTATTCAACCAAAAATAAAACAGAAAAAATGAAAAACATTTTAGGATTAGACTTGGGAACCAATAGTATTGGTTGGGCTGTAGTCTCTGTGGATGACAACGGAAACGTTGTATCCAAAATAGAATTGGGTAGTAGAATAATACCCATGAGCCAAGATGTATTAGGTAAATTCGACAGCGGTGTCACCGAATCACAGACTGCACAACGAACAAGTTTTCGTGGTATCAGGCGACTACGGGAAAGATGCCTGTTACGTCGAGAACGTTTGCTTCGAGTATTACATACCTTGAACTTTCTGCCAGAACATTACAATCAGACAATAGGGTGGAATAAGAATGACAATAAAACATTTGGTAAATTCCTGGATGATAGCGAACCCAAACTTGCATGGGCAGAAAATGCTGAAGGAAAGATGCAATTCATTTTTATGGACACGTTCCATGAAATGCTCGATGATTTCAAGAAAAGCCAGCCATCACTTGTATCAGATGGCAAAAAAGTTCCCCTTGATTGGACCATATATTATTTGCGAAACAAGGCTTTAAGTCAACCTATCAGCAAACAGGAGTTGGCTTGGATATTGCTTAATTTTAACCAGAAACGTGGCTATTATCAGCTTCGCGGTGAAGAGGAAGAAGAATCGAACACATTAAAACAACAAGAATACTACGAACTGCGAGTTGTCAAAGTTGAAGCAACAGACGAGAAACGAGGTTCAGACACTTGGTATAATATCCATCTGGAAAATGGTTGGATATATCGTCGTTCCAGTCGTATTCCACTTGATGATTGGGAGGGGAAAACGAAGGAGTTTATTGTGACCACCGAATACGAACAAGATGGCAGCGTCAAACTGGACAAGGATGGAAACGAAAAACGCTCCTTCCGTGCCCCCAATCCAGATGATTGGAGTTTGCAGAAGAAAAAGACTGAATCCATTATTGAGACATCCAATCAGACTGTAGGTAGTTATATCTACAAAAACCTGCTTTCCAATCCCAATGAGAAAGTTCGTGGAAAACTTGTGCGCACCATAGAACGCAAATTCTACAAGCAAGAGTTAGAAGAAATACTGAAGAAGCAAGCAGAGTATATTCCTGAACTCACCGACAATGCGATGCTGGAGCAATGCATCCTTGAACTTTACGCACACAACGTAGCCCACCAAGACAGTTTACGCAAGAAAGACCTCATTTACTTGCTTATTGATGATTTGCTTTTCTATCAGCGTCCACTGAAAAGTAAAAAATCCTTGATTTCCGATTGTCCCTACGAACAATACGAATACGTGGATAAAACAACAGGAGAGATTAAAATTCAGCACATCAAATGCATCGCAAAATCCAATCCCTACTATCAGGAGTTCCGTCTGTGGCAATTTGTTCAGAACCTTCGCCTTTTCCAGAACGGACTTGACGACGTAGAGGTCACAGGCGATTACTTGAAGACAGAAGAAGATTATGTTCGCCTGTTTCTGTACCTTAACAACCTTAAAGAGATTTCACAAGACACGCTGTTGAAAGACTTCTTCGGCATTAAGAAACCCAAAGGAAAAGAAACGAAATACCCTGTTCGTTGGAATTATGTAGAAGACAAATCCTATCCTTGCAACGATACCAGATATAAAATGCTTTCCGCACTCAAGAAAGCCAACCTGCGCGATGCTATTTTGCAAGATAAAAACACCGAATACCAACTGTGGCATTTGCTTTATTCAGTAGAAGACAAGAACGAATTAATCCACGCTTTGAACGGATTTGCCCAAAGGCACAATTTACCCGAAGACTTTGTAAAAGCATTTCAGAAGATTCCATCTTTTCTCAAAGAATACGGCGCCTATTCTGAAAAAGCAACCAAAAAACTGCTCTCCGTGATGCGGATGGGCAGCCTGTGGTCTGAAAACAACCTTCCAACCAATATTCAGAATGTCATCACAGGCAATATTGATGACAAAGTGAAGGAACGTATCAGCCATTTTGGAAAGAATCTTCATTCACTTAGTGATTTCAGAGGACTACCTGTTTGGCTTGCCTGCTATGTTGTGTATGGTCGTCATAGTGAGGCAAAGGACATCGTCAAATGGGAATCGCCACAAGAGCTTGCCTTTTATATCAAAAGTTTTAAACAACACTCGTTGCGTAATCCCATTGTTGAGCAATGTATTCTTGAAACGCTTCGCACGGTACACGACATTTGGGTGAAATATGGTCACATTGACGAAATCCATATAGAACTTGGTCGAAGCATGAAAAGTACAGCCGACCAACGAAAACGGATGACGGACAACAATATCAGAAATGAAAATACCAACCTTCGTATCAGGGCCTTACTTCTTGAATTAAAGAGTGAGTTGAAGGAAGTACGACCCTATTCTCCCACGCAGCAAGACCTTCTTCGGATATACGAAGAGGGCGCATTGCTTAGTCTTAGTAAAGATGATAAGGATTACGCAGAAATATCACGCATTTCCCGGTTTGCTTCCCCTTCACAGAGCGAATTGACAAGATACAAACTCTGGCTTGAACAGAAATACCGCTCACCCTATACAGGTAAAGCCATTTCCTTGTCTAAGCTCTTTACTGCAGCATACCAGATAGAACACGTAATACCCCAAGGCCGATACTTTGATGACTCGTTCTCCAACAAGGTCATTTGCGAGGCAGAAGTAAATCAGCGCAAGTCAAATATGCTCGGCCTTGAATTTATTCAAAAATGCGGTGGCGAAATCATCCGTTGTTCAACCCTTGGCGATGTCAGGGTTTTCACCGTGGATGAGTATAAAGCCTTTGTAAGGGAACACTATGCTGGTAATGCAGCTAAGGCCAAAAAACTGATGATGGACGATATTCCAGAAGAATTCATTCAACGTCAGATGAACGACACCCGATATATCAGTAAAGTCATAAAAGGCCTGCTCTCCAATGTTGTGCGTGAAGAAGGGGAAGTGGATGCTATATCAAAAAATGTCATTCCATGCACAGGTGGCATTACAGACCGTCTGAAAGTGGATTGGGGACTGAACGATGTATGGAACACCATTGTTACCCCACGTTTTGAACGAATGAACCGCTTGACTGAATCAGAAGCATTCGGACATTGGGAAGACAAAAATGGGAAGCGGGTATTCCAAACCACCATGCCACCCAACTTTAACAAGAAACGCATTGACCATCGCCACCACGCAATGGACGCTTTGGTTATCGCACTGGCATCAAGGAATATAGTCAGCTACCTCAACAACGAATCGGCACGCGATACGCAGCGCCGTGAAGACCTGCGCCAGCTTCTGTGTGATAAAAACAGGGTTATTCGCAAGCCCTGGCCAACGTTCACGCAAGATGCATACGCAGCCCTGCAAAATATTATAGTCAGTTTCAAGAACTATGTCCGTGTCATCAATAAGGCCAGCAATTACACCGAGCATTATGGTGCTGATGGGAAAAAACGGCATATTCCCCAGCAAAGCACAGAGCAATGGGCCATTCGTAAGCCATTACATAAGGAAACGGTTTTTGGTCATGTCAATCTACAGAAAAAAAGAGAAGTTCCTTTTGCCAAAGCACTTGAACAAGTGCCAAACATCGTTGACAGGGAACTACGTGAAGCCATCAACGGAATGTTGAAAGCTGGGATGGACATAAAGAAGATAAAGGCGCATTTTAAAGAACAGGACAACACATTTGCAGGAAAGCCCATCAATAAGGTAATGGTATATTATTACACAGACGATACCGAACCAATGGTAGCAACCCGCAAACTGCTTGATGATAGTTTTGACGAAAAGAAGATTCTTAGTATCACAGATACAGGCATACAAAAGATACTTCTAAATTATCTATCTGCCAAGGGTGGGGATTCTAAACTGGCTTTTTCTCCTGAGGGCATCATGGAAATGAATCAACATATAGCAGATTATAACGAAGGGAAAAAGCATCAGCCTATCATCCGTGTTAGAGTTTGCGAACCTAAAGGTGAAAAATACAATGTCGGTACAACGAAAAGCAAAGATAAAAAATTCGTTGAGGCGCAGAGTGGAACAAACCTGTTCTTTGCGATATATGAAGATGCAACAGGAAAACGCTCTTACCAAACAATTCCGCTTAATCAAGTTGTAGAACGATTAAAACTGGGGTGGTCTCCCGTACCCGAACAAAACGAAAATGGTGATAAGCTGAAATTTTATTTGTCGCCGAATGATTTGGTATATGTTCCGACAGAAGATGAGAGCATTTCAAACTCTATTCAGATAGATAAAGACAGGGTTTATAAGATGGTTTCTGCATCTGGAAATCAGGTGTTCTTTGTAAGAAACAATATAGCATCTGTCATAGTAAATAAGGTGGAACTTTATTCATTAAACAAGATGGAGAAATCTATGGAAGGTATTATGATTAAGTCCGTTTGTTGGAAATTAGAAGTTGACCGTCTTGGTAATATTACAAAAATAATTCGATGATAAAGAAAACCCTTTACTTCGGCAATCCCGCTTATCTTTCGCTTCGCAATGCCCAACTTGTCATCAAGATACCACAAGTGGAAGAACGAATAGATTTGCCGGAAGAAACGAAAAAAGAATTCGAGCGTACCATCCCGATAGAAGATATTGGTGTGGTTGTTCTTGACAACAAGCGTATCACCATTACAACGGGTGTCATAGAGTCTCTGGTGGAAAACAATGCTGCCGTCATAACCTGCGACAGCAAGAATATGCCAACAGGCCTGATGCTTCCACTTATTGGCAACACACTGCAGAACGAGCGCTTTCGTGCACAATTAGATGCCTCCCAGCCATTGCGCAAGCAGTTGTGGCAACAGACCATCAAACAGAAAATTGCTAATCAGGAACACATTCTGCACCTGTATTCTACCGCAAATACAGGGTGTATGCGCACATGGATTAACGAAGTGCGTAGTGGCGACCCTGACAATGTGGAAGCCAAAGCAGCCGCCTATTACTGGAAGAACGTATTCGATGATTATCCAAACTTTGTGCGTGGAAGAGAAGGGGAACCGCCCAATAATCTTCTGAACTACGGCTATGCCATTCTTCGTGCAGTCATAGCGCGTGCATTAGTCGGCAGCGGATTACTACCAACATTGGGTATTCATCACCATAACCGTTATAATGCTTATTGTCTGGCTGACGACATCATGGAACCGTACCGCCCGTATGTGGACGAGTTGGTTATTGATATCATAAAAAGTGAAGACGACATATCCGAGTTGACACAGGATATAAAAGCAAGACTGCTGAAGGTTCCCGTGTTAGACGTTGAAATTGACGGCAAACGCAGTCCGCTCATGATTGCAGCAGGACAAACGACAGCGTCATTGTATAAATGTTTCAGTGGAGAGTTGCGTAAAATCAGTTATCCATCTATGGTATAAAGAGAATGGACTGCGACCTTTTACGTCTAAGTGAATATAGAGTTATGTGGATACTTGTTTTCTTTGACCTACCCACAGAGACGAAGAAAGACAAGAAGGCATACGTAGATTTCCGTAAGAATCTACAGCGCGACGGATTTACGATGTTTCAGTTTTCCATCTATGTTCGCCACTGTGCAAGCAAAGAGAACATGGAAGTACACACCAAACGTGTCCGTTCATTTCTGCCTGAATACGGAAAAGTTGGCATCCTTTCTGTTACAGACCGCCAATTTGGTGACATTGAAATTTTCTATGGCAAGAAGCAACAAAAGCCTAATGCCCCAGGGCAACAACTTGAACTGTTCTAACAATAAAAATCCAGCCTCAGTGGCTGGATTCTTATTGTCATAAACTTCATTTTTTTATTTTTGTCATAACGCTGTTATTCCTTGGTTCTTATACTCTTACAAAGAATCAGTTGTTTATGACCGTGCAAAGATACTAATTTTACAGCAATTCACAACTCAAGCATCAAACAGGGCTACTTAGTGCTTGTTGTTTATGACCGTGCAAAGATACTAATTTTACAGCAATTCACAACTGTAAAAAAGTAGCTATTCTTTTTCTCATAGTTGTTTATGACCGTGCAAAGATACTAATTTTACAGCAATTCACAACCAATAATTCAATTCAATGTAGTAGGAGTTCGTTGTTTATGACCGTGCAAAGATACTAATTTTACAGCAATTCACAACAGATTATGAAGATTACCGTAATGGACAGCGGTTGTTTATGACCGTGCAAAGATACTAATTTTACAGCAATTCACAACTGCGCCATCCGTCCTTGCCCACTTTGCACGTTGTTTATGACCGTGCAAAGATACTAATTTTACAGCAATTCACAACATCTTAGACATATAGAACACAGACTCCGCGGTTGTTTATGACCGTGCAAAGATACTAATTTTACAGCAATTCACAACTATAATATAGCTTTTCTTTTTGTATGTTTGTTGTTTATTACCGTTCAAAGATAGTAATTTTACAGCAATTGACAAGGCGGTCTTTAGTTGAT
>R20__coassemble_1338_pt1 | contig 14168 bp, 11 predicted proteins | sample R20__metabat2_low_PE_030 | metagenome-assembled genome bin R20 | reverse complement strand
GCTACTGCTGCAACACCCCATCGCTACTGTCGCAACGCCCCGTCGCTACTGCCGCAACGTTGGGGTGTCAGATAATATTAAACAACGAATTTATCGAATTTCACGAATAAAAGAATGGGCTTTGCCCGTCAAATAAAACCTGCGGTTTTTTCCGAATGTGGTTCATTCCACATTGGTTTTCATTCGTCGCCGATCACGGCATTCATACAAAGCATTCGTTTAATTAGAATCATTCGTTGTTTCCGAAACTTAAGTTATTCAAATTCATTTCCCTCTAAAGCCGCCCGGCGGCACATTTGCTGAACCGTTACGAAAGGCAGGATGAAAGTGGATGAAAGTGAAAAATTCATTTTCATCCACTTTCCTGGCTGATATACTGCATGTTAACTGCCAAATTGTGAAAGTGAAAGTGAAATGGGAATTTTTTTGCGCATAAATTGCTTGCAGTTCACTTGATTTGTTGTATCTTTGCCCCTGAAAACGATAAAACAGAAACCTGATATTCCTTCCATGTGGAGGGACAGGAATGGGGAAGGAACTAAAAACGAGATAGAAATAACAATAATGTCGTATGATACATATTAAGGAAGAAGCAGCGAGATGTCTGCTATGTGAAGACGCTCCGTGCAGCAAGGCATGTCAGCATGGCGACCCCGCACGGGCTATCCGTGCCATACGTTTTGACAATGAGCGACTGGCCGGGCGTTGGGTTGCCGAGTGTACGGACGGCGATTTGGAGGCTGCCGAAAAGGCCTGCATCCATTATGACAGGCCGATTCGCATCAGGGAGATGCTGAGTGCTGTTGATGCGGATTTGAAATCCGCATCTCATGAGTCGGGGATTTCAAATCCCCACCAACCAAATCCTCTCCCTTCCCTCGCCATCGACTTCTGCGGCATCCGCTGCGAGAACCCGTTCTTCCTGGCCTCGTCGGCGGTCTGCACCAACTACGAGATGGTGGCGCGGGCCTTCGACATGGGCTGGGCAGGCGTCTTCTACAAGACCATCTGCCTGCAGGAGATTCGCGAGGTGTCGCCCCGCTTCGATGCCGTTCAGCAGGAGGGCTCGGCCGATTTCTACGCCTTCCGCAACATGGAGCAGCTGAGCGAGAACCCCGTGGAGATGGACTTCGACATCCTGCGCCGACTGAAGCAGGACTACCCGTCGAAGGTCATCGTGGCCAGCATCATGGGGCAGACCGAGGATGAGTGGATCAGGCTGGCGAAGATGGCCGAGGCGGCTGGCGTCGATGCCGTCGAACTGAACTTCTCGTGTCCGCAGATGCGAATGGCTGGCATGGGCAGCGACGTGGGGCAGAACCCCGAGCTGGTGCTCTTCTACACCGCCTTCGTCAAGCGTAACGTCTCCATCCCCGTCATCCCGAAGATGACGCCCAACATCACCCACATCACCGAACCCACCATGTCGGCGTTCTTTGCCGGTGCCGACGCCATCTCGGCCATCAACACCATCAAGAGCGTGACGATGGGCGACCGCGCCCGCGTCTCAGGCCATAAGACCATTTCGGGTCTTTCGGGAAGAGCCGTCCGGCCCATCGCCCTGCGGCATATCCTGGAGATGGCGCAGACCCCGATGACCCGTTCTGCATCGGCGCAGGACGATACGACGAAGGACATGTACGGGAAGGGACTGGAGATAAGCGGCATCGGCGGCATCGAGACATGGCGCGATGCCCTGGAATTCATCCAGCTGGGATGCCGCAACGTGCAGGTGTGCACCGCCGTGATGCAGTATGGTTACTGCATCATCGACGACCTGATTCTCGGCATGCAAAACTACCTTGTGGAAAGAGGCCTGTCCTCGCTCGACCCCCTCGTCGGCGAGGAACTGCCGAACTTCGTCACGCCCACCGACCTCGACCGCGAGACCATCGTCTATCCGAAGATCGACCGCGACAAATGCATCGGCTGCGGCCGCTGCTACGTTTCCTGTCAGGACGGCGGCCACCAGGCCATCGCCTTCGATACGGAGCTTCGTCAGCCTCGCATCATCGGCACCAAGTGCGTAGGTTGCCATCTCTGCCGCCTGGTCTGCCCCACGGGTGCCATCACCGCAACCAAGCGTATTTCAAAGAGGCATTGATGAATATGAAAAAGATACTGTTGATACTCGCTGCCGCACTGATGAGCGGTACAGCAAGTGCTCAAAGGCTACGGGTTGGCGAGTCAGCGGGAATGAACGGCAGCACGGCTGTCGGCAGGAAAAAAGTAGCCGTAGTGCTCAGTGGCGGCGGCGCAATGGGCAGCATCATCGGTGGCCTCTACTCCATCGGCTACAGCAACCGCACCAAGAAACCGTACTTTTTCCTGAATCTCGGATATGAATTCTAAACAACGATATTCGTTTTATGACACCTTTGCATTTAAAATAACGGTAATAACATCATGGAAAAGAATCTGGCATCTATGGAAATAAGGATGGCTTCGCTGAATGAGTTGCCGGCGGCAGCACAGCAGTTTGTGGAGGCCATGGGCGGCAGGAGGGTATTTGCCTTCTACGGCAGGATGGGGGCAGGGAAGACTACGTTCATCCGTGCCGTCTGCGAGGCGCTGGGTGTGCGGGATGTCATCAACTCGCCTACGTTTGCCATTGTGAATGAATATTTGAGCGGGGACGGCACTCCGATTTATCATTTCGATTTCTACCGTGTCAAGACGCCGCAGGAGGCTCTTGCCATTGGCTATGAGGATTATGTCTATAGCGGCAATCTGTGCCTGATGGAGTGGCCTGAACGCATAGAGAGCCTGCTCCCCGACGATGCCGTGAAGGTGTTCATCGAGGAGCTGGCTGACGGTAGCAGGATGGTGAGGTGCTAATCTGCCTTCTGGTCGTTCTGGTGATACTGTTCGTTGTAGTCCAGCTCAGCATCCACCACAAGAATCAGGGCATCGTGGTCGTAGGGGCCCATGCCTTCTTTTTCGGCTTTCTCCTCGATGTGCTTGGCTACGTCCTCAATGTCCACATCGAGGAAGCCGTCGGCGTCGGCCTGGCTTGAGTGGGCTTCGATGTATTCCATGATGACGTCGATGCAGTAGAAGATGTCTGCTTCGCTGAACTTTTTCCGGTTCTCTTGCCCTATATAGTTATATATATAGGTAACCTCCTTGGCGTCTTCTATGGCGCCAAGCAGGATTTCGTTGTCTATTGCGCTCATGACAGAAGTGCTTGGATTTTTTCTTCGTACATGGGCTTGGTGGCGGCACCAACAAGTTTGTCAACCACTTGCCCGTTCTTGATAAACAATACAGTGGGCACATTGCGGATGCCGAACTGGGCCACCAGGTCGTCGGCCTCGTCTTCTACATCCACTTTGCCAATGTTCACTTTGCCTGCATATTCTTCGGTCAGGCTCTCGATAATGGGGGCTATCATGCGGCATGGTCCGCACCATGTTGCCCAGAAGTCCAGTACCAGTGGTTTGCCCTCGGCAACCACGGCTTCAAAGTTGGAATCGTTAATTTTCATAAGTGTTACGTTTTTGAGGGTTATTGAATGGAGTTGGTTGCTGTCGGTGTGGCAAAAACTGTGCCAATGCAGAATGGCCAACTGACATTCTGTCATTTGACAGGGTTATTCGTTGATTTGGAATGATATTTCGGGGTGGTCGCTGAAGAAATGTATCAGCGGTTTTTGGACGGAGATTCTGATTTTCCGGGCAAAGAGGCGTGCCTTCATGCTGTCTGCCGAGTGTACGTTGAAGAATAGCTCGGCTTTGCCAGGACATTCTTTTGCGATTTCGGCCAAATCCTGCACCAGGGCGGTGCTGAGCCTGTCGAGCGGGACAGACAGGGTGATGCGCTCAATCAGACTGTCTTTCACTTCTGAGAGCAGGTCGATGGTTTTCAGCTGCAGGTTGTACTCGTTGGGTCGCCATTGGTTGGGGACAACCTTGGCCCGGATGAACAGGGAGGCGCCCTCGATGAAGCAGTTGTGGAAGTCGAGCCAGTCTTTGCCGAAGAGGGCCAGTTCGCCGCTGCCGGAGTAGTCTTCCATCTTCACAATGCCATACAGGCTGCCCTTTTTCGTTTCTCCCACCCGGATGTTCGTCACGATGCCGCCCATTGTGATTTCCTCCAATTTCGACAGCGGTTCTTTATCTTCCAGCTGGACGAGTTTGGTGTTGCAGACATGGTTCAGCACGATGGAGTATTCGTCCAGAGGGTGTGCCGACAGGTAGATGCCTACCAGTTCGCGTTCCTTGTTCAATCGCTCCAGCGTGCCCCATTCTTTATAGACCTTAGGAAAGGCAGGATGGACCACCTCGCTGCCGAAGTCCATTGCGCCAAACAGGGATGTTGCGGTTTTCTGTTTGTCGAGCTGGTATTTTTGCCCATAGCGAACCAGTACGTCAAGGAAGACTTCGTTTCCCTTGCCGCCAGTGGGGGCAAAATAGGCCTCGCGCGGAATGTTCTTGAAGCAGTCGAAAGCACCTGAGATGATAAGGCCTTCAATGCTTTTGCGGTTGCAGGCTGTCAGGTTGATTCTTTCGAAGAAATCAAACACGTTCTTGTATTCGCCGTTTTTGTCTCGTTCTTCAATCAGTGCCAAGATGCCATTTTCTCCGACACCTTTGATACCACCCATGCCAAAGCGAATGTCGCCCTGTTTGTTGACGGCAAACTTCAGTCTTGATTCGTTGATGTCTGGCCCCAGGGTCTTGATGCCTTGCAGTTTGCACTCGTCCATCAGTTTCCTGATTTCGGTGATGTTTGCCAGGCTTCGGCTCATGACGGCAGCCATGTACTGGGCAGGGAACGTCGCTTTCATGAAGGCTGTCTGGTAGGCCACCCAGGAATAGCAGGTGGCATGGCTCTTGTTGAAAGCATAGCTGGCAAATTTCTCCCAGTCGCTCCATATCTTGTCTAAGATCTTGGGGTCGTGGCCATTCTTCTGTCCGCCATTGATGAATTTGGGCTTCATCGCATCGACAATGTCCTTTTTCTTCTTGCCCATCGCTTTGCGCAATGCGTCGCTTTCGCCTCGGGTGAAGTCGGCCAGTTGTCGGGAGAGCAACATCACTTGTTCCTGATAGACGGTGATGCCATACGTGTCCTTCAGGTACTTTTCCATGCATGGAATGTCGTACTCGATAGGCTTGCGCCCCATTTTGCGGTCGATGAAGTCGGGAATGTAATCCATTGGTCCGGGACGGTACAAGGCATTCATGGCAATGAGGTCTTCAAAGACGTGTGGCTGCAGTTCCCGCAGGTATTTCTGCATACCAGCCGATTCAAACTGGAACGTGCCGATGGTGCGTCCGTCGCAGTAAAGCTGGTAGGTGGCAGGGTCTTCAATGTCTATCTTGTCTATATCCACTTCCACGCCCAGGCTTTCTTTCACATTCTCTACGGCCTCTTTCAGGATGCTGAGCGTTTTAAGTCCCAGGAAGTCCATCTTGATGAGCCCCGTTTCTTCTATCACATGGCCATCATACTGGGTGCAACGCAACTTCTCGCCTGTTTCTTTGTCTTCTGCTGTGCTGACAGGCACCCAGTCGTCGATGGCGTCGCGACAGATGATGGTGCCACAGGCATGTACACCCGTATTGCGCACGTTGTTCTCCAGCATCTGTGCAAAACGCATGGTGTCTCTCAGCAGAGGGTCTGTGGAAGTGGCTGCATCTTTGAGTTCAGGGATACATTCGATGGCATTGGCCAGATTCATCTTTTTCCCGTTTGGCAGTTTGTCGGGGATGGCTTTACACAAGGCGTTGCTGATGTTCAGCGGCACTTTCTGCACACGTGCCACGTCCTTGATGGCCAGCTTCGTGGCCATCGTGCCGTAGGTGATGATGTGCGCCACTTTTTCTGCCCCGTATTTGTCGGTCACCCACTGCAAGACCTTGCCTCGGCCATCGTCGTCGAAGTCGGTGTCTATATCGGGCAGGGAAATGCGGTCTGGATTCAGGAAACGTTCAAAAAGCAAGTCGTATTTGATGGGGTCGATTCGGGTAATCCCCAGGCAGTAAGCCACGGCACTACCGGCGGCAGAACCGCGTCCGGGACCGACTCTCACGTCCAGTTCTTCTCGGGCTGCGCGGATGAAGTCGGAAACGATGAGGAAGTAGCCGGGGAATCCCATCGTCTTCATGATGTGGAGCTCAAAGTCCAGCTGCTCCTTGATGTCAGGCGGAATGGGGTCTCCATAGAGTGGCTTGGCACCATCGTAGGTCAGCTTCTTCAGGTAGTCGGCTTCAAATTTGATGCGGTAGAGCTTGTCGTATCCGCCCAGTTTCTTGATTTTCTTTTCGGCTTCTTCCTGACTGAGCACGACGTTGCCCTTTTCGTCGCGGGTAAACTCGTCGAACAGGTCTTTTTCCGTCAGACGTTGGCGGTATTCTTCTTCTGTTCCAAATTCCTTCGGAATCTCAAAGAAAGGCATGATGGGGGCGTGGTCGATGCTGTAAGTCTCCACTTTGTCAAGAATCTCAATGGTGTTGGCCAGCGCTTCGGGCAGGTCGCTGAACACCTCGTTCATTTCCTCCCTGGTCTTAAACCATTCCTGCTTTGAATAAAGCATTCGGTTGGGGTCGTCCAGGTCGCGGCCTGTTGAGAGGCAAAGCAACCGGTCGTGCGCTTCGGCATTTTCTTCGTCAACAAAGTGGGAGTCGTTGGTGCAAATGAGCTTGACGTTGTATTTGCGGGCTAACTCTATCAGTTGGGGTTCAATCCTTTTCTGCTCTTGATACGTTTCTCGGTTGGCCCGTTGCAGGGGGTCTTTCACCTCGTGGCGCATCAACTCAATGTAAAAGTCGTCTCCAAACAATTGCTTGAACCACTTTACACTTTCTTCTGCCTTTTCCATCTGTCCGCGCCGCAGATAGTATGGAATTTCTCCTGCCAGACAGGCCGACGATGCAATGATGCCTTCGTGGTGCAGTTCCAATTCCTTGTGGTCTGTTCGGGGCCGATGATAATACCCGTCAACCCATGCCTTGCTTACCAGCTTTACAAGGTTGTGGTAGCCTGTTTCGTTCTTGGCCAGCAAAATGAGGTGCCATCCGCTGTTGTCGATGCCATTGTTTTCCTTCTGCTGCAAGGTGCGGCGTGCGCAATAGACTTCACAGCCGAAGATGGGTTTTAGTTTCTTCCCTTCCTCCAAGTCTTTGTTCACCTTGTTGGTGTAGTTGAAGAATTCTTTGATGCCGAACATGTTGCCATGGTCAGTGATGGCCATGCCCCGCATTCCGTTGCCAATGGCCTTGTCCACCAGTTTCTTGATGGCGGCCTGTCCGTCTAATATGCTGTATTGTGTGTGTACGTGTAGGTGAACAAAGTCTTCCATAGAACGTGCGTCTTTTCTGTTTTTCGTTTGCGAAGGTACGGCTTATTTCTTAAAGCATCACACTGCTTCTGAAAAAACTGTTGCCAAAAAAACTTAAAATGCCCATGTTGCCCCCTTTTCTCCATTAAAATTTTGCGGTTTCAGCAAGATGGAGTACCTTTGCAGGTCGTAATCGACCAATTGTGAATCGTCCAATTGTCTAATCCAGCCATGTCTCAAGTACAAGGACAATATCAAGTGCAGTCAGAAGCTCAGCTTCTGAAACTCTCGCCGCTTCAGTTGATGACCACGAAGCTGCTGGAGTTGCCCATTGTTGAACTTGAGCAGCGAGTGAAAGATGAATCTATTGACAATGTAGCTTTGGAGCTGGGAAGAACATCCGAGACGGATGAACAGCCCTATGATTCCAATGGCGAGTCGGGCGATGAAATGTCCGATGAATTGGCATATGAAGAGAACGCGAATTCCGATGAACCCGGTGTTAGGGAAGATACTGTGGATGATTACATGGACTCTGAGGAACTGCCAGTTTATCAGCACACTGATACTTCAGAGCGACAAGACCGTCCTTTGGGCGAAACCGTTTCGTTTGTGGACGACCTGATGAATCAGCTGGTCGATTTTGATTTGACAGACCATCAGCGCGAACTGATAGAGTATCTGATAGGTACTCTGAACGATAACGGGTATATAGAGACGCCACTGCCCCGAATTGCTGACGAAATGATGTTTCATCATAATATATATACCGATGAAAGCGAATTGGAGCAAGCTTTGTCCATCCTGCAGCAGTTCGACCCTCCTGGCATTGGTGCTCGCGACACCAAAGAGTGTTTGCTTTTGCAGCTCGACCGCAAGATGAACGACAAGGAGCACCTGCTGGGCGAGAAGTATTTTCTGCTGGAAGATGCGCGCCGCATGATAGCTGATTATTACGACCTTTTCGTGAATAATAATGTAGAGAAACTGAAGACGGTCATGGCAGTGTCAGGTGGACGTTTACGGCTTATCTTTGATGAGCTGAAAAAGCTGAACCTCCATCCTGGACTTGCGCTGACCGAATCGGCAAAGGACCGTGTGCAGTCTGCCATTCCCGATTTCATTGTAGAGACAGATGAGAATGGACAGGTGAATTTCCATCTGAATCGCGGCGACTTGCCGACATTGCATGTCAGCCCTCTGTATGTTAAACAATTGAAGTCATACGAGCAGACAGGGCGCAAGTTGAGTCGCAGTGAGCAGGATTTTGTGACATACACCCGTGCCAAGATTGATGCAGCACGCTTGTTCATTGAGGCCATCCGCCAGCGACAAGAGACGCTGTCCAAGACGATGGCTGCCATCATTCAGTTGCAGCATCAGTTCTTTCTCACTCAAGACCCCGATGATTTGCGCCCGTTGATTTTGAAGGAGGTGGCCGACAAGGCTGGTTATGACATCTCCACCGTGTCACGGGTGCGGGGGAGTAAACATTGTCTTCTGGATGGCCGGATTTATCCCCTGAGCTATTTCTTCAAGCATCCGCGTTCCAATGCCAAGGGCGAGACGGTGGATGCGGGCAAGGCACGTGACGCCATCAGGAACCTGGTGGCCGCCGAGGACAAGACTCGTCCGCTGTCCGACCAGCAGCTCTCAGTTCTTTTAGCCAAATTGGGAATCAATATAAAGCGCCGTACTGTGGCAAAATATCGCGATGAAATCGGCATTCCTCCCTTACAACATCGTTTAAGTGTATGAGTACAAAACGTTTGATGCAGATAGCGCGCATACTTTCTGCTGTGTTCTCTCCCTTTTATGCCCCTGTCTGGATTCTTGTTGGGCTTTTCTTTTGCAGCTATCTGAAGATGCTGCCGTGGGGGTATAAGATATACATCATTGGCATGGTGGTTATTTTCACGGTTATTATACCGAGGCTTGGCATCAATATCTTTCGTGTGCTGATGCGGTGGACACATTTGCAGTTGTCGCATCGCGAGCATCGCCACATGCCCTACTTGCTGACCATCTGTAGTTATACCGTCTGCATTGTGCTGATGTCAAAAATGAATGTAGCCATGTTCATACGCGGCATTGTCATGGCCGCCTTTGTGTCTCAGCTCATTTGTGTCATCTTGAATGCCTGGTGGAAGGTCAGTACACACATGGTGGGTATGGGTGGTTTGGTAGGGGCGCTGATAGCTTTCAGCATTCTCTTCTTTTACAATCCTGTTTGGCCAGCTTGTGGACTGATTCTTTTAAGTGGAGCATTGGGCACCAGTCGAATCATTCTCCGTCAGCACACCCTGAGCCAGGTGCTTGTGGGATTCTTCATTGGCTATCTTTGCGCTACGGTGTTTATCCTGTTCCCCTGGATGTAAATAGTAAATCACTAAATAGTAAATAGTAAATCGTCAAATAGTAAATACTTCTATGAATCCAAAAGTGTCAATTATCATGGGCAGCACCAGCGACCTGCCAGTCATGGAAAAAGCTGCCAATTTCTTCGATGAAATGGAGATTCCGTTTGAAATTAACGCGCTTTCAGCTCATCGCACGCCAGATGCAGTGGAGGCCTTTGCCAAAGGTGCCAAGGCGCGTGGTATAAAAGTAATCATTGCTGGTGCGGGGATGGCGGCAGCCCTGCCTGGTGTCATAGCAGCCAGCACCACATTGCCTGTTATCGGCGTGCCCGTCAAGGGCAGTGTGCTGGATGGCATGGATGCCGTCTATTCCATGCTGCAGATGCCTCCGGGCATTCCTGTGGCCACAGTGGCTATCAATGGGGCACTTAATGCCGCGATTCTTGCTGTGCAGATGCTGGCTCTTTCTGATGAGGCTCTGGCTGAAAAGTTTGCAGCCTACAAGCAGAATCTCCGCAAGAAGATAGAAAAGGCCAATGAAGAACTGAAAGAAGTGAATTTCAAATTCAAATGTAATTAAAAAATGGCTTATACACGAAGACAATCCACCGAAGTACGTGTGGGCAACCTGCTGCTGGGCGGCAGCAATCCCATCCGCATACAGTCCATGGCCAACACCTCCACCATGGACACCGAAGGCAGCGTGGCCCAGGCCAAGCGCATCGTTGATGCTGGTGGTGAAATGGTCCGTTTCACCACTCAGGGACAGCGTGAGGCGGTGAACATGCAGCAGATTAAGGAGCAGTTGCGACGCGATGGCTACATGGTGCCCCTCGTGGCCGACGTACATTTCAATGCGGCTGTTGCCGACACCGCAGCCGCCATCTGCGAGAAAGTCCGCATCAACCCCGGCAACTATGTTGACCCTGCCCGCACCTTCAAGAAGCTGGAATACACCGACCAGGAATATGTCGATGAAATCAGGAAGATTGACGAGCGTTTCGTCCCCTTCCTGGGCATCTGCAAGCAGCATCACACAGCCATTCGCATTGGCGTGAACCACGGCTCGCTCTCCGACCGCATCATGTCGCGCTATGGCGACACGCCCGAAGGCATGGTGGAGTCCTGCATGGAATTTCTGCGAATCTGCGTCCGTGAAAACTTTACCGATGTCGTCATCAGCATCAAGGCCAGCAACTGCGTCGTGATGGTCCGCACCGTCCGCCTGCTGGTGCAGCAGATGGAGAGAGAAGGCATGGCCTTCCCCCTGCACCTTGGCGTCACGGAGGCTGGTGACGGTGAAGACGGTCGCATCAAGAGTGCCGTCGGCATTGGCGCCCTGCTTTGCGAGGGCATCGGCGACACCATCCGCGTCAGTCTCTCCGAAGCGCCCGAACATGAAATACCCGTGGCCCGCCGTCTGGTGGAACTGATACCCGAATGTGCTGCCTTGCGGGCAGAAGCCAAGGCGCACATCACAGATGACACCGTCCACCTCCACCTGCAGGCCGACAATTTGGAAGATTTGCAACTGAAGGCTGCCATGACAGCAGGAGCCCTGTTCATCGACGGCATGGCCCATAAGCTGACAATTCAGGCCGAAGGGTTCGCCCGGGAACAGCTCCAGGCCCTGGCCGACGCCATCCTGCAGGCAGCCCGCATCAAGTTCACCAAGACCGAATACATCTCCTGTCCAGGTTGCGGACGCACCCTTTACAACCTGGAGGAAACCATCGCCCGCATCAAGACGGCCATCAAAGCCAAGTCCGCCACCGACCCACGTTTCTCCACCCTCAAGATAGGCATCATGGGCTGCATCGTCAACGGCCCCGGCGAAATGGCCGATGCCGACTATGGCTACGTGGGCGCAGGCGTCGGCAAAATCAGCCTCTACAAAGGTAGGCAGTGCATTGAAAAGAACATCCCCGAGCAGGAGGCTGTGGAACGGCTCATCGCCTTCATCGAGTCCGACATGTAAACCATCATTTGTATTGTCAAAATGCAATAATCTGAGAACAGCCGCCTCCCAAGAAAGCCCTCAAGGTGTCCTTAAACGACATTTTGGGGGCAAATTCTTGAAAGGAAAACTGTGTCATTTCACATATACTTTCCGGCCATTCCTGATGTAGATGCCCTTTCGGGGGCGGTTCACAGGTTGGCCCTGAAGATTGTAGTATATGGCATCAGCATTAGGCTGGAATGTGGGGCTGATTTGCTGGGAAAAGTCGCGTAGGGAATATTGTTCGTCCAGATAGGTTAAGCGTTCTGTCACCCAACATTCCAAACGTTGCAGGGAGTCAAGTTGAGAGTTGCGTTGGCAGGGGCGTACACCCTGGCTGGGCAGGGTGGCCTCCCACAGGCGTCCTTCAAGTTTGCAGACATCGCCAGCCTGATACTTCGTCGTGGCGGAATAGTCGGGCGTCGTCTGATACCGTGTCCAGTCGGGACAAGGCTGCCACCCGTGCCCGCATATAGCGGGGCCATAGCAGGGACTGTCTGGCCATCGGATTTTCTCTTGTTCGTACATCGCTTCCGTTACCCGGTTGTACCAGTCGTCAATGATAGATAAAATGTTGGCTGCCGAAAGCGCTCCGTTCCTTCGGAGTTCGGCATAGCGTTCGCGAAGTTCTTTCTGATAGTAGTGTGCCACCCACCAGAAGGGGCCTTCGGTTAGCTGCGCGTGCTGCCAAACAGCAGGACGAATCACGCCATACAGGTTGAGACCAAATATCTGGTCCAGGTCGTATGGCGCCACCAGCCACTTGCGCCCATCGTATGTGAACCATTGCCAGTTCTTTAGTGAACCGTCGCAGTTGCACACAAACTGGTGAAACACATTGTAGTCCAGTAGGCTGGATATGTCGAACCTTTGCTCGAAAGCACGCTTCATGGCAAGGCTGTCTGCCCCTGACTCTTCAAGAGCAGTCAGTTCTGCATGATATTGGCTCAGTTGAATGATGGCGTCTTTGGTCTTGCCTGTTACATACGGAGCCTTGGGATGGCGGATGTCAAACGAGTTCCACTGCACGTTTCCGTGAAACAGGGTGGAATTGCCCAGGTAACCGTCTATATGGATATGCAGTTCATTCGTTTTCTCCATGTTCATGTTCTTGCGGCTCTTCTTCAATTGCCATGCGTACAAGCCATAAAACTCCCCGTCAATATATACGGCACAAGGAAAGCCATCGGGGAAACAGCGTGCACGCTTTGAAGAAACCGTGTATCCGCCACGCACCCAATAGGGGGAGCGGTCGGTCACGATGCACCGGAACAGTTTGTAGCCTATTTCACCGATGCCTCGGCAAAAGTCGGTGTAGAAAGCCTTGAAGTGAAAGGCATCCTGCTTCACCCAGTCACCAATGCGGATGCCGGGGGTGGTGGTGGCTGTCCAGTCATTTTCACAGAACTGGCAGGAGAAGTTGCGCTTGGGAAACTTCAGCGACCAGCTTCCCTGTGCTTTCAGCAATGCACGTTTCCGGAAGTAGCCGCCATGTCCGTCAAGCACTTCCACCCAAACTTCCTTTACGTCGGTTTTCGAAAGCGGAAGGGATGTTAGCCCCGTGATATTCACCCAGGCAAACGACGGCTCTGCCATCTCGATATTTTCTGCTTCGCTGTAATCCGACAAGCTCATACTCGCTGCATCTTTTTCAAGCATTTTCCTCATGTCTTCAAAAGAGGACAGGGGAAGGGTTGGGACAGGCGAGACAAACCAATCCCTCTGCATGGTGTCAGCCTGAAGGCTGTCCGCTTCTTCGGCGCTCAAAGCAAGAGGCATTGCCAATTTCATTAAATACAAAAGTATTACTCTTTTCATCATACAACATCATTTAAAACTATTTACTGTAAAGTCATTTTCTCATCGCAAAGGTACTGCTATTATTTCTTTCGTCGTGCTGTAGCCTTATGGAGAACTTTATGAGGCAAATCCTTTCTAACTTGCAGATAAATAGTCTTGTAAGTGCTTTCGTTAACTGTGGCCTATGGAAAAAAAGAACCGTAGGTATGGAATACAGAAACAAAGCCCCTGAGGAGGGGCAGAAAGGTCTCTCCTCATTCGAGTCTGAACGAGAATAAATTTTACCACCTAAATTGACGCAGAAACGAAAAAAACTAATTTCACTTTCACTTTCACAAAATGCCACTTATCCTGCTAAATATCAGACAACAAGCATGATGAAAGTGAATTTTTCACTTTCATTCACTTTCATCTTGCCTTTCATCGGAGACGATTACACAGGCAATGAACATCGGTGAACAGAAAACACCCCGGTGTTGCGGCAGTAGCGACGGGGCGTTGCGACAGTAGCGATGGGGTGCTACTCAAGTAGCACAGGTGCGCCACAGGAGTAGCACAGGTGTGCTGCAAGAGTAGCACAGGTGCGCTACTCAAGTGACACAGGTGCGCTGCGGCAGTAGCGATGCATCGTCAGAGCCGTCGCCATGCTTCGTCGCAACCGTCACCAAACATCGTCACACTCGTCGCCATGCATCGTCACGGCTCTGGCCATGCATCGTCACGG
>R20__coassemble_1329_pt1 | contig 14300 bp, 12 predicted proteins | sample R20__metabat2_low_PE_030 | metagenome-assembled genome bin R20 | reverse complement strand
CTTGCACGTCTCTCAACACTCGCACCTGAAACGAGCGCGTCTACCATTCCGCCACGTGGGCATCCATCGTACATTTTATCAACCGTTGAGCGGAAAACGAGACTCGAACTCGCGACCCCAACCTTGGCAAGGTTGTGCTCTACCAACTGAGCTATTTCCGCGTCAAACGCTCCACAAAAAATGGCCACCAAGGTGCCACTCGGGAGGCTCTTCCCCTGAAAAGCGATGCAAAGGTAGTGCTTTTTGACCAACGGCCAAAACTTTTCAGCGTTTTTTTTCGCTTTCGCTGCGTTTTTTCCATTTTTCGCCGTAAATTTGCACTCAAAACCAACCTGGCAACCATGGAGAGAAGACATTCAAGGCACGAACTGAACGAGGTGGTCATCTTCCTCGTCAACCTGTTCTCGCTGGAGGTGCTCGGCAAGTTCGCCGTGAACCTCGCCCTCTTCCTGCTGCGCCTCTTCGGCATGGAACGCCTCTCGCAGGCCTACTACGCCCTGCCCCGCCACGGCTACTACACCTTCTTCATCTTCCTCTGCATTGCCACCCTCATCAGCATCTACAGGGTGGCAAAGATGCAGCGCGACAGATAAAATCCGGCAAAACCCTTGCACGGCCCGACGGAAATGCCTACATTTGCACCCGCAAAACACATTATATATTATATAGGCGCATCGCGCCGCCCCTTCACGACAAGAGACTGAACAGAACCGACATGAGAATCGTAATACTCGACGCACATACCGTCAACCCCGGCGACCTCAGCTGGGAACCCCTCCAGCAGCTGGCCGACGTGGAGGTCTATCCGCGCACACGGCCCGAAGACATCACCGACCGCTGCCGGGGAGCCGAACTGGTGCTCACCAACAAGGTGGTGCTCGACGGCCCCGTCCTCAACATGCTGCCGCGCCTGCAGTACATCGGCGTGCTGGCCACGGGCTACAACGTGGTGGACCTCGAAGTGGCCAGCCGGCAGAACATCGTCGTCACCAACATTCCGGCCTACAGCACCGAGAGCGTGGCACAGATGGTCTTCGCCCACCTGCTCAACATCGTCAGCCGCGCCGACCACTACGCACGCAAGAACCGCCGTGGAGCCTGGACCACCAGCCCGGACTTCTGCTACCTGGACCACCCCCTCACCGAACTCTCAGGCAAGCGCATGGGCATCATCGGCCTGGGACACACGGGCATGGCCACGGCGCGCATCGCACAGGCCTTCGGCATGACGGTCACGGCATACACCTCGAAGGACGAGGACGCCCTGCCCGAGGGCATCCGCAAGGCATCGCTCGACGAAGTGTTTGCCCAGTGCGACGTCGTCAGCCTCCACTGCCCCCTCACCCCCGACACGAAGGAGATGGTCTGCCGCCACACACTCAGCCTGATGAAGCCCACCGCCATCCTCATCAACACGGGCCGAGGCCCGCTGGTCTGCGAGGCCGACGTGGCCCAGGCCCTCAACGAGGGCCGCCTGGCGGCCTACGCCGCCGACGTGCTCAGCACGGAACCCCCACACGCAAGCAACCCCCTGCTCACGGCAAGGAGCTGCTATCTCACGCCTCACATCGCGTGGGCCACACGCGAGGCCCGGCAGCGGCTCATCGACCAGTGCGTGGAGAACGTCCGCGCATTTATCGACGGCGAGCCTGTCAACCAGGTGAATTGAATCCCATACAACTTCCTAATACAGCTCCATGTTCACCTGATTGCGCACGCGACTGAGCGTCTCGGGCGTAATCTGCAGGAGCGAAGCCACATGGTGGAGGGGTGCACGGCGCACCACCTCGGGGTTGTTGCGCATCAGGTACAGGTAGCGCTCCTTGGCCGACCCGAAGCGTATGACATCGGCCCAGCGCTTGCCGCGCAGCAGCAGCTCGCGCTCGATGGCGAACACCAGCTGGCACACCTCGTAGGACGTGCTGGCCAGCTCCATCAGCGCATCGTGCGGAATGCCGTAGAGCACCGATGGCTCCAGCGTGGTGAGCGTCACGGCGGACGGCTGCTGCGTGTAGAAGCTCTCCACGCACACCAGCAGGTCGCCCTCATGGGCAATGTCCTCGGTGATGGTCACGTCGTCACGCCTGTAGTACTGCAGCACCAGCCCGTAGGTGATGTAATACAGGCAGCGGCACACCTCGCCCTGCTGCACGGGACTCTTCCCGCGTATCAGCTTCTGAGGCTCCAGGATGGCGGCCAGCCGCGTGAGGTTCTCTGTGCTGAGCGACACGCCGAACTTCCGGCAGATGTCGCGTGCAACGTCTCGGGGTCTGTCTATCTTTAGCATGGGGAAAGGGTTGATTTAGTGGGGAGTTATGGAAGTTGAAGGAAAAGCTTGGAGCTGCGGGGACGAGGGGAGCTAAGCGTAGATGCGCTGGCCAAAGATGCGGCTGCCCACACGCACGAGGGTGGCCCCGTGGCGCAAGGCTATAGGGTAGTCGTCGCTCATGCCCATCGACAGTTCGCGGAACGTGTCGTCCTGGGCAAAGTGCCGGGTCTTCAGCTCGCGGAACAGGCTTTCCACCAGGGCGAACTCGCGGTCAATCTGCGCTTCGTCGTCGGTATTGGTGGCCATGCACATCAGTCCGCAAATCTGCACATGAGCGAGCTGACGCCAGTCGCCCTCGTTCAGAAACTCCCGCAACTCGTCTGGTGTGAAACCGAACTTGGTCTCCTCCCGGGCCACGTGCACCTGCAGCAGACAGCGGATGGTGCGCCCTGCCCGCCCGGCCTGGCGGTCAATCTCTTTCAACAGCTTGAACGTATCGACGGCATGAATCAGCGAAACGAAAGGAGCCAACTGCTTCACCTTGTTGGTCTGCAGGTGGCCAATGAAGTGCCACTCTATGTCCGGCGGCAGCGCGTCGTGCTTCGCCACCAGCTCCTGCACGTGGCTTTCGCCAAACACGCGCTGCCCAGCATCGTAAGCCTCGCGGAGTGCCTCGACGGGGTGGAACTTGCTGACGGCCACAAGCTGTACACCCTCGGGGAGGGTGCTGCGGACGGCCTGTAGGTTTTCTGCTATCATGGGTGACTGCTTCTGTAATTAGCCCTCGTATTCGGGCTTCTGGGTATCCTCTTTCTGGCGGTAGGGGAAGACGTCGAGCAGGGGCGTCTCCTGCACGAGGGCTATCTCGTAGTCAATCATCGAGCCGCGCATACCTTCGTCGAAACGCTGCACGGCATCGCGCAGGTCGCTGGCCTGCACCAGCATCTGCTGCGAGGTGCGCTTCTCCGTCTGTGTCTTCTCGTCGAGCGTGACGAACACGCACTTCACCTTGTACCACTTGTCGCACTGCTCCAGGTCCGAGGTGAACATCTCGGCATAGCGTGCACGCTTGATGTCAACCACTTCCATCTGACCGTTGCAGTAAGGGGTGATTTCCTCAATGATACGGGCTTCGGCCTCGGTGAAGTTGAGGGCGTCCACCAGGTAAGGCTCTGTCACCTTCTTGGTGGCACCGCCTTCGAGCATTTTCTCTGTCCGAACCTTACATTCGAACCAATTGTTCATAATCATAGGTGTATTCTTGTTTTTTGGGGGAACTAAGGGAATAGACGGGAGGGAACGGGGGCTGCGGAGCCTGAGCGCGAGCTACTGGCTGATGATGTTCTCCTGCGTGAGCGTGTAGAACGAGCTTCCGTCGAAGCAGTGGGTGCAGATGCGGCTCTTCTCCAGGCCGATGGCGTGGACGAGGGTCTCCAGCTTGGAGAAGCGGAGGCTGTCCAGTCCCAGTCGGCGGGCTATTTCGTCCACCATGCGCTGGTACTCGGGCGTGCCGGCCTGGGTGTAGAGGCGGAGGCGCTCCTCGGGGACATCCACGTTCTGGGCCGTCTGCAGCTCGTCCAGGAGGGTCTTCTTCTGGCTGCCGGTCTCCAGGTCCTGGATGACGCGGCGTGCGATGAGTTCCAGCGTGCTCTTGCTGGCCGAGAAGTTGGTGAAGGGGCAGGCATAGACCAGGGGCGGACAGGCGATGCGCATGTGCACCTCGCGGGCGCCCAGTTCCTTCAGCTTCTGCGAGTTGTTCCTGAGCTGCGTGCCGCGCACGATGCTGTCGTCGCAGAAGAGGCAGCGCTTGCCGTCGAGCATGGCATGGTTGGGGATGAGCTTCATCCTGGCCACCAGGTTGCGCATCTCCTGGCTGGCGGGCATGAAGGAACGCGGCCAGGTGGGGGTGTATTTCGAGATGCCACGCACGTAGGGCACGTGGTGTCCGGCGGAGTAGCCCAGCGCCATGCCGTTGCCGCTGTCGGGGATGCCGCCCACGGTATCGACCTCGGTGGGGTCTTCCTCGCCCATCACGCGACCCGTCTCGAAGCGCACGTCCTCCACGTTCTTGCCCTCGTAGCTGCTGGTGGGGAATCCGTAGTAGATCCAGAGGAAGGAGCAGATCTGGCAGCCCTGGTTGGGGCGGCGCAGCTGCTCGGTGCCGTCGGGCCGGAGGCGTACAATCTCGCCCGGTCCGAGGTAGTATGTGGTTTCGTAGCCCAGGTTGGGGAAGGCCGACGACTCGCTGGTGGCGGCCATGGCGCCCGCCTTCTGCCCCAGCACGATGGGTGTGCGCCCCCATGCGTCACGGGCTGCAATGATGCCGTCCTCGGTGAGCAGCAGGAGCGAGCACGAGCCCTTGACGGTGCGGAACACGTTCTCGATGCCATCGACGAAGGTCTTGCCCTTGATGATGAGCAGTCCGATGATTTCCGTGGGGTTTATCTTGCCGGAGCTGAACTCGCTGAGCACCATGTTCTGGCCCAGCAGCTGGTCGGCAATCTCCTCGAGGTTGTTGATTTTCGCCACGGTGACGACGGCGAAGCGCCCCAGGTGTGAGTTCATCAGGAGCGGCTGTGCGTCGGTGTCGCTGATGATGCCGATGCCGGCGTTGCCGTGGAACTTGTCGATTTCCGGCTCGAAGCGGGTGCGGAAATAGGTATTCTCCAGGTTGTGGATGGAGCGGAAGAAGCCCCTTTCAGGGCTGTAGGTGGCCATGCCACCGCGCTTGGTACCGAGGTGCGACTGGTAGTCGGTGCCGTAGAACAGGTCTGTGATGCACTTCTGAGTGCTGACTGTGCCGAAAAATCCTCCCATTGTCAGTAGGTTTTATCTTGTGTTCTTATCTGGTTGCAAAGTTACGTCTTTTACGTGAGAAATGCAAGCGTCCGGGCCGTTTTTTTGCGTCAGAACGTCATGCGGAAGATGAAGCGCACGCCGTTGCGGTTGATGCCCGGGTGGTCGAGGTAAGTGAGGCGGCGCACATACACCACGTGGAAGAGCTTGAAGATGTTGTGCACACCCACCACGGCCTCGATGTAGGGCTTGCGGGGCGACATGACGTAGGTGTTCGACTCGTACTGCCCCTCGGCGTTGAAGCGGCCCGGGAAGAAGAACAGGTCGGGGTCGGTGTATCCGCTGGCTGCGGGGTTGTTCTTGTCGGTGAGCGTGCCCCAGAGGACGTTCACGCCGATCCATTCCCTCCACTTCAGCTTGCGGATGAGCGGGATGCGGTTGAGTATCTTCCCGTTCATGTCCCAGCTGACCATGAGCGAGGCGTAGCGGTCGTTGAGGAACTCCCAGATGTTGATGAGGTTGAAGTTGTAGTCCTGCAGGATGTAGGTGTCGTTGGCCACGGGGTGTATGAGCAGCGGGTATGGCACCTTGCTCCACTGTGCGCCGGCCTTCAGGTCGCAGTCGATTTTTCCCCAGGAGCCCACCCAGAAGCGCTTGTAGATGCCGGCCTCGGTGACGTGGTAGTTGTACTGTCCGCCCAGCAGTCCCTTGATGCCCCACGTGTGGCTGACAGTGAAGATGGGTGCGGCGAGGTTGATCTTCAGTCGGCGCTGCGTGGTGTTGATGTAGGTGGCGCCGGGCTCGAAGGTCAGGGTGGCCTTCACCTCGGTGGTCGTCATGTTGTTGTCCCAGAAGCGGGGGTCGTTGGCGGGCTGAGGGGTGGCGTCGGCGGCACTCAGTGCCGTCGCACTGGACACGGCGGCGGCGCTGGCCTGTGTGCCCAGGTGCTGGAAGAAGAGCTGGTCAACGGCCTCGTTGCGGGTGTTGTCGAAGTGGATGTAGAACTTCATGCCGTCCTCCCACTCGCGGTCGTACATCAGCTTGTGGGTGCGGGTGTGGTAGAACTGGTCCACCTTCGAGGCCTTGAACGCCATGAACATGTTGTCCTTGTCGGTGGTCATGAACTTGGTGTAGGGGCTGGTGATGTCGTTGTAGTACTGGAACTGCAGGTTGTTCTTGGGGAACTCGCGGTGCAGGTAGGCCTTCTTGTTGAACGAGTAGGTGGCCTTCAACATGCCGTACCAGTTGCGGCTGCGTGTGCCGTAGGCCACGTAGCCGTCCAGGAAGAAGTGGGGGTTCCAGTGGGCGGTGGTGAAGCCCGAGATGCGGAAGCGCCAGGAGTCGTAGTCGTTGCTGCTGACGATGGTGTTGATGGGGCCGAAGTCGAACTTGTTCTTCTCCGTGCTGGATGCCGTCTCGATGAAGTTCTCGATGAGTGCCTTCATGCCGAACATGAACCACTTGAAGCCCTTCACGTTCTGCAGCTTCTCCATGAAGGAGCCCATCTTGCTCTCGCTCTCGGTGAGTTCCACCTGTCGGAACTGCGCCCAGTACTCCTCGCCCTTCATCTTGGCGTCGGGCTCGGTCTTGGTGTCGCCCTTGATGCTCTTGAAGACGCGGTCGGGGATGGGCGTGAAGGCGTAGTCGAAGTGGCGTATGGTGCGCTGCACCATGAGCTTCTGAATCCAGCTGGCCAGCTTCAGCTCCACCAGCATGTCGTTCTCCAGCACCACCCTTTCGCCCGTGGGCAGCACGTCGAGGTCCTGGCGGATGATCATGTTCTCCACGAAGTTCACGTCGGAGCGGCGGGGTATGTTCAGTTCCACGCGGCGCACGGCGTAGGTCGAGTCCTTCATGATATAGACGTGGCCCGAGAAGCCGAAGTCCTGCTGGTTGTTGGGCAGGAAGCCCACGTCGATGACCGAGTCCTGCTCAATCTGTATGGTGTCCTGCAGGTAGTAGCGGTAGAAGCTGATGGCGTTGTCGGCGATGGGCGACTTGAAGGGGTACTGCAGCAGTCGGCACTCGTTCTCGTAGATGTCCACGTCGGTGAAGACGTCCTTCAGCATCGTGGTGATGATTTCGCCGGTGTTGATGAGCTCGTTCACGCCCTTGTCGTTGCTGGCCTTGATGAGCTGCTTCTCGCTGTGGGGCGAGCGGCGGTAGAAGATGTCGCTCACGTGCTCCTGCACGATGACGGGCAGGATGAGCTTGCCCGTCTGGGGGCATCGCTCCACGTGGTCCTTCAGGAAGGCGAACTTCTTGAACTCGCCGTCCTCCAGCACCTTCTCGGTGAACTCGTTCAGGGAGAACGTCATCTTCTCGTACTTCTGGTAGCTGAAGTAGTCCTTCTGCCGCAGGTCGGTCATCTTCTTGTGCTTGATGACGTTGCGCATGAGTTCCACGGCGGGGTTGTTCTTCCTGGAGTAGCGAGTCCGCTTGGCCTTCACGGTCACGCCCTGCAGCAGTCGCGCCTCGGGCACGAGGCGGATGTCCATGTTCTTGTTGTGCCCAAACTCTCCGAGCCTGATGACCTGGGTGATGTAGCCCAGCGAGCTGACGGTGAGCTCGCGCCAGGCGGAATCCTCCTTCAGCACGAAGCGGCCCTCCTCGTCGGTCTGTTCGCCCACGCTCTTGCCCTCGTAATAGACGCTGACGTAGTCGAGCGGCTGCCGTGTCTTCGAGTCGATGACGCGGCCCGTGACCTGTGCCAGGGCAAATAAAGTGTTGATTAAGAAGAGTATGAGAACGTATAGAAACTTCATTCCTGTAGTTGTTATCGCATTTCGGGTGCAAAGGTACGACTTTTTTTCCAAACGGCAAAGCCCCGGGGCCCCTGATTTATGTCCTAAATGTCTGCTTTTTTCACAGCTTCACGCGCACGGGCTTCGATTCGTTGTGCAGGCGGTCGAGGGCGGTGACGAGCAGGGTGCAGCCCGTCTGGTCGCCCTGCAGGCGGAGCTCCGGGCGTGTGGTGATGGCCAGGATGCGTGTGGGGTCGCCGGTGTCGGGCCTTTCGCCGGGCTGGAAGCGATAGACCACGTACTGCACGGGCCTGTCCTGCTCCTTCTTCCACTTGGGTGGCGTCCAGGTGAGGTAGATGTCCTGTCCGCGCAGGTCGATCCTGGGGCGGCGCGGCTTGCGGGGCGCCTTCTTGTCGATGAAGGGCATGAGGGGCTGCAGGGCCGGCGTGCTGTGGTAGCGGCGCTCCAGCACGGTGCGGTAGTTGCCGGGGTTCTGCACCACGGCGGCGGCATACCACTGGCAGCTGCCCTGCACGCGGGGCAGGGAGCGCTGCAGGTCGTACTTGGCCTGCATCTGGTGCCGCTCGGGGCGGAGCGGGTCGGCCTCGCGGACGGTGCGCTCCACGTCCTGCCCGATGTAGATGGGGCGGCCCGGGCAGTAGTCGTTCCACCAGCGGCAGAGCACGCCGTAGTCGGCGGCCTTCGTGCCGAAGTTCCAGTAGATCTGCGGGATGAGGTAGTCCACCCAGCCCTTCTCCACCCAGAGCCTGACGTCGGCATAGAGCTGGTCGTAGTTCTGCAGGCCGCTGGTGGCGCTGCCCACGGCGGTGTTCTGCCCGTCGGGACTGTTGCGGTAGATGCCGAAGGGCGAGATGCCGAACTTCACCCAGGGCTTCACGCGGCGCACCAGCGCGTGGAGGTCGCGGATGAGCAGGCTGACGTTGTCGCGCCGCCAGTCGCCTATGTCGGTGAAGCCTCGCGGGTCGCGCCGGAAGTCGTCCTCGTCGGGCAGGGGGCGCCCCGCCTCGGGGTAGGGGTAGAAGTAGTCGTCCATGTGCAGGCCATCCACGTCGTAGCGCGTCAGAATGTCCTCCACCACCATGCAGGTGTAGAGGCGGTTCTGCTCCAGGGCGGGGTTGAAGATGAGCAGGTCGCCGTAGGGGAAGACGCGCTCGGGGTGGCGCCGTGCCGGGTGTGCGGGTTCCAGCTGCGTGGTGCCCTTCGTCTTGGCGCGGTAGGGGTTGATCCAGGCGTGCAGCTCCATGCCCCGCCGGTGGCACTGGTCAATCATCCACTGCAGGGGGTCCCAGCCGTCGGCGGGGGCCAGGCCCTGCTCGCCGGTGAGGTAGCGCGACCAGGGCTCGAAGCTGGACTGGTAGAGGGCGTCGCCCTCGGCCCGGCACTGGAAGAGGATGGCGTTGATGCCGGCTCCACGGAGCACGTCGAGCTGGCCGGAGAGCATCTCTCGGAGCTCTGCGGGGGTCTTGCCCAGGTACTGGCCGTTGACGCACTGTATCCATGCGCCCCGGAACTCGCGCTTGGGGTTCTGCGCGAGGGCCAGGAGGGGAAGGAGGAGGAGGAGGGGGAAGATGAGGAGGGGGAGCTTTTTCATTGGGGGGGATAGGAGATTATAGGAGGTTATAGGATGATATAGGAGATGAAATAGGATGTTACAGCACGGGGGTGAGCAGGTTGCCGAACCAGCCCACGAAGCGTTTCCACCGTGTGCGGGTGCGCCAGAAGCCGGGGTGAATCTCGGTGGAGCTGGGCAGCTGCCTCTGGAAGAGGCGGACGAGCTGCTGAGTGACCTGAGGCGAGAGGATGAGGGTGTTCACCTCGTAGTCGCAGCGCAGGGAGCGTGCGTCGAGGTTGGCCGAGCCCACGGTGGCCAGGCTGTCGTCGATGACCATCATCTTGGTGTGGTGGAAGCCGCCCTCGTAGAGGAAGACGCGTGCGCCGCGCTTCATCAGGTTGTTGCCCACGTAGTGGGTCACCTCGGGCGTCATGGGTATGTCGCTCTTGGCCGAGAGCAGTATCTGCACGTCCAGGCCCCGGTCCACGGCCCGCTTCAGCGCGGCGCGCACGCGGTGGGTGGGCACGAAGTAGGGGTTGATGAGCTTCACGGAGTGGCGGGCGGCGTCGAGCATGGTGACGTAGAGGTCGCGGATGGCGTCGGGCTGGCGCGAGGGGTCGCGGTCGATGATGGCGAGGGGGGTGGACAGGCTGTCCGGGCCGGCCGGGCCATACAGGCTGTCCGGGCCAGCCGGGCTGTCCTGAACAGAAAAGCCTTTCCCCTCCACCTTCCGCCACATGCCGCAGAACACGGCCTGGAGGTCGGCCACGGCGGGGCCTTCGATGCGCATGTGCAGGTCGTGCCAGGGGCCGATGCCGGGGAGGCCCTCGATGTAGTAGTCGGCCACGTTCATGCCGCCCGTGTAGGCCACCTGACGGTCGATGACCACGATTTTGCGGTGGTCGCGGGGGATGATGTGGTTCACCCAGGGGAAGCGGATGGGGTCGAACTTGCGCAGACGGATGCCCAGGGCGGCGATGCTGTCGTGCATGGCCCTGGAGATGGGGCGGTTGTTCGAGGCGTTGCCGAAGGCGTCGTAGATGGCCCTCACCTGCACGCCCTCGCCCGCCTTGCGGGCCAGCAGGCTGAAGAGCAGGCCGGCGATGCTGTCGTTGCGGAAGTTGAAGTACTCCAGGTCCACCTGCCTTTGGGCCAGGGCCACGTCGGCGAAGAGCCGCTCGAACTTCTGGTGCCCGGCGCTGAAGAACTCCACGCGGTTGCCAAGCGTGATGCGCACACCGCGCTCCTGCATGTGGGCGGCCACGGTGCGTGCCGCCCGGCACAGGGGGGGGCCGTCCTGGGCCCATGCCGCTGTGGCATAAGCCGTTAGGAGAAGGAGCAGGGTGACGACAGAAATTCTTTTCATTTTTATTCAATAAAATTCTGCTGCAAAGATACGACTTTTTCGCGAAAAATCCTTACCTTTGCAGCACAAATTTTAAAACCAGAACGTCGATGAAAGCAAAACGAAACCAGAAGGCGGTCAACAGAGGCCGCCAGAGAACAAACTCCCCCAAATCAGCCAGATTCAGGCATACGCGGCGTGTGAACATCAAGAACTGCAAACGCCGCGACAACCAGCAGCAGCAACCAATGGACTACACGATGAGCGACGTGCTCAAGGTGTACATCCACGACACCATCCACCAACAGCTGTTCCAGCTGCTGATCAGCGACGCCGGACGCATGTCCTTGCAGAGCGCCGCCGGCGGCGGCACAGGCAAGCTGCAGCCCCTGCTGGAGGCCGTCGGCCAGCTCAGCCGGCAGATTGACAGCATGAACGCGAAGCTGGACCTGCTCGGCGAGCGCATGGACACCCTGGAGCAGGGCGGCACGGGGGCCGCCGCCTTCTTCCCCTTCCGCATAGCCGAGGGCAAGGGCACCGACTTCGTGAAAATCGTCAAGGCCATGCTCTCGCTGAACTACTTCGACCTGAAGACCAACCCGTGCCCCTCCAAGCCCGTCCAGCCCAACATGGTGGAACTGATGCAGGCCCTTGCCGACATCATGGACGATGCCGCAATGGGCAAGAACTACAGCACGTGGCACAGCAATGCCGTGAAGCGCGACAGAAGCACCTACCTGAGCACCTTCATCGACCTGCACGATGCCGCCATGAACTACCACACGGCACTGGAGCAGCGGCGAGAAAGGAAGGAGAACACCATCAGGCCTGTTAAAAAACACTAAAAGTGGAGTTAGACTAACTTAGACTAACTCCAAAAACTAACTCCAAGAGTGGAGCAAACACCGTACCTTTGCAGCGGATTCCCCCCAGGGGGCATCCGCTGCCGCTTTTCCGCCCCAAAGCCGGGCGCTGGCGGCAGCCGTGAGAACAAGACGACAACCGAAAACAAACACTAACCCCCTAAAAAAAGAAAGGAGCCGACACTATGAAGACAGACCTTTTCAACAACTTTCTCAGTAAAGTGAGTACCGAGACCGACATGGACGAGCTGGTGGCCACGATGCGCACCGGCTCCGCACTGGAACAGACCACGCGGGAGTACCGCGACCTGCTCTCCCGGCTGCAGGCCGAAGAGCTGCAGGGCATGGACAGCGAGGCCGCGCAGACCCGCAGCCGCCTGGGCGACCTGAAGCGCAGCCTGCCGCAGGCGGCCTTCGCCTTCCGCATGAGGGGCGGACGCAAGCTGGAGCACTGCCTGGAGCCCCTCCACCTGGCCCTCATCGACCTGGACTTCCACGACCCCGGGACGATGCCCCCTGCCGACGAGCAGGAGCGCTGCTTCGGACTCTTGCGCACCAGCTACCACACGCTGCTGGGCCACCAGACCGTGTCGGGACGGGGCTACCACGCCCTCATCCCCTACCGCCTGCCCGAGGGCATCGCCATCGACATGCAGGCCGACCCGCGCCGTGGCGCCGAACTGCACCGCCGCGCCTGCAGGGCCGTCTGCGCCATCATCGCGGCCAAGGTGGGCCACCCCATCGACCAGCAGTGCTGCAACCCCAACCGCCTGATGGCCCTCAGCCACGACCCCCTGGCCGTCTATCGCCCCGATGCCTACCCCGTCAGGCTCACCCTGCGCGACATGGGGCTGAACCCCGACGGCACCTTCATGGAGCACCAGCACCGCTGCAAGACGGTGAACGCGCGCGGCGAGCGCGTGAGCCGCCCTGCCGAAGCGTGCCTGGAGCAGGCCAGGCAGCTGGTGCAGGAGGCCGGACTCAGCTTCGTCAGGGGCCAGCGCCACGACTACCTCATGCGCCTGGCCTTCTGCCTGAACCGCCTGGGAGCGGAGGAGGAGGAGACCGCCACCTTATTAGATAAGGAATACGCGCACGAATACACCGACGAGCGCCCCTCGGCCATCCTGCACAACTGCTACCGCCGCGCCCAGGACCAGTACGGCCTCTGGATGCAGTCCACGCGCCGGGGGCGCAAGGACGGCGAGGAGGCCCCCGACCTCATCGACACCGTGCGCCAGGCCGCCACGGACTATGGCCTCTGGCGCAAGAACGTCATCACCAACGAGTATGAGGTATGCCCCGTGGGCGAAGGGCGCTTCCGCCCCGTCACCGACGAGGACGAGAACAACCTCTTCTGCCAGGTGAAGCCCCTCTGCCGCCGCGCCTCGCTGGGCGACATCAGGGCCACGCTGCACAGCGACTTCTCCACCCCCTACGACCCCTTCCGCGACTACCTGGAGAGCCTGCCCCCTGCACCATCCTGCCCGACGGCACGGCCCAGCTGCAGGGACGCACCCGCCCACGCGACTACCTGCAGGAGCTGGCCGACCGCGTGCAGGTCACGGGCGACCACGCCCTCTTCAGCCAGCAGCTGCGCCGCTGGATGGTGCAGCTCGTGAAGAGCGTCATCGTGGAGCAGGAGGTGAACCAGTACATCCTCGTCTTCATCGGCGCCCAGGGCATCTACAAGACCACCTTCTTCCAGTCGCTGCTGCCCCCGGCCTTCCACGCCCGCTACTTCTACCTGAAGACACGCAGCGACCGCCTCGACCGCGACGACAAGCTGAAGATGGCCCAGTTCTGGCTCTTCTGCCTGGAGGAAATCGACAGCATGACCGACGCGGAACTGAACAACCTGAAGGCCATGCTCACCAGCACCAAGGTGGACGAGCGCCCAGCCTACGGGCGCAACACCCTCCACCTGCCCCGCATCAGCTCGTTCTGCGCCACCGGCAACCACCTCAACTTCCTCACCGACACCACCGGCAACCGCCGCTTCCTGCCCCAGCACGTCGTCAGCATCGACAACCCGCGCACCCGCCCCATCGACCACGAGGGCATCTACGCCCAGGCCTACGCCCTGGCCCGCGACCCCGGCTTCGTCAGCTACATCGACGAGGACCTCAGCCGCCAGATGCAGCAGCAGACCGAGCTGTTCATGGTGCCCGTGCTGGAGCACGAGCTCATCGACAAGTACCTCGACCTGCCCCTCCCCCTCTACCGCCAGTGGCAGGACAGCGAGCCCCCCGCCACCATCAGGAGCGACAGCGCCGGCGGCATCATGTCCTACCTCGAGCAGTTCACCCGCCAGCGCCTCAGCGTCCGCCGCGTCGCGGCCTACCTCAGGAAGAAGGGGTTCCCCAGCCACCGCAGCAACGAGGGCGTCAGGTTCACCGTGGCCGTCCTCTCCACCAAGGAAGTGGACCGCCGCCAGAAAATGCAGGGCCTGGAACACCTGCCGCAACAGCCGGAGACGGCAGAGTGACACTCCCCCCGCCAGCCACCGTGCCGTGCCGTTCCGCGGCACGGCACAGTCAGTCTTCAGGGGGCAACCGTGTAGAAAGTGTAGCTGCTCCGCAACCTTTCTCCACTCTGCATTTCCGCCGAAAAAACTTACACCAACGGGAAAAAAACTCACGCGTCTTTACTGGAAATGCAAAGTGGAGAAAGGTTGCAGAGCAGCTACACTTTCTACACTCCCCCGCCC
>R20__coassemble_1321_pt1 | contig 14341 bp, 5 predicted proteins | sample R20__metabat2_low_PE_030 | metagenome-assembled genome bin R20 | reverse complement strand
ACCGGGGGCCACCCCTTGGCCACCCCCGGCCCCAACTACACCTTCACCTTCACCATCCCCGGCGGCACCACGTTCATTGCCGGCAACAAATACACCTACAACGTCACCGTCAACGCCACCAGCATCCAGGTGAACCCTGCGAAATACACCGAACAATGGTAAACGAGCTACAAAAGATACAGACACAGTTAACGGAGAATTATGTTGAGGATATTCGCTCGATTCTCCAGAAAGCGCGTGACTATACCTATCGTACCATCAACAATGTGATGGTTCAAGCTTATTGGCTCATTGGTGAACGCATTGTTCGGCAAGAACAGAATGACAAGGAAAGGGCAGACTACGGAACTTATATCATCAAGCATCTATCTCAAGAACTGACAAAAGAATTTGGTACAGGGTTTTCCATTGCCAACCTAAAGAATATGCGCCAGTTTTATCGTGCTTTCCCCGATATTAAAATTAGCTACACACTGTGTAGCCAATTGAGCTGGAGCCATAACCGCCTGATTATGCACGATATAGAATATTTGTAATATGAATACACCAAGATACTACATACGGACTTTGATGTTGCTCCTGCTGCTGGCAACAGGCGGCATGAGCCAAGAGGCGTGGGCGAAAGTGACGTACCATATATTGTCGCTGCCAATCAGCACCAAGCAATTGAATGAAACAGATCATCAAGCTGGTACTTTGCAGAATTTCAGGACAAACGTCCGTGTGGAAGTGTTGCGGTGCGTGAGTTCAACGCTGACTGTCGGTTTGCCTTTTGAGTATAAGAGTCCGTTGGTAACAACCTACCATTACTATGCCTCCGATAAAATTACCCGAAGTGCTGATCCAGAGCAATTGTATGGCTACAACAGCACCCAATATTATTTCTATACCATCAATGGCTCATCGGCCAATGAAGACGTTCCAGGAAATCAGCTAACGGCAGGAGATGACTGTGCCGACAACATCGACATCTACGTCACCTACGACTACGATCCTGCCACTTCGCCTATCGACCTGTCAACCACGATGGATGAAGAAACAAGGCTTCTGAGCGCCTCCAAGGTGTACAATATCCACCTGAAAGACCGCATGGTGGTGCTCAATCAGGTTAGACAGAACCGTCCGGGTGCCGTGCTCGACGGCTACTACACGCCGGAGCAACTGTCGAGCAACGATTTTGAGTGGATTGCCAAAGAGGGCCTGAACAACAGTACCGGCTACCGTCACTTCGCCTTCAAGTTCGGCGGCAACGACCCCTACAACGTCACCGTCTTCACCGCCTTCGACAAGAACTATACCTATAGAGGTACAGGCCAGGCAAACTTCTATACTGAATTCAAAAAGGACAGGGACAAATACACCCAAAAAGATGTGTATAAGGAATATCGGGGAGCGTCCTTCTTCTCCCTGATGGGCGCAGAAATAACAGCCAACATGTGGCTGTCGAGCGAGGCAAACATCCAGTGGCAGGAGAGCGGTACGGCTAACAATGCCGTAGGAAAAACCGTGCCCGGCTACTACAAGGGCCCTAACGACAACAAGAGCACACTCTACGAGATGTCGCCCATCTTCAACTCCTTCGCCATTCTGAACCATAAGAGCGGCGAAGGCTGGGCGCTGGCCGGCTCGAAGATGAACCATGGCACGCAGAACTGGCAGCCGCGTGCCTCCGACGGACTGATTCAGTACATGGACTATAAGGACAACGGTAACAACATCATCATTGTCTATAAGGCCGAAGCCAGTGCGTGCAAGGTGGATGTCTATGAGGTGAAAGAATATGTCTTCAGGGTACAAACACCGTTTGGCAACAATGTGGATGTCGTAGGCAAATGGAGTGATTATGCCGCAGACGAGACCATTACTGCAGACATGGTGCCCGATGCGCTGAAGCGTAAATACGTCAACTTCACAGGTTCGTTCTATGCCGACGCAGCACACAACACCCCTGTGACCACCTTCGCCGATGCCCAGACCAGCTGTTCAAAAGACGCTTCTGACAGGCCCATCATCTATGTGGGCTATGAGGTGTCGGGTGCACCCTTTACCGCCATTACTGCCGCAAATAAGACTGGCGGCTACACCACAGCCACGTGGTACGAAATGACGGATGCCGCAAGCGACGGCGGCAAGAAAATCAAGTGGGATGCCACCTACACCGTCTATAAGAACAACGGCGGTGCCAGCGAGTACAACAAGGAGAGTGAGTTTGCCTTTATCGGCGACCCTTACGAACTGCGCATCATCAACCGTGCATTGACAGTAGGCAACTCGGGGAATGTCTTTGTAGGCAGTTCCTCACGAGAGACTGCTACCGACCTAACCAACCTTAATGACCCTGGTGATGGCACCGAGACAGCCGGCTTCAAGTGGGAGATACCTTATGACGAGACCACAGGCTCCTTCACCTTGAGAGAATTTGGTAGTTCAAATGCCTATTGGAACTGGGATGCCACCACCTCTGGCAAAAACATTCAGTACAGCACCTCGGCCTCCACTCGCATTAAGGTGATGGAGATAGGCAAGGTGAACTACACTTTCAAGGTGGTGGATCTGGCTGGCAACGTCGCCATACAGGCCACAGCAGAGCTGACGCCGTTTACCTCGCTGACAGGTACGGGCGTATGCTACTCCCTGATTCCTTCAGCTATCCGCAGCCCCTTCCTGGCGGACGAGACGGTGAAGTTCTACGACAGTTATACGGACAGGAACAGTGACAGCAAAACAGACCGCACGGACTGGCATAATCCTTCCGAGCAGACCGCGCTGACCGAACTGCCTGGTACAGCCAGCGACATCTATGTGGCCTATACGACAAGCCGTCTTTCTTCTAAGAGTATCACTCTTGGTGAGTCACAATCATTCAATGTGAAGTTGAACGGTGAGTACATCTATTGGGATAATTTAACAGGTAAAATTCTTAGCAATGCTGATCCTGGCATCAATCCTGGAACTGGAAAGAGTTATTTAGAAGACAACCAATATCTATGGCGTCTCAGAGGCCGCGATCCCTATGCAATGCTTATAGACAACATAGGGGCTACAGTATCTGCATACGGCGGTTTTACAGAATCCGAATCTGTCACCATCTATGATGACAATGGAACGCCCTCTTCTAAATCAAGATATAAGGGTGCTTGGGTAAAGATATCGGACGATAATTTGGATGGCAGCAAAAATCTTACTTTTGACCCAGATAGAATTGATGCTTCTCGTTTTATCGCCATGCTGGGTAGCTATGCAGGTGTGTATGAGGTGATGGCAGCAACAGGAACTACTGACCTTTATCATATTGGGCGTGAAACAACAGAGGGTGCTGAAACGAAGATATATTATAGTACGTCAACCTATGCGCACGGTGCCGACCAGTTACGTTTCGTTTTGGAAGGTACGCAACTCATTCAATATCACTTGATAGACAAGAGTGGCAAAGAGATATTCAGAAACGAAATCAGCTCGAAAAACGCTCGTTTGTCACTGCCACAAGAATATGTGAGTCCGTTGGTAGCAACCTACCACTATTATGCCGCATCAGATGTTGACCAAGCTAACGGAGCGGACGATGTGGCGAATACCGATGATGACATCTTCACCCTGAAGTCATCACCAACTGATTTGTCAGAAGCCGGTAGCAATACTTCCATTTATGTTTTTTACGATGTCAGCTCCGACTTCGGCTTCGGCACCAGCCATCCCTATACCCTGAAGTTCTGGAACGGAAGTGAATACAAAATGGAGGACGGTGCCGACAAACTGACCGACACCAAGATTCAAGCCGTTTATCCCTACTGCAACGGCGACGGCAACCTGAACATTTACGGAGAGAAAATGCGCAACGAGCAGATGAACGGCGGCTCCAGCACCCGTCCGCGCTGGGTGTGGTACCTTGAGAGTGAAAACAAAGACCCCTATCATGTAAGCATACACTCAAGGAGCCAGATTTCATACAACAATGCCAACCACAGTTCTTATCTACAGACCTACGCCGTACATTTCAACCAAGACGCAGATCCCGACACACGCCATATTGTCACGGGTGTCAACTATCCAGGTATCTCGGGACAGGCGCCCACCGAATACATGGTACTTGGTACGACAGGACGATACAAACTGGTGACAACCGACAAGATAGCCGCCGACCTGAACGGCAACGGCGACACTACCGATGACGGCGAGAACGAGCGCCGCACCGTCACCAGCTTCGAACAGTACTGGAAGACCTACAACATGATTAAGCAGCACTTGCTGGGGAAAGACAAGAGTACAGACGTGTTCGACGAGAATCCTGAGACCTTCGTCGTGCCGGCAGAAGAGAGGGTAGCACTGAAAGCAAAACTGGAGGATTTAGAAATAGGTCGCGATAATTGGCACAGCTACAATGTGATTGCCAATGCTGTACGCTGGAACGGCTACAACGCTACCGGCAAGCAAAATTCGAAACTGGTAGAGAATCTGGAACACTGGTTCCAGACCTTCGACATGGGCAATGGTGAGTTCGACATTGAGGATGCCAACATCCCACCCGTGCTTGTGTTGCTCGACCGCCACGGCTGGGAGATTATGCGCAAGCCCGTGCCTATGGGGGATGGTAATACAGATGCCAATGCCAGTGAAAAGTTAGCCGCTCTGCGGGCCTACGACAGCCCGATGGTGAAGGAATATAAGTTCTACAGCCAAGCCACCAAGGCCAACGGATGCCACAAATATGCACTCAGGATGCAGGACGGAGCAGAGCGTGACCCAATCATAGTAAACGGCAAGCATTTCACCTCCACCTCATTAGCCACGCTTCCGCCTTATGTGGCCGACCGTGACCTGTTCGTCACCTACACCGTGAAGGAGGAGTATGAGAAGAGCTATCAATACACGCTGGATTATGAAGAAGTAAAAACTGGTGAAAAGATTACCGACTATATCATCACATCTGAGGTCGGCACCCCGTCAGCCTTTATCGTTCTGCAAAACCATCAGTATGCATGGGATGATAAGAGCGGTACAAACATAGATGTCCAAACAGCTCCATCCAGTTTGTCAGATGAGATTATCGCTGATCATGGCAAGTCGGAAACGGCAAAGACATTCAAGCAGGAGTGTCTTTGGCTCCTCCAGCCCAATCTGGACATTGACAACGAGATGGGGTGTCCGTTTGCTGGAGAAGTTGGAAATTCCAACGAGCCATACACTGTAAAAGAATCAAAGGTCAAATATAAGGACAAGACTGGCTTCGACCCCTACAACCTGCAACTGAAGAACGCCTCTACCGAGAAGTTCTTCACCACACACATGACAGATTCGGAACTGAATGGAGGTGCCTATACAGGAGTCTATAGCGATGATTGGAATGTAACGTTAGCTGATCAAAGCGCTGGTTTTGTAGCAACCAGTCAAAGTTATGACCACACTTACTTGAAAATTACCAACCAGACCTTCATGGCCGTGCAGGACGAGAATGGCAACATGCAGCTGATGCCGCGCTTCGACCAGACCCACCGCATCAATGCCTTAGCTACACTGGGAAATCCGCTGACCAACGCCACGAAGGCCAGTGTAGATGACCCGTCAATGGGTGCACAGACCACCTTCTTCATCCGTCCGCTGGTGTTCGACTACCGCATCATCGACAACGACGGCCAGGTTGCCATGCGTTACAGGACTGGCGGTGAGTTTTATCCCTCTATGCCCGAGCACTTCAAGAGTCCGCTGGCCAAGGATTTCACGTTCTATAAGACGCTGACAGATTCGGACAATAATGGAGTGTATGAAATGGTAACGCTTGCCGACGAAATCACCAGTTCGTTTGCCGCAGCTGATTTGAACGACGAAACCAACGACGTCTTTATCCGCTACCACTACGACGACACCTACGACACCGACCACGACAACATACTGCAGGGCCGATGGATGACGATGAAGCTCAACAGCCTCGATGTGCAAAGTAATGGAACAAGCACCATCAATGCCTCTGACGGCACGGGCGTACTCCTGTACACGGGTTCAAAACCGAAAGAATCCAGCGAACCCAAGCTTAGCGCGTCAAGAACATGGCACTGGAAGTTCCTGGCAAGTCCGTGTGTATCCACATCAGAGTATTATAAGGCACCCGACCCCTACGCTGTTCAGTTGTTCAACCGGGCAGCCAACTATGATACAGACCCAAGTGCTAATCCTAACAAAATGGGCACAGGCATTAAGGTCGGTACTGCAGACCGTTTCGTGATTCTTTCTCATCCCGGCGGAGACTATGCATTAGCGGCATGCAGCGCCAGTTATGATTCCTATTCTTTCTTGAACGGCACAGGCCTGACAGCACCAGATGTCGGTTCCCCTCAAGCTGCCACCCTGACTGTAGAGGCAGGTTTCACCACAACAGCCTCCACCATCAGTTCCGCAGCACAATTACAGTTCAACAACGACATTCAGCATACCTATACGTACCACGTCCTCAACAACGATTTCCACCTTGCTGTTTCTTCAAAGCAAGACGGAGACCATGCGCGTATCAATGGCTACTACACTGTGCTACCAGAGGACATACAGTCGCCACTGCTCAATCTGGAGGACTACCTCTACTATGGTACGGCAACCGTATCAGCTGGTACCTATACAATAGACGAAAAATCGCAATTAGATAAACTTTACGGTCTGTATGACGATATCATCTATGTGCGCTATGAATATAATTGGAACAAGACACCTTATTCTGTGCCGAATGTACGTAATGCAACCGATTCTGATCCTGCTACGACTGTGGCTGTAGGTTCTGGCTCCAACGATGTTGCTCTCGCCATTGATGGCACGTTGCCTTACAACATCATTTGGTTTAATGACAATATGATGTCAACATCAGCGGGGGTAATCATCGACGCTGGCAGTCACGCCCTTGGCAATGGTGAACCCACTTGGCGGTTTATGGGCAGTGACCCTTATGCCATCAAGATTAAAAGCAGTTGTGAAGACAAATATATCACATCTGCCGTAAGCTTAGACACAGAAGAATCCAATGCCCAAACGTTCATGCTGCTAAAAAAAGAGGGGTATGACTATGGTATCTTGCAAGTAACTGGCGGTAACGAAAAGTTGACTTTTGGAAACCATGATAGCGACGAAGAAACACCCGACACATGGTATTTAAATGCAGGTGCTCCCACAAAGTTCATCATCTTCGCACTGTCAACAGGCAAGTTAATCTATCATCTGGTGATTGGAAATACGGGGGATCCCCAATATATAGCCATTCCGTATCGTGAAGGTGTCGAAGGAGATAACGGAACATGGACAGATAATTACAGACAAATTATTTGCACCACGCAACGCAATTTAACGACTCACCCCATTGCAGATGTGGAATATGACCATATCGGCCTTGGTGATGTACTGGAGGAACCCAGCACCTTTAAACGTCCAAATTGTCAATACCGTTTCTATATTGAAGGAGTCTATGATTCCTATACGGATGACGTCACCAATACACCAAGCAGTATTAACTCTAATTACAAGGGACTGCTGGTTACAAAGATGGGAAAGAGCGACGATCTCCTTAATAAAATCGTAAAGGTCAATGTGGAATATTATTTCGATACAGGCCTGAACACGAACAGTGGTACTGATTTCGTGACAGGTGTTGACCAGAATCTGTGGTATACTTTCGAGACGACCACCAGCGCAAAGCCCTGGCTGGCACAATATACCAACGCCTGGGGATTCCAGACGCATGAGGGACGCGACTCACGCTTCACCAACGACTACCTGTGGACACCGCTTGGCGACCCATTCGGATTCAGGATGTACAACCGCTACATGATCAGAAACAGCAGCTTGCCCAATTTCCAGCTAACCACACTGACAGATACCCCCAGCAATGGTGACGACATCGTCATGGCAGATCCAAGCGAAGCCGCCTTTACCACGGATAACAGCGATGCAACTGCATACAGTGCTGCTGCGATTGATTTCCAGAAGGAGGCTGCCAGCGTGGAAGCCATGGAAGCTGCAGCAAAAGAACTTACTAAAGCGGGCGACTATTACTATAACATTAACAGTGGCAGTTCGTACAAGAAAGTTACGGTGACAAGATCCAAGCACTCCAATTCCTTCATCTTCGAACTGCTTCAGGGCTCGCAGGACGGTATTTTCAAGGTGTGTCCGCTGGAGGATGAAACCCTGTTCCTTGACAACAGCACCGAAACCGGATCGTCAGACGTGAGAGAGGTGACGCTAAAGGCAAGTACCACCTCCAACTGGACATTCGGCTTGAGCAAGGAACTGCTGGAACCTTACGTTGAGCGCAAAGGCTACATAGGCGGACTGAAGGAGGGTGTCTATAAGGCTCACCAAACCCTCTTCGACAATCTGGTAAACGGTGAGGCTACCGGTGCCGATATGATGGAAGTGCAAGGATATGTCTATAAGGATGAATACCTTGTGCCCTTTGATGCTTCGGGCTACTTCCGTCTGCACAACCAGCCGGGTGTGTCGGACATCAGCCCCGTGCGCTATGCCAGCGGCTACCTGCACAAGACGGAACAGACGGAAAGCATCCCCATGCACTTCTACAGCCGCAAGAATGTCAGCACCACGTTTGGAGACGATGGACTGGAGAAAGGCTATACCGTCTCTGCAGCCACACGAGGCCCCATTCCTGTGCCGGCAACCGAGTATGACCCCTCAACCCTGTTCCAGATTCAGAGAGTAGCAAATGTTAGTGCGGCCGTTAACACTGCTACCATGAGTACGCAGGGGCTTTACGTGAAAGGAGTAAATGTAGATGATTATCATGGGGATGCCGTGATGACACCTACCGCCGGAGATGCGACCACATTTACCTTTATGGATATCGGCGGTGCCGTCTTCCTGATACACAATGGTGCCGTGCCTGCAGAGAGACAATATTTCAACTTCGACCAGACGTATGAAGTTGGTGACGTAAAGATGATTTACGACCTGAAGTTCTACCACGAAGTCGGTACCGACGATGCCAAGTGGTGCTTGGAGCCCGCCAGCAACCAAGGGCTGATGGTAGCAACGAACAGCGGTGGCGACGGCTATTACTACACCACGTTCTGCGCCCCCTACGACGTGCTGCTGCCTGACGACGGAGAGGCAACAAACGCATACGTATGCACCGTTTGGGACACGGAGATTATCCATCCTAAGAAGGTCGGCCAATACAATACTACTGGCGACTATACCGGCAGCAACAAGTTTGTACCAGGCGGTACGCCTGTCATCATCCGCACGACGAACAATAGCGGTCACATCCAACTGTCCCTGCCAACCAGCACGCCGACAACACCGCTGAGCTGTGTCTTCTCAGGCAAGTATCTGGAGCAGTTGCTGGAGACATCCGAAAACAAAGTCTATTCCTTCGGACTGCCCATCACAGGCTACACGTTCTATGAGAGTGGAGACCATCTCGAAGGTGACATCAATATTGCTTCAAGAACACAAAACTACACAGGGGTCGGCTTCTACATTAACGCCACACCAAACAAGGAAGCCAGTGGCGTGGAGTCTGGTCTGTGGGTACCCAACAACCGCTATGTGCTGCACAACAAGATTTACTACCGTGCGGGCGGCAGCGGGGCTTCGGCACGTCGGCGCACGTCTGTGGCGAACTTCATCCCCGTGGTCTTCGACGACGAACTGGCGGAGGAAGAGGGTGATGAGGAGCAGTTGCCAACCGACGGTCACGTGTATGACCTGCAGGGGCGCTGCGTGGCTACGGGCGAGGCGGTTTCTGACGGCTCGTGGAAACAGCGTGTGGCTCCAGGCATCTACATCGTGAACGGAAAGAAGATGCTGGTGGGAAGACGTTAGCGAGGTTAACCGCTGTGCGGGGCTTCACAGAAATCAGGTGGGGCTTCACGGAGATTAGGTGGGGCTTCACAGAAATTAGGACAAATTAATTCGTTAATTAGGATAAAATAATTCGTTAATTAGGATAAAATAATTCGTTAATTAGGATAAATGAAAATTTCTGAGACAATTTATCATCATTTCTGAAAAGGTCATTGCGCGCCAAGCGCAAAAATACACACAAATTCAATTAAAACCAATAGTATTTATGAGCGATTTCAATTACAACAGAGATTATGCAGCTGCGGCGTACAGAGAAGAGACGACCGCTGTACAGGAAACAAGCCTCATCCGCGACGTGTATCTGTGGATGTGCGGCGCACTCGTCATCACCGGGCTGACGGGCTACTATGTGGCCACCAACTTCAGCATCCAGGAGTTCATCTTCACCAACCGGTTTGTGTTCTACGGCCTTATCATCGCCGAGTTCGCACTGGTCATCGGCCTGTCGGCAGCCATCAACAAGATTTCGGCCATGACGGCCACGCTGATGTTCCTGCTCTACGCCGTGCTCAACGGGGCTACGCTCTCCAGCATCTTCCTCATCTACGAGCTGGGAAGCATCACCACCACATTCTTCGTGACGGCGGGCACCTTCGGCGCCATGGCGCTCTACGGAGCTACCACCAAGCGCGACCTCACGAAGATGGGCAGCATCCTCGTGATGGCACTCATCGGCCTCATCATTGCCGCCGTGGTCAACATCTTCCTGAAGAACGGCATGATGGACCTGATTATCTCGGGTATCGGTGTCCTGATTTTTGTGGGCCTGACGGCTTACGATGCACAGAAAATCAAGGCGATGCTTTACGGCGCCGAGGTGAGCGACGCTACACAGAAGCTGGCCGTGCTGGGTGCCTTGACGCTCTACCTCGACTTCGTCAACCTCTTCCTCTACCTGCTCCGCTTCCTGGGCAACAGGAAGTAGGAAAGACGACTTTCCTGAAAAAAGCAAAATCACTTTCACTTTCATAAATTGGCAGTTAACATGCAGTATATCAGCCAGTAAAGTATATGAAAGTGAATTTTTCACTTTCATATCACTTTCATATCGGACGTTCTGTTAAAACCAAACGCTGTGACGATGCATGGCCAGAGCCGTGACGATGCACGGCCAGAGCCGTGACGATGTTTGGCCAGAGCCGTGACGATGTTTGGCCAGAACTGTGACGATGTTTGGCGACGGTTGCGACGAAGCATGGCGACGGCTCTGACGATGCATCGCTACTGCCGCAACACCCCATCGCTACTACTGCAGCACCCCATCGCTACTGCCGCAACGCTGGGGTGTTGTCTGTTCACCTATGTTCATGGTCTGTGTAACCGCCCCCGATGATGGGCAGTATGAAAGTGACATGAAAGTAAAAAATTCACTTTCATATACTTTACTGACTGATATACTGCATGTTAACTGCCAATTTATGAAAGTGAAAGTAAAATGAGAATTTTTCCTGTCTGAATGCTTGTCGTTTCAGAGAAAATGAGTAACTTTGCAAGCATGAAAAAGAAAGGATTTATCACAGGTTTAATCTGCATGACACTAACGATTATCTGCTCATGCAATCAGAAAGGGGAAACGACGGCGGGCGGTGCCCTCGATGTCGATAGTTTGGTTTGTCCCAAGTATGCCACAGGCTATCAGGTGAAGGACAGTGCAGGGGTGCGGCTGGTGGATGTCGGCACGAACTACCATTTTGCCTTAGTGGCATCGGAAGAGACGATGGTGCCCGACGGCTATACGAAGGTTCGCGTGCCCATTAAGCGTACCATCTGCATGACAGCCCTGCAGTTGTCGAACTTCACGGTTCTGGGTGCCCACGATGTGGTGAAGGGACTGACGGGCACGAAGAACCTGTTCAACAAGGACATTCTGGCGCGGGTGAAGGACGGACGCATGGTCAAGATCGGTACGGAGGGCAACTTCGACACCGAGATGGTGCTGGCGGCCAATCCTGATGTCATCTTCATCTCGCCCTTCAAGCGTGGGGGCTATGATGCCATCAAGGAGACGGGCATCACGTTGGTCCCACACCTGGGCTATAAGGAACTGGATCCGCTGGGACAGGCCGAATGGATCAAGTTCATCGGTCTGTTCATCGGAAAGGAGAAGGAGGCCTGCGAGGTTTTTGCCGGTATCGAACAGCGTTATAACGAACTGAAGGCACGGGTGGATTCGCTCACCTCTCACCCCTCACCCCTCACCTCTACCCGGCCTACCGTCACCAGCGGCGAAATGCATTACGGCACGTGGCACGCCGTGGGCGGCAAGAACTATCTGGCGCAGATTTTCCGTGACGCAGGTGCCGACTATGTTATCTGCGACGACGAGACGGCTGGCGAGAACCTGGAATTTGAGAAGATGTATGAGCTGGCGGCCAATGCCGACTACTGGCGCATCCTGAACAGTTTCCCCGGCGAGTTCAGCTATGAGGCGCTGAAGGCCTCGGAGCCACGCAATGAACTGTTCAAGGCCTTCAAGGAACGGAAGGTGATTTACTGCAACATGAAGCAGACGCCTTATTATGAGATTTCGCCCGTGCAACCTGACGTGCTGCTGAAAGACCTGGTGGCTATTTTCCATCCGGAACTGGTGGAGAAGGGGTATCAGCCGACGTTCTATAATCTGCTGAAATGAAACAACGAATTAATCCTTATTAGAACAACGAATTACACGAATTGAACGAATTTTCGGGGGCGGCGGAGGTGATGCCTTGGCGGCAACGAATAGAAACGAATGTGATTGGAATATCGTAGATGTGGTTGGAATATGAAGATTGTACAGATTGGTAGGATTCTGGTGCTGGTGGTGGCCATCGCGGTGCTGGCTGTTGTCAACCTGCTGATTGGGTCCGTAGAGATTCCTGTGGGGAATATCTGCCGGATTCTGGCGGGAGATGAGAGCAATGAGATATGGACAAACATCGTCTGGAAATCACGCTTTCCACAGGTATTGACGGCTATTGCCGCCGGCGCAGGTTTGGCTGTGAGCGGTCTGCAGATGCAGACGGTGTTCCGCAACCCGCTGGCAGGGCCGTCGGTGCTGGGCATCAGCAACGGTTCTGCCCTTGGTGTGGCATTTGTGGTGCTGCTGTCCGGCAGGCTCGGGGGCGTGGCCCTCAGTCGCCTTGGCTATCTGGGTGACGCGGCCATGTCGGTGGCGGCCATCGTGGGTGCTCTGGCCGTATTGCTGCTGATTGTCTGGGTTTCACAGAAGGTGAGTGGCAATGTCACCCTTCTGATTATCGGTGTGATGATCGGCTACTTTGCCAATGCCATCATCGGCGTGCTGAAGTTCCTGTCGCCCGAGGAGGACGTCAAGGCTTTCGTGGTTTGGGGACTTGGCTCTTTTTCGCGGGTGTCGGGCGACGAGATGATGCTCTTCGTCGTGCTGATGGCTGTCTTTCTGCCCCTGAGCTACCTGCTTGTGAAACCCATGAATATGTTGCTGCTGGGCGACCACTATGCAGCCAATCTGGGTCTGAACATCCGCCATGCCCGTATGCAGGTGATTGTCTGCTCAGGCATTCTGGTGGCTCTTGTCACCGCCTATTGCGGCCCCATCATGTTCATTGGCTTGGCCGTGCCCCATCTGACCCGTGCGCTGTTCCGCACCAGCGACCACCGCATCCTGATGCCGGCCACGGCGCTCTGCGGCGCTGTGCTGGCGCTTATCTGCAATTTCATTGCCCGTATGCCGGGGTTCGAGGGAGCACTTCCCGTGAACAGCGTCACGGCTCTGGTGGGTGCTCCCGTCATTGCCGCCATCCTGTTTGGAAGGAGGAGAGGGGAGGTAGAGAAGTGAAGAGTGAAGGGGGAGACTATTGGTAGATATGGCCATCGTCGTCAATCAGCAGGATGGTGAGGGTGCCATGGGGAAGGAGGGGACGACAATGCTTTGCACAATGGCGGATGACGGTGGCGGCAAAGTCCTGATGTTTTTCGGTTGGTATTTTTTCCCATAACTCGCGTGCCAAGGTGAGGGTATTGACTGTTTGACGGGTGACCATCGGACAGTTGGCTTCGGCAAGCAGTTGCATGATGAAGGTTTTGTCCATCACGGCCTTGCGACTGTGCGTGTCGAGATGGCCAGCGGCCAGTTTGACGGCCTTGCCGAGCATGACGCCAAGAGTGACGTGCTTGATGCCGAGTTCGTCGGCGATTTTCAGCGTTGCACCGATATAGTTGCCGTACTCCACAAATGCCTGCCTCGGCAGGTGGGGATAGAGCGCCCGGACGAAACGCTCGCTCTTGCCGCCGCTGTTGATGACCACGCGGTCGGCGCCAGAGGCTTTTGCCACCGTCATGCACTTTCGGATGCTGTCGATGAAGGCTTCCTCACTGAATGGTTTTACGATGCCCGAGACACCGATGATGCTGATGCCACCCTCGATGCCCAGACGGGGATTGAAGGTGCGGCGGGCTATCTCGGCACCTTGCGGAACGCTGATGGTGACTTTGAGGGGGGGGAGGTGAGAGGTGAGGAGGG
>R20__coassemble_1318_pt1 | contig 14346 bp, 12 predicted proteins | sample R20__metabat2_low_PE_030 | metagenome-assembled genome bin R20 | reverse complement strand
CCAAAACGCCTATAATAGGGCATTTCGCGAGTGCGCTCTAAGCGCCTAACCCAAATGAATTATTTGTCGTAAATTTTACTTTTACATTGGTTTATCCCAAAAACTTTACATGACTTTGTATGATATCATACGCAGCCATATACAGTTTTCTTCATTTCTTCTTCGGCTGCTTGTTCAAATGGTATTGCACATGGAAGAGGGCGTACTGCGGGAGTACGTTGCGGCGGATTTCGGTGCGGCCTTGACCGTTGAGGGTATAGGTGACGTTGGATAGCTGGCCGAGGATGTCGAAGCCATCGAGCATGAAGATGAGGTTGCCCTTCATTGCGGTGTACGACAGGCGGGCGTTCCATACGAGGTCGTCGGCGTTGAGTGCGGAGTCGTGGTAGCCCCGGCGCGAGAACATGGTGAGGTCGGTGGAGAGTTGGAAATGGAGGGGCAGCTGGAAGGTGGCGGTGAGGCCGTAGTCGTAGTTCCAGATGTTGAGGTTGGTAAAGTCGTCGCGGCGGCTGTTCACATAGCGCCATCCACCGTCGAACTTCGCGCTGATGGCGTGCTGGCCTATGCGGTAGTCGAGTTTCAGCATCTGGTCTAAGCCCTCGGTCTTGACGGTGCTACAGACTACGTCACCCGTGTTCACTCCTACGAGGTCTGCGCTCTGGCGGTGGTTGGCTCCCGTGATGGAGGTGAGGCGCAGATGCTTCTGCTTGTCGAGGGGCAGGGCGATGTCGTAGGTGGCTCCAGCGTTCCAGTTACCATCCACGTTGTATGCCTTGCGGGTGCGGATGCCCGTAGCGGTGTCGTAGCTGTAACCTATGGCAAGGGCATCGTCGGTAAATGAGTACTCCAGACCGAGACGCTGATAGACCTTGCGATTGACGAGATAGGTGAAGCGCCACTGGTGCTGGTAGCTGTTACGCAGTCCGGCATTGCCTTCGCGGATATTCAGCGGGTCGGTATCGTCGCGCATATTTACCATGTTGAGCAGGTCGGGAGTGCGCGAGTTGATGGTGTACCACAGGCCGATGCGTGTGCGCTGGTCTTTGCTGGTCCAGGTCATGAACGTATTGTAGAGTCCCACGAGGAATGTGTTTCGGGTGATGGTAGTGTCGATGGCTCCGCGCAGATAGTCGAGCCGCTCGTGTTTCAGGGTCAGCGGCAGGTTGAGCGAGCCGTACCACGAACCCTTGTCGTTCTTCTTGCGGAAGCTCAGGTATGGCGTGGCGGTGTGTGTGGTTTCGCCGCGGCTACTTTCGTAGCTGTTGTTCCAGTCGGTGGCAGCGTCATAGGCCACGGAGGGGAGGATGCCGAGGTCGCCCTGTTCATAGTCGACCAACTGGTCGAGGCGGAAGAGACGGCTGTCGCGCTCCGCTTCGGCGTGCTTCACCCCGTAGCGCAGGCTGAAATAGAAAAGTTTGCTGAGTCGTCTTCCGTAGGTGGCATAGCCTTCCGCGCTGTAGCTGTGGTCGGGGTGGTTGCGGAAGTACTGGTCAGCGTGCTGCGAGGCAGTCCGTGAGCTACCGAGGAAGAGGTCGTAGCGGTTGAAGGTATCGTCCTTGCGGCTGCCGTAGCTGGCGTTGGCTCCCACTTCCAAATTATCGACGGTGTTACCCTTGAACTTTATCACAGAACTGGCAGCAATGGTCGCCTGCCAGTCGTGGCCGCGAGTGAGGCCGTGGGTGAAGTAGCGGTTGAGCAGCGTGTCGCCCCAAGCTTCGCTCTCCGTACCGCTGGTCAGGTTGAAGTGGTGGTAACTCAGGCTGGGGCGTATGTTGAGCGTAAACATCTTGAAGGTGTAGTCGAGCGTGTGGTTGGTCGATAGCGTGAGGTTCTTGTCGCGGCTGTCGTTCTGTATGCGCTCGTAGGTGTCACCCGACGTGAGGAAGTTCGTGCGGTCGGTGGTCTGCTCGCCACGCAGTATGCTGTGCGAGAAGTTGGCCTCTCCCTTCACCTCCCATTTCTGGCTACGGGAGTCCACGTTGTAGTCCATTCCCGCCAACTGCTGTGTCAGCATTCCCGTCTTCATCTGTTCGGGAGTCCAGCCGTCCTCCTCGCCGGGTTTGCGCTCGTCGTTCAGGTCGTTCACGTTGGCATAGAAAGCCAGACGCGAGTGATCGGTGAAGCGCATGGCGAACAGACGCGCCAGATAGGGAACGTCGCCCTTGTAACTGCTTTCGGCCAAGCCCGCTCCTGCCTCGGCATTGGCAATCCAACCGATGGAGTATTCTTTCTTCAGCTTCACGTCCATCACGTATTCCTTGTCGCCTGGCATTTCCACCCCAAGGAACTCGCTGCGCTTGCCCACCTTGTCGTAAACCTCTATCTGCTTCACCATGTAAGTGGGCAGGTTGTCGAGCATCACTTTCTTGTTGCTGCGGAAGAAGTCCTTGCCGTTCAGCATCAGGTTCTTCACCAGCCGCCCGTCGTGGTAGATGTCGCCGTTCGGACGGATTTCCACACCAGGCAGCTGTCGCACCAGCGCATCGAGCATAGACCCTTCAGCCAATACGAAAGCGTCGGCATTATAGACCACGGTGTCGCCACGATAATAGAACTGCACTTTCGTGGCCGAGACGGTCACCTCGTTCAGCAGTTTCGAGTCCTCGCGCATCAGTATGGGCGGCAGTTCGCGCATAAATTCGCGCTTCTTCAGGTTGCCCAGCGTCACGGTCATGTCGGTGGACTTGTAGCCGAGGAAACTGCACCTTATTATATAGGTAGCCTCTTTCTTGGGCACGGTGAGCATGAAGTCGGAAGTTTCGCCCTTGCGGTCGCCGTCCTGCCAGTGCTCAATGGCTGTTGTGGTAGTAACTACGGTGCTGTCTGTACGCATCAGTTGCACGGTGGCACCTGGCAGCTCCGTCCTTGTCTTGAAGTCATAGACCTTGCCTCTCAGCGTGAAGGTCTCTTGCGCCCAACTGCTGCATACGGCAGCAATGGCGAGAATGAAGGTGATGATTTGTCTTTTCTTCATGCTTTCTGTATTTTGTATTTAGAGACCTCTAAACAACCATGAACAACACAAAACAATCAAACCTAAACCATTGTATTACAGCCACTTTTAGATTTTAACACTTCGGAAGGCATTTTTGGTTGCTTCGAAAATTCCCCATATATTTGCAACGTATTTCTACCGCAGGGAATTTACGAGGCTTATTTTTTGCCACATCGTGAGCGGAGTTGGCAATGGTTTCTGACAGGTTACGACAGATGACAGATTCCTGACCCACTTTTGAGGAAAGAAACATCGTGGCGAAAGGCGACAAAGGATGTCAAGAGTTTACTTGTGATGACTTGCGGAGAGGTACAACTAAATGATTGTTGAACCCATAAATATCGCAAGTATGCCAAAGACCAGAAAATGCGCACATTGTGGCAAGGTTTTCACCACAAACAGCGGAATGCAGAAGTATTGCTCGGAAGAATGTGCCGAGCAAGCCAAGGAAACCAGGAAGAAAAGACAAAGGGATTTCCTCCGTGCCGTTGAGCCAGTGATGGAACTCCAGCAGCAGGAGTACCTGACCTTCTCAAAGGCAGCCATCCTATTAGGATGCACCCGTCAGTATGTCTATAAACTCGTTGAGCAGGGAAAGTTGCCAGCTTCTCGGTTGAGTAGCCGTATGGCTCTTGTCCGCAGGAGTGACATTGAAAGGATGTTTGAAGCCAATCCTTACAATCGCGTCATCCCATGCTCAAAACCGAAGAAGGCAGTTTCCAAGAAACAAAGAACGGCTTCGGGAAAAGACTCCAAGAACGTTCAGCCCATTGATGAAGTTCTCGAATATTACTCTGGCGAGGAAGTGATGCAGACCTACAAGGTCAAACAGTCGTGGCTCTACACCTCTGCCAAGCGGCATCAGATACCCATGTGTCGTATTGCAGGAAGAAACTACTACAGCAAGAAACACATTGATGCCGTTTTTGGAACATCCATCGACCTTGATGCTATCATTGATTGGTTGTCACCCCAAGAGGTGGCGGACCGTTATGGCATCAACCTCACGGCTGTCCGTTCTTATGCCCATCGCCACAAGATACCATCCAAACGTGAGTACGGACATACCTACTATTCCCAAAGTCATTTTGACGAACTACGCCGTACAGACCTTCTCTCTGACGAGAACTATTATACTGTCGAACAGGTGCAGGAACTATATGGGCTGACAAAGGCCAATATCTACCATATCGTCAAGGTAAAGCATATCGAGAAGACAAAAGTAGGAAGGCTTAACCTCCTGCTTCGTTCCGATGTGGAAAGAGTGATGGAAGAACGAAAATCCTTGGGAATGACCTCCTCTGGATTCTGAGTTTCTACCTTATTGTCAGATTATTCAGTGATTATTGGAAATAATCGGAGTCAGCATGTCATCATTGAGTTCCTTTGCACCCGTGGAGAAACGCTCCACCATGATTACTAACAATAAAATATATAAGTATGAGTAACATCTGCAAGACCGTGACCCTCCGCACACGGAAAATCAAAGGCGGAGAACAGCTTTCCTTCTATCTCGACTACTATCCCGGCTATCGGGACGAGTCCACCATGAAGGTCATGCGCCATGAATCGCTCGGTATTTACATCTATGCCAAGCCGAAGTCACAACGTGAGAAGGACTATAACGACCGTATGCGTGAGAAGGCAGAAGCCCTCCGTTGCCGTCGTTATGAGTCCATAGTCAATGAGAGGTACGACTTCTTTGATCGTGATAAGATGAAAGGCGACTTCCTTGCCTACTTCAAGCAGAAGGCAGACAAGAAGAATTGCAAATGGCAGCACGTCTATAAGCACTTTGCCAGATTCTGCAACAACAAGTGCCGTTTTGACGAAATTAACGTTGACCTGTGCAACAAGTTCCGTGAGTATCTTCTGACTGCTCCGCAGACCATCCACACGGAGCATAAACTGCACATCAATAGTGTAGCTGGCTATTGGTCAACCTTCCGTGCCGTACTGCTTACCCGAAGGCTTTCTGGAGGGCGGATTGGACCTGCTCGAAGAGGGTTTCGGCATAGTGCTTTTCGGTGGTTTCCTGTTTTTGGTGGCCTAGGATGTATTGGATTTCCTGCATACGGAGGCCACGTTGGTTGAGGAGGGTGCCGCAGGTGTGGCGGGCGAGGTGCCAATGGAGATGTTTTCGGATGCCGGCAAGTTGGGCCACTCGACGGATGGCGTGGTTGCAGTCGAGATTGCTGCCTATGTCGGCCAGACGTTCGAGTGTGCCGTATCGGCTGATGAGGAGGGCTGCTTTTCCTCCCCAAAGGGTGTCGATGGGGATTTGAAGGGTGCGGTCAGTCTTTTTCTGGTTGAGAATGAGGGTTCTTCCACAGAGATTGGCAGAGGTGAGGGCGCGGAAGTCGCTCCAGCGCAATCCTGTGTAGCAACAGAACAGGAAGGCGTCGCGCACATGAGCGAGGTGGTTGTTGCTGATTTTCACCTGTTCGAGGGACTGAAGCTCTTGTTCGGAGAGGTGTTCGTGGCGTGCTTTGATTTCGGGGATGCGGATGTGCTTAAAGGGGTCTTCATCCACGCGAAGCACATCGCGCTTGATGGCTTCGTTGATGAGACACCGCAGGGTTTTCAGACGGCAGCTGATGGTGTTTTCATTCAGGTGTTGCTCTGTGCGCATCCAGTTCTTCCAGCGTTCAATGAGGTCGTAAGATATTTCGCGGATACGCAGGTTGGGATGAAATGTTTCGAGCGAGTACAGCAGGGAGTGGTAGATGCCCTTGGTGCCGTTTTTGCGGTTGGAGGGCGCAATGACGGAGGCTATCCATTCGGCGATGGTGGCCGAGCGTGTGAGGTTGTGGATGTAGGCGTTCAGGATGCGCTCGGGGGTGGCGTCATATCCCGCATCGAGCATTTCGTCTTCCAGTTCCATCAACCGTCTCACGATGCGACGAATACGTCGGTTGAGCAGGTCGTGGTCGGGGTGCGAGGGCTGAATGCGCCCGTAGGTAAAGTCTTTGGCCGGGACGTGTATATGGGTGTTCAGGACTCGACGGTATCCACACTGGTAGATTTCAATAACGACCTGGCGTGTTCCGTTCTGGTTTACATAGCCGTTTCTGTTCAGGCATACATTGTAATCCACTGCTGCTATCATGGCATGAAAGGTTTTATTGGTGTTTGAAGATGTTGGCCGGGGCGGTTGAGCCATGGTTGAGGGATTGTTGGCTCAATGATGGCTCAATAGGGTTGTGGTGTCAGGATATAAAAAGGGCTGGCATCTGCGGATGTCAGCCTTTTTATCGTCAGCTTTTGTCTGAATTATTCTGCTGCTGGAGCTTCTTCTGCTTCGGGTGCTTCCTCGGCAGGGGTTTCCTCTTCAGCAGCGGGAACCTCTTCTACCACTGGAGCAGGTGCTGCCTTGGGAGCCTTTGCGATAGGCTCTGTGGGAACAACCTCTACAGGGATAGCCACACTGATTTCACGATGGAAGTGTGCAACGGCCTCGTATGAACCAATAGCCTTTGCTGCTTTCATGGTGATCATCTTCACGTCAATCTCGAGGCCCTTTTCTGCAAGAGCTGCTGCAATTTCCTTTGGTCCAACTGAACCGTAAATGTTCTTGCCTTCAGAAACTTTTGCCTTGATTTCAAGAGATACCCCCTGAAAGGCTGCGGCACGTGCTTCTGCATCAGCCTTGATTTTTGCAATCTTGTGGGCGCGCTGCTTCAATTCCTCGTTGAGCTGCTTTACAGCTTTTTCGGTAGCGAGTACTGCCAAGCACTGAGGAAGAAGGTAGTTGCGACCATATCCGTCCTTCACTGTGAGGACTTCGTCCTTGTAGCCTAAGCCAGGAACGTCTTTCTTAAGAATGATTTTCATACTGTTCTTTCCTCCTATAAATTATTTCAACAAGTCTGTTACGTATGGAAGGAGTGCAAGGTGACGTGCACGCTTCACAGCCTGAGCAACACGGCGCTGGTACTTGAGTGAAGTACCTGTAATGCGGCGTGGCAGAATCTTTCCCTGCTCGTTGAGGAATTTCTTGAGGAACTCAGGATCCTTGTAGTCAATGTACTTGATACCGCTTTTCTTGAAACGGCAATACTTCTTCTTCTTAACGTCGATGGTGGGTGCGTTAAGATATCTGATTTCTGAAGTCGGGTTGTTTGCTACTGCCATGATTATGCCTCCTGCTGTTTCTTGTTACGACGCTTTTCAGCGTATGCTGCTGCGTACTTTTCGTTCTTAACTGTGAGGTAGCGGAGTACGCGCTCGTCGCGGCGCATCTGCAACTCATACTTAGCAATCACTGCTGGCTCTGCCTTGTACTCTATCATCTGGTAGAAACCAGAAGACTTCTTGTCAATGTTGTAAGCCAACTTCTTCAGACCCCAGCTCTCTTCGTTGATAATCTCTGCTCCGTGCTGGACGAGATAATCTTTGAACTTGTCGGCCGCTTCCTTTACCTGAGCTTCAGATAAAACGGGAGTTAAAATGAAAACGGTTTCGTATTGATTCATGTGAGTCAATAAATAAGTTGTTGTTAATAATTGTTTTAATTCTGCTTTATTGCGAGTCGTTTTGCAAAAAGCGGTGCAAAGGTAGGCAAAAAAGTGAAAAGTGAAAAGTGAAAAGTGAAAAATCTGTATTTCTTCGCTGAAAAATGCCTCTTTTGGGGATGTAATGTGGAGAAAAAGCCCTTTGAAACTAAAATTCTTGGCAATTTATTTCGCTGTTTGCTGAAAAATCACTTACTTTGCGAAACAAATGTGGCCGCAGGTGTGGTTCTGTTTTGAGGCGGTCGCGTAGATGTATTGATCATTAACTAATAAAATAACGATACAATGAAACATCTTGGTATTATCCTCTGTATGATTGGTGCATTGCTGCTTGTGCTGTGCCAATTGGTTCCCGCTATGGCAGACCTTGCTGACTACAATTGGTACACATGGGGCAATGTGGCACTTATAATCATAGGCTTCATCACCCATATAGTCGTTAACAAGCGTATTTACTAAACACGGAAACAGAAACCAAAAAGGAGGGGCACTTCGGAATGTGAAGTGCCCCTCCTTTTGAATGGTTTCTATTCTTCGTCTGTAATGACAAGCTTGTAGCCTTTTCCGTGCACGTTGAGAATCTCCACGTGCGGGTCGTCACTGAGGTGCTTGCGCAACTTGGTGATATACACGTCCATGGAACGGGCGTTGAAGTAGTTGTCGTCAATCCAGATGGTCTTCAGGGCGTAGTCGCGCTGCAGCAGTTCGTTGGCCTTGTTGCTGAGCAGGGTAAGCAGTTCTGCCTCCTTGGTGGTAAGCTTGGTTTGCTTGTCGCCGATGGAGAGCACTTGCTTCTGGGTGTCGAAAGTGAACTTGCCAATCTGGTGTACCAGCTGGTCTTTGTTCTTCTTGCCACGCACGCGGCGCAGAATGGCCTCGATACGATATACCACTTCTTCCATGGAGAATGGCTTGGTGATGTAGTCGTCGGCCCCCAGTTCAAACCCTGCACGTATGTCGTCTTTCAGGTTCTTGGCTGTGAGGAACATGAACGGCGTGTCGGGGTTGATTTCGTGGATGCGGCCAGCCAGGGTGAAACCATCCACTTTGGGCATCATCACATCAAGGATGCACAGGTCGTGCTGCTTGGTGATAAAGGCATCGTAGCCTTGTTCTCCATCCACACAAAGGTCGGCCTTGTAGCCTTTTGCTTCCAGGTATTCGCGCAGAAGCATACCCAGGTTTTCGTCGTCCTCGCACAAGAGGATGCTAACGTCTTCATTCTTGTCTTCAATCATAATTGTGTATGTTTTTAGAGTTAATAATATGTTTCCTGATAGGATATAATAAATGTATTAGTTTCCGGGTTTGACCACAGGCAACTTGATGATGAACTTCGTGCCGATGCCGAGCTCGCTTTCCGCAAGGATGGTGCCGTGATGGTCTTCCACAATCTTTTTCACGTAGGCCAGGCCCAGCCCGAAGCCTTTCACGTCGTGCAGGTTGCCTGTGTGCACCCGGTAGAATTTCTCAAAGATGCGTTTGAGGTCGTCCTTGGCAATGCCAATGCCGTTGTCCTGGATGGAGAGGCAGACCTTTCCGGCTTCGTTCCATGTCTTCACTTTCAGTTCCAGTTCAATATCGCTGCGCTTGTACTTGACGGCATTGTCCATCAGGTTGAAAATCACGTTGGTGAAGTGCATGTCGTCAACATAGATGAAAGGATTGGTTGCTTCGGCCTGGGTGATGATTTTTCCGCCGTTTTTCTCCACCTTCAAGGTGAACGTGTGCACAATGCCAGCCACCAGTTCGTTGATATCTACATCCTGCATTCTGAGGTTGGCGTTCTGGTGCTCATACATGGAAAGCTGCAAAACCTTCTCCACCTGGAAGCGCAAGCGCTTGGTCTCGTCCATAATGGTCGAGGTGACACGTTGCATCAGCTGGGGGGTCTTTTTAATGCTTTCGTCGCCCAGCATCTGGGCTGCCAGCGAGATGGAACTAATGGGGGTCTTAAACTCATGCGTCATGTTGTTGATGAAGTCGTTCTTCAACTCCGTCAGTTTCTTTTGACGGAAAATCAGCACAAGTGTAACGATGAAGGTGACGAGCAGGACCAGCGTGAAGATGAGCGACGGGGTGATGAACCAGATGGAGTGATAGATAAATTCACTTTGTTCAGGGAAATGCACTTTCAGTACACCAGCCTTTTGTACGGGGTCATTCTGGAACAGTGCCACGGTAAAACATTTGTCGCTACCTGTCTCTTCGTAATCGGAGCATCTATAGACAACACGGCCATTGTTGGTTTCCACGGAAAAATGATATTTCAGGTCGATGCCATTGTTGTTCAGCTCTGTCTTCAGGTACTGATCCAGTTGCTTGAAGTTGATGCGGTCGGCCAAGGGGCGGTCGTGGGCGGTGTATAGAATGCTGTAGATGACTTCGTCGAGCAGCGATTTTTCGTAAGTATATCGCTTGGCCATGATTTCTTGCAGCGAGCGAATCTTGTCAGCGCGTGCACCAGCGTTCCGCTTTGTGAAATATTTATCGGAGAGTGATGTGCTGGCTGTCGTTTCAAGAGAGGTGAACACGCTGCCATCCTTGGCCAGCACCTGATGTGTGCGCTGAATGAGGGATGAATCCGTGCTGACCATAATGGAATCCACAGCTGTGGCAATACCCAGCATGGCTTCTGGGCCTTGCTCCAGATATTTGGTTGCTTCGTCCACTTCCAGCTTATGTGCCACCTGATTGATGCTGCGGCTGACATATTCTTCAAAGTGAGCCTTGCGCATCCCCAGAATCTCGTCAATGTAACGCACCTGTAACCCTAACAGGCAGACAAAGGAGATTCCCATGACCACAGCCAATATGATGATTGTTGATTTCTTCATCGATTTACGTATAATCTACGCCAATGGGGCATCTGCTAACAGCGTAGCTTGTTTGATGTTGCAAAGTAACTGTTTTCTTAAAACTCTACAAAATAATTAACTTAAAACTTTTCTTTTTCTTAAATAAAAAGATTGTATTTAACAGTTTTCCTGTTTTTAATGAACGAATCGTTAAGAATAAGTCAAAAGGGGAGGTTTGCAAAACTGCAAACCTCCCCAGAAAAAGAAAACATAAAATGGGATAGCGGGAATCCACTTTGTTTTTCCCATTTTAATGGTGCTGTTAGTCTTCGTCCTTGTTCTCGGCTTCAAATTCAGCCATAAGCTTCTGTTGAATATCCGTCGGAACGAGTTCGTAGCTGGCAAACTTCATGGTGAAGCTGGCACGTCCGCCTGTAATGCTTGAGAGTGCGGTTGAATAGCTGCTCAGGCTCTTGAGCGGAACTTTCGCAATCAGTTTCTCGTAACCGTTTTCTGACTCGGAGCCGATAATCATGCCACGGCGGCCCTGCAGGTCACTCATCACATCGCCCATCTTGTCGCTTGGCACGAATACCTCGACATCATAGATGGGTTCCAGCAGTTTTGGACCGGCCTGCTTGAAGGCGTCAGAGAAGGCATGGCGACCAGCCAGCATGAACGAAAGTTCGTTGGAGTCAACCGGGTGCATCTTTCCGTCATAAACGATGACGCGCACATCGCGAGCATACGAACCTGTCAACGGGCCTTGCTCCATGCGGCTCATCACACCCTTGAGGATGGCTGGCATGAAACGTGCATCAATGGCACCACCCACCACGGAGTTGATGAATACCACCTTGCCGCCCCATTCGAGGTCAACTTCTTCCTTCCCCTTCGGCGTAATCTTGAATTCCTGGTTGCCAAACTTGTAAACGGTTGGGTCTGGAGCACCTTCGATATATGGCTCGACAATGAGGTGTACTTCGCCGAACTGTCCGGCGCCGCCCGACTGTTTCTTGTGGCGGTAATCTGCACGTGCAGCCTTGGTAATGGTTTCGCGGTATGGAATCCTGGGCTCGTCGAAGACAATCTTGATCTTTTCGTTGTTCTCCAGGCGCCACTTCAATGTGCGCAGGTGGAATTCGCCCTGTCCCTTCACGAGGGTCTGCTTCAGTTCCTTGCTCTGCTCCAGAATCCATGTCGGATCTTCCTGGCTCATGCGCTGAATGGCTGCCACCATCTTCTCCATGTCGGCTTCATTCTCAGCCTTGACGGCACGGATGTATTTCGGGTTAGGATACTTCACGAAGTTGAAGCGGTTTTCGCAGTCTTTGCCAACCAGCGTGTTGCCCGTGCGTACATCTTTCAGTTTCACGGTGCAGCCGATGTCACCGGCTACCAGCTCGTCAACCTTGATGCGGTTTGCACCGGCGCAGGCGAACAGCTGTGCGATGCGTTCCTTGCTGCCACGGTCGCTGTTGGTCAAGTCGTCACCTTCGTGCACCTTACCAGACATGACCTTGAAGTACTGCACACCACCGATGTGAGGTTCGTTGGCAGTCTTGAAGAAATAGAGCGATGTCGGTGCTTCCGGGTCCGGCTTCACTTCTTCGCCGCGTGTGTTGTGCACCTGTGGCATTTCGTCAACAAACGGAACCACATTGCCAAGGAACTCCATCAGACGGCGAACACCCATATCCTTTACGGCGCAAACGCAGAAGACAGGATACATGGAGCGTGCGGCCAGTCCCTTGCGGATGCCCTCGCGCATTTCGTCCTCGGTGAGTTCTTCGGTCTCGAAGAATTTCTCCATCAGGGTTTCGTCGTTCTCGGCAGCTGCCTCCACCAGGGCCTTGTGCATCTCCATTGCCTTTTCCATCTGGTCGGCTGGGATGTCCTCAATAATGGGCGCACCACCTTCGGGCTTCCACGAGTACTTCTTCATCAGCAGCACGTCGATGAGTGCGTTGAAGTCTGGCCCCTCATTGAGCGGATACTGCACAGGCACAACCTTCGGACCATAGATGTCGGTCAGCTGCTCAACCACCTGATGGAAGTCGCACTTGTCAGAGTCAAGCTGGTTCACCAGGAAGATGACGGGCTTGCCCAGTTTCTCGGTGTAGCGGAAGTGGTTCTGCGTACCTACTTCCGGGCCATACTGCCCATTGATGAGCAGCAGGGCTGTGTCTGTCACGTTGAGTGCTGTTATTGCCGCGCCAACGAAGTCGTCTGCACCAGGACAATCTATGATGTTGAGCTTCTTTCCGTTCCACTCAACATGGAAAACAGTTGAGAACACACTGTAGCCATACTCCTGCTCTACAGGGAAATAGTCACTCACTGTGTTCTTTGCTGTGATTCGTCCGCGGCGGCTAATTATGCCAGCCTCATAAAGGAGTGCTTCGGTAAGAGTAGTCTTGCCAGCACCGTCATTGCCAAGCAAGGCAATGTTCTTGATTTCATGGGTGTTGTAAACTTTCATAATATATAAGGTTTGTTGTTTTTAGTGTTTGGGGATGGGCTTTGTGCCCTCTATCTCCAATTTGGGGCTAAAATTACGTAAAAGTTACGGAATGGAAGTTCTGTTTTTTATGTTGTATAACATTTTTGCTTTTCTTGTCTAAAAAAAGCGTATATTTGCACACCTGTAGGGTTCAATTCTCCGCGAAAGTAAAATCTCTCAACGCTCAACGCTCAACTCTCAACTATAATGGCAGGCATCTATATTCACATTCCGTTTTGCAAGAGCCGCTGCATATACTGCGGATTCTTTTCCACCACCTCGCTCGCATTGCGTGACGACTATGTCCGCGCTGTATGCCAAGAGCTGCAACTGCGTCGCGACGAGCTGGCTGGGCAATGCGTCGAGACCATCTATTTTGGCGGAGGCACACCTTCGCAGCTCTCTTTGCACCACATCTCCCAGATACTTGAAACCATCTATAATATATATAATGTACGCGTGAGAGAAGTAACTCTGGAGTGCAATCCTGATGATGCCAACGAGTGCCTTCAACAGCTGCGCACACTTGGGGTGAACCGCCTGAGCATGGGTGTTCAAACATTCGACGAGGCACGGCTTCGCTTCCTCCATCGTCGCCACACGGCAACACAGGCGGTTGATGCTGTCCGTATGGCACAGAAGACGGGCTTCAACAACATTAGCATCGATCTGATGTTTGGTTTCCCGAAGCAAACGCTTGCAGAATGGAAACAGGATGTAAACACGGCTCTTTCGCTTGGCGTTCAGCACCTTTCGGCCTATTCGCTGATGTATGAAGAGGGCACCCTACTCGAAAGGCTGATGTCACAGGGGGAGGTTGAAGAGCTTGACGAAGAAACGTCGCTTGCCATGTATGAATACCTTCTTGACGCTACTGCTGCCGCTGGTTTTGAACAGTATGAGATTTCAAATTTTGCCCAACCAGGAATGCAAAGCCTTCACAATTCAGCCTATTGGCATGGCATTCCCTATTTAGGCATAGGGGCAGGTGCACATTCCTACGATGGGCAAACACGGCAGTTCTGCCCCGATTCACTTGCCGATTATCTTGAAGGTATCCGGCAGGGTGTTGTACCGCTTCAACAAGAAGTGTTGACCACCACCGAGCGTTACGACGAGTTTGTCTTCACCGCACTGCGAACCCGTTGCGGACTTGACATGGCAGAACTGAACCGCCGATTTGGGCAGACGTTGTACGACTATTGCCTGAAGAATGCACAAAACCACATCGAACAGGGGCGATTGCACTATGTGGCGGGCAGGTTGCGCCTCTCCCGGAAGGGGCTTTTTGTGTCGAATGACATCATGTCCGACCTCATGTGGACAGATTAGATTTGTTTGCATTGTGTACGGAAACAACGTCTCCGATTTCTTCAATTTTGCCCTGTTTTTCCTCTTAAGGGCCTTTTTTTAGTTAAAATCGAAAAAAAGTGGAGGGTTTAGTGTACAACATATTTTAAAAGTACAAACCTATGCTTCGGTTTTAAAAGCAAAATATTGATTAACAATTTTAAATGTAATAGAGAATAATGAAAA
>R20__coassemble_1307_pt1 | contig 14428 bp, 18 predicted proteins | sample R20__metabat2_low_PE_030 | metagenome-assembled genome bin R20 | reverse complement strand
GTGCCAGGGAGCGCGGCACAGACCCTGCCGAAGAGGTGACCGATGAGCAGCCCACTTGGGAGCGGGGACTTTGGTAGCCCCCCTGAAACAGACAAGGAAAGTTCCGCTGGCTTCACATATTCGGTGAGCCGGCGGAACTTTGGTTTGCAAGCCCGTCGGCAAAATGAATTTTTATTGTTCCAAGATTTGGAACTTTAAATATTTGCTTGTATCTTTGCGGCCGAAATGTGTTTTTTACAGAATACACTTTTTATACAAAATCGTTTTCCACAGAAAACACTTTTGAGCAAAAAGTGTTCATTGGAGAAAACACAAAAAGTCACACTGACCTCGTATTGAAACAAGGCCTGTGGAATAGAAACAGGCTGTATTCATTTCATGAACGCGACAGAATAGGCAACCATCATGTAGCGGCCCAGCTTGCCTATTACGGTGTAGAGAAATACGCCTAAGACGTTAGCACGCAGAATGCCAAGGGCAATGGATATGGCGGTGCCGAAAACGGGCAGGAAGGAAAAGAGGGCTATCCATGAGCCGCGCCGCTCGACATAGCTTTTAGTGATGGCCAGACGCTTCTCCTTGACATGGAGCCACCGGGAAATCTGCTGGATATTCCCTATCCGTCCGATGTAATAATTGAACATGGAGCCAAGTACGTTGCCAATGGTTCCGCTGATGACTGTCAGCACAGGGTTCATGCCCGTTGTGGCCAGCAAGGCGGCCATCACGGCCTCGGAACTGAAGGGGACAAACGTGCCGGCAAGAAAGGAGGCAAGCCCCATGCCCCAGTAACCATATTGCAAAAAGAATTCTTCCAAGTTCATACCTTAAGAATGTTTACCAGTCCAGGCGTGCCTGCGGGGTAATGTATGATATAGCTATAAGAGCCACACCTGCCAGCAGCATCAGCCAAACGAATATGAGCGAAAAGCGGTTCTGTGTTTGAGCCACAAAATGCCCTCCCACAATGGCGGCATCCACCATCAGCAGGGGAAGCAGCTGGTAGAAAGCACCAGCACACAGCAGCAATACCACGACCAGGGCGTGCATGATGATGATATTGTATATGATGCGGACACGCGTCTTGTCGTAATGACTCTTTATGTAGAAATCCACAAGGCCAACGAGCAGGAAGAGCAGGACGTACAGGAACTGGGCTGTCTGGACAATGGACCACTCCGCCAGACGGAGCAGCCAGTGCTGTCCCCCAATGGCAGCAGGAGAAAAGCAGGCAGCAACATGCTGGATTGTTTCGTAATCATCCAAATACACCAATACGCCCAGATATATCCAATAGGGCACGAGCAGCGCCAGCAGTGACGCCACCAGGCACCGAAACGTCATGCCGCGCATATATGCCTGGGACATCCAATAGAAGGGCACGAGCAACAGCATGGCAGGGAAGACAAACGAACTCAGTGCCAACGCCAGATAAGCAACAAACGTCAACGCAGGACTGGGCGACTGATACATCAGAAAGAAAGGGAAAAAGGAAAACAACGACAGGAGCATCGTGATGTATCCTGACTGAAAGCTGTGCAGAGGCAAGGCAATTGTCAGCAGAACAACAAGCAGGCTGCTTATCACACGCGAACTGACCCGAAGCAAAACATTGCGGCTGTTAAACTCCGCCAGCATATAGACAGCAAGTGCTGAAGCCACCAACGCCTGCAGCAATGATGTCCAAGTGACACCTGTCGGTTTCAGCAGAAACCACACGATGCAACCGATGACGCTTATAAACGGCAAGGTAAACTGACTGCTGACTGCACGTTGCTGGATGTTTAAATGCACGATTGTATTCTTGTTTTTGAGGACAGGTTTTAGTAAAAAAGCCTAATTTAGGGTGCAAAGTTAAGCAAAAGTTACATATAAATAAAAGAAAAGTCGTAACTTTGCGCCTAATTTCGTGTATTTAAATGAAGAAACTATATATAGAGACCTACGGATGCCAAATGAATGTAGCCGACAGCGAGGTGATTGCTTCGGTCATGAAATTGGCAGGGTATGAGACGTGTGAATCGCTGGAGGAGGCCAGTGCTGTGCTGTTGAACACCTGTTCTGTGCGCGAAAATGCGGAGAACAAAATATACAACAGGCTTGAAGCCCTCCATGCCTTACAAAAGAAAGGCCGCCATTTCATCGTGGGAGTCGTAGGGTGCATGGCTGAACGCGTGAAAGACGACTTAATCAGACACCACCACGTGGATTTGGTTGCAGGCCCGGACGCTTATCTCTCGTTGCCCGACCTGTTTGCCAGTGCTGAATTAGGTCAGCCAGCCATCAACATTGAACTGTCAACGACAGAAACCTATCGGGACATTATCCCGGAACGCATCTGTGGAAACCGCATCAGTGGATTTGTGAGCATCATGCGTGGTTGCAACAATTTCTGTCACTATTGCATTGTGCCCTACACACGCGGACGTGAACGCTCCCGCGAGGTAGAAAGCATCCTGGAAGAGGTGCGCGACCTGAAGGACAAAGGATATAAAGAGGTGACTCTGTTGGGACAGAACGTGAACAGTTACCAGTGTGGCGAGACGGACTTTCCGCAACTGCTGGCAACTATCGCAGAAGCTTTCCCACAGATGCGCATTCGTTTCACCACCTCGCACCCGAAGGACATGAGCGACGAAACATTGCAGGTCATTGCCAGTCACGCCAACATTTGTCGCCATATTCACCTGCCCGTGCAGAGTGGAAGCAACCGCATACTGAAACTGATGAACCGCAAATATACCCGCGAGTGGTATCTTGACCGGGTTGCTGCCATCCGGCGCATCTTGCCGGACTGCGGACTGACCACAGACATCTTTGTGGGCTATCACTCGGAGACAGAGGAAGACCACCAGCTTTCGCTGTCTTTGATGAGAGAATGTCAATACGACAGCGCTTTCATGTTCAAGTATTCTGAGCGTCCCGGCACATACGCTTCGAAACACCTGCCAGACGATGTTCCCGAAGAGACAAAGATTCACCGCCTGAACGAAATGATAGCCCTGCAAAACGAGCTTTCCGCCGAAAGTTACCGGCGCGACATCGGCAAAACATACGAGGTGCTGGCAGAAGGTGTCAGCAAACGCTCTAAAAGCCAACTTTTCGGTCGCACACAGCAAAACAAGGTTGTTGTCTTCGACCGAGGTTCACACCATATAGGCGACTTTGTACAGATTGAAATTACGGAGTCGTCTTCAGCAACATTAAAAGGCATAGAAGTAGCCAACAACTAAAGGAGCAGATTAAGATGAAGAAACGTTCCTCCCTGTTTTCCACCCAGTTCATCACACCGGCCATTAGCACAACACTGGTACTCCTGCTGTTGGGCGCCATTGTCTTTTTTGTCTTGACTGCACGCAACCTTTCTGACTATGTGCGAGAAAATATCAACGTAAGCATCCTTGTCTCTGACGATTTGTCTGCCGACGAAACAGCTCAGCTGAAGGCAGATTTGCAGAAAGCGCCATACGTCAAATCTATTCGGTACGTTTCAAAAGAAGACGCCTTGCAAGACGCCACACATGCAATGGGGACAGACCCAACGGAGTTCTTAGGCTACAACCCCTTCACGGCATCTTTTGAAATTAACATCAAGGCCGACTATGCCACGCCACAAAGCGTGGAGCATATTGTCAGCAAAATCAAGCTCATAGACTCGGTGGTGGATGTCATTTACCAGAAAGACCTCATTGAATCTGTGAACCGAAACATCCAGAAGGTAAGCTTTGTCCTGTTGATTATTGCCGCCCTGTTTACCTACATTTCGTTTGCATTGATCAACAACACAGTGAGGCTGTCAATTTTTTCCCAGCGGTTTACGATTAACACTATGAAGCTGGTGGGTGCAAAATGGAGTTTCATACGCCGTCCGTTCCTGACACATGGCGCAACCCTTGGCATCATCAGTGCCTTCATTGCTGACGGACTATTATACGGAGGATACACTTGGCTACAATATTACGAACCCGAAATCATCCATGTGGCAGACCAACAGGTCGTGGTTGCCGTTGGCTTTTCTGTCTTGTTCTTCGGCTTATTCATAACCATTTTCTGCACATTCATTTCCCTACAGAAATACTTGAGAATGTCAACCAACAAGTTATACTATATATAAACGTTCATTCATTATGCACAACTTTGCATTCACCAAAATCAACTACATCCTATTAGTCATTGGGTTAGCGATTGTCATCTTCGGCTTTATCCTCATGTCGGGCAGTGGAACGACAGAAGAAGCCTTCAACCCGGAAATCTTCAACGACACCCGCATCAAGATTGCGCCAATGGTGAGCCTGTTTGGCTTCATTTTTGTCATTGTGGCTATTCTGTGGCCATCGAAAAAGGTAAAGAAAAAGTTATAACCCCATACAAAACAACATTCCTATGACTTGGTTTCAGACGATTATCATCGCCATCGTGGAAGGACTCACCGAGTTTCTGCCTGTGTCATCCACAGGCCACATGATTATTGCACAAAACATATTGGGTGTGGAGAGTACCGAGTATGTGAAAGCTTTCACGTTCATCATCCAGTTTGGTGCTATCCTTTCTGTGGTTTGTCTTTACTGGAAGCGCTTCTTCCAGCTCAATAAAGAACCGCTGCTTGAAAGTGCATCGGTCTTTAGGCAGCTTCTTCACAAATTTGATTTCTACTGGAAGTTGTTTGTCGCTTTCATCCCTGCTGTGGTTCTTGGCCTCATTTTCAGCGATGCCATCGATGCCATGCTGGAACGAGTGGAAGTGGTTGCGACGATGCTTGTCATCGGCGGCATTTTCATGCTGTTTTGTGACAAGATATTCAATAAAGGAAGTGAAAACACGAAGCTGACAGAAAAGCGGGCATTCCTCATTGGTCTCTACCAATGCATCTCCATGATACCGGGCGTGTCACGTTCCATGGCTACCATTGTAGGCGGCATGTCACAAAAGCTGACACGCAAAGATGCTGCCGAGTTTTCCTTCTTCCTGGCTGTGCCCACGATGTTTGGTGCCACTGTATATAAAATGTATAAACTGCTCAAGGACGGAGGTACAGAACTGGTGATGGACAACCTCGACACGCTGATTATCGGCAATGTGGTTGCCTTCATCGTTGCCCTGCTGGCCATCAAGTTCTTTATCAGTTTTATCCAGAAATACGGCTTCCAGGCTTTTGGCTGGTATAGAATCATCATTGGCGGCCTCATTCTTGTACTTCTTCTCACGGGACATCAACTCACCATCATATAAGACAGGTTTCGGCAAACAATGAATCCGCAAGCAGGAGAAATACTCGCTTTCAACAAGCCCTACCGATGGACTTCTTTCAACCTTGTTGCCAAGGTGCGAGGCGAATTGTCCCACCGACTTGGTGTCAAAAAGCTGAAAGTGGGACATGCTGGCACGCTGGACCCTTTAGCCACAGGCGTACTGTTGATTTGTACAGGCAAAGCCACAAAACAAATCGAGCAACTGCAAGCGGGCACCAAGGAATATATTGCAAGCATCAAACTGGGAGCAACAACGCCGTCGTTTGACATGGAAACACCAGAAGATGCCCAATATCCCACAGAACACATCACCCAAGAACTGGTAGAAAAGACTGTAACCAACTTCATCGGGGAAATCCACCAGATTCCGCCAACCTACTCTGCAGTAAAAGTGGATGGCAAGCGTGCCTTCAAATATGCTCGGACAGGAGCAGAGGTTGAACTAAAGTCAAAGACATTAGTCATTGACGAACTACAGATTCTCCATTTTGGTGTCACTACGCCAGAACACAGTCTGCCCCTCGATGCTGCCGACAAGAAAGAGCGCATCAACTACCAGCACGACAATATTTCTACCCCCTATCTGCAGCTAATCATCAGAGTGGTATGCTCAAAAGGCACTTACATACGTGCCCTTGCACGCGACATTGGTCAGGCTCTTCACTCTGGTGCTTATCTGACAGGACTGACTCGCACACGCATTGGAGACTACAAACTTACCGACTGCATCAACATGGAACATTTCACCGACTGGCTTGATGCACAGGCTTGGGAAAAAACAAACGAACAATCATAAAAACAAATGAGATTATGAAACTCTCACAATTCAAGTTTAAACTTCCAGAAGAGAAAATTGCTCTCTACCCCCCCTACAAGGATTTCGATGGAGAACGCATATACAACCGTGACGAATGTAAGCTTTTGGTGCTGCACCGTAAAACGGGAGAAATGGAGCATTGTACATTCAAAGACCTCCTCAACTACTTTGACGAAGGGGATGCTTTCATTTTTAACGACACCAAAGTGTTTCCGGCTCGCTTGTATGGCAATAAAGAAAAGACAGGCGCACGCATTGAGGTTTTCCTGCTGCGCGAACTTAACGAGAATCTCCGCTTATGGGACGTCCTTGTCGATCCGGCACGAAAGATACGCATCGGCAACAAGCTCTATTTCGGCGAAGACGAATCAATGGTGGCCGAAGTGATAGACAACACTACCAGCCGCGGACGCACACTGCGCTTCTTGTATGATGGGCCACACGACGAGTTCAAGAGTGCCCTTTATTCTTTGGGTGAAGCACCACTGCCCGACGATGTTCGTTCACGCCGCAATGCAGAAAAGGATGATTTGGAGAACTTCCAAACCATCTATGCAACCCATGAGGGAGCTGTGACAGCTCCTGCCTCAGGTCTCCATTTCAGCAAGCAACTCTTAAAGCGCATGGAGATTAAAGGTATAGAACAAGCCTTCATCACCATACATTGTGGACTTGGGAACTTCCGAAGCATTGACGTGGAGGATTTAACCAAGCATAAGACTGACAGCGAGCAAATGACCATCGACGCAAAGGCTTGTGAAATTGTCAACAGGGCAAAAGCTGGTGGGCACAAGGTTTGCGCTGTGGGAACCACCACTATTCGTGCAACAGAAACCGCCGTGGGTCCAGGTGGAATACTGAAAGACTTTGACGGATGGACTAACAAGTTTATCTTCCCGCCTTATGAGTTTCAGGTTTGCAACGCATTCTTGGTAAACTTCCAGATGCCGCTCTCCACCATGCTGATGCTTGTAACGGCTTTTGGTGGTTACGATTGCGTCATGAATGCCTACAATGAAGCCCTGAAGAGAGACTATAGATTTGGTACGTATGGAGATGCCATGTTGATTTTAGACTGATGCACACAACCTACCTTTCTCTTGGCACAAACCTTGGCGATAAAGAAGAAAACCTGCAACGTGCCATTCAGCAAATAACAAAACGGATTGGGCCTGTGAAGGCTCAGTCCTCTTTTATAGAAACAGAGCCTTGGGGGTTTCAGTCGCCCAACAAATTTCTCAACGCTGTTATTTGTGTGGAAACCGCACTTTTGCCCTATGAACTTCTCCATGAAACCCAGTCCATTGAGCGTGCCATGGGGCGCAAAACCAAGACCAGTGCTATAGGGGGAGCAAGTGTACCTGCGTACCAGGATCGTATCATCGACATTGACATTCTGCTCTATTACGAAGGAACCAACCCTGTCCCTATGCAAGAGAAGGAAGATTGGAATGGTTCCATAAGAATTTCTTCACCAACGCTCATTATTCCCCACCCTTATATCAAAGAACGAGATTTTGTACTTGTTCCATTAAAAGAAATATTATGAAACTCTCACTTACAATCCTTGCTACGTTCATAACCACTATCACCGCAATGGCTCAAAACAAGCTTTTCACGCTCGACGACCTCATCCCTGGCGGAAGCACATACAACGCCCTGCAGCCCGAGAACCGCCATTTCACGTTTGACGGTGACCAGGTCATTGAGCAGCCACAAGCACCTGCAAAGGAAACAAACCAGAGCGCAGAAATAAAAGATTTCAACCTGTTCGTTGGTGGCAGACAGATTACCACCGACGGCTCTGCCGATATCGTTTATGGCCAAGCTGTACATCGTGACGAATACGGTTGCACAGAAGGGCTGTTCTGGAGTCCCGACAACAACCTTCTGGCTTTCTACAGAATGGACCAGTCCATGGTCACCCACTATCCACAAGTCAACATCACGCCATTAACAGCCTCCCAATGCTATCCAGCCAAAGAACTGGCAACCCTCGGAAGCCGCATGGCAACACTGGAGCCAGACCCCTACCCCATGGCAGGAGAAACCTCGCATCTTGTCACCATCGGCATCTACAATCTACAGACACAAAAAACAATTTACCTTGAAACAGGAGACCCCACCGACCGCTATTTTACCAATATTGGCTGGAACCCCGATTCGCGCCGCATTTATGTCATTGAACTCAACCGCGACGTAACAGACCTGGCGCTTAATGAATACGACGCCACGACCGGCAAGCGCATCCGCACCTTACTCACAGAGCATAACGACAAATATGTGGAGCCACTCCACCCCATCCAGTTCCTGCCATGGGATGCCACACGCTTCATCTACCAGTCAAGAAAAGACGGCTACAACCACATCTATCTCTATAAAATCCAGACAGACGGAGCTGCCCAGTTGGACAAGCAGCTGACAAAGGGCGCCTTCGAAGTCATCAATGTTGTCGGCTTTGCCAAGGCAACAAAATCTGTCATCTACACTTCCAACGAGTCACACCCCCTGAACCAGTCCATATATAGCGTAAGCACAACTTCCGGAAAGCGAAAAGCGCTTGGTAACGCTGAAGGCTGGCACAGCAGGGCCAAGCTGTCTGAATCAGGCAGATTCCTCATCGACAGTTACTCCACCCCCACATGCCCACGCGCCATTGACCTCATCAATGTCTCTACAGGGAAAGCCCGCAATCTATTTACGGCCAAGGACAAATGGGTGGAAGGCGGCTATGCCATCCCCGAAGTGCGGATAGGCACCATCAAGGCTGCCGACGGCGTGACAGACCTATACTACCGCCTGATTCTGCCCATCGACTTTGACCCCCAGAAGAAATACCCTGCCATCACCTACGTCTATGGCGGTCCCCATGCCCACATGATTGACGCACGCTACAATTACGATGCACGCGGCTGGGACACCTATATGGCACAGCGCGGCTACATTATGTTCACACTCGACAACCGTGGTTCGGAACATCGCGGACAGGCCTTCGAGCAAGCTACCTTCCGCAAACTGGGCATAGAGGAAATGCGTGACCAGCTCTGTGGCGTTGAATTTCTGAAATCCATGCCATACGTTGACAGTGAACGCCTTGGCATTCACGGCTGGTCGTTTGGCGGACACATGACCACTGCTTTGATGACCAGTTTCGTATCCGAACAGAAAGACCCGCTTACCGACGGACTGTTCACAGGCAAAAGTCCCTACAAGGCTGGTGTGGCCGGAGGCCCGGTCATTGACTGGAGCTTCTATGAAATCATGTACGGAGAACGCTACATGGACACACCCCAAACCAACCCTAACGGCTATCGCATGACCTCTTTAATCAACAAGGCAGCCAATCTGCAAGGGCGTCTTATGATTATCTACGGTCTGAACGACCCCGTCTGCGTGCCGCAGCACACACTCAGCTTCATCCGTGCCTGCATCAACGCCAATACTTACCCCGACCTCTTCACTTACCCCGGCGACGGGCACAATATGTTTGGCAAAGACCGCATCCATCTGCACAACGTCATCACACGCTATTTCGAAGAACATCTATAATCCTCCCCTATGCAAACACTCACAGTCATTAAAGTAGGCGGTAAAATCGTGGAAGACGAAACCACGCTCGCCCAACTCATCAGGGATTTCTCAACCATCCCGGGCCCGAAAGTTCTTGTCCATGGTGGTGGCCGCTCGGCAACAAGAATCGCCGCCCAGCTCGGCATAGAGTCCACCATGATTGGCGGACGGCGTGTCACCGATGCCGCCATGCTCCGTGTCGTCACCATGGTCTATGGCGGACTGGTCAACAAAAACATCGTGGCACAGCTGCAAGCCAATGGCATTAACGCCTTAGGCTTGACGGGAGCCGACCTGAACGCCATCCGTTCCCACAAGCGTCCGCCCAAGAAAGTGACATTGGACGACGGCACGGAAAGCATGGTCGATTTCGGTTACGTAGGCGACGTTGACAGTGCCAATGGTCAGATGCTTGCCACCCTCATCCGGCAAGGCATCACCCCCGTCATGGCTCCACTCACCCACGACGGACAAGGCAATCTGCTTAACACCAATGCCGACACCATTGCCAGCACTACAGCCAAGGCTCTGGCCCCCTTCTTCGATGTCACGCTCATCTTCAGCTTCGAGCACGCCGGTGTACTACGCAATCCCGAAGACGAAACCTCCGTCATTCCCCACATCAACGAACAACTCTTCCGGCAATACACCGCCGACGGCATCATTTCGGGCGGCATGATTCCCAAGATAGAAAATGCCCTCGAAGCCATCCATGCCGGCGTAAAACAAGTCATTATCACCCGTGCCGATGCCATTGATGGCAAACAGGGAACAATCATTAAGTAAACTTGGACTTCACCCGTGACATACTCCCCCTGAAGAATGTGCTTTTCCGCACAGCCCTCCGCATCACACTTAACCGTGAAGATGCCGAGGACATTGTGCAGGACACACTCCTGAAGCTATGGGAACGTCGCGACACGCTGTCCAACGTGCAAAACCTGGAAGCCTTTGCCATCACTTCCGCACGCAACCTGGCACTCGACCGCAAGGAACTGGCACACCACAAAGTGATTTCACTTAACGAGGAAGAACACGACCAACCCGATAGACTTCAACTGTCCGCGCATGAAAATTTGGTACAAGAAGAAAAAATCAACCATATCCTTAGCCTCATCAGCCAGCTGCCGGAAAAACAACGGACAGCCATTCAACTACGTGAAATAGAAGGGAAAACATACAGAGAGATTGCAGAAATTATGGACACGACCGAAGCCGATGTGAAAATAAACATCTATAGGGGACGAATTTTTCTGAAAAACAACTGTAACTTTTCTGCCGCTGAACCGTCATCCTTTTAGAGGGCTAAATACCAGGACTCGGTAAAGTCACCAAACACTAAACTTTATTAACGCAATGAACTACCAGTACATCGAACAACTCATTGAGCGCTACTTCGAATGTCAGACCACACTGCACGAAGAGCAAATTCTCCGCACATTTTTTGCTGGAGAGGATGTGCCGGGACATTTAATGCAATATGCCGAGCTGTTTCAGTATGAGAACGAAGCAAAAGCAGAAACTTTGGACAACGAGTTCGACCAGAAGATGCTTGCCCTCATTCAGCAGCAAGAAAAAGGGACAAATGCAAAAACGCATAACCGCACCATTCTGCAACCACAACACCGTTTTACCCCGTTCTTCCGGGCAGCAGCGGTTGTTGCCATCATTCTTACTGTTGGGAGAGCAGCAGACCATGCCCTCAGCGACCAGACAAAAGAGGAACAGGAAGGTGTTACGGCCATCAGTCCCTACATCAAACAAGCCGACATTCCCAGTGCCATTCGCATCAAAGATGTCAGTCAGGCCGAGGCCAAACCACAAACCGACAGCCTCATCGTACAACCCGTCAATGATGCTATCCAGTAGAAACTTTTACTTTTACACAATATTATTGCTTTCTAAAACTAAAACCAACTATTTAGGCTTAACGCTGTGAAGCTATAAGTCTAAAGAAAAAGACCGAAACGGGTCCACAATTTCTCTTAACAAATGTAGCAGCGGTGCATAGCTTAACCAAGAGCCATGCACCGCTGATTTCAATGAGAAAGCCCTACAAATCTGCAGGGCCTTTTCATTATTGCTTTACAAAAGCTGAATAGATCTTGTTGGCTATCTCTTGGAACTCTTCTTGCGAAAGCTTCAGTTTTTCACGTCTGAAATCCACATCTGCTTCGCTTTGCATGGGAATAAGATGGATGTGCGCATGAGGCACTTCCAGACCCAGCACCACTTGAGCAACCTTCACACAGGGACAGGCAACCTTGATGGCCTTGGCCACCTTTTGGGCAAACTGCTGGAAACGGCCAATCTCGTCTTCCGCCATATCAAATATGTAATCCACTTCTCTGCGAGGAATGACCAGCGTGTGCCCCTTTACCAGCGGATTGATGTCAAGAAAAGCATAAAACTCATCATTCTCGGCACACTTATAGCTGGGAATCTCTCCAGCCGCTATCTTTGAAAATATATCCATACTACCCTACACTAATGCTTACAACTTCCAAATCTATGTCGCCGGCAGGAACCTTTACCGTTACGATGTCGCCCACCTTGTGGCCAAGCAATCCTTTGGCAATAGGAGTTGTCACACTAATCTTGTTCTCACGGATATTTGCCTCGCCATCACTCACAATGGTATAGGTCATCTTTGTACCCGTTTTCACCATTTTCAGTTCCACCTTCGACAGGATAGACACCTCATCCGTCTTTACACGGCTGGCATCCAGAATCTTGGTGTCGGCCAACTGAGCTTTCAGCTGGGCAATCTTTGTTTCCAACTTGCCCTGAGCTTCTTTTGCTGCATCATATTCAGCATTCTCTGAGAGGTCGCCCTTTTCACGCGCTTCCTGAATTTGCTGAATCACCTTGGGTCTTTCAACCTCTTCCAGCTCTTTAATTTGGGCACGCAGCTTGTCGTACCCTTCTTGTGACATGTATGCCATAATATTTCCTTATATATAAATATGTTATTAAAATGTTTGCAAAAAAGAAGACAGACAGAGTAAAAAAGAATCCCGAAACACTTGCTTCGGAACCCTTTTTACCTTAAATCCGCTGCAAAGTTACGTCTTTTCACCTTTCAAACAAAGCTTTTTCACTTATTTTTTCATCCAAAGGGCTTCTCTTGTAACATTTTTGATACATTTTTTCATTCTTTCGCAAAAAAATGCAAAAAAAGTCGTGCCGTATTGTCAAAAGTTTCTACCTTTGCAACCAACAGAAAACCTTTAACCCTTTAAATAATTGATGAATATGAAGAAGTTTCTCTTAACAAGTGCTGTAGCACTTTTCTCCTTTTCTACAGTTTTTGCACAAGAAGACGACAAAATGCTGTTCAACCACCTCTCGGTTGGTGTAACTGTGGGCACAACAGGCCTGGGCTTCGATGTTGCCACCACTTGTACCCCCTACCTGCAACTGCGTGCAGGCGTCTCGTTCCTGCCACTATTCAAGGCAAATGAAGAACTCGACCTGGGGGGTACAGGCATCAACGAAATCAACAACGGCATCAACGAAATCAACTCACGCTTGGCCAGTCATGGAATGGAGCAATACCAAATAAACAGAATCGCCACCAAGCTCGATGTTGAAGGCAAAGTGGGCTTTACCAATGGAAAAATCCTCGTAGATTTCTTCCCGTTTAAAAGCACGGGATTCCCGTTCTTCATTACAGCAGGTGCCTATTTCGGTACAAGCGGCATCGTCAGCGTTTACAACAAAACAGACGGAGCGTTCAAATTTATCAATCAGACGAATGAGGCCGTAAATAAATACAACCAGATAGCGCCGTCTGCAGGCCAAGAACCATTTAAGGAAGTGGACATCTATGCCGAACTTGGCGAATACCAGCTCCGTCCAGACAACAACGGCAACATGAAGGCGGAAATCAAGGTGAACGGCTTCAAGCCCTACCTGGGCATTGGCTTTGGCCGCCCCGTGCCCAAGAAAAACCGTGTAGGCTTTGTCTTCGAACTGGGTTGCCAGTTCTGGGGCAGTCCCAAGGTATATTGTAACGGCCAGGAGCTAAAACCTGAAAACTTGGACAGCAAATCAGGAGACATCATGAAGAAAATCTCCAAAATCAGCGTTTACCCCGTCCTCAACTTCCGCCTTTGCGGCAGAATCCTGTAACTCTACCCGCCACAGACGTGAACTGTTACAAGGCGCCAAGCCTACGTCTTGACTGCTGTCACGATGCATCATGAAAGTTTTCACAATGAGGGTGTGTCAAATTATGCCAAGCGTTTTCAAACTGCGGAACAAAGGCATACATTGCATTTTCGACACACCCTCGCTGAATAGTTACAAGTTGGGTAACTATTCAGCGAATGTGCCGCCAGGCGGCTTTAGAGGGAAACGAACCTTCAGCTCGGCGTAGCCAATTACCGTAATTTGAATAATTTTATCCATAAACAGAAATATTATGTTTATTAGTGGAATAAATTCGTGCGCATTATTCAAATTCGTTTCTGAGAAATATCGTTAAAGGCGATTCGCTGAATAGTTACAAGTTGGCGCAGAATTACAAAAAAAGCAAAATCACTTTCACTTTCATAAAATGCCGCTTATCATGCTAAATATCAACATGTAAGCACTATGAAAGTGAGTTTTTCACTTTCATATCACTTTCATATCGGGCGTTCCTTTAAAACCAGACTTTGTGACGATGCATGGCCAGAGCCGTGACGATGTTTGGCCACAGTCGCGACGATGTTTGGCCAGCGCCGTGACGAAGCATGGCGACGAGTGTGACGATGTTTGGTGACGGTTGCGACGAAGCATGGCGGCG
>R20__coassemble_1264_pt1 | contig 14835 bp, 10 predicted proteins | sample R20__metabat2_low_PE_030 | metagenome-assembled genome bin R20 | reverse complement strand
TAATTAGAATCATTCGTTGTTTCCGAAACTTAAGTTATTCACATTCGTTTCCCTCAAAAGCCGCAAAGCGGCACATTCGCTGAACTGTTACGAAAGGCAGTATGAAAGTGACATGAAAGTGAAAAAGTCACTTTCATATACTTTACTGGCTGATATACTGTATGTTAACTGCCAATTTATGAAAGTGAAAGTGAAATGGGAATTTTTCAAAAAAAATCCCCCAGAACCACAGTTCCGAGGTGTCGCCTGAGTACCACCGGGGTGCTGCAGGAGCAGCATAGGTGCGGTGGCGGTGTTTCGCCACGCCGGTGGGTCGCAGCCCCCACTGTTTTCTATTGAGCCCAAATACTTTGTGCGGCAGAAACCTTAAACAAGCCTAAATACGCTCGAAAAACTGTCAACTACTATGAAAAGATTTGTGCGGTCGTTGTGGAACTACTACTTTTGTCGTAGTTTTCTGAATCGGCAAACAGATAATAACTCATAAACGGTAGAATCACTATGAATTTCGACGCGAAAACCAAACAGTTGACGCGGGCCGAGCTGCACCTGATGAACATCCTGTGGGAAAAGGGGCAGGCCACCGTGAACGAACTGCAGGCCGAGCTGCCTGAACCGCGCCCCGCCTACACCACCACGCTCACCGTGATGCAGGTGCTGACCCGGAAGGGAATTGTAACGTTCGACAAACAGGGCAAGACCAACATCTATCGTCCGCTGATGCAGCGTGAGGAATACGTGCGCGGCTTTCTGGACGAGACGCGCAACACGCTGTTCAAGGGTTCGCTGAGTGCCTTCCTCACCTTCTTTGCCAAGCATGAGAAAATCAGCCGCAGCGAGATGGAGGCCATCCTGCGGGAGATGGCCCGGCAGTGAGCGGGCAGTAATGGTATGACTAAACACTGAAATAGCTATGATGACACTGTTGATATTCTATGGCAAGTTCCTGGCGGCGTCGCTGATGCTGCTGGCGTTCTATCAGGGCGTGCTCCGTGGGCGCGTCAGCTACATGCTGGCCCGTCTTTACCTGCTGTTGCTGCCCGTGGCGAGTCTGCTGATGAGCTGGCCGCGCCTGGAGGTATACAGGCCCGCCCCCAGGGTGATTGAGGTGGAGGCCGAGGCGGCAAGTGTGCAGTTGCCCCGCGAGACACCTTCCGTGCTACAGGCTGTGGAGGATGTGAGCCATGTCTATATTGACGAGAAGGGCTATGATGCCTGCGTGGTGTGGGCTGTGGGTTGCGTCTCGGCCGTTCTCCTGCTGGTCGCTCTCCTATATATATTAAAGATGTGCAGGCTGCGGCGGGGACTGATGTCCGTACCCCTGACGGATGGTTGCCGGGTGGTGCGGCTGCAGTCGGTGGATGCACCTTTCTCGTTCATCGACACCGTGTTCCTTCCGCTTGGCATGACGGCACGGGCCGAGGACTACATCCTGCGCCACGAGGCGGCCCACGTGCTGCACCGCCACTACATCGACGTGTGGCTGATTGAGTTGCTGACGCGCCTGCTGTGGTTCAACCCCGTGTTGTGGCTCAGCCGCAACGAACTGCGCAATGTGCATGAATATGAGGCCGACCGCGACGTTGTCAGCGGCGGTGTTGACCTGCCGGCCTACCAGGCCCTGCTGCTGGAGTACTCCATGCAGGGATGTGCCCCGGTGACCAACGGCTTCACGCAGTCGTTCGTGCGCCGCCGCTTCTCCGAGATGCGCCGGGTCGCCTGGGGCCGCATGGGGCGTATGGGCAAAGTGGCCTCGGCCCTCTGCCTGCTGGTGCTGTTCTGCTCGTTCACGCTGACGGTGGGCGAGGCGGAGGTCATCGTGAGGCTGACGGCGCCCGAACTCATGACGAGTCCCGTCCAGACTGGCCCGCAGGACGTGGCATCCGAAGCCGTCATGCCTGCAGACCTCGTCGAAGCGCCCGCCCCTGCCGAGTCGCCCGAGGATGCCGTCCCGGCAGAACATCAGGCACCCGCTGAAGCCGCCACGCCGCAGGTGGACGCCGAGGGCCGCCACATCCTCACCCAGCTGCCCCGGAACACCTCGAAGCGCATCAGCTACAAGGGCTTCTACCTGCGCCGGCTGAAGGATGCCACCCACCTGGTCTGTGTGGATACGCCCGAAGAGGACGATGAAGTCTTCCACCTGGGCAGTTCCTACAACACCTACATCGTTGACGTGGAGCACGGCATCCACTACCGGGCACGCGGCTCGCTGCCAGTGGAAGCCTGGGCCGGCGACTTCCATGTCCGGGGCATGAAGGGCCAGACATTTGCCCTGACCATCGTGTTCCCCCCGCTGGACGAATCCACCGACCGCGTGCGCATCTACGGCGTGGGAGACTGGAACCTGCGCGGACAGGAATTCCGTGTGAAGGACATTGAGGAGAATAGGGAATTGAAAATTGAAAATTGGAAATTGGAAATTGGGAATTGGAAATTTGACCATTAGAACGATGACACACAGATTTTTCACTATCCACATTTTACTCTTCACGCTCCTGCTTGGCAGTTGCACCATTGTGAAGAACTACTACATTCTGGACGGCGAAAGCATAACGCTGGAGAGCCTGAAGAGCGCCCGCAAGGCCAGCCTTCCTGGAACAGGGAAGGAGGGACTGCTCACCTACGACCCCGCTCCGCCCCTGCACATCCGCAAGGCCAGATTGGTGATTCCGGCCACGAACTACGACCCGACGAACTCGGCGACGTTTCCTGTTTATGAAGACGTGCATACCGTGGCTGCCCCCCTGTCTGGTCGGCAGATTGACCGCGTGGCCATCTGGTGTACGGACACCGCAACATACGTGGCCGACATCACGGAACAGCACTGGGGCCGACACTACTTCCAGCTGAAGTCGGACACCTACATCCGCGACGTGAAGACGGGCAAGCGCTACTACGTCATCAGCCACGAACCTTTCGTGCTGAACCAGAGCTACTTCCTGCAGGCACCTCCGGGGCAGTACAACTGCACGGTCGCTGTCTTTCCGCCTCTGCCCCGCACGTGTACGGTCATCGACATTGTGGAGGGCGACGTTACCGACGTGGTGAAGGGCGCGCCGGGCTGGGGTGGCGGCGTGAAGCTGCGGAACGTGTCTGTAGCGCGGCTGCAAGCCAACCAGTATATTACGGAGTATAAACCTGTTAAAGTTATAGAGTAAAGACCCCCTCTGCCCTTACGGGCATCTCCCCCTCTATGGGGAGAAAGCCATCCGGCAGGCTCTCCCTCCCCATAGAGGGGGAGGGTTGGGGAGGGGGTCTGTATCTCTTCTTTAAAATGAATCAAATCACAATGAAAACATTCAAGGTTATCCTTCTGGCGTTTGCCATGCTGTTTGCTGGCATGAGCCATGCCGCCAAGACGGGCGATGACGTGCTGCCGCCGCCTGTCGTCAGTAAAGAACCCGCCACCGTGCGCTTCGTCCTGAAGAACGTACAGGAGACGGACAGTGTTGACATCGACATGTGGGTGTCCACCCTCTTCTACGACAACGGGGGTGCGCCCATCCCCTCGCGCCGCTTTACGCTGGTGGAGCAGGGAAAGAAAGAGCGCACCTACGAAATCCAGTTGCCTGTCGGCATCAGCTGTACGGCCAATTTCTTCAGCACAGGCCAGTACGACATACCGTCAGGGCGGCTTGTGCTGGTGCCGGGCGGGCAGACCACCTGCACCTACGACGTGAAGAAGCGTAAGTTCCGCTTCGCCGACACCAACGGCTTTGCCAAGCTGGACGAAGACATGACGCGGCTGTACGACAAGCTTTCGTCCTTCAACATGTTGACACCCGAATGCGGAAACATCTACGAAGCGGAACCAGACAGCTTCGCTGATATGCCACCAGGACTCTTTGCCGACACCCTGATGCAGCGTTACCGAAAGGTGCTGGCCGAAATGGATAGGGACAAGAGCATCAGCCCGCAGTTCAAGGCCGTCTGGCGTTGCACCATAGCCATGCAAATGTTCATGGGTGCCAATAACTATTATTATACGTGGCACCGCAAGAACAACCCCGAAGGCAGACTGGACTATCGGCAGACCGACACGCTCTTCATGCACTTCCAGAAGTTGCCCCCGCTCTGCACCGATGCGCTTTTCTATTCCGAGCAGATACAGAACATCAGCTACTACTATTATATGGACGAGATATTGCATGGTCCCACAGGCACTTTCCGCCCAACAGAGGCTCTGGAACACCACTATGAGGCTACCCGCTGGGCACAGCGCATTGTGCATGAACTGCCCCTCAGTCAGCGGCAACTCTCCCTCATTAAGCGGCAACTGCCCGAATACTATGACCGCATTGCTGAAATCAACAAGCGGGAAGAAGCAAAGCTGGACGACCTGCGCACACAGCCAGACAAGGGCACCATCTGTCAGCTCGACCGCCAGATAGAGGGCGACAGCATCCTGCCCGGGCTTTTAGCCAAATACCGGGGCAAGCCCACCGTGGTCTATGGCACAGACTATCCGTCGCTCTATGAGGGCGACATTTATTCCGTGCTATGGGGCGAACTGAACACCAAGGCAAACATCGTCTTCCTCACTGGTGGCGGAAAGTATAATGAAGAGAACCGCTTCCGGGGGCACGCCCATCGGTTTAGTGGTGACCACTACCTCCTCATGGGCTATCAGTTTGCCTATCTCTGTCAGCAATACGACCATGAAAAAGATGCTGGCGAATTCCTCCTCGTCTTCGATGCCCAAGGCCAGTTGATTTACCGATTCACTAAGGGCGACCCCATCAATGAAATAATCCATGTATTGGAGACCCTCTCCCCAACCCTCCCCCATAATGGGGAGGGGTCCGTCCGGATGGCTTCCTCCCCATTATGGGGGAGGTGCCCCAAAGGGGCGGAGAGGGTCTTTGCTTATACTAATTAAAATGATGAAAAGAAAGATTTTTACCGCAATCCTTGCCCTGCTATGCACTGTGGGCTGGGCAGGAAAGAAGACGGTCGTGTGGGAAAAGCCCACGGCCTTGATGGGAGTGTCCAGTGCAGAGTTTGAAATCACCAAAGTGGAACTGACAGAGCAGGAGACCGTGCTGCATGTTCATGCAGTCTATACTCCGCACTACTGGATTCGCTTTGCCAAGGAATCGTTCCTCCGCACCGAAGACGGACGGAAGTATCCCGTTACGCATGGACGGAAAACCCGTGAGGACGAGACAGACCTGCTGCTCGACTCACTCTTCTGGATGCCGGAGAGCGGCGAGGCCGACATTGCCCTGCACTTTGAGCCGCTGCCGCTCGGAACCAAGACGATGGACTTCCTTGAAGGTTACGACAAGGGGGCTTTCCGCTTCTGGAACATCTGTGACAGTAAAGTGAAGCAGAAGGTCGTTCTGCCCGATGATTGGAAGAATGTGCAGTATGCCAAGGACGAAGTGCTGCCCGCTGCGAAAATCAATGAGGGCGTGGCCATGGTGAAGGTGAAGCTGCTGGGCTACAAGCCTGATATGAAGTTTAGTTTGCACATCGGCGATTTCTATCCCTTGGGCGACAAGGAGCACTTCTACAAGGAGATACCGTTTGCCGATGACGGCACGGTGAACGTGGAAGTGTCGCTGTGGCTGGCCCGTACCGTGAAGATAGGCGTGGAGGGCATGGCGTTTGCTGACTGTGTGATAGCTCCGGGGCAGGAGACCTCCGTGCTGATGAAAGTGACCTCCGACCACCGTCCGTTCCTTGCTTTCAAGGGCTTCCTGGCCAAGACTAACATGAACCTGATGCAGGAGTACTACAAGCATCAGGATGTGGACCGAGAGGGGGAGATATACGAGGCAATGAACAAATGCAAGACCCCCGAAGAGCGGCTGGCGTATCTGTCAGACCGCTACCGTCGGCTTGTGAAGAATTACAAGTCAGGCAAATACACCACGGCGGCCAAGGACCTGCTCTGCATGGACGCGGAGGAGGAGTATTACGAATGGACCCGCCAGTTTGCTTTCATGTACACTTCTTATCAAATGAAACGTGGCATCATCAGCTACGACAACTATAAAGAAAAGTGGAAAGAGAATGAAAAGCTGTTGCCGTTTTCTGAAGAGGAACACCCCTACACCTGTGAATTCCTGAACACACCACAAGCTCCGTGCAGCAAAGCCTTCTGGCTGTGCCCACCCTGCCTGATAGACAAAGACGCCGCAGGGCAGAACCCCTACAACGCCGATTTGCAGGAAGTGAGACGTTGGATAGAAAATTATGATGGGACAACGGACACGACAGCCTATGCAGCCATCACACACGACGACTGCAAAGCCGTGATACAAACCTTCCGTGCCAAGCAGCAACGCATTGCACAGGAACTGGCAGCGCAGGAAAGCGTATTCTTCCAGAAGTACGACGAAGTGGCGCCCGAACAGATACTCGGAACCATCCTCGACCGATACAAAGGCAAGGCGGTGCTCATCGACATCTGGGCCACTTGGTGCGGTCCCTGTCGGGCAGGACACGAAGCGATGGCACCGCTGAAAGAGGAACTGAAGGGCAGGAACGTGCAGTTTGTCTATGTCACTTCGCCCTCTTCCCCGCCTTCCACATGGCAGGACATGATTCAGGACATTGACGGAGACCACTATTATCTCACGAAAGAGCAATACCGCCACATCCTCAACCTGTACGAGTCCGAAGGCATTCCCACCTATGCCATCTATGACACGCAGGGACAGCAGACCTACAAGCATATCGGCTATCCCAATGTCGGCGAGATAAAGACCGAACTGGAGAAAGCAATGAAATAAAGCAAAGCTTCAATATGAACAAGAAAACCATCATCACCGCGCCACTCAGTTCTTATGGTTAATCAGGTTCACCACAACTTTCACCATCACGTCCTTCTCCTCAGTTCTGCTCTCGGCAATCATCAGGGTCAGGGCAACGAGGGTGTTATCGGCCAGACGTTTGCTACCGTCAGAGCGGTAGAGGATGCCGTTGCCCATGAGGAACCACAGGAAGAGCGTGGCGGCGATGCGCTTGTTGCCGTCGCTGAACGAATGGTTCTTCGTCACGAGGTAGAGCAGCATGGCGGCCTTCTCCTCGACGCTTGGGTAGAGTTCCTCACCGCCAAAGGTCTGATAGATTTGTCCGATGCTGCTTTTGAAGGAGTCGTCCTTTTCGTTGCCGAAGAGCGTGCTGCTGCCGAACTTGTCTCGGAGCCGGTTGATTTCCTGCATGGCGTTCTCATAGGTGGCATGGAAGGTTTCTTTCTTTGTGGTGTTGTCTATGGTCAGTCGCTCATAGTCGTAGTTGTCAAGTGTGTCGAGGGCATACGAGTAATCTACCACCACATTCAGCAGATTCTGGCTGTCGGTGGTGTTTGGCACCTCCATGTTCGTGATGGCTCGCCCTGCCACTTGCACCAACTGGCGCAATTCCCCTATCTGCTCCTGGCGTATGCGGTCGTTGATGGCAAAGCCTTTGATGAGGTATTGTTTCAATATACGGTTAGCCCATTGGCGAAACTTGACACCGCGTTTAGAGTTCACTCGATAGCCTACAGAGATAATCATGTCAAGATTATAATATGGTATATGGCGGGTAACAATCCTGGAGCCTTCCTCTCGAACTTGTGCAATTTTTGCACAGGTTGCTTCCTCCTCCAGTTCTTCGGTTCTGTAGATATTACCGATATGCCTCAATATAGAGGTTCTGTCTGTCTGAAACAACTCTGCCATCTGAGCCTGTGTCAACCACACGGTCTCATTCTCCAGTCGCACGTCAATCTGCGTCTGTCCGTCCTCTGTCTGATAGATAACAATTTTATTCTCTTCCATACGTTATTATTTGGGGCGCAAAGTTACAAAACTTTTATTAAACAATAGAATGAATAGTAGAAATATGAAGCAAACCATCATCACCGCATTCCCGACGTTCCGTCGCCTACCCGTAGCCTTTCTGCTCGCCCTCGTCGTCTTTGTCTCATGCAGCGACGATGAGGAGCCCATTCGGGAACAGCAGACGGAGCAGACCGTCATCTTCTTCATGCCGTGGTCGACGAACATGACGCCGTATTTTGAGCAGAATATCGCCGACTTTGAGACGGCCATCGCTGGCGGTCTGCTAAAGAACGAGCGCGTCATCATCTGCATATCCTCAACCACAAACAGGACCAACGTGATTGAACTCCGGCAGGAAGAGGGTCGGTGCATCCGCGACACGCTCGGCAGCTACGACCATCCCGACTTCACTTTGGCGCAAAATGTCACGACGATGCTCAACGACGTGAGGGCCATTGCCCCCGCCCGCCGCTATTCGCTCATTGTCGGCAGTCATGGCATGGGATGGCTCCCCGTCAGCAAAAGCAGGGCAAGAAGCCAATACCACTTTGAGCGCGACGACGTACCGCAGACACGCTGGTTTGGAGGATGGACGAGCGAATATCAGATAGAGACCACGACGCTGGCCGATGCCATCACTGAGGCAGGGATGCGGATGCAGTACGTGATGTTCGACGACTGCTTCATGTCGTCCGTGGAAGCCGCCTACGACCTCAAGGACGCCACCGACTACCTCATCGGCTGTCCGACGGAAATCATGATTTACGGTTTCCCTTACCACCTTTGCGCTCGTCATCTTGTCGGCACCGTCGATTACGCCTCTCTCTGTCAGACCTTCCACGACTTCTACAGCCACTACACCACGCCCTGCGGAACCATCGCCGTCACCGATTGCCGCGAGCTTGACGCCCTGGCCGCGATTGTCCACGACATCAATCTGACACAGGAATTCGACTATTCCCAACTTGCCGACGTACAACGGATGGACGGCTACAATCCTCCGTTGTTCTACGACCTTGGCGACTACATCGCCCACCTCTGCACCGACGAGAATCTGCTTGATGCCTTCAAGCGACAGCTGGACGTGACCGTTCCCTACAAGGCGCACACCCCTCAATACTATTCTGCCAGCAATGGCTTCAACGACATCCGCGCCTATTCCGGCATCACCACATCGGCCCCAAGCCATAACACCCGCTCCGTCGGACAGGAAAAAACGCGCTGGTATCAGGCAACGCATTAAATCATCTATCTAAATAAAAACGAAACGAATAATGAACAAGAAAACCATCATCACCGCACTGCTCGCCCTCGTCTGGGTGACAGGGCAAGCACAAGAAATCAGAATGAACGAGCCGTCAGTCAGCGATTATCTGCCATTGCTAAAGGCCAAGGGCTACATCGCCTACAGCTTCGATACTAAGGGCTTCAAGGACGCATTGGTTGAGCCAATCGTCATGGAATATGTGAAAGGCAAAGAGCCGAGGGCGGTCGTTGACTTCAGCATTACTATGAGTTTAGACGAGAAACTCATTATTGGCTTCGTACCGACAGACAATGACTCGACAGCCACCTACTCTTTCCATTTTTCTGAGAACAGAGGCTTTAACAGCCGCCTCCCATTGATGCCGATATGCAATCCCGACAAACCTGCCGACATGTGGTACATATACGAATCGCGTCCCTTTGAACTCGTTGCGCCATTCGAGAAGGGGAAGTTCATCCCGCTCGTCCTCTATGGCTCTTATTGGTACGAACCCGAAAATGGCGGTTGCCGTTTCTGCGGCGATAGCACGATTAAGCCCGACCTTTCGTCGGACATCGTGAAATATATTCCGCATTATTATGTTCTTGGCATAAAGATAAAATAGCACAATGAATAAGCAAACTATTATCACCGCACTGTTCGCCCTCGTTGCAATGGCGGGACAGGCAAAAACTTATAAGACCATCAAGAACCCAGTGGCAATGGCCCACAACATTTACAAGGGTGAGCTGAAAGCCCGTGAAGTTGTCTTTAGGGACACGGCGACCATCGTACATTTTACGATGGAGTACCCCAAGGGACAGAGTTTCCGATTCGTCGCGTCGTCTTATCTCATGGACGAGGACGGCAACCGCTATCTGCTGCGTTCTGCAGAGGGACTGAAACTCAATACATGGGTACAATCGCCAGAGAGTGGCATCACTGAGTTTACCATGTGTTTCGAGACGCTGCCGAAGAAAGTACAGATATTCGATTTTATCGAAGGCGACAGCCCAAGAGCATTCAAGTTACTGGGCATCCACGACAAAAAGACAAAGTTGAAAGTGCCAACGATGGAGGAATTGTCAGAGGCGAATCCATGGACTGTGCCTGCAGACTGGTTCAAGACCGATACTATCACGGTCAAAGGCCGCATCGAAGGCTATGATGCTGGGCAGTTCGGCTTCACATCGATGGAATGTTACTTCGAGGATGTCTTCGAGAAAGACGATGCGACGCTGGTGCTCGACATTGCCGACGATGGTACATTCTGCAAGAAGTTCCAGGCCAGCTATCCCGTCTGCCAGCGGTTCTACACGATGGAGTCGAAGGTTGGTTTCAGCGAAATGCCATTTTACGCCCGTCCCGGCGAGACCATCGACATCACCGTCAAGAAGAACGGGCAAGGCCGGTACGTCTGTGTCTATAACAACGGCAGCAGCCGTGACGTTGAGCGTTGGCTCCACTCTTCCGATGAGATTACCGACGTCCTCCTCCCTTTGGGCCGCTTCGAAGGCACTTTTGACGAGGCCAACGTCCTGGCCGACAATGTCTGGCAGAACATGATGTACCGCCTGCAAGCCGTGAGTCGTCGCGAGCACTATACGCCGATGGAAATGCAGTTGGCTTTGGCTGACGTGCAGACACATTTTGCAAAGTATTATATGTCATACGCCATGAACCGCGAGTTCGCCCTGATGAAACGAGAGGAACGCGATGGTGCATACCACATTGAAATCCGTGACACTGTGGAGTGGCAGAACCTCTTCGACGTGAAAAACTACTACCAATTGCGCCGCATCGACTTCGACAATCCCCTGCTTTTCGCCAGCAGCGACTATCCCCATCTGCTCAATCGCATGGAGTACGCCAAGCCTGTAATCAACCGCAAATATAAAGAAGCGGAGGACGAAAATGGTGAAGTTGTGGCTAATGTCGAAAACGAGAAGAAGGAACTCGCTGGAGGCTATGCAGCATTGAAAGAACTCATGGGCTGCGATCACGACAATCTGATGGCACAGCTTTGCGCATACAAGGATATGCTAAGCGGTTTCAATTACTGGCGCAGCAACGAGGACGTCATTCCCCGCATCCTCGCCAACATCGCCGACACGACAAGAACGATAGCAGAAATAAAGGTGGACACGGTAAGCCTGAGGACACCAAGTAATATGATGCCTCTCTATCTCCCTACCTTTACACATCCTTACGTCCACCAGAAGGCCGAACAATTCTATGCCTACAAGATGGCACAGACCGACCTCTCGTCGCCTCTGCCCGATGCACCGATGGCCGACCTCATCCGAAGGCTGTGCGAAAAGTACCCGGGGAAATACCTCATCATTGATTTCTGGGGCATGGGCTGCGGCCCTTGCCGTTCTGCCATCCAAAGCAGCAAACAGAAACGAGCCGAGATTGCCAAACGTGATTATGTGAAACTCGTATTCATTGCAGGAGAAAGGACAACCGATGGCAGCGATGCATACAAGAAGTACGTGGACGAGTGGTTGGCCGATGAAGAGACCGTTTGTGTCACCAACGCCGATTTCACCCGTCTGCAAGAGTTGTTCCATTTCAACGGCATTCCCCACTACGAGACCATCACGCCCGATTGCCACCGTGTCCGCGATGACTTACAAATCCAAGGCTTCTACAATTTCGACTATGAACTGAAAAGGCTAATAGAAAGACTGAAATAACCAGAGAACATGAAACATTCTTTTATGACCATCATCCTGCTGCTGTTGGCCCTGCAACTGACGGCACAGAAGAATACCGGCACGCAGGTGCAGGACACGACGCAGGGCAAGGCCACGCGCCGCACGCTGGAGCTTTATGCAAAGGTGGCCGACCACCTCGTCCACGTGGGGCTGGACACCCTGAAGGGCACCCTGCTCTTGGCTGCGGACAGCAGTTTTGTCGATACTGTTCATATGGAAGGCTATGAGGACTGGCAGACCCACAAGCGGCAGACCTACATCACCATGAAAATCCATGAGCCGGGCAGCTACTTGCTGCGGCTGGAGGCCGATGGCTATGTCACCCGCTTTGTCCCGGTGGACATCCCCAAGCTCTACAAGCGCGAACTTTATCGCGAGCTGAAGCCTATTTATATGAAGAAAGTGCCGAAGCAGAACGACATCGTATTAGATGAGGTGGTGGTCAGAGCCACGAAGCTGAAGTTCTATATGGATGGCGACACGCTGGTCTATGATGCAGATGCTTTCTCCTTGGCCGAAGGTTCGATGCTGGATGCCCTCATCAAGAAGCTGCCGGGTGTGGAACTGAAAAGCGGTGGTGAAATCACGGTGAACGGCCAGAAGGTGGAAGCCCTGCTGCTGAACGGCAAGGACTTCTTCGACAGCGACCGCGAACTGATGCTGGAGAACATGCCCTCTTACATGGTGAAGAACATCCAGAGCTATGAGCGCGTGCCCGAAAACGTGCGCGGCACCAACCGCGAGAAGACGGCACAGAAGGAACTGGTGATGAACGTGCGGCTGAAGAAGGAGTACAACACGGGCTGGATAGCCAATGCCGAGGCCGGCGGCGGCACCACTTTCTTCCGCAACGCCGACGACCGGCTGGACGGCAAGTTCCTTGGGCGGCTCTTTGCCCTGCGCTTCACCGACAACTCGCGCCTGAACCTCTATGCCATGGCCAACAACCTGAACGACAAGCGCACACCGGGCGAGAAAGGGGAGTGGAGCCCGCTCACACAGTCGGAGGGCCTGACCACCACGTACAAGGTGGGCGGCGGCTATTTCTACGACAAGGAAGACCGCCTCCGCTACGAGGGCGGCGCCAACGCCACCTACTACGACAAGACCGACCAGCAGCACAGCAGCAGCGAAACCTTCCTCGAAGGTGGCAACACCTTCGGCAGGTCGTTCTACCAGAAGCGCAGCTACGACGTGGAGGTGAATACCGAGCATCGCCTGCACCTACGTTTTAACAAGCCTTTCCATGAGAAGCTGAAATTCCTCTCCACAGAGCTGCGCCCCAGCTTCAGTTATCTCAAGTGGAACAACCACACAGAGTCGGCCAGCACCACGCTCAGTGCCGATGTGGCTTCAGGTTTGGGCAAGGCATGGCTCGACAGCATCATGATGCCCGCAGCTGGCGACTTACTCAGGAAATATGCCGTCAATCGCACCCTGTCGCAGACGAAAGGTATTGGCCATTGGGTGAATTCCCGGATGGCTGGCTGGCTGAACTTCGGCCCGGCCCACAACGATTTCATCAATTATTTCTTGAGCTACGACTATCGATTCACCGACCGCAGCGAGGACAATTACGAGCACTACCGTCTGGACTATCCTGCCAATGCGGCGATGGCAGCCGACCTGCGCAACCGCTACAATCCCACGTTTGACCGCACGCACCGCTTCTCCATCGACCCCAACATCAACATTGCGTTTGACAATAAGGACCGCCATAGCATAAACCTTTCGTATCATTATACTTACGACTACCAGCACAGCACGAAGAGCCTCTACCTGCTGAACAAACTGGACGAATGGAAAGACATGGAAAAGAACGCCTTGGGCACGCTGCCTTCCTACGACGAAATGCTTTCCACCCTCGATGCCGACAACAGCACCCGCTCGAAGCGGACCGTGCATACCCATACGCCCTCGGCCAGCTACCAGATTTCCTTGAGCAATGACAGTACGGACTCCTATACCTACATCAGTTTCGACTTGGCCCTGCCCATGCAGCATGAGTCGATGGACTACTGGCAGGGCGGGCAGGTTGATACGCTGATGTCGCGCAATACGACATTCCTCACGCCAAGCTTTTATTTTAACCATAACCAATGGAAGCGTGGCCGCCGCATCTTTGCCTACTACCGCTTGAGCACCACAGCCCCTTCCATGACCTCCCTGCTCAACATCCGCAACACCAGCAATCCGCTCTACATCACTCTGGGCAATCCGAATCTGAAGAACACACGTAGCCACAGTTTCAATGCCAGCTACCGTGACAAGTTCGGGCGCACACTGTTTAACGCAGGGGCCAACGCCACCATCACTGAGAACGCCGTGGCCTCCGGCTACATCTACGACAAGGAGACCGGCGTGCGCACCGTCACGCCCGAAAACGTGAATGGCAACTGGTACTGGAGCGGCAATGCGGGCGTGGATGTCCCCTTCGACCAGAACGAGCACTGGCGGCTGAAGGACAATGTGGCCTACAGCTACAACCATAGCGTGGATCTCAGCTGCACCAACCTGACGGAACGGGCTACGCGCTCCGTCGTGGGCAACCACAACCTGACGGACGAGCTGGGCCTGACCTTCCGCCCCACCGACAAGATGGAGTACAGCGCCAAGGGCCGCCTGAACTATCAGCATAGCACCAGCGACCGTGCAGATTTCACCACGCTCAACGTCTTCACCTTTGACTACGGCCTTACCGCCCAGCTGGAACTGCCCTGGAACTTCCAGCTCTCCACCGACCTCACCATGTACAGCCGCCGGGGCTACAGCGACGAGACGATGAACACCAACGAACTCGTCTGGAACGCCCGCCTTTCGAAACGCTTGATGCACGGTAACCTGATTGTACAGCTCGACGGCTTCGACCTGCTCGGCAACCTCAGCAACGTGCGCCGCACCATCAATGCGCAGGGCAAGACCGAAACGTTCTACAATGTCATTCCGTCCTACTGCCTGCTGCACATCGTTTGGCGACTGAACAGGCAACCAAAGAAAAAGTAGCTTGCCCAGATGCTGCCTGGATGACAACGAGGTGTGACTTAGACTAGAAAAAGTTGTCACTTTTGGAGGCAAAAAAGAAAGTGACGAT
>R20__coassemble_1257_pt1 | contig 14892 bp, 10 predicted proteins | sample R20__metabat2_low_PE_030 | metagenome-assembled genome bin R20 | reverse complement strand
CCCATACAAGCTATAACGCCTGCCACCCTTGCCAGGCCGCCGCTCCTCCCGCGCACCTCCTTCCTCCCGCGGGGGTTGGGGGGGGGGGCGGGCTTTGCGTTGCGGCACTGTGAGCACAGGCTGGGGGCCGAGACCCTCGTTGTAAGCGGTAGTGACAGGCTCGGGCTGAGGCCGGCGGATTTTCTTGCTGGGGCCCATGAGCCAGACCAAGGAGAGCTTGGCCTTGGTGGGACCTGCATAGAATGTGCGGCCTGTGTATTGCCAGATGAGGTGACTATTGTCGTATTGAGCCGTGTAGTGGCGACGAGGCCCCCAGAACACACCGCCGCTAAGTGATGCCTCGAAGTTGAGGTGACGGTTGAGCACCCAGCTGTAGCCCCACGTGAGGCCAGCGGAGTTAAATTCGCCCTGATTGCCTTCGCCATTCCATTCGAGGTCATACTTGCCGTTGGCATAGTAGGCACCGACGAAGGGGCCGGAGAGCGGCGGCAGACCTTTGCGGCAAGAACGGAACCAGCGGCGCAGTTCAAAGCCAAAAGCCTGAAACTCAAAAGCGCGGCTGTTGTGCTGCCACACATACCAAGGTGTCCAGTATTCGGCCATGAGGCTGTATTTCTGTTCATGGCCAAAGGGCACTTCCACTTCGACGTTGGCACAGAGGGCAAGGTCGAAAAGCAGGTTGGTCTTCAGGGCCAGTATGGGCTTGTAGGGCTGGAACTGTAGCAGTGGAGCCGAAGGCAGAAGTGTGTCTCGCTGCGGCATTCGCGGCATGGTGATGGCCTTGCGTGCCTCTTCCTCTTCGAAGCGACGCATATCACTACGCAGCGTGTAATCTATGCGGTAATCGGAATGACGCAGATAGGGCAGGATTTCCTTCAGCATAATCTGGTATTCAGCAGGGTATCTCTGCTTGATGAGCCACATCTTTGCGTCAGGCTTCCGATTGCTGTTTGAAATGTCAAGGAGTTCCTTCCGGTGGGGCAACATGCATTGCTCCAGCCATTTTATCAACCCGTCCCAGTCTTCGGGCGTGTTGTCGGTCTGGATGAAGCCCTCGGGGAACTTGTAGATGCCGTTGACATAGCGTGCCAGCGCCTTGGTTCGCTCCTGCGACAACCATACGTTGTGGTTGTAGGGGCCTTCGGGCGATGCATAGCCATGAATCGTCAGCAGCTTTGGATTGGCATTGGGGTCGTTGATGACAGAATCGATAGTAGCTTTTATCTTGTTTAATTCTGCCGTATTGTCGTGATATTCAGGATGAATGACAATGCTGTCGAGAATGAAGTCAATGTGTGCAACACCAGACCGCGAATGTATAACTGGAGCACGTCGTGTCATTTCGTCTTCGGGACGGGGTCTGTAGGTTGGCTTGGGCGGCGTATAGGCCGTTTTATATGCTTCACACACAATATTACCACAGGAGTTGGTCTGTGCACAGGCCATGACAAGCTTTGCACCATCCATCCATTTCTGGTAGGACAGGTTTTGTATATAGGGTATAGCCTCTTTTTGCCGCTTCCCCCTGATCTGCATATCGGCATAGTTGGCATAAGGCCCTGTGCGTATATAGGAATAATAAGTGTTTCGGCCATAGATACATACCGTCGGAAACTCTATGGAATCTTTGCCATTCACCAGCCGGGGCGTAAGCCACAACAAGTCGGACTTGTCCACGTGCATGGTATTCATTTGTATCTTCATGCTCACCTGCACCGAATCCTTATTGCGCCATACCTGCACACTATCCACATCTACGTGACATTGTGCCGCAACACGTTGCGGAAAGGCACTTAGAATAAGCAGAATTATGGAAAGCAAGTAGTATCTCATGTCTGTTCTTCAAATCCTTTAATAAAAGGGCACAATACAGGCTGTGCAGAGAAAATTTCAGCAAAATTAGGCAATTTGCCTTTTATAAAATGGGAAGCCCCCTGCTGTTTTGGAATAATTATAGGAACAAAACATTTTTTAACTTAAAAGTTGTATTTATCGGCAAAGAGCTGTTTTCTTTTGAAACAGTATGGGAAGACAGCTATAGAACGGGGGCATTCCGTTGTGTGGACAGAAGAAGAATATTTCGCAGTTGTTTTTAGGCTTTACGTAGCTGGTTTTAGTGAACAAAACCGGCATTTTTCGCAAGAAACATCGGGAATGATACATTTGGTGAAGTATTCGGAACAAAATTACAAATTCCATTTAATAAAAATGTGGTAATTTTGCAAGCGAAAAAACAAATACAGAAAAATCGTAGTGAAAGTATGAACAAAAACTATTTACTTGGATATGACATTGGCACTTCGTCGGTGAAAGCGGCATTGGTAGATGCTGAAACAGGAAGCACTGTGGCAAGTGCACAATATCCCGATTCGGAAGCCCCCATCCTTTCAAAGCAAGCCGGATGGGCTGAGCAGGAGCCAAAGATGTGGTGGGACGAGTTGAAGATGGCCACAAAGCGCGTTGCTGAAAAAGCAGGCGGCCTGAGCAGCGTGAAAGCAATCGGCATCAGTTACCAAATGCACGGCCTGGTGTGTGTGGACAAAAAGGGGGAAGCTCTACGTCCCTCCATCATCTGGTGCGATGGCAGGGCTGTGCCATACGGCCAGGCTGCTTTTGAGGCTATTGGTGGAGAGCAATGTCTGAGCCATCTGCTTAATTCCCCTGGGAACTTCACGGCTGCAAAGCTGGCGTGGGTAAAGGAGAATGAGCCTGAAGTGTTTGAGAAGATCCATAAGATTATGTTGCCAGGCGACTACATTGCCATGCGGTTGTCTGGCGGTGAAATGCAGACTACCGTGTCGGGCCTGTCGGAAGGCATGTTCTGGGACTATATATATAATAATGTGTCAGACGACGTGATGAACTACTTCGGTTTTCCGAAGGACATCATTGCAGACATCGTGCCCACCTTCTCGGTGCAGTCGAAGGTTTGCAAGGCTGTAGCCGACGAACTGGGCATTCCTGCAGGCACACCAATTAGTTACCGTGGTGGTGACCAGCCGAACAACGCCTTGTCGCTGAACGTGATGAAGCCAGGCGAGATTGCAGCTACGGGCGGAACCAGCGGCGTGGTTTATGGCGTACTGGGCGAAGTGAACTACGACAAGTTATCGCGTGTGAACACGTTTGCACACGTGAACCATTTGCAGCCCGACACCCGATTAGGTGTGCTGCTGTGCATTAACGGCACGGGCATTCTGAACGCTTGGATGAAGCGGACAGTAGCTCCAGAGGGCATCAGCTACCAGGAAATGAATGTACTGGCCGACCAGGTACCTGTAGGCAGTGAGGGGCTGACTATCATTCCGTTTGGCAACGGTGCAGAGCGTCTGTTGCAAAACAAGGAAGTGGGCTGCTCCATCCATGGCATCAACTTTAACATCCACAAGAAGGCACACCTGTTGCGTGCAGCTCAGGAGGGCATTGCCTTCTCGTTTGCATACGGCATGGAGGTGATGAAGGGTATGGGCATTGAAATCAAGACCATTAAGGCTGGTCATGCCAACATGTTCCTGAATCCTATGTTCCGCCGGACGTTGGCTTCTGTAACGGGTGCAAGCATCGAGTTGTACGAAACGGACGGCTCCGTAGGTGCTGCATACGGCGCAGGCATTGGCGCAGGCATCTATAAGGACAGCGATGATGCGTTCAAGACGCTGAAGCACATCGTGACAGAAGAGCCTGTGGCTGACAATGCGGCTTATATGGAGGCATATAACCGATGGGTGAAAGTGCTGGAAGGAAAATAAACAAGAGAGCTACCGCAGAGCGGCAGCCACGGAACACTTGAAAATAGTGATGTACGAAATAGAGACTAATTATAAACCATTTAAAAATTAACGAATTATGGCAAAAGAGTATTTTCCAGAGATTGGTAAAATTAAGTTTGAAGGCAAGGAAAGCAAGAACCCTATGGCTTTCCACTATTATGATGCAGAGAAGGTAATCATGGGTAAGCCCATGAAGGACTGGCTGCGTTTTGCAATGGCTTGGTGGCACACACTTTGCGCTGAAGGCGGTGACCAGTTCGGTGGTGGTACCAAGAAATTTCCATGGAACGAAGGTGCTGACGCTGTGACTATTGCCAAGCAGAAGGCAGACGCAGGCTTTGAAATCATGCAGAAATTGGGTATTCCTTACTACTGCTTCCACGATGTTGACCTCGTGAGCGAGGGCAGCTCTATCGCAGAGTATGAGAGCAACCTGAAGGCCATCACTGACTATCTGCAGCAGAAGCAGGCAGAGACCGGCATCAAGTTGCTGTGGTCAACTGCCAACGTATTCGGCAATGCCCGTTACATGAACGGTGCCAGCACAAACCCAGACTTTGACGTGGTTGCACGTGCTATCGTTCAGATTAAGAACGCTATTGATGCTGGTATCAAGCTGGGCGCCGAGAACTATGTGTTCTGGGGCGGTCGCGAAGGCTACATGTCACTGCTGAACACAGACCAGAAGCGTGAGAAGGAGCACATGGCTACGATGCTGGGCATGGCTCGCGACTACGCTCGCAGCAAGGGCTTCAAGGGTACTTTCCTCATCGAGCCAAAGCCAATGGAACCAAGCAAGCACCAGTATGACGTTGACACAGAAACTGTTGTCGGCTTCTTGAAGGCTCACGGTCTGGACAAGGACTTCAAGGTAAACATCGAGGTTAACCACGCTACACTGGCAGGTCACACTTTCGAGCACGAACTCGCTGTAGCTGTTGACAACGGCATGTTGGGTTCAATCGACGCTAACCGCGGTGACTACCAGAATGGCTGGGATACTGACCAGTTCCCAATTGACAACTACGAACTGACACAGGCTTGGATGGAAATCCTGCGCGGTGGCGGTCTGGGTCATGGCGGTACTAACTTTGACGCCAAGACTCGTCGTAACTCAACTGACCTGGAGGACATCTTCATTGCTCACATCGCTGGTATGGACGCTATGGCTCGCGCACTCGAATGTGCTGCTAAGTTGCTGGAAGAAAGCCCATACAAGCAAATGAAGGCTCAGCGCTATGCAAGCTTCGACAGCGGCATGGGCAAGGACTTCGAAGATGGCAAGCTCACTCTGGAGCAGGTTTACGAGTACGGCAAGAAGAATGGCGAGCCCAAGCAGACTTCCGGCAAGCAGGAGCTGTACGAGGCTATCGTTGCCATGTACGCATAATTGGGACTTTGGCACAAAGTGCCAAAGAACTGGACACAAAAAGCTGGTGGTGCAAGTGGGCATCACCAGCTTTTTTGTGGGGACTTTTTGGAAGATGGGCTTTTTTGTCCGAGTAATGGATACTTATTCGGACAAGGGATGTGTGTGGCGAGTAAGCAGTTCGATGCTGTCAAGTGAGAGCAGGATGCCGTTAGGAGCTTTGTCTATCTCTGCTCGTTGAGGAGCTTGGAAGTAGATGGGATAATCCTTGGAAAGAGGCAGGATACGAAGTTCCACTTTTTTGCCGACAAGGTCGGAGAGACGGACAAGCATGGGCTTGCCATTCCAGAAGTTATCTTCGACAAGTTGGCCGTCGGCGTAGATGCGGGCGGCATCGCCCTTGTAGTTGATTTTTAAGAAATTGGTCAAGGTGAGGCCTTGAGCAAAGTGGGTGTCTTGGGTGAGGTCGAGGGTGTAAATGGCAGCTTTTTCAAAGTCGGCGTCGGTGGGCATGGCTGCAACCTTCTGGCTACCGAGCTGGACGGTGCGTGGGGCAGCAGCAGGTTGGGTTTGTGCAGCTTTGACATTGCTTGACGTTGTTTGCCAGTATTCTTCCACTATATTGTTGGCGTCTTTGTAGAGGATGCCATTGTGCTGGGCGTAGTGGAGCTGTCCGTCAATCTTAAAGGCCGTATCGGCTTTGGCTTTCGACAGAACGCAGATGGTGAGACCTGCGGCGGTAAGGGGTTTGTTGAGCTTCGCCTTATATACTTTATTATTTATAGAAAGCTGTGGCTTCTTTCCCGGAACCTCCACAAAGTAGAGGGTGCCGTCTGCTGTCTGGCAGAATGGCTCGACGGTTGTCCAGTCAATCGTGGCATTTCCCACCTTCATCCCTCGGAAGGTGCAGTAAGACTGCCCTTGTTCGTTGAGAATGCGCACGTAATCGTTGTAGAACTCAAACGCACCACGGCGGCTGTAGTGTTCGGTGAGCGTATCTACATCCATCTGAGAAAGCTGGTCGCCCCAGTCAGCCAGCATCTGGTGAAGCAGACGTGTGGAATGGAAGGCCTCGTCGAGCGGCTGTCCCATTTCACCTAACGGACACTGGAAGTCGTAGCTCATATAGGGCATATCGTTGTAGTTGGTAACAGAGGTAGCCTGTGTTTCGCCCATTGTGTGGTTGGGGCTGTAGGGGTTGGTTCCACCGTGATACATGTAGTAACCAGGCAGGTTGCTGCCAGAACCCAGCTTACAAATGGCCAAAGGTTTGATTTCCTTGCCTGACATGTTAATGCGACGATGGTAGGCAGGCATCATGCCACCACCCAGTTCACAAGTGAAATAAGGATAAGACAGGTCGTTTCGGTCCATTTCCGTGCTCTGATTGGTGCCAAGGCTTTCGGTGGCAATGACAGCAGAAAGACGAGTGTCTTTCATAATGAAAGCCTTGGGGTAGTCGCCCGGCATATCCTTCATGGAACGGTCCCAGAATCCGTCAGCATAATCGCCGTAAAGAGGAAGAATTTCGCCAAAGACCTCTTTGCCATTCAGTTTAGGCCAGCCAGTACGGGTATAGAATGGAAGGTCGAAGCCTGCCTGGCCAGCCATTTGCTTGAGTGCCGTAAAATAGGCCCAAGGCCCACGGCATTCATTTTCAAGCTGCATTCCCACAATGGGACCGCCATCTTTCCATTGCAAACCATTGACTTGTGCAAAGATGTTGTTATAGAGGTTTGCCGTAGCGGCAAGAAAGCCTGGTGCCATGGAACGGAGTTTGTATTGCTGCGGATTGTCAAAGGCCTTCTGAACCAGCCATGTGGGGAAACCGCCTTGATAGACTTCTCCGTGACAGAATGGACCGACGCGCAGGACGACGGGCATTTGTTCTTCTTTGCATATCTCAATGAAATAGCGTAAATTGCGGTTGCCACTCCAGTCCCAGCGTCCCTCTTCATATTCATGATGAATCCAGAAGACATAAGTGGCAATGACCGTGATGCCGCCAGCCTTCATCTTGCGAATTTCTCGCCGCCAATCTTGCTCGGGCACACGCGCATAATGAATTTCACCCATAACGGGGATAACAGGCTTTTGGTCGATGATGAAGCCTCTGCTGTCAACTTGAAAGGTTCGGCCATCGGGGTTGATGGCTGTGCCAAACTTAAAGGTGGTCTGCGCACAAAGTAACTGCGGAAATAGCGCAAACAAAAGAAAAAGTTTCTTCATAAGATGAGGTTTTTATAGGTTTCGCGGGGCAAAGGTAGGAGAATTTTTGTTAAAACGAAAACTTTTTGCTACCTTTGCGCCCTGTTTTACCATGTATAAGGTGATATTGTCCATTTGAGACAGCACTTTGTACATGGAATGAGAGTTATTTTTTATGAACGAAATAGAAAGAAGACGTACATTTGCCATCATCTCACACCCTGACGCAGGTAAGACCACACTTACCGAGAAATTACTGCTTTTTGGTGGCCAGATTCAGGTGGCAGGTGCGGTGAAATCCAACAAAATCAAGAAGACTGCCACATCGGACTGGATGGAAATAGAAAAGCAGCGTGGTATCTCGGTCAGCACCTCCGTCATGGAATTTGACTATCTGCCACAGAATGCCGACCCCAATCAGCCCCCATACAAGGTGAATATTCTTGACACGCCAGGTCACCAGGACTTTGCGGAAGACACCTTCCGTACATTGACCGCTGTCGATTCGGCTATCATCGTCATTGACGGCGCAAAAGGTGTGGAAGCACAGACACGTAAACTAATGACGGTGTGCCGCATGAGGAAAACGCCTGTCATTGTGTTCATCAACAAGATGGACCGTGAAGGCAGAGATCCGTTTGACTTGTTGGACGAAGTGGAAAGCGAGTTGCAGATTCATGTCCGTCCGTTGAGCTGGCCTATCAATCAAGGTGCACGGTTCAAGGGTGTCTATAATATCTATGAGAACAATCTGAACCTGTTTACGCCCAACAAACAAGTGGTGACAGAAAAGGTGAATGTAGATATCCATTCCACACAGCTCGATGAAATGGTGGGCGACATGGATGCCAACAAGTTACGTGAAGACTTGGAGATGATAGACGGCGTGTATGACCCGTTTGATGTGCAGACTTATTTGAATGCAGAAGTGGCTCCCGTGTTCTTTGGCTCTGCCCTGAACAACTTTGGTGTGCAGGAACTGCTCGACTGCTTTGTGGAGATTGCCCCGAATCCACGTCCGACCACCGCAGAGGAACGAATGGTGCAGCCCGAAGAGCCCAAGTTTACAGGCTTTGTGTTTAAGATTACCGCCAATATCGACCCCAACCACAGAAGTTGTACAGCTTTCTGCAAGGTTTGTTCCGGCAAGTTTGTGCGCAATGCTCCCTATCTGCATGTGCGCAACGGCAAGACGGTGCGTTTCAGCAGTCCGACACAGTTCATGGCGCAACGTAAGTCAACCATTGAAGAGGCCTGGCCTGGTGACATCGTTGGCTTGCCCGACAACGGCATCTTCAAGATTGGCGACACGCTGACTGAAGGTGAACTGTTGCACTTCAAGGGATTGCCATCCTTCTCACCCGAAATGTTCAAATACATTGAGAATGCCGATCCGATGAAGACCAAGCAGTTGGAAAAGGGTATCAATCAACTGATGGACGAAGGTGTGGCCCAGCTATTCATCAATCAGTTCAATGGCAGAAAGATTATAGGCACAGTCGGGCAACTCCAGTTTGAAGTCATTCAGTATCGCTTGGAGAATGAATACAATGCCAAGTGCAAGTGGGAACCCATCTCACTCTACAAGGCTTGCTGGATAGAAAGTGATGACGAGGCCGAACTGGAAGCTTTCAAAAAGCGCAAGTACCAATACATGGCCAAAGACCGCGAGGGGCGTGACGTGTTCCTGGCCGACTCAAACTATGTCTTGCAAATGGCTCAGCAAGATTTCAAACATATCAAATTCCATTTCACAAGTGAATTTTAAACCGGGCATCTTATGTTACAAGACGAAGTAAAGAAAGCCATAGAAGTGCTGAAAGCTGGGGGAATCATTCTCTACCCCACAGACACAGTGTGGGGCATCGGCTGTGATGCCACTAACCCAGAAGCCGTCAAGAAAGTTTATGAAATCAAACGCAGGGAAGACTCCAAGGCACTAATCTGTCTGGTTGACAGCGAGGCACGCCTTTCACGCTATGTCCGTCAGGTAGCCAATGTCACTTGGGACATGATTGAAATGAGCGAGCGCCCCTTGACTGTCATCTACAACCATGTGACAGGGCTGGCTCCCAACCTGTTGGCCGAAGACGGTTCGGCAGGCATCCGCATCACGCACGAGGAATTTTCCAAAGAACTCTGCTTCCGCTTTCAGAAGCCCATTGTCTCGACCAGCGCAAATATCAGCGGCGAGCCTACAGCTCAGACATTCGACGAGATATCCAATGAAATCAAGCAAGCCGTGGACTACATTGTGCATTACAGCCAAAGGTGTAAAGAAAAGCACCAGCCAAGCAGCATCATCAAAATAGACGAGAACGGACAGTTTACCATCATCCGGGAATAAAACTAATTGACAGGACTTTGTTTTTTCGAATCAGACGCAAGGAAATAACCCTTTTGAATGCAATTACCACATGGATAAAGGGTGATCACACACAGAATCAGATTGTACTGATCATCAGTGTGGTCGTTGGATTATGCACTGGCATTACGGCATTCGTGCTGAAATGGATTATCGAGGCCATCCAGCATCTGCTGACCTCCAGCTTCATTGCAGAAGAGGCCAACGAGCTGTATTTGCTTTATCCCGCTGTGGGCATCCTGCTGTGCATGCTTTTTGTGAGGTATATTGTACGGGGCGACATCAGTCATGGTGTCACCAAGATTCTGTATGCCATGTCAAGAGGCCGAAGCCGAATCAAGTCACACAACCGCTGGTCAAGCATCATCGCAAGTGCCATCACCATCGGCTTTGGTGGTTCGGTGGGTGCCGAGGCCCCCATCGTGCTGACGGGTGCGGCCTGGGGCAGCGACTTCGGCAAGCGTTTCCACCTGCCGCCCAACATCATGATGCTGCTGGTGGGCTGCGGTGCCGCCGGTGCGGTGTCGGGCGTGTTCAAGGCCCCCATTGCCGGCGTGATGTTCGTCATCGAGGTGCTCATGCTGGAGCTGAACATGGCCTCGCTGCTGCCCCTGATGGTGACGAGCATCACGTCCGTGTGTGTGTCATACGCGCTCTATGGCACGGCTCCGCTCTTCGACTTCAGCCTGTCGGAGGGGTTCAGCATCGACATCATCCCCGGGTGCATCGTGCTGGGCGTGTTCTGCGGCCTGGTGTCGCTCTATTTCACCCGGGCCATGAATTGGTTTGAGGGGGTGTTCGGCCGCATCGGGAAGAGGCGTTACCGCTTTCTGCTCGGTGCCTCGGTGCTGGGCGTGCTCATCTACTTCTTCCCGGCCATGTACGGCGAGGGCTACGGGGTCATCAACCAGCTCATCAACAACGCCACGGCCGAGGAGATTACGCAGCACTCCCTGTTCTACGGCGGACAGAACAAGATGCTGCTCTACCTGTCGCTGGTGCTCGTGTTCAAGGTGTTTGCCACGACCGCCACGAATGGCGGCGGCGGCTGCGGCGGTACGTTTGCGCCCAGCCTGTTCCTCGGCTGCATTGCAGGCTTCGTGTTTGCCAATGTGTGGAACATGGGGCTGGCCCTGGCCGTCGGCCAGCCGGGCTTCCTGGCCGAAGAGAACTGTGGCCTGTACGGCATGGCCGGCCTGATGTCGGGCGTGATGCATGCGCCGCTGACGGGCATCTTCCTCATTGCCGAACTGACGGGCGGTTACAGCCTGTTCGTGCCGCTGATGATTGTGTCGGTGGTGAGCTACCTGGTCATCAACCTCTTCGAACCCCACAGCATCTATGCCATGCGCCTGGCGCGCAAGGGCGAACTCATCACCCACGACAAGGACAAGGCCATCCTGACGGTGCTCAGCCTGGAGTCGCTCATCGAGCGTGACTACCGGACCATTACGCCCGAAATGGAACTGAGCCAACTGACGCACGTCATCTCGAAATCACACCGAAACATCTTTCCCGTCGTAGATAAAACAGGACGTTTCCTTGGAGTGGTATCCTTGGACTCGGTCCGCATCTATATGTTCCGCAACGAATTGTACCATCAGTACAAAGTGAGTTCCTTCATGAAAGCGCCTCCAGCCTTGCTGGGCATCAACGATACATTGAAGGTGGTGACCAAGAAATTCGATGATACGGGGGCTTGGAACCTGCCCATTGTTGACAACGAGCAGAAATATGTGGGATTCATCAGCCGCTCTGGCTTGTTTAATTCCTATCGTAACACGCTCATCAAATTTAGTCAAGAATAAGTTTTATGACAAAAGAAGCATTAAGAATCATATATATGGGCACACCCGACTTTGCAGTGGAAAGCCTGCGTGCCCTTGTGGAAGGCGGATATAATGTCGTAGCTGTCGTCACCATGCCCGACAAGCCGATGGGACGTCATGGCAGCATGTTGCAACCAAGCCCCGTCAAGCAATATGCCTTGTCGCAGGGATTAAAGGTGCTGCAGCCAGAAAAGCTGAAAGACCCTGCTTTTGTGGAAGAACTGAGTGCACTGAAAGCCGATTTGCAAATTGTGGTTGCCTTCCGTATGCTGCCCGAAGTGGTATGGGCCATGCCACCACTCGGCACCTTCAACGCCCATGCCAGCCTACTGCCGAAATACCGTGGTGCCGCCCCCATCAACTGGGCTGTCATTAACGGAGAAACAGAAACGGGCATCACCACCTTCATGCTGAAACACGAAATTGATACTGGCGACATCATAGACCAGGTGCGCATCCCCATTGCCGACACGGACAACGTGGAGATTGTACACGACAAACTGATGTTGTTGAGTGGCCGGTTGGTGACAAAAACCGTGGATAGCATCATCGATGGCACATTCAAGACCGTGCCGCAAGCAGACATCAAGGATGTGGAACTGACACCAGCCCCCAAAATCTTCCGTGACACGTGTCGCATCAACTGGAATCAGCCTACAAAACGCATCTACGACTTTATCCGTGGACTTTCGCCCTACCCTGCAGCATGGACCACGCTTGACGGAAAGTCCGTGAAGATTTTTGAAACGACAAAAGAACCAGCCGACACATTGGCCTGCCAACCGGGACACATCATTTCCGACGGAAAATCCATTCTGAAAGTGGCTACTGCCGATGGCTTCATAAACATAGCAACACTACAGATTGAAGGCAAGAAACGAATGGCCGTCCCCGACCTGCTCCGAGGCTATAAACTGACAGAAAGCGCATTTTTCTGTTAAAAAATTTGGCACTTCCAAAAAAAACGCGTTTCTTTGCAGCAGAAATACACGCAACACACCGTTGCTGATGACAAAAAGAAACTTTATTATTCACCTCTAAAACCCATTGCCTATTGAAAAAACATTACGCTAACTAAAACATTTAGAGCATAATGAACAACATGAATGCCATGACCGACGAAGTGTTGGTCAACCAGTACATGAAAGGCAATGACAATGCTTTCGACGTTCTGATAAAACGCTATGAAAGCAAGGTTTTTTCTTACATCTTCTATGCAGTAAAGGACAAAGAACTGGCTGAGGACCTCTTCCAGGATGTCTTCGTCAAAGTGATTGTGCGCCTGCGGGGGGGGAAATACCAGGAAACAGGGAAGTTCCAAGCCTGGCTCATGCGCGTAGCCCACAACCTGATTATTGACCATTACCGCAAGATACCAGAAGAAAACATTATCTCAAACGACGAAACAGAGATAGATCTTTTCAATGACCCGTCATTAGCCGTCAACGAGAACCGGGAAGAAGAGATGATCAACCAGCAACTTGTCAGCGACGTAAAGCACCTCATCTCCCGTCTGCCCGAAAATCAGCGTCAGGTGCTGGTCATGCGCTACTACGAAGACCTCTCCTTCAAGGAAATAGCCCAACTGACCAACTGCAGTATCAACACCGCCCTGGGCCGTATGCGCTATGCCCTCATCAATCTGAAGAAGATGGCAAAGAACATTGCGTAGTTATACGTACAACTTTTCCTGTTGGTGTCCGTTAAACATGATTAGCGGGCACCAATAGTCGTATTTGTATGTTCAGACTTCAGATTCAGCCACCTTGCCTGAATCATATTTTTTAGTAAGATATACTTGGCAAAAGAGTTTATAAGCCCTTCTTACGTCATTTATTGATAATCCATAGGCCACTTTTCCTGCTGCCCTGTCTGCTTATGACGCCAGCATCTTTTAGTCTTTTCATCATTTTTTCAGCTCCACGTAGGCTAATGCCTATTTGTTCTGAGACTTCTACGGCGGTGGAGGAAGGACTGGTTTCCAGTAATAAAAGAAGACGCTTGTCATTTATACCGAACTTTATACCATACTTTATACCGAACTTGTCGCCGAACCTTATACCGAACTCCTTGTCAACAGGAGCAGCCTCGTTGCGTCCGTGATGATGGGCCTGTAGGTCTTGCCCGACAGCAAGGCTCCCATCTCCTGTTCGCGTTCCTTGGGTTTTATGTTTGCAAAGTTACAAGAATAAAATCCAATAAACAAATGTGGGTAAAGGAAATAAATAAATTTGCGCCTTGTGTGCTGCTCAAGTAGTACAGGTGTGCTGCAAGAGTGGCACAGGTGCGCTGCAAGAGTAGCACAGGTGCGCTGCAAGAGTGGCACAGGTGCGCTGCAAGAGTAGCACAGGTGCGCTACTCAAGTGGCACAGGTGCGCTACTGCGGTGACGATGCATCGCTGCACCCGTGACGATGCTTCGTCACAGTCGCGACGATGTTTGGTCACAGTCGCGACGATGCATGGCGACAAGTGTGACGATGCATGGCGACAAGTGCGACGATGCATGGCGACAAGTGCGACGATGCATGGCTACGGCTCTGACGAAACATCGGCACGGCAATGGGGATGAAACCGCCGCAGACACACTCTCCAATAATTAACTAAATAAATGGCAATGTTTAACACTTTAAAGACAAATCGACAAACTCTCCGAAAGAACTTTTCCCGGATGATTTTTTGCATCAAAGTGTCATAAATTCACTTCTTGATTGTTTTTCATACGATTATCCTCAAAAAAGGTTCATAAAAGGTTCATAAAAGATTCATAAAAGGTTCATAAATCCTTCACGAAAAGACAGTCTTACCAATCATCCTTAGTCAAACTTTGCAAAATCTCTTCCTCGTGCGACCACTAAGAGAAAGTCTTTCACTTCTTGTTTTAGTTAACAAAAATACAACTTAACGAAAGAAGTAATGGACGGGAAGGACTCACTTTATCATCCTTTCTTTCAGTCATAGAGAAAAGTGCACACAAAAAAACCTGCTTGACGGTGAGGTCTTGCAGGTCCCAATCTCTCTTCGAGGCTGTGCCTCGGGGAAAATGTTTGGTGCTCTGATTATTCAGCAACTGAATCAGCAGCAACAACTACAGTGTCAGTAACTACAGTGTCAGCAACAACTACAGTGTCAGCTTCCAGTGTGTCAGCAGTTTCAGCAGGCTTAGTGTTACCACCACAAGATGCGAAAGACATAGCTACTACAGCTGCGAATGCGAATACCAACTTTTTCATAATTCTCTTTTACTTTTAAAATTGTTAAACAATATTTTGCTTTTAAAACCGATGCAAAGGTATGAACTTTTAAAATATGTTGTACACTAAACCCTCCACTTTTTTTCGATTTTAACTAA
>R20__coassemble_1256_pt1 | contig 14898 bp, 11 predicted proteins | sample R20__metabat2_low_PE_030 | metagenome-assembled genome bin R20 | reverse complement strand
TATCCTGTAAAATCATTTACACAAAAGTTCGTCAAATAAAATAAAATAAAAGTAATATTTAATCAACCAAATTATTCATTTTTTTAAACCAATTTATTTAAACACATGAAAAAGAACATCTTTTTTCTGCTTTCAGCAGTAGTTCTTCTCGCAAGCTGTGGTGGCTTCGGCAAAATCACAAGCGAGGATTTCACAGTAACTCCAACTCCATTGGAGTATGTTTCAGGTAAAGTACCTGCAACAATTAGTGCTAACATTCCTGCAAAATTCATGCCTAAGAATGGTGTGGTAACAGCAACTCCAGTTCTGAAGTGGGACGGTGGCCAGGCTGTTGGTGCCAGCGCCACTTTCCAGGGTGAGAAAGTTGAAGGGAACAATACTATTATTTCTTACAAGAACGGTGGTACAGCTACCATGCGTGTAGCTTTCCCTTATCAGATTCCTATGGCTAAGAGCGAACTCTACATGCAGTTCGATGCCAAGAAGGGTTCAAAGAAGGTTGAAGTTCCTGAAGTTAAGATTGGTTATGGTGTAGTGGCTACAGCAGCTCTTGTTAGTGAAGCTGCCCGCACCAGTGGTCAGTCTATTGCTCCAGACAAATTCCAGCGTATCATCAGCCAGAAACAAGAGGCTGCTGTTAAGTTCCTTATCAACCAGGCTAACCTTCGTGGCAGCGAGTTGAACAGCAACAACGTGAAGGAATTCATTGCCAAGATGAAGGAAATCAAGAACGACACTAAGAATCTCTCTCTCAAGAATGTAGAGGTTAGTGCATACGCTTCACCAGATGGTAAATATGATTTCAATGAAAAATTGGCCGAAAAGCGTGGTGATGTTTCTGAAGAGTATGTGAACAAGCAGCTCAAAGCTCAGCAGCTTAACACTAATGTTGACATGAAATACACAGCTGAAGACTGGGATGGTTTCAAGGAACTGGTTTCACAGTCTAATCTGCAGGATAAGGATGTCATCCTTCGTGTTCTTTCCATGTATCAGGATCCAGAACAGCGCGAGCAGGAAATCAAGAATGTTGCTACAGTTTACAAAGAACTTGCTGATGCTGTTCTGCCAGAACTTCGTCGTTCTCGCATGACTATTAACTATGACGTAATTGGCCGTAGCGATAGTGAAATTATCGACCAGTTTAAGAGCGATCCATCCAAACTGAGCGTTGAAGAGTTGCTTTATGCTGGTAACAAGCTGACTAAGAATAGTTCTGAAAAAGAAGCTTATTACAAGAAGGCTACTGAACTTTACAGCAATGACTATCGTGCATACAACAACCTTGGTGTTCTTGCCATGAAGCAAGGTGACATTAGCAAGGCTGCTGGTTTGTTCAAGCAGGCTCTTACGAAGGATGCCAGTGCTCCAGAACCAAATGCCAATATGAGCACAATTGCACTTGTTAACAGCAATTTCAATGAAGCTGAAGTCTATACTGCAAAGGGTGTTGCTGCTCCAACTTCTACCGAAACTCAGGGTAGCATCTTGATGGCTCAAGGTAAGTATGACCAGGCTGCTGCTAAGTTTGCTAATTCTAACAACAACAGCGCTGCATTGGCTCAGATTCTGGCCAAGAACTACACTTCTGCAAACAAGATTCTGAATTCAATTGAAGAACCTAATGCACTTACTTATTATCTGAAAGCTATTGTAGGTGCACGCCAAAGTCAGGAATCTGTTGTTTTGGAAAATCTGAAGCAGGCTGTACAGAAGGATTCTTCTTACAAGATTAAGGCTCAGAACGACTGTGAGTTTATCAACTTCCCAGATGCTATCAAAGCTCTTTAATGAAATTTCTTAAAACTTTATTGCCACTGATGGTTACACTTCTTTTTACGGAGTGTGGCCCCAGTGGCAACTCTTTTATCATTGAAGGTGAGTTCATCGGCATGAAAGCCGGTGAACTTTACCTGTTTAATCCTGCTGATCCAACAGGCAAATTGGATACGCTGTCCATCGCTGATTACAAGTTCAAGTATGAAGGCGAAGTGGAAGATACCATCCCTTATGTGCTTTTGTTTCCTAATGGGATGGAACATGTTATTTTTGTTAGTCCAGCTAAATCAATTAAATACAAGGCGGCTACAAACGACTTGAAGAATTATCAAGTTACAGGTTCGGAAGAAAACGAACTAATGAACCAGTTTCGTCAAGAAACTTCAACACAGAAAGAAAATCAGATACCTCATATAGCTAAGCAATACATTGTCAATAATACTGCTTCCCCTGTAGCTCTCTATTTATTCGACCGTTATTATTTACAGAGCAAGCAGTTCAATACAGTGGAAATAAACGCATTGTTGAATCTATTAAAAAAGCAACATCCTAACAATCATTTGTTGTTTGCCACAGAAGGATTGTTGAAGAATGCTGATAACCTTAAAATAGGAAATAAGGTATCAAATGTCAATTTGCTTCAACAAGGAAAAGAGGCACGAAAGTTGTGGGCTGACACCAAAAAGGACTATATGCTCATATTCTTTTGGGCAACATGGATTCCAAACAGCTATGATATGTTGTGGCGAGTACGTCAATTACAGTCTGGAAACAGTGAGAAAATTCGTTTTATAGGCATTTCGCTTGATTGTGAACGCTATCGATGGGAAGAACAAACCAAACGAGATTCCTTGGTGATAGAACATTATTGCGATGGTCTCTCCTGGTCATCTCCTATGATACAGGAATTTGGATTGGGTACTATACCTTATTATATTATAATGGATAAACATCACAAAGTGCTGTCTTCAGGCATCAATGTAGAACAGATGGCCAAAGACATCACCAAATACGTGAAATAACATACGATTTTTTATAATCTTAATAACTTCAAATCATCAAATTATGAATACGCTCGAAAAGATTTTTGCAGCAAAACTGCTTAAAATTAAAGCTATAAAGCTTCAGCCTGATAATCCATTTACTTGGGCAAGTGGCTGGAAGTCACCATTCTATTGTGATAATCGCAAGACGCTTTCTTATGCCGATTTGCGTACTTTTGTCAAGACAGAGCTTACACGCATTGTTCTTGAAAACTTTGCTGAAGTTGATGCCATTGCAGGGGTAGCAACAGGTGCTATCGCACAAGGTGCTCTTGTGGCCGATGCACTGAACAAGCCTTTTGTTTATGTGCGTAGTAAACCAAAAGATCATGGGTTGGAAAACCTCATCGAAGGCGAGCTGAAACCAGGTATGAAGGTCGTTGTTATAGAAGACCTCATCTCTACAGGTGGCAGTTCTTTAAAAGCGGTTGAGGCTATTCGCAACAATGGATGTGAAGTCATAGGCATGGTGGCCAGCTATACGTATGGATTCCCTGTGGCAGAAAAGGCATTTTCCGATGCAAAAGTAAAGCTTATTACGCTTACAAATTATGAAGCAGTACTTGAAGTAGCTTTAGAGATAGGATATATAAATAAAGAACAAATCCCTATGCTTAACGAATGGCGTAAGGACCCAGCACATTGGATGGTATAATGGCAAAATACGAAAGCTCAGTCAAGCAAATCAACTATCCCGTAGATAGTGTTTATGCAAAGGTTTCCGACCTTAACAATCTTTCTATCATCAAAGAAAGAATCAATGACCCACTGATTCAACAACAGATTCCAGCTGACAAACTGGAACAAGTTCGCAGTGCAATAGACAATTTGGAATTTACAGCAGACAGTGTTAGTTTTAATGCTGGAATGGCAGGCAATATTGCTGTGCAAGTAGTTGAGCGTGAAGAGAACAAATGTGTAAAGTTTGAATCTCTTAGTTCTCCCATTGGTTTTAAATTCTGGTTGCAAGTTCTCCCTACCAGTGACACAACCAGCAAGATGAAGCTTACACTTGATGCCGACCTCAATTTCTTTATGAAGCAAATGTTTGACAAGCCTTTGCGTGAGGGAATAGAAAGGATGGCAGACACGTTGGCATTGTTACCCTATAATTGATACTTATGGCAGATAAACTCTGGACAAAAAACGTCCAAATGACAGCAGAAATAGAGAAGTTCACCGTAGGCCGTGACCGCGAAATGGACCTCTATCTTGCCAAATATGATGTGCTTGGCTCCATGGCGCACATCACCATGCTGGAGACCATCAACCTCTTGACCAAGGATGAGCTGCAAATGCTCTTGAAAGAACTTAAACTCATCTATGAACAATGCGGGCGAGGTGAATTTGTCATTGAAGAAGGCGTGGAAGATGTCCACAGCCAAGTGGAACTCATGCTGACCCGCAAACTGGGTGATATTGGCAAGAAAATCCATTCTGGCCGTTCTCGTAATGACCAGGTACTGGTTGACCTCAAGCTTTTCATCCGTGACCAAATCAAGGAACTCGCTACATTGGTGAAGAATCTTTTCGATGAACTCATCCGGCAATCCAATCGCTATAAGGATGTGCTGATGCCAGGTTACACCCACTTGCAAGTGGCCATGCCCTCCAGCTTCGGCCTTTGGTTTGGTGCTTACGCCGAAAGTCTGGTCGATGATATGCAGTACCTACAGGCTGCATGGAAGATAACCAATCGCAATCCTCTTGGCTCGGCAGCAGGCTATGGCAGCAGCTTCCCGCTGAACCGGCAACTCACCACCGACTTGCTGGGTTTCGATTCCATGGACTATAATGTGGTTTATGCCCAGATGGGACGAGGCAAGACCGAGCGAAACGTAGCTTTCTCGATGGCCTCCATTGCCGGCACTTTGGCAAAACTTGCTTTCGATGCCTGTATGTTCAGTTCCCAAAACTTCTCCTTTATGAAACTGCCAGCAGATTGCACTACAGGCAGTAGTATCATGCCCCACAAGAAGAATCCCGATGTCTTTGAACTGACCCGGGCCAAGTGCAACAAGATTCAGTCCCTGCCCGTCACGGTGACTATGATTATGAACAACTTGCCTGTAGGCTATTTCCGTGACTTGCAAATCATCAAGGAAGTTTTCCTTCCCGCTTTCGATGACCTGAAAGATTGCCTGCAGATGACGGCTTACATTATCAATAAGATGACGGTCAATGAGCACATCCTCGACAATCCTATCTATGACCCCATTTTTTCTGTGGAAGAAGTCAACAGGCTCGCAGCCAACGGAATGCCCTTCCGTGATGCCTATAAGAAGGTGGGACTTGATATCGAAGCCGGCAATTTCATTCCTAATAAGGACATTCACCACACCCATGAAGGCTCTATTGGCAACCTTTGCAACGACAAGATTCAAGCTCTCATGGACGAAGTCATTAGTGGTTTCCACTTCGAGAAAATGGAACAGGCCATTAAACGTTTAGTGTCCCCTAACCTCTAACTCCTAACCTTTAATCTTTATGCTCTACAAATACTGCGGACATTCAGGCATCCAGCTTCCCTTGCTGAGTCTCGGCCTATGGCACAACTTCGGCTCTGTTGACGACTTCAGCACAGCCACACAGATGATACTTCGTGCCTTCGATGCTGGCATCTGCCATTTCGACCTTGCCAACAACTACGGACCAGAGCCAGGTTCAGCCGAAACCAACTTTGGACGCATCCTGAGGAACAACCTCGCCAAACATCGTGATGAAATGTTCATCTCCAACAAGGCAGGTCACGACATGTGGCCAGGTGTCTATGGCACAGGCTCTTCACGCAAAAACCTCATGGCCAGTTGCGACCAGAGTCTGCGCCGCTGTGGTCTGGACTATTTTGATGTCTTCTACAGCCACCGCTACGATGGTGTGACTCCTGTGGAGGAAACCATGCAAGCCCTTATTGACCTTGTTCGCCAAGGAAAAGCCCTCTATGCAGGAATCTCCAAATACCCGGCAGACAAGCAGCAGCAAGCTTACGACATCCTGCGTGAAGCCCATGTGCCTTGTCTCATTTCACAATACCGCCACTCCATGTTCGACCGTAAGGCACAACTTGGCGGACTGCCTACACAGGCCGACCCCACTAAAAGTAATTTCCAGATAGCAGCCGACAATGGCAGTGGCATTATCTGCTTCTCTCCCCTTGCACAAGGACTGCTCACAGGTAAATATGATAACGGCATTCCGGCTGGTTCGCGTGCAGCCAAATCTTCAGGTTTCCTGCAGCAAAGCCAAGTCACGCCAGAACGCATCGAGGCAGCCCGCCAACTGGGAGCAATAGCCAGACGTCGTGGTCAGTCCATGGCACAAATGGCCTTGGCATGGGTACTCAGCGATGAGCGGGTCACCTCCTGCATCATTGGCACCAGCAGCGTAGCCCAATTGGAAAACAATCTGCAAACCCTTGAAAACCTCCAGTTCTCCGCAGAAGAACTGCATGAAATCGATGAAATCATTTCTGACCCTCAGCTGTCTTTTTAGCCTGTTGCTTCTCTCTTCATGCAAAAAAGATGAAACCACGCAGACCTACTCCACGGCCAATCGTGTCTTTGTCAGTTTCGCAGTATTGAGCTATGCCGAACTCTTCAATGCTATGGGTAATCCTGGCCAGTTCGTCAGCATTCGTCCCATGACACAAAATGAAGCGGCAGGTGTGCAGATTGCAAACACCATAGAAGGGCATTTCTATCGGCTCGACAAGATTGACTTCAAATCCTTCTACTTTGGTCTGGGCGGACTCATTGTAGGAACCCGTAACGGTGAAATGGAGAATCTTGCCTACGACCTTGCTTGCCCCAACTGCAACAGGGCAGACATTCGCATGGAACTAAGCTCCAGCGGCACTTCCACCTGTCCAAACTGCCACATTGTTTATAGCCTGAATAACTATGGCTATATCGACAATACGGAAAAGAACACCATCCACAGCAATCCACGTGGGCTTTACCGTTATCGCATCATGTATGATGGTACAACGGTCAATGTGTATAACTGATTTCCCCCTCGATGCTTCCCGTTTACAGACAAATCAAGCAGATGCTTACACAGGTAGGCATGACTGAAGGAGAAGCCTCAGCCATCAGCTTTATGCTCATCGAGGAAGTGACAGGACTGAACCGCACTCAGATTCTTACAGCAGACACTGCTGACATCGACCTGGCACAACTTCTTCTGTTGGCAGAGCAAGTAGCCAGTGGCACCCCCGTGCAGTATGCCCTTGGCTATACCTACTTTTGCGGCTTGAAGTTCCATGTGAACCCCGGTGTACTGATTCCACGTCCAGAAACTGAAGAACTGGTGGAATGGGTATGCTCCACAGCTAACCACATCCCACATCCTCACATCCTTGATATTGGTACAGGCTCCGGCTGCATCGCCATCGCCTTGGCCAAGAAATTACCACAGGCCCGTGTCACAGCCCTTGACGTCAGTCCTGAAGCCTTGGTCACAGCCCGCCGGAATGCAGTCTTCCATCAGGTGGAGGGCATTGACTTCCTTCAGTACGACATACTCAAAGCATCCCTGTGCCCTCTCTCTTCTTTATGCCCTCCGTGCGATGTCATTGTTTCCAACCCCCCTTACATTCTTGAAAGCGAAGCCACCCAAATGGAGCAAAACGTTCTTGCACACGAACCTCACCTTGCCCTCTTTGTTCCCAACCAGACACCCCTGCTCTTCTATGAAGCCATAGCACGCAAGGCACTCACTTTGCTGACTCCTGGCGGCCAGCTCTTCTTTGAAATCAACAGTCGTTTTGGTTCCGAAATCCAGTCTCTGCTCCTCCACCTTGGCTATACCAACATACAGCTTCGCCAAGACCTGTTTGGAAGTGACCGCATGGTCAGCTGTTTCCAATGCACAAGTGCATCAATGGCGACCTGAACCACAGCGGCAAGCTGGAGGTGAGCGATGTGTCTCAACTTATCAATCATTTTATTTAATCCTTCACAATAATTTTTTCCCCAGAATATTTGCACAATCACAGCAAAGTTTGTATCTTTGCCGCAGAAACAGGTAACAAACTATAACACAAATAAATCCCTACCCTTCCCCAAGCGCATTGCAGGTCGATTCCGTAGTCGATGCCCAAGTTGGAAGGGAGGGATTTTTCTATGCCTTATTATAAATTCTTTCTTCGACAGACTTCTGTTTAAAAAAAAATGCGTAAGTTTGCAGCAAAAATAAGACTTCAATGATGGATTCATTTGATTGGCAGGGCGAATATGCGCGTCTGACAACGGGATATAGCATGCAAGAAGCCAAGCCGCTGATAGGTATTACGGGCAATTATGCCAATGAGACCTGTACGTTGGCAGAAGGCTATTATCAGTCGGTTGTCAGAGCTGGCGGCATCCCTGTGATTATTCCTCCTGGTTCGCCAAGCCTGAACGATGCCTGTCTGCTCGACCGTCTGGATGGCATCATCTTTTCGGGTGGAGGTGACCCAAATCCTTTGCTGTTCGGAGAGGAGCCGGTGAGGGAGCTGCATGGCATCACGCCTGAGCGCGATATGCAGGAGCTGCTGCTGGTGCGCCAGGCATACGACCGGCAAATTCCGATGCTTGGCATTTGCAAGGGCATCCAGATGATCAATGCTGCACTGGGCGGCACGCTGTATCAGGACATCAATACACAGATGGATGGGATACGCATCAAGCATAGCCAGGACCAAGACCGCCGCTACCCTTCGCACACCGTCACCATCACCAAAGACAGTCTGTTGCATAAACTTTTCGGAACAGGCACCATACCTGTCAACAGTTTTCATCATCAGGCATGTAAGGCTGTGGCTCCTTGTCTGCGAATCAGCGGAATGGCTGCCGATGGTGTGATTGAGGCTGTGGAAAGCAATGAACATAAGAGCATCTTGGGTGTACAGTGGCATCCCGAACCATACGTGTTGAGGAACAACACCGACATGTTGCCGCTCTTTGAGTGGCTTGTGCGTGAAGCGGCTGAATTTAAGTCGGCCAAACGGCTCCATGCTAAAATCCTGACATTGGACAGCCATTGTGATACGCCGATGTTCTTTCATAAAGGCATAGACTTTGGTAGCCGTGACCCACAGGTGCTGGTAGATTTGCACAAGATGCAGGAAGGGCATCTGGATGCTACCATCATGGTGGCTTATCTTGAGCAGCAGGAGCGGGACGAGTCTTCGCTGGAAAATGCTACTGCCAAGGCCAATCAGATTCTGACACAGATAGAAGAAATGGCCGCACAGCATTGCACGGCTGTGGACATTGCCTATACACCAGACGACCTTTGGCGACTGAAGGCCCAGGGAAAGCGGGCCATCATGCTGGGCATAGAAAATGGGTATGCCATTGGGAAAGATATTCGGAATGTGGAAGCCTTCCGTCGGCGTGGTGTGGTGTATATGACGCTTTGCCACAATGGCGACAATGATATTTGCGATTCGCATCGCCATCATGTTAAAGGCTGTACGCCGCGCACTTCCGACCCGGCTATTGGTGAGCATGGTGGCGTGAGTCCGTTTGGTGAACAAGTCATTCGGGAAATGAATCGTGTGGGCATGATGGTGGATTTGAGCCATGCCAGCGAACAGTCGTTCTATGATGCCCTGGACATTTCGCAGACCCCCATCGTGTGCAGCCATAGTTCTGCCCGTGCGTTGTGTAACCATACGCGCAATCTGACGGATGACCAGATGAAGGCGTTGGCCCGGTGTGGCGGTGTGGCTCAGGTAACCTTCTATAACGGTTTCCTGAAAGAGTCGGGTCAGGCCACCATTCGGGATGCCATAGAACATTTGAACCATATGGTGAATGTGATGGGCATTGACCATGTGGGTATCGGCACAGATTTCGATGGCGATGGCGGTGTGCCGGGTTTGGCTTCGGCCAGCGAGTTGATTAATTTTACGCGGCTGCTGTTGCGTGAGCGGTACAGCGAAGCGCAAATTCAGCAGATTTGGGGAGGAAACTTCCTGAGAGTGATGAAAGAAGTACAGATAGCGTTTAGTGTTTAGTGTTTAGTGTTTAGTGACGTTACTGTAATTGAGTGTCAGAGCATTGTAAAGTCTCTAAACGCTAAACTCTAAACCCTAAACAATAGAAATACATGGCAACAAAGAAAGATGAACTCACCCCGATGATGAGGCAGTTTTACGACCTCAAGGCAAAGCACCCGGATGCTTTGCTGTTGTTTCGTTGTGGTGACTTTTATGAGACATATAATGAGGACGCCAGTGTGGCAGCCGAGATACTTGGTATTACACTGACAAAACGTAGCAGTGTGGCTGGCACGTCGGCCAACGGCACGGCTATGGCGGGGTTTCCGCACCATGCACTTGACACCTATCTGCCCAAACTGGTACGGGCTGGTAAGCGTGTAGCTATTTGCGACCAGCTGGAAGACCCCAAGTTGACAAAGAAACTGGTTAAGCGCGGCATTACAGAACTGGTTACTCCGGGGGTTGCCTTGAGTGACAATGTGCTGAGCACGAAAGAAAACAATTTTCTTGCAGCCGTGCATTTTGGCAAAGCCTGTTTTGGCGTGGCGTTTCTGGATATTTCTACAGGTGAATTTTTTACTGCGGAGGGAACCACGGACTATATCGATAAGCTCCTTACTAACTTCTCGCCCAAAGAGGTGCTGTTTGAACGCGGCAAGCGACTGCTGTTTGAAAGCAATTTCGGCGGTAAGCATTTCACCTTTGAGCAGGATGACTGGATATATACAGACGAGTCGGCAAAGCGTAAACTGCTTGGCCATTTTGGCGTGAAGAACCTGAAGGGCTATGGCGTTGACCACCTGAAGAACGGCATTATTGCAGCCGGTGCTATCCTGTATTATCTGGAACAGACACAGCATACAAACATTAGTCACATCCGTAACATATCACGCATTGAACAAAACAAATATGTTCGGTTGGACAAGTTTACCATCCGCAGCCTGGAGCTTGTCGCTCCGATGAATGAAGACGGCGTCAGTCTGCTGAATGTGGTAGATAAGACCATCAGTCCGATGGGCGGACGCATGTTGCGGCGCTGGATGGTGTTTCCGTTGAAAGATGTCAAACCCATCAAGGAGCGTCAGGATGTGGTAGAGTATTTCTTCCGTGAGCCGGAAGTGCGTGATGCCGTGGAAGAGCAGCTGCACCATATTGGTGACCTGGAGCGTATCTGTTCAAAAGTGGCTGTAGGCAGGGTGAATCCCCGTGAAATGGTGCAGATGAAGCAGGCGCTCGATGCCATAGAGCCAATCAAGCAGTTGTGTATGGACACCGACAGCGAGGCCCTGCAGCAACTGGGCAGACTGATGGATTCATGTACCGAACTGAGAAACATGATAGGCCGGCAGCTGAATCCTAATCCGCCACTCGCCGTGAACAAGGGCGGCACGATAGCAACGGGCGTCAATGCCGAACTGGACGAACTGAGGCAAATCGCTTATTCGGGCAAGGACTACCTGCTGCAGATTCAGCAGCGGGAGATTGAGGCCACGGGCATCCAGAGCCTCAAGATAGGCTTTAATAATGTGTTTGGCTACTATATGGAAGTGCGCAACACATATAAAGACCAGGTGCCGGCAGACTGGATTCGCAAGCAGACCCTGACGCAAGCGGAACGCTATATTACGCAAGAACTGAAGGAATACGAAGAAAAGATTTTAGGTGCAGAAGAAAAGATATTGGTGTTGGAGGCACAGTTGTTCAACCAGCTGGTGACAGATGCCCTTGATTACATCCCCAAGATTCAGTTGGACTCTCAGCTCGTTGCACAGCTGGACGTTCTGCTTTCCTTCGCCATTGCTGCCAAGGAATATCGCTACAATCGTCCTGTAGTGGACGACAGCCTGGTGATAGACATCAAGCAGGGGCGCCATCCCGTCATTGAACGGCAAATGCCGGTGGGCGAGCAATACGTGGCCAATGATATGTACCTTGATAATGAGCGTCAGCAGATCATTATTCTGACAGGTCCGAACATGGCCGGTAAGTCTGCCTTGCTGCGCCAGACGGCACTCATTACAATCCTGGCCCAGATTGGTTCCTTTGTCCCTGCTGATTCAGCACGTATCGGCTTGGCAGACAAGATTTTCACCCGAGTGGGAGCCTCCGATAACATTTCTGTGGGGGAATCCACCTTCATGGTCGAGATGAACGAGGCGGCAAGCATACTCAACAACCTGAGTGAACGTTCCCTGGTGCTGTTTGATGAACTGGGCCGGGGCACATCGACCTACGACGGCATCAGCATTGCCTGGGCCATCGTGGAGCATATCCACGAAAACGCGAAGGCCAAGGCCCGCACCCTGTTTGCCACGCATTACCACGAGTTGAACGAAATGGAGAAGCTTTTTAGCCGCATCAAGAATTTCAACATTTCGGTTCGTGAAGCCAACGGGAAGGTGATATTCCTGCGCAAACTGGTACCTGGTGGCTCGGAACATTCTTTCGGTATTCATGTGGCCAAGATTGCAGGCATGGTTCCTTCCGTAGTCAAACGTGCAGAACAGGTATTGAAAGAACTGGAAGCCAACAATTCCGGCGACGGGATTTCGCGTCCCGCGACGCAGAACATATCCGCAGCTTCATCCCAAAGTCAGCTTAGCTTCTTCCAGCTTGACGACCCTGTGCTCTGTCAGATTCGGGATGAAATCCTGGGCCTGGACATCAATTCGCTCACGCCGCTTGAGGCACTGAACAAACTGAATGAAATCAAACGCATTGTAAAAGGAAAATAATAAAATACGACACAACCATGAGAGAATTATCAGTTAATGAAATTGCTATCCTTGAAGAACAAGGATGCTGGGCTGAAGACTGGGCCGACATTTTGGTGGAAGACGACTTTGCCACTTCAGCTGTTCGCAATGTGCAATTCTACGGACATGTTGAAATCGGTTCGCTGAACGGTAGCATAGAAGTGTCGGACGGCTTCCTGCGGCGTTGCTGCATCAAGAATGCCATGCTTCGTAACGTGACCATTGGTGATGAGTGCCTGATAGAGAACATTCGTGGCTACCTCTCTGGCTACCACATCGGCAACCGCTGTTATATTGCCGATTGCGGCGTTATATCTGCCCAGGAAGGAGCAACGTTTGGTGTTGGAGAAACGGTTTCGGTACTTAATGAAGGGGGTGACGGCAATATCGTGCTTTATCCTGGGTTGACCAGCCAGATGGCCTGGCTGATGATAAACTATCCCGAGGTGAGGGCTTTGGCACACAAGAAGGCAGCAGACTTCTGTCAGTCGAACATGGCGTGGATTTCCAATGGTACACGCATCGTTGGTGCCAAGGAAATCACGAACACCTGGATAGGTGAATCCTCTGAAATCAAGGGCGCCACTCGTTTGGCCGACTGTGCCATAGAAAGCACCGACGAGGCCAGCACCTTCATTGGTTCTGATGTCATCATGGAAAAGAGCGTTGTAGCCCCTGGAGCCAGCATTACCGACGGCGCCAAGGTGATGGACTGCTTCGTGGGTGAGTCTGTCCATGTCGGCAAGGGCTTCAGTGCCGAGGCTTCGGCCTTCTTTGCCAACAGCTACATGGACAACGGCGAGGCTTGTGCAGCCTTCTGCGGTCCATTCTCTACCAGCCACCACAAATCCACCCTGCTCATTGGCGGTGCATTCTCATTCTACAATGCCGGTTCAGGGACCAACCAGTCCAATCATGCCTACAAGATGGGGCCCATCCATTGGGGCACCTTGGCGCGTGGTTCAAAGACGGCCAGCGGCAGCCATATCCTTTGGCCAGCCACCATCGGTGTTTTCTCAATGGTCATGGGCAAAGTGCAGACCCATCCTAAAGTGCGCAAACTGCCGTTCAGCTATGTGATAGCAGACGGACTGAAGACCTACGTGGTGCCAGGCATCAACATCAAGACGGTCGGCACTTGGCGCGATGTGGGCAAATGGCCCAAACGTGATTTGCGTCCCTGCTCTGCACGGCGCGACCTTGTCAACTGCGCATTCCCCAACCCTTACATCATTCAGAGCGTGCTGGAAGGCAAGGAACTGCTGAAGCATCTGCAGACCAAATACGGCATGGATGCTCCAGAATACGAATACAATGGCTGCACCATTCGCCACGACGCCCTGGTGAAGGGACTGCAATATTACGACCTTGTCATCCGCCTCTTCCTGTATGAATACTTCTCCAACAACAATGCAGCCGACAGTGGCGAACCACAAAATGGCACGTGGCTCGACCTCTGTGGCATGTTGGCACCCAAAGTGGAGATTGACCGTATCATGCAAGATGTGCGCAGCGGCAGCATTACCACCGTGGGCGAACTGGAAAACATCCTTGCCGAAGTGCACACAGCCTACCAGAGCAATGCCCGTGCTTACGCCCAGTTTGTGATGCAACACGAGGGCAGCAACATGTTCGTGGACCAGGACTACTGGCTCAGGGAGGCCGAGAACGCCCATGCCCAGTGGCTTGCCCTGGTGAAGGCTGATGCCGAGCGTGAGTATCAGCTGGGCGATGTGGAAGAACAGCAGTTGCGCGACTTTATAGCAAAAATCTGACAAATGAAGAAACTATTCTATTTCATAGCTTTATCGTTGCTGATGCTGGCGTGCAATGGTAATAAGAAAGCGCCGCAGACAGAGACTTTCACGGCATTGGCACCAGCCTTCTCCGAGGATTCGGCATACGCATACGTCGCTGCCCAGTGCAGTTTCGGTCCTCGCACGATGAACAGCAAAGCGCACGAGGACTGTGGTGACTGGATTGCACAGAAATTTGCGGCTTTCGGTGCCACCGTCATCAACCAATATGCCGATGCCAAGCTGCACGACGGTACGCCCATCAAAATGCGGAACATCATTGCCAGCTTCAATCCAGAAGCAGAAAGCCGCATCATCATTTCCGGCCACTGGGACAGTCGCCCCTGGGCAGACAACGATGACGATGAAGCCAACTGGGGCAAACCCATCGATGGCGCAAACGACGGAGCCAGCAGCATTGCCGTAATGCTGGAAATGGCACGGAACCTTACATACCCCTACCTAACCCTCCCCTCTATGGGAGGTGACACCACCCGGATGGCTTCTCCCCATAGAGGGGGAGATACCCCAAAGGG
>R20__coassemble_1177_pt1 | contig 15692 bp, 9 predicted proteins | sample R20__metabat2_low_PE_030 | metagenome-assembled genome bin R20 | reverse complement strand
ACCCTAACCCTCCCTAAAGGGAGGGAACAGAAAAGATGCTGACATAAAAGCAGTAAATGTAGTAACTAAAATAATCCCATCCTATAGGGAGGGTTTTAAATTAATTAATCACCATGTCCACAGCACTTATTATCCTCATTGTTGTTGTCGTGCTCGCATTCCTGTGCATTTCCATTTACAACAACCTTGTGAAACTGCGTAATAACCGCGAAAACGCATTTGCAAATATCGATGTACAGCTGAAGCAGCGTTTTGACCTTATCCCGCAACTTGTTGCTACAGTGAAAGGCTATGCTACTCACGAAAAAGAACTTTTAGAGAAAATCACCCAGGCGCGTACAGCGGCCATGTCTGCCACCACCATTAACGACAAGATTCAGGCCGACCAGCAGCTTTCCAGCGTACTTGCAGGACTGAAGGTCAGCGTGGAAGCCTATCCAGACCTGAAGGCAAACCAGAATTTCCTCTCGTTGCAGGGCGAACTGGCTGACATAGAAAACAAGTTGGCTGCCACACGCCGCTTTTTCAATTCTGCTACTCGCGAACTTAACAACGCTGTGCAGACCTTCCCTGGTAACATCCTCGCAGGTATGTTTGGATTCCACAAGGAGCCCATGTACGAAATTCAAGCTTCTGAACGCCAGGCGATGGAGTCTGCACCGAAGATTGAATTTTAATAACTAAAGACCCACCCTAACCCTCGCTATAGGGAGGGAATTAAGAAATGTACAGACTCAAAGGCCGTATATGCCCCAGCTAAAAAGTCCCTCCCTGTAGGGAGGGTTAGGGTGGGTCTTTTGTTTTGTCCTTTAAGAACTACGTCGGCATACAAACTCAAATCAACAGGAACAACAGGAACAGCATCCTGTTGCTCCTGTCTTTTCCTTGCATCATCCTTGGCATGGTGTGGGTGTTTCTGGCCCTGACCACAGGTTTTGAAACCGTTGGCTACGATGAATATGGCTATTCGCAACAGGCCTTCAATAGCGACAATGTCAATCAGGCCTGGCTTGCCACAGTGCCATACATACTTATCGCAGTGGGCATTTGGTTTACCATTGCTTACCTGTTTAACACGCAGATGGTTCAAGCCAGTACAGGCGCACGTCCGCTGACACGCCGAGAGAATCCTCGTGTCTATAACATCGTGGAGAATCTCTGCATTGCCGGAGGCATGGATATGCCCAAAATCAATGTGGTGGATGACCCGCAGCTCAACGCATACGCTTCGGGCATCAACAAGGACACCTACACCGTTACCGTTACCACAGGCATCTGCGACCGCCTGACCGATGACGAGTTGGCTGGCGTTATTGGCCACGAACTTACCCACATCCGCAATCACGACACCAAGGTACTCATCACCAGCATTGTCTTTGTGGGCATCATCAGCACGGCGCTCAATCTGCTCACAAACTTTGTCTTCCGCATGTTTCTCTATGGTGGGTTCAGCACCTCCTCCAACCGAGGGAAAAAGGAAGGCGGGGGCGGTGTCGGCATTCTTGCGGCCATCGTCATAGCCATTGTCTGTACGGCTATAGCCTATTTCTTTACCCTGCTCACCCGGTTTGCAATTAGCCGTAAGCGTGAATTTATGGCCGATGCTGGCGGTGCTGAACTCTGCGGCAATCCGCTCGCCTTAGCCTCGGCACTTCGCAAGATTTCTGGTGATCCCGGACTTAATCATGTTGACCGCGACGATGTGGCCCAACTCTTCATCATTCATCCCAAGAAACTGCACCAGTCATTCCTCAGCGGTCTCAATTCCCTTTTTGCCACGCACCCCGACACAGCCGAGCGCATCCGTATTCTGGAACAATTTTGAATACACGCCCTTCGTACCGTCAATGATATTTTTACGAGGGGGTATTTCTGTACTCCTTTGGCAACACTCCGTAGGTTTCCTTGAAGATACGTGAAAAATACTTGGTGGTGGCAAAGCCTGTCTGCAGGGCAATGTCGGCAATAGGAAGCTGACTTTCACGCAAAAGGCGGGCGGCAATGTTCATACGTACACTGCGGATATAGGCCGACGGCGATGTACCTGTCAGGCTCTGCATCCGACGGAACAGGACAGTGCGGTCCATCGCCATCTCGGAAGCTAACCCTTGTACGGAAAATGCCTCATCGTCAAGATGTGCTTCGACCACCTTTTGAAGATGGGTAAGGAAGCGTTCATCGTCGGAAGAAGTGTCTGCTGATGGTTGACAGGATTGCAGGATTTCCTGTATTTTGGATTCTGATAGTACAGGTGGAGCTGATACTGCGCTGGGCTCTTCAGAAGCCATTGGCTGTTTCTTTCTGCTTCTCTTCATCACCCACCATGCGACAGCTGCCAAAATGACGGGCAGCAACCACCACATCCATGTTGATGGGGAAGACGGGTGCACAGCAGGGAAGGGAGTGTGACGGAAAACGTATCGGGGCGAGGCAAGGAGCTGGGCTGGATTGAAGACAAAGCTGCCATTCAGGAATCCCACCCGCACCATGCCGGTGCTGTCTTCCACGGCCATTTCGCATGGATGCAGTTCGCATCCGTTCAGGTTGAGTCCGTCGAGTTTGTCGAAGTGCATCAGGTAAAAGGTGCCAGCACCGATAGCGTTGACATGGGTAATGCCTGTGGGTGTAGCCACCCAGATGTCGGCAGGTGATAAGGGCAGAATGGCATGTATGTTGGCCGAGCTGAATCCATCGTTTTCGTCAAGTTGAGCAAGCAGGCGACCGTCGGGATGGATGACGAGCAATCCCTGTCGGGTGCCAAGATAAACCGTGCCATCGGATGTCTCGGCTGCGCAATTGGTGGCATTGGGGGCAAATTTCTCGGCAAACTGCTGGGCGCGAGCTGAAGGAAATGGATTGGTGGGCGGCCATGGATAGGGTGTTTGCTCCATGTGTATCAGCGTGCTACGTCCTGGGTGCCAATGGAGCAGACCGTTTTCCGTAGCACCAATCCAAAGGTTGCCAAAACGGTCGAAGACGATACTGCTCAGGTCATCGTGAAGGAGCGAAGGAATGGAGCTGTTGGGCGTAGTGACAGACAGTTGGGGAATATGGCTGCATCGCAATCCGTCAGCAGAAAAGATGTACATACCGCTTGTACCCACAAGGCAAATGCTGCTATCGGCTGCGATGCTAAGTGAGGAAATACGCATCGGCAGTACGGCGTGGGGTAGCCATTCGTGGCTCGAAAGGTCGAGGCGCTTCACAAATCCATGTTGTTCGTCTTTCAGATTGATTGTCATCCAGAGCTGGTTTCCGTAACGAATCATGTTGATACCCTGACGAATCTCACTGGCAGGTGGTATTTGCATGTCTGTTCCACTGAAAACAAGGGTTCCAATGGTTGTGTTGGTAGGCTGGTTTTTTAGCGATGTCTGCAGACGGAACTCACAAATACGTCCCGTATGATAGCCCAGGAATAGTCTGTCATTCAGTGCAAAGACTTCCTCAGGAACTTCTATTTCAAGAGTTTTCAGATTAGACACCAGTCTGCTCTCTCCCTTTTCAATGCGGAAAAAGTTTCCCCTGGTATCTGTTACCCAATAGTTGGTTAGGGAGTCGCCACGATTTGTCAGGAAGAAAGAGGTGATGGAATCCCCCTTCCAGCCGATGACCTACAAGACGCTGTCAACCCGCCCCAATGCGTATGTCTGAAAGGCTGTGGATTGTCCTGCAGGATGTGCCACACAAAGTGTGCCCGCATTTCGCAGCCAGACGCGCCCTTCCACATCGCAAGCCAGCCGACGGTAGGCATGATAGTCGCTTAGTGGATAGGTCATGTTCGGATGAATCGGGATGGACTGGAAGCGTGTGCCGTCGTAAAGGGTAATGGTGCCGGCTGTTCCGATAGCCATTCGTCCATCGGGCAGTTCCGACAGGCACCGTACCCGACTCTCGCCTAAACCATTGTATATATTAAAAACCTCATAGACTTGTCCCACGGGCAAAGACGCAGGAACATCTTTCTTTGCCGCTGATGCTGTGACTGCGTTGAATGACCGGGCAGCAAGAACTTGCCATGCCATGACAAATGTCAGAAAACAAGGAAGGGAAAAATATCGGCTGTTCATCATAACACTAAGAACGAAGACTGTTTTGAACCGCAAATATAGACAAAACGGCCCAAAGTGTTGCAGGGAGGGGTTAAAAATGTTGCAAAGCGAAAACTTTTTGATACGTTTGCAACAAATAATCCTCCAAAAACAACATGACGGGGCTTTGATATGTTCAAAATAATTCTATCTTTGCAGCACATTTGGCTTTTAAATCAATTTACAACCTTAACCTAACTTAACTTAACCTATTAACCTAACCTATTAACCTAACCTAATTACGCCAGACTTCATCTCAGCATCCTTAACCTATAATTAAAAGAACCTATAAAAAAGAATTAAAGATTAGAAAACTAACGGGGAACCAATTAACCAAAGCTGTCCTTGCCCTTGCGCATTTACCTTCAAAAAGCGTAGGCAACACACACAAGCGTCAAGGACGAGGATGCTGAGATGAGCTGGCATTTCTTTCCCCTCATTTTTTATATCATTGCAAAATAATAAAAAAAAGGGAGTGTTTGTTGGGTTTTATCAAAACTTGTTGTAATTTTGCAACCGATAAAAACATTTTGGGAAAGTGACCAAAGGTTAAAATGATGACAATGAAACGTGTTCTCCCATTGATATTTGGCTTGTGCGTTGCTCTGACGGTACAAGGCCGCGAAATAATTAGTCTAACGGAAGGTTGGACTGTCCGTCCTGCATACGATGTAAGTGAAAAGCCCGCGAAACAGGCGGTTAGCATTCCTCATACGTGGAATGCGGAGGATGTCTTCCAGGGCATGAAGTATGAACGTGCAGCCTACGTTTATGAATGTTGTTTGCCTGTGAACAGAGATGACGCAAAGCGGGTGTTTTTGCGCTTTGGGGCGGCTGCCAGTGTGGCAGATGTGATGGTCAACGGGCAATATGTGGGTGCACACTACGGCGGATATACAGCCTTTTGTTTTGAAATTACTGACTTTCTGCAAGCTGACGGCAACCTGTTGACCGTTGTATGCAGCAATGCTTTTCGCACCGATGTGGCTCCGCTGACTGGCGATTTCAACGTCTCTGGCGGTATCACGCGCCCTGTCTGGCTTATCGTTACAGGCCGCGACTGCATTTCGCCGCTCGACAATGCTTCGTCGGGGGTGTATGTGCATCAGGACAGCGTGTCGGCGGACAGTGCCAGCGTGTCGGTTGAAACTGTGCTGTCTGCAACGTGTGCAGCGGAAGTGCGCACCGGCATCTTTGATGCTGATGGACAGCTTGTTGGCTCTGTCCAAACTCCTGCCCACGGAGAGCGGATTGTCCAGCCTGTTACCATTGAGCACCCTCATTTGTGGAACGGGCGGAAGCAGCCCTATTTGTATCGGGTGAAAGTGGAGCTGCTGAAGGACGGGGCTGTTGTTGACAGTGTGGAGGAACGCCTGGGGTTGCGTTCTTTCCGTGTTGATCCAGAGCAAGGCTTTTTTCTCAATGGCGAGCAGCTTGACCTTCATGGTGTGTGCTGTTATGACGAGGCTCCCGGAAAAGGCTGTGTTTACGATGAGGCAGCCATGCGCCAGGATGCCAGGCTCATAGCACAGATGGGGGCCACGGCTGTACGTTTTGTGAGCTATCCTCATAGTGAATATGATGCATGGCAATATGATTCTCTGGGCATTGTGGTGTGGAGCGAACTGAACTTTGCAGGCTCCAGAGATTCTTATTGGACGGGCTATGTGAGGAATCCGCAGTTTGAGGCCCATCTGATGCAGAATCTTGAAGAAATGATTTGTCAGAATTATAATTCTCCCAGTATTTGTTTCTGGAGCCTGTGCAACGATCTCTCGTTCAAGTATGATGAGCCTGCAACCTTCTTGAAGCAACTGAATGACCGCGCCAAGCAGCTTGACCCTCAGCGCCTGACGACGATGGCTGTCTGCCAGGATCAGAACCGTTTTCAGCATATCACCGACGTGATAGGGTTCAGCGATTGGGCTGGCGCGAGGAAGCAGGGCTTCAGCCAGTTTGTAGATGAAGCCCATGCTCTGGCAGGGGAACAGCCCGTTGGCTTGTGTGGATATGGTGCTGCTGGCAGTATTCACCAGCATGGACTCCCCAAGAAGCAAAGTGGTGCCGTCCCCACGGAAGAGTTTCAGGCAAGGGCGCATGAAGAGGAATGGGAGCAACTGGCCACACGCCCATACATCTGGTGTAAGTTTGTTTGCCAATTTGCCGACAATCTTTCGGCACCTCAGCATGAAGACAACAAACGCGGCGTGGCCGAGATGGGACTGGTCACCTGCGACCGCTCCGTCTGCAAGGATGCCTATTATTTCTACCAGGCCAACTGGACAACCGCCCCCATGCTTCATATTGCTGCGCGCCGATATTCGGAGCGTACCGATTCCGTTGCCGACATCAAGGTCTATACCAATCAGCCCAAGGCCACCCTTTATGTAAATGGTGTGCGCATCGGCGTACTGAAGAACGACGGAAAGGGCCGCATCATTTATCCGCGCATCCCACTTCGCCGTGGCGAGAACACCATAGAAGTGAATGCAGGGAAGGAACTGACCGACTGCTGCACATGGATGGTGAAGTAGCAGACGGATGATGCTCCAAAATGCATCCACTGAGGACAAGGAGTAATAAGTTGTGTTGTCTGTACCGATGAATGTGGCGGTTTTCTGTGCAAAATCCTTTTTTTCCTGCTTTTTTTGAATATTTTTTTTGAAAAGTTGCTTGCATCATAATTTATTTCGTATATTTGCGCCCAAATTTAAAATAGTTCAGTTTATGACATAACGTAATAAAGACATTTAGATAAAGAAGCGTTAACTTGTATTCTTGCTTTCAGAAATTTCGCCAAAATTACAGAAGCAATCAAGAGTAAAAGTTTAGCGCTCACGTCCATAGGACGTGGGCTTTTACTCGAATATGATTGCATGGTGTTTGGCGATACCTCTGAAAGCGTAGACGAAGTAATAATGTCCACGTTTTCCTTTTTTTCTGTCTCATATTCAAAGTCCTATGGATATATTTTTTTCTTTATTTATTAACATAAAAACAGTTTTCGTTATGAAGAAACATGTCTTTTTATTTTTGTCTCTGCTGCCTGTTATGGCAAGTGCAGAAGTTATTAGTATTAACGGCATTAACTACACGTTAGATGCGGAAAAGCAAACAGCCGAGGTCGTGAATGGAACGTATAAGGGAAAGGTTTCTATTCCTGACACAGTGCCTTCGGTAGGAACTAAGTATGCAGTCAAATCCATAGCCAAGAATGCTTTCTATGGCTGTAGCAAACTTGACACGTTGGAGATTCCTGCGACTGTTAACAGCATCGGTGCTGGTGCTTTCTATTCTCTTAGAAATCTGAAGAACATTTTGGTAAAGCCGTCGCCGTCAGACGTGGCTGATGAAGACGTCATTTATGAAGCTCGCGGAAATGCTCTTATTGAAAGGGCTAACAAGAAGCTGATTCTGGGATGCCAGGCCACAGTCATTCCTGAAGATGTTGAGAGCATTGCCAGCTATGCTTTCGGTGGATGCAGCCAGCTTGACACGCTGCTAATCCCTGCCGGTGTGAAGTACATAGCTCCCGAGGCTTTTGTTTCTTGCAGCGGTTTGAAGTCTATACAGGTAGCAGAAGGAAACACCGTTTATAAAGCGACAGACAATACTCTTGTGGAAACGGCCACGAAGAAACTGGTGCTGGGCTGCCAAACCAGCAAGATTCCTGATGACGTAACAGAGATTGGTAAGCTGGCATTCTATGGATGTACAACCTTGGACACTCTGGCCATCCCTGCCAGTGTTAAAGCTATTGGACAAGATGCTTTCTATGGTTGCCGTAACATTAAGTCCATTTCTGTTGAAGAGAGCAATACTGTTTATGCGGCTTCAGGGAATGCCCTTATTGAAAAAGCTAATAATAAGCTGATTCTGGGATGCCAGGCCACAGTCATTCCTGCTGACGTTGACAGCATTGCCAGCTATGCCTTTGGTGGATGCAGCGGCCTTGATACGCTGAAAATCCCAGTCAGCGTGAAGTACATTGCTTCCGATGCTTTTGCTGCTTGCAGCGGCCTGGACACAATTATTGTGGCTGATGAAAATACTGTTTATGAAGGCAATGGTTCTGCCATCATTGAAAAGGCTACTAAGACGCTGATTTTGGGTTGCAAGAACACAAAGATTCCAGAGGATGTCAAGGCTATTGGCAAGATGGCGTTCTATGGATGTGCTGGTTTGGACAGCATTTGTTTGCCTGCCTCCATTGATTCCATTGCCGTTGCTGCATTCTACGATTGCCACAATCTGAAGAAGGTTGTTTCGCTCATCGAAGATCCATTCAAGTTCGGTAGGGATGCCTTCAGCTACATTTCTGCTGCTTGTACACTGACTGTACCAAATGGTAAAATGCTTGATTACGAAGCAAAAGGTTGGACTTCAGATGTTTTCCAGGGTATGATAGTAGAGGCTGAGGCTTCTGTAGAAGAAGGGGAAAGTAGTGAAGTTGCTGGCCGCTATGTCACGGGCATTACTGGCATAGAGGCTACAGCCAAACGTTCTGTTTACTATGATTTGCAAGGTCGCTTTGTGAAGAACCCAGGCAAGGGCCTTTATATTGTAAACGGCAAGAAAGTAATGATAAAATAGATTTATACTCTTTTTTCTCAATCATAAAGGGTGGGGAGAATGTCAGCAATCCGTGACATTCTCCCCTTTTTTCTGCGTTTTGGGGACGGCTTTATTCACAAAATCCGCACCAAATTTGGTATTTTGCAGCTTTAGGCGTAACTTTGCACCCGAAATCTGTTCCAGAGCGCTAAAGATGGAGATTTTTTTAAGGACTCAAAGCTGGAAAAGTTATCCAACGATGAAAGAAAATGCCTGAAGGTATTAGGGGCAAGGAGAGGAAAGCTTTTTCTTACCCGCTTGCTTGACCTTAGCGATGCCGATTCTCTTGAAGATGTCAGATACATGCCAGGCCATTACCATGAATTGACTGCTGACCGAAAGGGGCAATGGGCTTGCGACCTTGACCAACCTTACAGGTTGATTTTTGAACCTCACTTGAAGCCCGTTCCAACATCGGCAAATGGCAATTATATATGGGTAGAAATTAAGGCTGTTGAGATTGTGGAGATAAGTAATTATCACGGAAAATAGATATAGAATTTATTATGGAAGCAAGACACGCATGGACACCTACCGTGTATTTTCATCCAGGCGAAATGCTGGATGAGAAATTGGATGAAATGGGCATGAGCATTGAAAACTTTTCAAAGGAAACATCGATTCCTGCTTCTGTCCTTTGGGACGTTACGCATGGCGACAAGCCTGTGACTGCCGACATGGCATTGGCTTTTGAAAAAGTAACGAGGATTCCTGCCCGTATCTGGCTCAAACGGCAGGAGGGTTTCGATGATTATATAGGCAAGAAGGCGAAATCGTCTTATATGGAACGTGTGGAACGTTTTTAAGAGCAAAGCTCTTCATACATTTGTGCAGAGCCTCAAAATGAAAAATAGTCAAATAGTGAATTGTTAATACAAAAAGTTAATAAATAGATGACAGCAAAGGAAATACGTGAGTCTTTCAAGACATTCTTTGAAAGCAAGGGACACCTGATTGTGCCGTCAGCACCTATGGTCGTGAAGGACGACCCCACGCTGATGTTCACCAATGCAGGAATGAATCAGTTTAAGGACATCATTCTGGGCAACGCCACCCCGAAGAGTCGCCGACAGGCCGACACACAGAAGTGTCTGCGTGTGAGCGGCAAGCACAACGACCTGGAGGAAGTGGGACACGACACCTACCACCACACCATGTTCGAGATGCTGGGCAACTGGTCGTTTGGCGACTATTTCAAGAAAGAAGCCATCTCGTGGGCATGGGAGTACATCGTGGATGTGCTGAAAATAGACCCCAATGACCTGTATGCCACCGTGTTTGAGGGCAGTCCTGAAGAAGGTCTGGCCCGCGACGACGAGGCAGCCGGCATCTGGGAGCAGTTCCTGCCTAAAGACCATATCATCAACGGCAACAAGCACGACAACTTCTGGGAGATGGGCGACACAGGTCCCTGCGGCCCCTGCTCCGAGCTGCACGTGGATTCACGTCCAGCCGAAGAGAAGGCCAAAGTGCCTGGACGTGAACTGGTGAACAAGGACAATCCGCAGGTCATCGAAATCTGGAATCTGGTGTTCATGCAGTTCAACCGCAAGGCTGACGGCAGTCTGGAAGGTCTGCCCGCCAAGGTGATTGACACGGGCATGGGCTTCGAGCGCTTGGTGCGCACCCTGCAAGGCAAGACTTCCAATTACGACACCGACGTGTTCCAGCCGCTCATCAAGGTGATGGCCGACATGGCCAGTTGCCGGTATGGCGACGATGAGAAGAAGGACATTGCCCTGCGCGTCATCGTTGACCACCTGCGTGCCATTGCCTTCGCCATTGCCGATGGTCAGCTGCCAAGCAACGCCAAGGCTGGCTATGTCATCCGTCGCATCCTGCGCCGTGCTGTACGCTATGGCTACACATTCCTTGGACAGAAGGAAGCGTTCATCTACAAGCTGGTGCCCACACTCGTGGCCGAAATGGGCGATGCCTTCCCCGAACTGCCAGCTCAGCAGAAGCTTATTATGAAGGTGATGCAGGAGGAAGAAAGTTCTTTCCTGCGTACCTTGGAAAACGGCATCAAGCTGCTGCAGGGTGTGATTGACGAGACAAAAGCTGCCGGCAAAACAGAGATTGACGGCGAAAAGGCGTTCACGCTGTTCGACACCTTCGGCTTTCCGCTCGACCTGACTGAACTCATCTGCCGCGAGCAAGGCATGACGGTCGATGAGAAGGGCTTCGGCGTTTGTATGCAGCAGCAGAAAGACCGTGCCCGGGGTGCCGCCGAAGTGAAATTGGGCGACTGGCAGACCCCCACCCAAGCCCTCCCCCTCTATGGGGAAGGTGACCGCCCGGATGGTCTCCCCTTAGAGGGGGAGATGTCCGAAGGACAGAAGGGGTCTGGATTTGAATTTGTCGGCTACGACTACACCGAATATCCTGCCCACATCGTGAAGTACCGTGAGGTGAAGCAGAAGAAGGGCGTGGCCTACGAGATGATACTCGACAAGACCCCCTTCTACGGAGAAATGGGTGGTGAAGTCGGCGACAAGGGCGTACTGGTTTCCGAGCACGAAGAGATTCAGGTGCTCGACACCAAGAAGGAGAACGGCGTCAGCATCCACATCGTGAACAAGCTGCCAGAACACCCCGAAGCAGAGTTCATGGCCTGTGTGGATGTGGAAACGCGCCGTGCCATCGAGGCCAACCACACCTGTACCCACCTGCTGGATGCCGCCCTGCGCGAAGTACTGGGTACACACGTGGAGCAGAAAGGTTCGCTCGTTACAGCCGACGGACTGCGCTTCGACTTCTCCCACTTCGAGAAGGTGACACCCGAACAGATCCGTGAGGTGGAACACATCGTAAACGAAAAGATTCGTCAGAACATTCCTTTGGAAGAGTTCCGCGATATGCCTATAGAAAAAGCAAAAGAGCTGGGTGCCATAGCCCTGTTTGGCGAGAAGTATGGCGACAAAGTGCGCGTCGTGAAGTTTGGCGACTCCGTTGAATTCTGCGGCGGTTGCCACGCGGCAGCCACGGGCCAGCTTGGCATGGTGCGCATCGTCAGCGAAAGCAGCATTGCCGCCGGCGTGCGCCGCATCGAGGCCGTAACGGGCAAACAGGTAGAAGCCATGTGCGACATGATGCAGGACTTCATGACCAACCTGCGCACCCTGCTCAACAATGCGCCCGACCTCATGGCCACCATCCAGAAGGCCATTGCCGAGAACAAGGAACTGCAAAGCCAAGTAGATGAGTTCAAGGCACAGAAGGCCCAGGAGTTCAAGAAGATGCTCATCGAAAAGGCCAGGGACGTGAACGGCACCAAAGTCATTTCCGGCTGTTTGCCTGTCGAACCGCAGAACGCCAAGGACATCGTCTTCCAGTTGCGTGCCCAGTTCCCCGAAAACCTGCTCGTTGCCATTGGCTGTGCCTCTGGCGGCAAACCCACACTCACCGTGAGTCTGAGCGACAACCTCGTGGCCGAAGGCAAGAATGCTGGCCAGCTCGTCCGCGAAGCTGCCAAGCTGATGAAGGGCGGCGGCGGCGGTCAGCCCCACTTTGCTACGGCTGGCGGCAAAGACCCCGACGGCTTGCCTGCCGCCGTGGAAAAGGTCATCGAGCTGGCAGAGCTATAGGGACTATAGATACTATAGAAACTATACTCCCCCCTAAAACTTCCATCTTGCCATCAGTTGCAAATCCTCTTTGTGACTGGTGGTAATCTTTTCTGTCCCAGTGCCGATGGTGTCTTGGTTGGAATAGCAGGTTGTTCCCAATTTTGCTGTCAGGCTCAGCCCTTTGCAGATTTGCCAGTTCGCCATGACGATGCCCCTGATGCCCCTGTGGAAAAAGGACATCAGGCCGAAACTGTAGAGCACCGACGGCTCATAGGCAAACACCCGTGCGTTGTAGCTGTCGGTGTTGAAGTAGCAAAGGCCGACGTCCAGTTTCAGTTTGCCGCTCTTTCCTGCCCAACGTATGTTTTCTCCAATGGCAAACCCTTTTTCAGCGTCGTTGCCCCCGAAGCTGATCAGGCAGCCATTCACGGTTGTCCTGAAAGTCCACCCTTTACCCACGCTGCAGCTGTGCTGCAACTTCAGCGTTTGCCTTGTGTTATACTGTAAAACAATCCCCTCATCCCCGTTCTTGTAGTCCTTCTCCTTCGTTTTCACCCTATACTTCACCATCCATGTACTTTTCCCATTGGGCGTGAAGGTGGCCTGTACCATGCCGTCAATGCCGTTGGAGCGGTTGCTGACACCATATTTCATCCATGGAAAGTGCATCAAATCCACATACGTGTCGATGCACAGGCTGCGCAGCATGGTGCTTCGCCAGGCCAGGAAGAGGCCCGCTTCGTTTTGCGGCCGGCTATTTTCCCCGAAAGCCTTTCCGTTGATGCTCACAAACTTGGCTCCGTAGTATCGGGCTGCAAGCGTCAGCATGTTCTGGCTGTTCAGCTTATATTGCAGGGTCTGCAGCGCGGCCAATCCCTGCCCGCGTCCCTTTCCCTCAGGCAGTCCCTGCGCATGGCTGATGGCCCCTTCGCCAGCCAGCAGCCATTTCCTCCAGCGCCAGGCGTAGGCTATGCTGTAGGCCTGGAAGTTCTGTCCCTGGGCATTGTATCTCCTGTACAGCGTTGACGGCGTGTCCCATTGTGGCGCAAGAGGGGTGGAGTAGTGGGTGAAGACCGCCGTGGCCGAAAGCTGCAGGTTCCTGATGTCCCAATGTATATTCCATCCTGCGTTTATAATGCTGATATTGTGCCGTTTGCTATGCTCTAAGGGCGTGCGGTGCAGACCGTCCGTCTTCAGGGCGGACAGGCCCGACGAGTCTGCCCGGAATGTTCCGTCTGTCGGGTTATAGCCCCCGAAAGCCGACACGGTGATGTGGCGGTACTGGTACCTGATGGCGGCACCTGTCAGGTAGCCCGTTTCCAAGGTGGACGAATGTTTGCTGAACCCTCGGTCGATGCGTCCCAGGCTGCTGGTCATCATGCTTTTGCCAAAGCTCACGTGGGTGTTGATGGCCAGTCCCAGGCCGAAGTCGGCGCGGTAGTTGCCCACGATGGCCTCGCGGATGCTGCTGCTCGTGCCCGTCTTGATGTCTTTCAGCATGACGTAGCCCGAAAGGTAATCCACGCCGCGCTCGCCGGCGTCCTTCTCCATCTGCACGCCGGCAAACAGGTGGTTCATGCTGCTGAGCGAATAGCGGCCCACGATGTGCAGCGGGTCGCCCCGGTACTGGCGGTTGGGGTACTGGCGGAGCGTCTCTTCCGGGTAGGCCTGTTGCCCAGCCTTGTAATAGAAGGGGACATCGGTTCGGAGTGCAAGTTCGTTTCTGGCGTATTTCAGGAGTTGCCTTGCTGTCCTCCCCTGTTTCTTTTGAACTTCCCCGGCGTAGCAGAACTGTTGCAGAAACATCCGCTCGCGCCGTCCCAGGCTTTCAATGAACATCAGTTCGCCCGTGCTCCTCATGGGGCCGTGCATCGTGCAGTAAAACACGATGTCGCGTGCCTGCTCTTCGCTGAGGAAAGGCAACTGCAGCAGGTCTTCCGCCGTGGCTTCGTTCAGGTTCAAGGGGTGGGCGTGCAGTTCCTCCAGCAGTTCGTAGCGCTCCTCGTCCAGTCCATCCTCCTCTCCGTCGGCCTCCACCATCTGCTCCATCAGCTCTTCCCAAGTGGAAGATTCTTGTGCCATAGCCATTGTTCCCCCTGCGGCTGCCACAAGCACGGTCAGAACCATTCGACCTAATATGTTCTTCAGCATGTTCTTTCTGTGATAGATGCGGCAAATGTACGGATTTTTTCTGATTGGCAAAAACGAATAAGCGATTTTTTTCTGGGAAACTCCAGCAGCGCACCTGTGCCGCCCAAGTAGCGCACCTGTGCCACGCTTGCAGCGCACCTGTGCTACTCGAGTAGCGCACCTGTGCTGCGGCGGCGACACACTTGTGCTACTCCGGCGGCGATGGGGTGCCGCCGGAGTGACGACGGGGTGTCAGCGGAGTGACGACGAGGTGTTTTTGCCGTGGCCGTGCATCGCCACCTTGCTATACATTGAACACGCTTTTACACTTTTTCTACTGAGTTTTTTGAAGTAAAGGTTCATTTTTAGGCTATTTCCATAGATTATCAACAACTTAACGCCAAAAAAGGTTCATAAAAGGTTCATAAAAGGTTCATACTTCCGGCATCGGCACCGGCATATTTTCTAAGGAACCAAGGAACTGAGGAATTTTAGCTATCGTGTCGAGGGTGTGTCAAAATGAAGTGCCCCCGGTACGATTCTTTCTTCGAAAGTGCTGAAGAAATGAGCGGATAATCATAAATTCGTTTCCACTCAAAGCCGCCCTGCGGCACATCCGCCCCCCAGGAAAAAATTCCTTCTTTGCCGTTGCTTTGTTTACTTTTCGGCGTGGTTTAAGGATAAATGCGACGATTTTGTGTGAAAAAAACTTAAAACACAATTTCTTTGCTTTACATTATATGGGCTGAACGGTTTTTTATTTCTACATTTGTAGCGATTTTAGCGTTTTTGTATAGCGCTTATATTTAATAATGTATATAGAGGCTTGTGGCAAAGCCAACCCTTTGGGTGCGCCAAGCCGTGGAATATGAATAGCATAGAGAACAACATAAATACATCAATTCATTTAAATTATTTAACAACATGAGAAAAAAGATTACAAAATTGCTCGCGCTCACGCTGGCTTTTACCAGTTTGGGCTTCGTGTCTTCTTGTAAGGACACAGAGGAGGACGACATCGCCCAACTCAGAAACGATTTTGCACAGCAACTGGCTGGCCTGCAAAAGGACTGCGATTGTGCAAAAAAGAGTTTTGCAGAACAGTTCCGTGATGCCTGGGACAATGAAGACCTCAAGAGTCTGATACTGTCTGAAATGGCTGCAGACCCACGCTTTGCTGCTCCTGTCGTTACTATCGGCGACAACGGAAATTGGTTTATCAATGGTGTAGATACAGGCAAACCTTCAAGAGTTTCTCACGGTACAAATCGAACCAATGCACAAATTA
>R20__coassemble_1159_pt1 | contig 15882 bp, 15 predicted proteins | sample R20__metabat2_low_PE_030 | metagenome-assembled genome bin R20 | reverse complement strand
GCGCACCTGTGCTACTCTTGCAGCGCACCTGTGCTACTTGAGTAGCGCACCTGTGCTACTCTTGCGACACACCTGTGCTACTGAGGCAGCGCACCTGTGCTGCTCTGGGCTGAGCGATTTATCGCCGTGCAATCTGGATGACGCCGGCGTGGAGCACAGAAACTTCGATGGTCTGGTCGGTCAGCTCCAGCATTTCGTCGGCAAAGAGATTGTTGTCGTAGAGGAAGTGAAGGCGGTAGCGCCCCGTCTTGGGCGCATAGATTTTGGTCTTGTGGCAGCGGCGCACGCTCACCTCGCCTGACTGCATGGTCACGCCCTGGCGTATCAGGTAGAACTCCTTGCAACGCTCGTCGATAGGCTCCATGTAAAGATAGATGCGCCCCGAGAACTCTGCGTTGTGAGCCTTCAGCGTCAGGTTGATTTCGGGAGCGGATCCGTTGATGATGAGGTCGGGCACGTCGAAGTCCTCCAGCGTCAGGTAGGCCGTGTTGGCCGTGTCGCTGCTAAGGGTAACGACATCGTCACCGATGTCGCACAATAGATAGTTGGGTGTGCCCACGCTGGTTCGCACGGCTTGCCATGTGCCGCCATCCCGGAACATGGGCTGCAGGGTGTATGTGCCAGCGGCCAGGTCGGTGGGGAGCAGGATGCTGAGCGTGTCGGTATAGGTCGTGTCATCTACCTCTTCCAGCAGGAAGGTGCGGTCGTAGGTATAGACTGGGCAAACTGTTTCGCCGTCTTTCAGCAAAACCAGCGAAACGCTGTCGCTGTGCAGACTGCGCCCGATGTTGGAAAGGTCGCGGACGCACACACGCATGTTCTCCCCCCTGGCCGCTTCCGTATCTACAGCCTCCATGCGCTGCATGGCATAGACGTGCGTCTCGGTGTGCGTGGCCTCGGCGTGTGTGGCCGGGATGGCTCCCATGACGAAAATTTGCAGCAGGTTCAGACCTGATTCGGGGCTATCCACATCGAAATAGGCTGGCTGATTGGGCGCCATACAGTCTAATGGCGTCCAGCCGTCGCCATCAAATTCCTTGTCGGGATTGCCCACATTGATGTGAAACCAGTCATCCTTGTTGTAGCCGTCAATGACAAAGGCATGTCCACCTACATGGTTGTAGGCCGAAATAAGTACAGGCCGCCCCGCTGCCAGCTCCTGCTTCAGCATCAGCGTGATTTCGTCTTTTGTGTAGAAGTCGCGGAAGTAGATTTGCACACCCTCGTCGTAACCGAAATAGGTGGGCAGGGCGATGGCCTGCTGAACAGGCTGTGCGCCGCTTGTAGTGCCATATTTCATCTGCACGCTGATGCCGCAGTCGCTGCACAGCAACGCGCCGGCATCGGCCTGCTGCTGCGTGTATTCACCTTCCACATATTTGTCGAGCATGTTTGCCCAGTCGTAGTGGTGCTTGTAGAATTCGCCTGTCAACACCTGCCCGCAGCCCAGGCTGTCGTCATAGGTAAGCGTGCCCGTGCCCCACTGGGGGTGCTCCCACTTGTGCATCACCTGTGCCATAGCCAAGGCCACACAGCCCACCACGCAACGCTCGCCGCTGGGCAGCAGCGGAGTCATGCCGCGCAACGGCCCTTCCTGGTCCCACTGGTCGGGCAGAAGCGGACCGATGGAGTCGGGGAGGCTTAGCGTTCTTGCGTTCTTGCGTTCTTGCGTTCTTGCGTTCTTGCGTTTTTGCGTTTTTACGTTTTTGCCGAACTTCTCGCTGGCTGCGCCAACAGTTTGTTTGCCGTAGGGCTTTGTGGCGAGCTTTTTTAGCAAATGGTGCTGTGGAATGGCGTTTTGGGACATTCCGCTCTGCCAACAAAATATGAAAAACAAAAGCGGCAAAAGATGTTTCATACGGATTCTGCTGTGTTTTTTGCTGTCTGCATGACAACCTATCCTTGTGGTAAATAGGAGTTGTTAAAAAGTCCCCAGACGATAGCTATGGCGAGCACTGCAATTAAGACACATAACAGTGCAATGATTTTTATGAGTGTTAGCCTTTCTTGGCCAATCTTTTTGATGACAAGCAATTTCAATCTGTAATATTGGATGAGCAGGAGGTATCGACGCGAGAATGTTCCCTTGTCAAGGTGGCTGTTCTTTTTGAAGTAGTTTTTGGGTTGTGCACAGCGCTTGAAATGTTTGGCGTCGGCATTGGTCCGGGAATATCTGTATAGGCTATACCCTATGAGAACAAGTATTGTCAGGAGGGCACAACGTTTCATCAGCATACTTCTGACCACCACATCTTGCAAGCAGAGATTTTCCATCCTCAACTTTGATATTTCAATAAAGGTGGTAAAGATTTTCAGGCACGCAACGACAAATCCCAGAATGCCCGTCCAGACGAAGACAGGGTTTAATTGCCCCAAGATAGACTTGCGGAAGTTTCTGTCGTCTTCTGTCATCAGCTCTATCTCTTTGTATATAATGTCTATATGGGTTAGGTACGACAGGGCGTCTTGTTCGTCTATCAGTCTGTTTTTCTTACATACATTGATGAAGGATTTGGTGTACAGGGCTATGCCCAATGGCTCTGATGTATAGTCTTTGAATTCTGCCCTCTTCATGCGGGTCAGAGGGTCAAGAAAATAGTTCATCTGGTGTAGCACCACACGTTTGTAGTCACAGTCTTTTTTGCATGTGTGAAGGTTGGAGGCAGGCAAGAATGTGTCGTGGTCCAGATTGTGGTGATAATTGACGTGAAAAAGGTATTTCACATAATTCATCACTAAATTGAAGATGCTGGGCAGGGGAACTGTCTGGGTGTAGTCTTTCTCCGTGTTTGGGGTGGCATACGTTTTTCTGTATTCATCGGATGTCTGATCCTTGAGGAGCAGAATGCCATCGCGAGCCAGCAAAATATCAAAAGAGTAAGTGTTCCGCTTGTTCTTCTGATCGTGTTCTATCTGATTGATTTGTTCTTTTATCGAGTTCCATTCATTCACAATGTCCGAGGGGGTGGCGTTGCCATATCCTTGGTTTTCATGCTTCCGGGTGGATGCCAAGCACTTTAGGTTATAAATAAGGTAGGCCTCAAGGTCTGTTAGTTTGTGTGGGTATTCATTGATGATTGTCAAGTGTCCCAACAGGACATTTTCCAGGAAATGGCCAGAAAGTTCTGCAACTTGATTTTTCAGGAACTGTTCCTTATACAGCCGAATGGCTTCGGCACTATTTATGACACCTGTAAAGAAGTACCGGAATGTTCGGTGGTATCTGCTTTCATACTTGGAGTCATTCACCGTCTGCATGGAACTTGCAACAATGTAGTGCTCGCTGTGTGTATCGACATGCTTTTTTATGGAGACGGCATACTTATCTACATCGCCTAAGAGATTGTCGGCATTGTCTATGACTTCCAGTGACAAAGCTCCCCTTATTGTTGGTATCCATGCAAAACCATCGTATAGTTTCAATAAATCTCTTACTGTTGATTTCTCCATAAAAAACATGCAGTCTTAATAAGGTAAGATGAGTGCATAGTCTTCTTCCAGTTTCTTTGTGTCTGAATTGTAAACTATGCCTGCCCGTCTTTTTGACAAATCAGGATGAAGCTTGTTCTTTCTGATAATTTTGTAATTTACGATTTCTTCAGAAATTTTTCTTACAAGAAACATTGCTACTGCACCCAGCAGTACAATGGCAGCAACAGATAATATAGTGTTCATTTCTTGAATGGGTGGTTTAGATAGAAGCTCTTTGCTACAAGGACTTGAATGAGAGATAGTAGCAAGAGTTCTTTCTGTACTCGTCTTAATGCGCGCAAAGGTACGTTTTTCCGTTGGAACATCCAAATGTGAAAGAGGCTTTTTTCTTTTATTTCATTGAAAAAAAGCTATTATGGCTGTTTTTTCTTTGCTGAAACAATAAAAAAGCCTATATTTGCAGCAAGTTTTGTCCTAAAATTATCATGTTCAGCCATGAAGAAACTTGTATTCCTCACAGGTGCAGGCATGTCCGCCGAGAGCGGCATCAGCACTTTCCGCGATAGCGGTGGACTTTGGGAGCAGTATCCCGTGCAGCAGGTGGCCAGCATCCAGGGCTATATGGCCGACCCGGAACTGGTCATTAACTTCTACAATGAGCGTCGCCGTCAGCTGCCCAATGTGCAGCCCTGCGAAGGCCACCGGCTTGTCGCCAGCATGGAGACGGATTACGATGTGACGGTCATCACCCAGAATGTGGACAACCTGCATGAGCGGGCCGGCAGCACCCATGTCATCCACCTGCACGGCGAACTGATGAAAGCCACATCGTCTCAGAATCCCAACGACCCCGATTGCATCGTCACCCTTTCGGAACCCAACCTCGACATCCAGATGGGCCAGAAAGCCAAGGACGGCTCCCAGCTCCGCCCCTACATTGTCTGGTTTGGCGAGTCTGTACCCATGATAGAGCCTGCTATCGAAGAAGTTGGACAGGCCGACATCCTTGTGGTCATCGGCACTTCACTCAATGTCTATCCCGCCGCTGGCCTCCTTCAGTTTGCCAATCCCAACTGCAAAATCTACCTCATCGACCCTGCCGATGTACCCTACGATTCCCGTCTCGATATCACCCACATCCAGAAAGGTGCCTCAGCCGGTATGGCAGAGCTGAAGGAAATGCTGATGGATACTTCTGTATAGGTTGGCAATCGGGCATCTGGTGTGGAATAGTAATCAAAGAATGGAATATGCAAGAACAATATAATCAAGATATACAACAGAATAGGCAAGAGCACCTTAAGTTAATCAATGAGTTAAGAAGGCGCAGTTCTATAAATGTAATATTTATTGTTTCCAGTCTTTCGATGTGGCAGCATCAGAATGTCTATGAATTGATGGCTGCCAACAAGCATTTTAACACAAGCATTATTTTTGTTCCATTTACGACATTTTCAAAGGAAGAAAATGAACTGGCTTTAGAACAGCTTAAAGGCTATTTCGCAAAACATAGTACACCTTTCTATGTATATCAGGAACTGGACTTTGGTCAACAGACTTTTCGTGAGCGGTTTGCTCCTGATGTATTATTTTATCCGCAATGGTATTCCGGTAATTACGATGCCAATATAGATATTAGCTCTTTTTTTGATAGGCTTATTTGTTTGATACCTTATGGCATTACAACTATTGGCACAAAGGATAACTATGATTGTGATGGAAATAACTATGCCTGGAAACAATATCAAACCAGCCCCATCCATAAAGAAGACGCAAAACGGTTATCAAGATGCAAAGGGGATAATGTTGTCGTTGTAGGCTATCCTAAGGGTGATAAACTATTATCCACAATCTCTTTTGACCCTTGGAAAAAGCAAGAGTGTTCCAAGAAGAGAGTTATATGGGCACCACATTTCACAATTTCTGATGGAATAACGTTTTTGCATCGTTCAAATTTCCTGATGATGTCAGAATTTATGTGGTCATTGGCTGAAAGGTATAAGGGCACAGTGCAATTTGCTTTCAAGCCCCATCCACGTCTTAAGACAGAGTTATACAAACATCCTGAATGGGGTAAAGAACGAACCGACCATTATTATCAAAGGTGGGAAACTGGCTCCAATACCCAATTGGAAACAGGAGACTACATAGAATTATTCAAAACATCTGATGCTATGATTCATGACTGTGGGTCTTTCTCTGTAGAATATCTTTATTTGCGTAAGCCTGTCATGTTTATAACGAATAGCCTTGAAAAAACAAAAGAGACAGAGGCTTTGTCTGATTTTGGATGCAGGGCTTTAGATATGCATTATGTTGGTTTTTCAGAATCCTCTATTAACAGATTCATAGAAAATGTTGTCATGTTGGGGCAGGATGATATGAAGAAAAAGAGAGATTGCTTTTTTAATGAATATCTGTTTCGGGATGAACATAAAACGTCTTCTGAATTGATATATCAAGATATTTGCAATGAATTATGGGTGAGAGATTCTGTTGTAGATGCAAATAAAATAAAAAAAGACCAACCGCTTGTTTCCATCATCATCCCCTGCTATAATCAGGCTCTATACATAGCAGAGGCTTTAGATTCAGTCCTTGCTCAGACATATCAAAATTGGGAGGCATTCGTGATAGACGATGGTTCCACCGACAATTTGGCTGCTGTAGTAAAGCCTTTTTTAAAAAAGAGTCAGCATATTCATTATTATTACCAGTCCAATGGTGGCGTATCTAAGGCACGAAACATTGGGGTAAAAATGTCCCAGGGGAAGTACATTTTGCCACTGGATGGAGACGATGTGATTTCGCCCTTTTATATTGAGCGTGCCGTATCCTATTTGGAGAAAAATCCCGAATGTACATTGTATTATTGTCAAGTGGATTTTTTTGATGAAGTGAATGAGCACTGGCCTGTTGCATACAAGGATTATAAAAATTTACTTCTCTACAACAGTATATTTTGCAGCTCCGTGTTTCGTCGTGCAGACTTTGATAGAGTCGGAGGATATGATGAAACATTCTTGCTGGGGCTCGAGGATTGGGAGTTTTATATTCGTCTTTTATCTTCAGGGGGTCAGGTATATCAAGCTTCCGATGTTCTCTTTCTCTACCGTAGGCATAGTAGTCAAGCTGTGAGCCGAAACGACACCGCCAATAATTTAAGAGAAAACGAAATATTAGAAGATATTTATTTGAAAAATAAAAAATCTTATACGCGCTATTTCCCTATTTACATAAAGTGCCTACGAGAAAGAGCACATTTAAGCGAATGTTTAAAAGGAGAGCAGTTGGTGCAGAATCATTTAAATCAACAAATAGCCTCCCTACAAGAACAAATAGCCAGCTACAAAGAGACTAATAATAGTCTTGAGCAGAACAATAAAAGAATGCAACTTTATTTTTCATGCAAACCGATAAAAATACTATATAAAATAATCCGTGCATATAGAAAACATGTCAAAAAGGCTGAATTGTATTAGCTGGACTTATTAGTATCATTACAATATCAAAAGAATTTCATTTCATGAATATTGCTATTGCAATACCTGTCTATAAGCCTGTTTTATCAACTGATGAAGTGATGTCATTGCAACAATGTTTGGCCATCCTTCACCAATATGATATTTTCTTAGTGTGCCCAAAGAATCTTAATATAAAAGCATATCAAAAGGTTGCATCAAATAGGCTAAAAATCATGTGTTTCCCAGATTTCTTTTTCAGAGGGATAGAAGGCTACAACAAATTGATGATGAGCCGTGCATTTTATAAACGATTTGTTGCTTATGATTATTTACTCATTTATCAGTTGGATGCCTGGGTTTTTAGTAATCAGTTAAAAGAATGGTGCGCAAAAGGGTATGATTACATAGGTGCACCGTGGTTTGAACTGCATAAAACCCATGAAGAAGGTTATAATTTATGGTGTGCAGGCAATGGGGGACTGTCGTTGCGCCGAATAGAGAAATTTATACAAGTGACAAATCCATACGCTTTAGTAAAACTTCCTCGTCAGATTTTTCAAGAAGATTATCATTCTTTGAAGGATTTGGTTCCGTGCTTATTACGTTCTGTAGGACTTAAAGGTAACAACCTACGACATTTTCGAAGAAAGGTAAAGAAGGATTTGTGGGAAGATACATTCTTTAGCTATGGTCTTACAGAGACTCGCTTCAAACTAAATATACCACCAGCTCAAGAAGCTGCACTCTTCTCTTTTGAGTGCTCACCAGGCTATTTATATGAGCATATAACCAAAGGTGCTTTACCATTTGGCTGTCATGCCTGGAGAAAATATCAATACAATGAATTTTGGGAACAATTTATTCACAGAACACCTTCAATGGTCTAACACCTTTTCTAACAGGTGGACGAATCTTATGGCCATGTGAATAATTTTCCTGTACAGAACTTTTTTTTTGATGAGCCTGTCAGTTTCCAATGCCAATCGGTGATATCTCTTCCCTTGCAGGACAGACAGATATTCCAACGTTTCCTTTACGGCTTGTGGTATAATTTTTGAGCGAAGTTTTTCCCTTTCTGCTTTACGTTGTGCCATAGTCATAGCCTGACTCATCCCTCCCATCATAAAGACGCATATCGTATAAGGTACATATTGGAATTTTATTTTCTTTAGAGAAAGTTCAATCCATTTTGCCCAGTCTGCATAATATTTGAAATCTTCGTCATAAGGATATCTTTGCAAAATGGAGGTTTTGATGAACATTGCTTGATGGCAAATGTTGTCGCTGTAGATGAAGTGCAGAGAAAATATGTGGGGGGCATTCATCATCACTTCTCGTCCATCATCAAAGCGTTGTACCCAGTCGCCGTACAGCACATCTGCCGATGGAAATTGGCTGAACACGGTGCTGAGAACATTGGCGTCATAGAAAGTATCGCCAGAGTTCATGAAAATCATATAGTCACCACCTGCGTGCAAAATCCCCTTGTTTTGTGCATTATAGACACCATTGTCTGGTTCACTGCACCAATATGTAAGGTCTTTTTCATGCTCTGCGAGAAAAGCTTTGTCGCCTTGGTTGCTACCTCCATCGATGACAATCCATTCATAATCTTTGTATGTCTGTGCGATGATACTTCTGTATGTTTCTTGGAGTCCAGCTAAATTATTATAATTTATGGTGATAATAGAAATTTTCATAAATGGTGTGCTTGTTTTGGTTTTAGTTTTTCATTCTTACAGCATGTACAAAAGGTAGAAATTCAAAGAAACTAACCAACTTGTATAGTCTATAATCAAGCTTTGAAGCACCTAAATTCTTATAAAGCGCATCAAGAAAATCTTCCTTTCCTTCATCTACAAATACAAGTACCCTCATGATTATTTCATACTGTTCTCCACGAATCATGCTCTTGCGGAATGCTGACATCTTCAAGTTCTTCACTGTATAAGCCATTACATTTACTTGGTCAATAAATCCTCTGTATGACCTTTCCGACCGCACACTTACTTTGTTTTCATGCTGACGGAAATAATTCAGTTTGCGTCGATATTCACAGACTGCTCCTTTCTGCAAAAACTCAATCCAACATTGCCAGTCTCCAGTATAGCGTAACTTTTGATATGACTTGTCTATTTGCTGAAATACGTCCTTACGGAAGACAACCATGCTGGCATTGTAGATGTAGTTGAAATGAAGCATCTTGCCAACGATGTATTGGTGCCCTTTGTAATAATGAATTGCACAATCCTCTTTCCACAAATCCCAATCACGCAAAAGGATACGCCCCTTCGAGTTTACCTGATAACTCCCCGTCCTGACCAATGCACAATCCTCATTCTGGAAGAATGCAAACATGACGCACTCTAAAAATGTCTCATCAGCATAGTCGTCACTTTCAGCTATCCAAATGTATTTGCCTCTGGCTATGTTGACTCCCTTTTCCCACTGTAGGAACGTATTTCCAGTATTCTTTTCATTGATGATAATGTGTGAGACTTTGGGGTGGTCTTTATATGACAGCAAGATTTCTTGGCTGTTATCCGGCGAGCAGTCATCCAGCAAAATGAGTTCAAAATTCTGGAATGTTTGATTGAGAATACAGTCAATTCGCTCTTTCAAGTATGGAGAATGAGCATAATTGGGAACGATGACCGAAACAAGAGGCGTTGTTTGGTTAGCCCACGTTACATCAAGTTCACCAAAAGGAAATCGTTTGGGGTGAATCTTACGATGCCATCTAAATTTCCATTTTAATGATTTATAAAGACGCCTGTCAGAGCATAGAGTTCCAAATTCTTCAATTCTTCTCATCAATCGTTTTTCTTCACAAATGGGAACCGTATGTATCAGTTCCTTAATGCGCATGTATTCTCTTTGCTCATTAAAATCGTTATCTGCCATACCTTTCTTTATTTTAATCAAATAAGTGGTTGCTAATTTTATGCAAAAATATAATAATTAAATAATGCAGCCAAATATAATATGTTTTTTTAAGACTTTGTTTTTTATCTTCCAAGGAGTCTGGGTATTAAAAGGTTTTTTTTATTTCAGCCCAGACAGCCCTATATATTTATCAAACTCATAAACCAAAATGTCCCTCCACGTGCCAGCATGGAGTTGTGGGTAGTCGTGGATTAGTTCGGCGCGGTTGGGAATGTCCGCTTTACGGATGCGCTTGGTCACGCGGCCACGGATGCAGCGTCTCTGATAGGGGGTAAGCCCCAGCTGTTCAATAATGCGTAGCTGACAACGGGCACCCTCCTTGAAATCATCACCATTGTGGCGTGAACGTGTGCTGACCTTATTGGTGTGCTGCCGGAAGTGGTTGAGCTTGTCCTTCAGTTGCACAACAACACCCTGCAGGCAGATGTCGAACCAAAACGACCAGTCGCCACAATAGCGGAATGTTCGGTAGATGGGGTCAACGCCTTGAAGGCACGCTTTGCGGAACACCATCATGCTGGCGTTATAAAGGATGTTTTTGTAAACTAAACGGTGGATGGCAAAGAGCTTTCCGTCATACACGCCATGGTTTTCATATCGCTTGGGTTCATCCCAGCTGTAGGGCAGGGTATGCCCCTCTTGGTCGATGAATGTAGAGCCACAAAATCCCAGTACTGCATGGGGGGTAGCCTTCATTTTCCCCATCATTTTTTCGAGGAAGGTGCAGTCTGCAACATCGTCACTCTCGGCAATCCAGATATATTCACCTCGCGCCAGGTCAAAGCCCTTCTGCCACTGCACGAAAGTGCTGCCAGAGTTCTGGTCATTCAAGACAATATGGCTGACGTGCGGATTGGCAGCATATCCGTTAATGATGTCCCTGCTATTGTCTGTTGAACAATCGTCCAGCAGGATGACTTCAAAGTTGGGATAAGTTTGCCCCACCACGCTGTCAATTCTCTGTTTCAAGAATCGTGCGTGATTATAATTGGGTATGATGACACTGACCAGAGGATTGGGCTCATTCATAAACGGATACGGTTGAATCATAGTGGCATTTCACGGAATGCCCGTTGGAAAATGATGTGCAAAATTACACTATTTGGCTAAAAAGCCCAAATAAAAAGAACATAATTCCAGCATTTCCTGTATCTTTGCACCCATGAATCAAGAAACAGAGCAAATATTGCGGCGGTATTATCAGTATCTGAGGTTGGAGAAGAGTTTTTCGACCAACACGATTGCGGCGTACCAGCGCGATTTGGAGAAATTCATCAAGTTTCTGCAGCAGGACGGAACCGATTTGCTGAGCCCCCGCTTGGAAGACTTCCATCAGTTTGCCGCCGCCATGTACGACTGTGGCATTGCTCCCACCTCGTTGGCTCGCATCTTGTCGGGCGTGCGCAACTTCTACCATTTTCTGGTTGTTTCAGATTATCTTGACGCGAATCCTATGGAGTTGCTGGAGTATCCTCAGCGGCCCCAGCATCTTCCCGACGTGCTTACGGTGGACGAAGTGGATGCCATGGAGGCTTGCATTGATCTGAGCGAACAGGAGGGACAACGGAACAAAGCCATTATCGAGACGCTGTTCAGTTGCGGATTGCGCGTGAGCGAACTGTGCAACCTGAAGATGTCAAACCTTTATCTCGATGAAGGCTTCATCAAAGTGGATGGCAAGGGCAGCAAGCAACGGCTGGTGCCCATTAGCAATAAGGCCATTAAGGAACTGAACCTTTGGTTTGCGGACCGCTGCCACATAGACATCAAGCCTGGGCAGGAAGACTTTGTCTTTGTCAGCCACAGCCGTCGGCAGTCGCTGACGCGGGTGATGGTGTTCTACATCATTAAGTCGCTGGTTGAGAGGGCTGGCATCAAAAAGACCGTTTCCCCTCACACATTGCGCCATAGTTTTGCCACAGCCCTGCTTGAGGGTGGAGCCAACTTGCGTGCCATACAGGCCATGCTGGGACACGAGTCCGTCGCTACCACACAAATCTATATGCATATCGATACAACCCACCTGCGTGAGGAAATCCTGATGCATCATCCCAGAAATATCAAATACTACACAAGTCATAATATATAAATAATGTGTAACGACGAACTGTATATGCGCCGCTGCATTCAGCTGGCCCAGAACGGAATGCAAAAAGCCCAGCCTAACCCCATGGTCGGGGCTGTCATTGTGCACAAGGGACGCATCATCGGCGAGGGCTATCATGTCCGCTGCGGCGATGGCCATGCCGAGGTGAACGCCTGTGCATCGGTGCGCTCCGAAGATGAATGCCTCTTGCCGGACAGTACCATCTATGTCAGTCTTGAACCCTGCAGCCACTGGGGAAAAACGCCGCCTTGCGCCGAACTGTTAGTTCGTAAGGGTTTCAAACGCTGCGTCGTGGGCTGCATCGACCCCTTTGCCCAGGTTCAAGGCCGTGGCATCAAGCGCCTTCGTGAAGCTGGCATAGAGGTGACCGTTGGTGTGCTTGAAGCCGAATGTCAGGCATTGAACAAACGCTTCTTTACTTTCCACAGCAAGCATCGTCCATACATCACGCTGAAGTGGGCGCAGTCGGCCAATGGCTATATTGACGGGCAAATATCCAATCGCTATACCCAGATGTTGTGCCATAAACGCCGTGCAGAACATCAGGCGATTATGGTCGGGAGGCACACATGGGAGTCAGACCACCCCAGCCTTAACATCCGCAGTTGGTACGGCCCAGATCCCAAGATATATGTGGCCACCCGGAATCCACATTATGACACAGGTCGTCCCACAGCATCCGTTTGTCAGCTTCCTACTGAGGGCGGGTTGACGGGGCTTTATGACGATGGCATACAGACACTGCTTGTGGAGGGGGGTGCCCAGCTGCACCAGTCGTTTCTTGACGCAGGGCTTTGGGACGAATGTTTTGTGGAGGTTGGCCCCACCTCCATCAATGGAAAAGTGGCAGCTCCCATATTGAAAGATGCCACTTTAGTGGATACGCAGACGTTCTTTGACAGAACGATTCTGCACTATCAGAAAAAGTCTGAATCTGTGGTCAATGCAAGTGCAATCCGTGGTTAGCTCTTCGCTTTGAAAGCTAAAGCATAAAGCTTCATCTGCTTGAGCATAGCCAGCAAGCCGTTTGAGCGCGTGGGCGAAAGGTGCTCTTTCAGGCCAATGTCCTCGATGAAATGGAGGTCGACATTCAGAATGTCATCAGGTGTCTGGTTGTCAAGCACACGGATGAGCAGCGTCACGATGCCCTTCACGATGAGCGCATCGCTTTCTGCCTGGAAATGAAGCTTGCCCTCGGGCGTCAAGTCTGCTTGCAGCCACACACGGCTTTGGCAGCCATCAATCAGGTTCGATTCTGTTTTATATTGCGCTGGCAGAGGCTCCTGCTCGCTTCCCAAGTCAATGAGCAACTGGTACTTGTCCATCCAGTCGTCATAATCGGCGAACTCCTCTACAATCTCCTGCTGTATTTCTTCAATTGTCATATCCCATCAATGATTTAAAAAACTGCTGCAAAAGTACGTCTTTTTTTTTGATATGATGGAAACATTGTATCAAAAAATTCCATAAGCTTTTGATAATAAAATCTCGTTTTCTTTGGCAGCAACTGATTTTTTCCATACCTTTGCAGCCGCATTCACGCCGTACTTGCCCCAAAAGGGCAGTGAAGGTGTGGGCAAAACATATTGAATTGGCGTCTTACAACGCTTTGTTTTTGATTCCTTGAACCTGAGAAATTCAAACGTTAAGTCAAGAGCAATGCAGAGTAGATGCTGCGGGTAGGTATTCTAAGCTATCCCGTTAGTGTGCCGAGGCTCGTGTAGCCTCACGCACACTTTCACGGGAGTGCAAAATATAAATACCGACGGCGTGGGCATCGGACTTTGTCTGTTTACTTAACTGGTTTTCTCAGGACCAAAGGAATGGGCGGGCAGAGTGAGAGTTCACGCTTCTTTCGTATCTATAGGCCACTGGTCACGATTCCGATTCAAGCCGATTCAGCCGATTCCATTTTATTGCACTTCAGTGCTGTTGCTGGATTAAGCGCAGAACATGACGAGCAAATCATCAGACGGACAACTTCAGAGTACCTGTGTTCACAGCACAGGCACTCCGAACTTTACGCTCAACTCATCCCCCATCCAGGAAGCCCCAGAAGACGAAGGGCCAATTGAAGAAGTCGATGACAACATCCTGCGCTGGTATCCCATGCGCATCCGCTTCAGCAATGCCATGAGGGCACTGGGCGTGCGCGACGAACTGCAGCGGCAAGGTGTTGACAACTACCTGCACCTCACCGAACAACGGGTGATGCAAGACGGCACCATGCAATACAAACCCATGCCGACGCTCTGCAACCTCATTTTTGTCCATGCCAAGAAGCGCAAAATCAAAAAGCTGAAACGCGAGAACGCCGTCTGCTCCGTCATCCAGTTCATGGCCAAGCCCCCGCTCGGCCAGTCTCAGCGCACCGAAATCATCCATGTGCCCGACCAGCCCATGCTCAATTTCATCAAAGCAGCCGACCTCTCCGACCCCAACCGGCAGCGCATCCAGCTCACCTACAGCGACTTCCTCGACAAGGTCGGCCAGCGCGTCCGCATCCTTCGCGGCCCCTTTTGCGGCATAGAGGGAGAAGTCAAGCGCATCCGCCGCAACCGCATCGTCGTTGTACTCCTGCGTGAAGCCAAACTTGCCATCGGCATCACCCAGACCCCACCCGAGGACCTGCAGTTGCTCGATTGAGAGAAAGTGATTGCTGCTTGTCATGTCTTCAAGGCATAATGGCTGCCATGCAGGCCCCCTCGGCATTTGCCCAGGGCTAAAGCATATTACTGACAGGGGCAGGGTGCTTACAAATAAGGGAAATTACAAGACGGAATCACCCTATTCTTGGTTGTATCATCAAATAATCCACGAATCATTTGGCCGTTAAGAACAGATTTTCTACTTTTGCACAAAATCTTAGAAGTAATGGCACAGGTTGAATATAATACGGTAAAGAATGCTTCCCGTAAGACGCTGAACCGGCTACGCCAGATTGGCATAGAAAAAGCCAAACGTCTTCAGCAGGTTCAAGATTGCTGGGAAAAAGGTGGGTATAGTCATGCACAGATCATTTCCGTATAATCATGGAGGACTTGATCAGGTTATTCTCGACATCTAAGGGTGACATCTATCATATAACCCTTTCTGAAGATGCCACATTCCTTTCCGAAGAAATTGATGTTCCAGAGATATACAAAGCAACACGGCATCAACAATGTGCGTCTTTCCGTTTTTACGATTGAAGGCATAGGCGAAACATATTATTTTCACCTCATTTACCGGGACATCCATGCCCTTTATGCCTTAGCCATCAGCCAGGACATAAAGGAAGGGCTTAGTAAGCCAGAATAACACAATGTACATCATCCCAAAATGTGTCTCTATTGTTTTTTCCTGGAAAAAACCTACACCACCTACACCAGTGGAGTAACCATTTAAGATACAAAGCGATATGGGTGTATGCAAGGGTGTATGTAACCATTTTTTACCTACACCCTACCTACACCACCTACACTATTGATTAAAAGTGAGTTATGCAAAAAGGTGTAGGAGTGTATGTAAAAACCAAGAAAAAATGGTTTAGAAGTGAAAAACTTGGTTTCGCGGTCACTATTTCATGGATGCTGTCAGGATTTGTCAGCGTGGCGCATGAATGGATTTTACCACCCTTACCTAACCATTGGTAAAACTTTACCACAGCATCGGTAAGACTTTACCACTACATCGGTATGACTTTACCATTGCATCGGTAAGAACTTATCGCATAAAAAGCTAAAAACAACAATTTCTCCGACTTCTTCAAAAACTCTTGAAATCCCCATTTACACTGGGGATTTAGAGATTTTGAACCCAATATTCGGACGTTTACTTACAGAGAACTAAACACATATCCTGCAGTACCATCAGAAGGGTTATAAATTCAACATTTGTCGGTTCTGCGTCAATTTGGGTGGTAAAGTTTGTTTGCCAACAAGACTTTTTGTT
>R20__coassemble_1142_pt1 | contig 16086 bp, 10 predicted proteins | sample R20__metabat2_low_PE_030 | metagenome-assembled genome bin R20 | reverse complement strand
TGTTGCTCAGGAACTTATAAATAAAGTTAAATTGTAGTGTTGCGGAATTAAGGGTGAATAAATTGAAAATTGAAAATTGAAAATTGAAAATTAGTGGATTGGCTGGTATTATTTGCTATTAAAAAACTACGTAAGGCCAATTTCCAATTTTCAATTTTCAATTTTCAATTAAATGTCGTACCTTTGCAGCCAAATTCTACAAAACAGATATATGTTGAAGCAATTTCTCTCCATAATGGCACGCTACCTAAAACCTTACCGCAGGTATTTGGGGTGGTCAATCGTGCTCAATTTTGTGTCCCAATGGATGAATGTGTTTTCATTCATGGTGCTTATACCCATTCTGAACATTCTCTTTAAGATCGATTCTGCGACATACGAATATCAGCCTGTGGATTGGCGACACCTGAACAAGGATATTATCATCAACAACGCCTATGCCTGGATTCAGGAGCTGATAGCTAATCACGGCGCCTTCCTGACGTTGGTATTCATGGGCGTGGCACTCATCGTGATGACAGGCCTGAAGACGCTGGGCTATTTTGCCTCCTCAGCCGTCATGGTTCCATTGCGAACAGGAGTTGTGCGCGATATTCGCATCCAGGTGTATGAAAAGGTGCTGAAATTGCCGCTCAGCTTCTTCTCTGAAGAACGCAAAGGCGACATCATTGCTCGCATGAGTGCCGACGTGCAGGTAGTCGAGGGTTCCATCACCAGTTCCATAGACATGCTCATCCGCCAGCCCATCGCCATTCTGGTCTGCTTCTTCACGTTGTTCAGCGTCAGCTGGCAGCTCACCGTATTTGTCATTGTTGTGGCTCCACTGGCTGGCTGGATTATGGGTATTGTCAGCCGCAAACTGAAAAGCCAGTCGTCTGCCGTGCAGGGACAGTGGGGCGACATCATTGCCCAACTGGACGAAACGCTGGGCGGCCTACGCATCATCAAGGCTTTCATTGCAGAACACAAGATGCTGAAGCGCTTCACGTTTGTAAACGACGAGTTCCGCAAAGGCATGAATGCCATGATTATCCGTCAAAATGCCGCCCATCCCATGTCGGAGTTCCTGGGCACCATCATCATTGTCATAGTGCTCTGGTTTGGCGGTTTCCTCATTCTCAGCCAATCCAACCTGATAGATGCCTCCACCTTCATTTTCTACATGGTTATTCTCTACAGCGTCATCAACCCCCTGAAAGAGCTCTCCAAGGCAACCTACCAGATACCCTTAGGCTTGGCCTCGATGGACCGTATTGACTTCATCCTGAAAGCCGAAAACCCTATCAGGGAGCCAGAGAAACCGCTGCCGCTGCCCAGCTTCAACAGCGAGATTGAATTGCGTGACGTAAGCTTCAGCTACATTGCCGACCGCCCCGTGCTGAAACATATCAATCTGACGGTTCCCAAGGGCAAGACAATCGCCCTGGTGGGGCAATCGGGGTCGGGCAAGAGCACATTGGTCGATTTGATTCCACGATACCACGACGTGAACGAAGGCGCGGTCTTGATTGACGGCAAAAACATTAAGGACATCCAGATAAGCGAACTCCGCTCGCTTATCGGCAATGTCAACCAAGAAGCCATCCTCTTCAACGACACATTCTATAATAATATTACGTTTGGCGTGGAAAACGCCACCATGGAGCAAGTCATCGAAGCCGCCAAGATTGCCAACGCCCACGATTTCATCATGGAGAGCGAGCACGGCTACGACACCATGATTGGCGACCGTGGCGGACGTCTGTCTGGCGGACAGCGGCAGCGCGTCAGCATCGCCCGCGCCATCCTGAAGAATCCGCCCATCTTGATTCTTGACGAAGCCACCTCTGCGCTTGACACCGAGTCGGAACGCCTTGTCCAGGAGGCTTTGGAGCGCCTCATGCTCTCGCGTACCACCATCGCCATTGCCCACCGTCTTAGCACCATCAAGAATGCAGACGAAATCTGTGTGCTCTACGAAGGAGAAATCGTAGAGCGCGGCCAGCACGAGGAACTCATAGCCAAGAACGGCTACTACAAACGCCTGTATGATATGCAGCAGCTATAGTTAAAGCAAGGATTCGAACTTCTTAATGCCATCTTGAGGCATAAATACACGCTTATGCTGGTTGACCCCATCAAGGATTTGGTGCTGTAGTTCTACGTCAACCAGTATTTTTTTGATGGCATTGGCAAAAGCCTCTGCATTGCCAACAGGAACCAGAAGACCCGCCTTACCCTCATTCAAGATTTCCCGAGGGCCTGTAGGACAATCCGTTGAAACAATCAGCTTATTCAGGAGCAGAGCTTCTATCAGCACCGTTGGCAGACCCTCGAACTTGGCACTATGTACAATGGCCACAGCATTCTTCATCCAAGGAAGCGGATTTGATTGGAAACCTAAAAACCGAGGTGTTTTATCTCCTAAATGTAGGCTGCGAGCTTTTTGTTCCAGCCGTTTGGCATCTTTTCCTTTACCAATGATATACATATAAGGAGTATGTTCCCCCATAAAACCATTCAAGATGGCGTAAGCATCCAACAATGTGGCAATGTCCTTCTGTCCTTCTTCCAGTCGCTCAACAGCCAAAAGATAGGGTGTCTTCACCACATTTGCCAAAATAGCTTCTCCTGCTTTGACTTCCAGTTGCTGCAGGTTCAGCGAATTGTAAATTCTTACAAATTTATGAGCCATTGCAGGAAACAAGTCCTGTCCCTCTTGCAACATGGCATCCGATATGGTTACGACCCAGTCATAACGCGCTATCTTTTTTTCAAAACGGCGAATACGCCTCGGAACACGTTCCAGCTCCTTGCGAAAACTGAAATGGAAAAAAGCAATCTTCCTGACAGGCCACCCTTCCTTAATGAAAGCCCCCCAGCAACTGTCAAAATCTACCACAGCATCATACCGTGGAGCCATCTGGTTCAACCGAGAGCGTACCAACTGGCGCCTTATTGGATTCAAAAACAGTTCATCAACAGTACTCCACACGGCATTCCGCTTTCCCTTTATGGCTTGCCGCTTATACCACGTGAGCAATTGGGGTATCAAATAGACCACCTCTATCTGCTTTGACAGGCGTGGTAAATAAACCTCCAACCCGTCACCCATATTCAGCATGATACACAGTGTCAGTTGATGGTTGGTCAGTAATTGCAGGTTGTTCAGGTATTCCACCAGCACAGTGTCAATGCCACCGTCAAGAAACCGACTAATCAGAAATAATATTCTCTTCCCCTTTTCCATATCAACCATTAAAAACCTGCCCCCACAGCGTATCCAGTTCGGGCAGTCGTCTCTCAAAAGGCGCAAACACGATAGGTGTGGAAACATCATGGCTGTACATCCAGTACAATTGTGCCTTTCCATACATGGAAGCGACCAATGTAAAAGAACTTAAAGGACCTATCAGATAATTGCATTCCGACAGCACACACAAATCTTCGCCCGGATTTCCATGTGGGAAAAATACTTCCGCACGTCCTCCGATTCGTGCCCTGAACCAATCTTCGTCAATGCTGACATTGCCACACATATATATATTATAGTGGCTCTGCCCCAGTTCTTCCATTGCACGCAAGATGTAGGCCAAGTATTCTTCGTCGGTGAAATAGAATTTACCTGCGCACCATGTCTTGTAATCCCCCCTTCTGATGTGCACGCCAATTCTGGGAAGAGCGGGGTTGGCTGCTGATTGCAATAAAACATTCGTTCTTTGACGGATAGAGGGATTAAACTCAAACAACGCAACTATCTCATGAAGATATTTGTGGAATAAATCGAAAAAACGGACTCCCCACCCTTCAATCATCACATTGGGCTTGGAAAGAATCAAACGTTCCGCCCCAGCCAAATCCGTCATGTTTTCATCGAAGGTGACCGTTGGGATGATGCCCCATTCGGCCAGCAACTTCCCTGCAAGGTAATAAAAGAAATTGTGGTGCCTTGAGCTGCAAATCCTGAAGTACTGGTATTTATATGCAAACCGCATGGACATGCAGTGGCGGTGGTGTTCCCTGGCCCATGCATACACATGTGCATATTGCAAAATGTTGTTGCACATCTGTCCTTTGTCGCGTACAAATATCATGCTTTTTACTGTTTGCCTTTTATCATTTAATGGGCAAAAGTACGAAAAAAAGTGAAAAGTGAAAAGTGAAAAATAAAAAAAACTTACCTTTGCCCACATTTTGTCTTACCCATCATCCCTTTCAAACCAAAAACCTATGCGCTCGCGTCTGCTCCTTCTGCTGAAACTGCTGCTGCTGACGATGCTATTGTTCATCGCACAGAAGCCTCTGTTCATGCTAAGTACCGACATTCCCGCCTCGCTGGCGGACTACCTCTGCGTGGCATGGCACGGCATCCCGCTCGACCTGACCACCGCCGCCTACACCCTGGTGCTGCCGTGGCTTGTCATCCTTCTGACGTGGGCTGTAGGCGGGAAAGGATTGGGCATACGCCGACTGCTCATGGCATACTATGCAGTGCTCTGCCTACTCTGCGCCGTCATCTTTGTTGCAGACACGGCCCTTTACCCTTTCTGGGGATTCAAAATAGATTCTACCATTTTTCTTTATACCGATAAGCCCCGCGACGCAATGGCCAGCGTGTCGGGATGGTTCATCTTGAAGCAAGTGCTACTGGTCATCCTGTTCACATTATTATATTGTGGAGCATATTGCTATCTGTTGCTTCGGCATCGTTTCCATAAAACAAAGCGCCCATGGATATCTTGGCTCATCATGTTGCCTGTGGCAGGTCTGCTTGTCATAATGATTCGAGGCAGCCTGGGCAAAGGAACATCGAATGTGACCAGCGCTTACTTTTCTGAGAACCAAAGCCTCAACCATGCAGCTGTCAATCCCGTCTTCAACCTGCTCTACTCCTTGTCGCACCGCCAAGACTTTGCCCATGAACACCAATACTATGATGAGGCCAAGCGGCAACAGCTCACCCGTGATATCTACTTCACGGAAAGCCTGGCGCCCGACACGCTGCTTCGCACCCCACGCCCTAATATCATCCTCGTTGTGTGGGAAGGTTGCGGCGCCTCTATGGTTGGAGCCGTAGGCGGCAATCCGCAGGTGACCCCCCGTCTGAACCAGCTGGCAGCAGAAGGAGTGCTGTTTTCAAACTGCCAATCAAACAGCTACCGCACCGACCGTGGACTGGTCTGCATCCTGTCCGGCTGGCTCGGATTCCCCGCCACCTCGCTTATGAAGATGCCCGAAAAATGCGAATCACTGCCGGGCATAGCCAAAACTCTGCGCCGGGCTGGCTACCAGACTGACTTCTGGTATGGCGGCGACATCAGCTTCACCAACATGGGCGGATTTATGCTGCAAAACGGCTTTCAGCGCACATATAGCGAGAAAGATTTCTCACGCAGCCAGAGATTTTCAGAGTGGGGAGTGGCCGATGGCACGCTTTTCGACAAGGTTCTTGAAACACTCCGTCAAAGACCAGCTTCCGCCCAACCCTTTTTTACGACCATACTTACGCTGACCAGCCACGAACCATGGACGACGCCCCAGCAGTTCCTGAAGGAGGAGATTGAAAACAGTTTTGCATACACCGACCACTGCCTGGGAGAGTTTGTCGAAGGACTGAAGGCCCTGCCCGGATGGACAAATACCGTAGTCATCATCCTGCCCGACCATGGCGTCATCTCACGCGAAGGACAAGGGCGCACCAGTCCCGAAGTCATCCATATCCCCATTGTGATGTGTGGGGGTGCCGTAGGGAGCCACCGCAACATCGACGTGCTGATGAATCAGTCCGACCTCGCTGCCACCCTGCTGGGACAATTGGGGCTGCCTCACAATGACTTCATTTTCAGCCGCGATGTGCTCAGCAAGTCATACGTTTATCCGACAGCCGTGCATTGTTCGCACGATGACATCACCTTCTTCGACTCTACAGGTGTATCCATCTATGATTTCAATGCTTCAATTGTTACAGGTGGCACAGGAGGCCATGATGCAGAACTGAGAGCCGAAAAAGGGAAGGCCATCTTGCAAACCCTTTTTCTGGATGCAGCCAACCGGTAATGCTTCAGCAGCTTAAAAGCTACAGAAACATACCACTGGTTGGTCAATTCTGTCGCGCTGGTGTGCCACCAAAATTCCAAGTACATAGAAATTTAGCGGCGAAACATCGTTGCTGAGCCAGTGATGCTTATGGGGTTGTGCGGTTGCACACCGCATGAAAACAATCAAGCAGAAACCCATTTGCTTGCATCAAGCTTTGGCGCTTGCAACTCATAGATTTTGGCAATGATGATAAATTGGTAATAGGCATCCATACAAGCACGGATAAAACCTTCACGCCCATCCAGGCATCCACCTTTAAGGATGTACATCTTGAAGAAGCGGGCCAGGGGCTTGAGCAGCAGGTCAAGCGTGCTGTATTTTCGGTCTTTCCGCCTTTCTGCTTCAGCCGCCGTGTAGGAATCCGTCTTCTGAAGTGTGCTGGATATTGACTCGTTGGCCAGATGGATGAAGTCCAGGTTCCTGTTCAGGGGTGCCTTTTCGACAGGGCCGTCGATGACGGGCGTCGAATGGATGACGGGGGGCCAGAAGGTCTTGTCGCGAGCCATGAAACGCAGGGTGTAGTCGGGCGACCAGCAGCGCATGTATTTGCCGAAGAAGAAGTTCTTGCGCGGAATATACAAGCCCGCAGGAGGGGAGGGGCGCGAAATGAGTCTGTACAGATAGTCATGAAGTTCCTTGGTAACCAGCTCGTCGGCATCGACGACCAGGACCCAGGGGTGAGTGGCCCGGTGGACAGCAAAATCGCGTGCAGGTTCACAAATGTTCACGTCGTTCTTCCTGAAGGTCTCCACCTGGCAACCATGCCGCCGGGCAATCTGCAACGTCCCGTCTGTGCTCTCCATGTCGCAGACGAGTATTTCGTCAAATCCCCTTACGGAATCCAGCACCCGTTCAAGGTGGCGCTCCGCGTTATACGTATTTAGAACTACTGATATTTTCATGGAAACAAGTAACAAGACCTTCTTTTCGGCGGCAAAGGTAAGGTTTTTAAGTGAAAAGCGAAAGACTTTTCACTTTTTTCCGTAATTTTGCCGCATGAACAACAACGACGAAAATCATATCTCCCTCGTCATCACCACCTATAATTGGGTGGAAGCCTTGGCACAGGTTGTCGAGGCCATCAGGCAACAGACCGTCATGCCTGTGGAGGTGATTATTGCAGATGACGGCTCCGGGCAGGAAACCGCAGACTATATTCAAAAAGAGAGTTCACACTTCCCCATCCCGCTTATCCACGTCTGGCATCCCGACAACGGCTTTCAGCGTAGCGTCATCTTGAACAAGGCTATAGCAACGGCTTCGGGCAAGTATATCGTACAGATTGACGGAGATGTTATCCCCGAAAGGCATTTCATCCAAGACCACAGAGCCATGATGGAAAAGGGGGCTTTTGTGTGCGGCAGCAGAAGCAAGCTGACCCCTGCGGGGAAGCTGGAACCGTCTCACATCATTAACAGCATACGTTGCCCCTTGCTAAGTCGTCTGTTTGCAAACAGGTACGGGATGCATATTGGTACGCACATGCGTGGTTGCAACCTGGCTTTCTGGAAAGAAGATTTCATCGCCGTGAATGGCTACAATGAAGACATGACAGGCTGGGGCTATGAAGACAGCGAACTGGCCTACCGCATGTATTACCACGGATGCCGAAAGAAAGTGCTGAAGTTCGGGGGCATCGTACGCCACATCTGGCATCTGGAAAATGCGGCCCGCAACCGGGACAAAAACTGGGCCATACAGGTTGAAACCGTCGAGAAGCACAGGCAATGGTGCACAAACGGGGTTGACAAATACCTATGATTCGTCAGCCGTGAGCCTGTTTTCGTTCATCCGCTGCATGTAGCTCTGGATAAAAGCCTTCAGCTGCGTAGAAAGTTCTTCTTGCACATGGATAAACGCAGGCTGTGACACCAGGTTGTGTTCAAGCAAGGAGTCCGTGGTATATTGATAAAGCCCAACCACTTCTTCCCCATCAAATTGCAGCAGATAGCCTTTCTTGATAATCTGGTAAATACCGTTAATGTACTGGGTGGCATAGGTGTCTTCTGCCGACGTCTGAAGCAAATCAATGCCAAAGGCGACGTAAGGCCGTTGGCAACCCGTATAGCCAAGGACGGTCGGCATGATGTCGATGTGCTGAGCAATGCCAGCATGTTTGCCGCCCTGAAACAATGTATCGGCAGGATGATAGAAAACGATGGGCACCTGATAGGTTCCCAGATTGGTGCGGTAATAGGGGTATTCGGTCATGTTGGTGTGGTCGCCCGTCAGCACAAACAATGTGTTTTCATACCAAGATTGCGTTCTGGCATAATCGAAGAATTTTCTTAATGCCATGTCTGAATAGCGGATGGTCTTATAAATCTCCAGCGAGCCCTCTTTATAAATCTCTGCATATTGCCGTGGTATCTGGAAGGGGTGATGCGACGTCAGCGTGAACAGACCTGCACAGAATGGCTGTTGCATCGCACCCAATTCTCTACCGAAATATTGCAAAAACGGTTCATCCCAGATGCCCCAGTGGTGGTCCCAGTCGGCATCGTTGTCATACTCCGTGCGTCCATGATAGTCATCAAAGCCCACGCTGTGTGTAAATCCATCTATGCTCAACGAGCCATTGTCTGCACCATGGAAGAATGCCGTGCTATAGCCGCAATGCTTCAGTTCCGAAGCTATTCCGCTCACACTGTTTAGTGCAGCATGAGAAGTGAAGAACGATTCCACCATCATGGGAATGGATGCCAGAACGGAAGCCTGGCCGTCAATGCTGCTATTGCCGTTGGCAAAGGAATACTCATAAAAACGCGAATGTTGCATCAACGAATCAAGGAATGGCATGTAGCCTTCCCCCTCCAGGTAAGGATTGAGCAACGCCGAATAGTCGCTGGCAAAACTCTCCAGAATAAGAATCAGCACGTTGGGGCGAGCTTCGCCTGGTGCACACGCCTGGTGCACAGGCGTGTAGATTGCGTCCAGCTCTTGCTGCGAAAAGTAAACAGGATTGGGGAATGCCTGTTTACCAATGGTACGCAACAGAGAGAATGGCGTGTTGAGCACCAAAGCCGACTGCATAGGGTTGGCAATATATTCTTTGGCATCCTTGTTATTGATGGGGCGCAGCTCTGGGTCTATTCCACCGCGAATGCCGCACACCACACCTACTGCCGACAACGCCAACAGCAACAGCCCCTGTCCGGCACGCTTCCATGAGCATTTCTTGCCCGGCAGAGGCTGTATGCCGCGATAATATCTCCACAACAGCCATGCCATCAGAACAAACAGCAGCAACAGATACCAGTGTCTGAAGGCTTCCATCCCGACAATGCCCGACAAGCTGTCGTTGGCAAACTCCCTGAAGACGGAAGTTGTTGAACGTCGCTTTATATATTCAAAATAGACGGAGTCGATGAGGTTTGCCCCGAAACAAACAGCGTTGACAACGACAAACAGCCACTTCAGTACTGCTTGATAGGCTCTGCTGTTTATGAACAGGGCAAAGATGCACAAAACGGCAAACAGGCTGTTGGTGTAACAAATGGCAGAAATGTCGAAGCGCACGCCGCCCCGGAAGGCCATCCAGTAATCATGTGCAGACATCGAAGAAAACCTGCTGAAATTTTCCAGCAAGAAGGCGATGCGACACGCTGTGTAACCGGCAAGCAGCAGCAACACGTTGCAAAAAACAGACGTGCCCCATTCCCTCAAAAAGCCAAGTCCCGCTTGGTTTGTGCAGTCATTTTTCATCGGCAGGAGACAAATTATATAACCCCGTTGCAGCCAGCCTGTTATACTCTTCCCTGGTTCGCTTCCATCGGTTGTGGGTCCACAGCCAGAACTCCGGCTGACGGCGGATGCTCCGCTCCAGTGCCCGGAAATAGGCTTCGGTCACATCATAATCGGGTATGCCCCTGGAATGGTCAGCCAGCTCCACAACATCCACCACATAATAGCCGCGCCGGGGGCGGGAAATGTCGAAATAAAGTACCTTGTCGTCAAACCGCTTGGCAATCTTCTCTGCACCTGTCAGCACAGGGGTATCGTGATTGAGAAACTTGGTCCAGTAATGTATATTGTTCCAGAAAGGAGCCTGGTCGGAAATGTAGCCCATGACTATCGACTGTCCGTCGCGGTGATAGCCCGCCACGCGCCGCAGGGTCTCAGCCATCGGCACGCTCACCGTGTGCCATCGGCTGCGGATGGAAAGGAAGAACTTGTCAAAGACCCTGTTTTCCAGCACGTGGTATATCTGTGTGCCAAGCACATCCTCCGGCAGCCACAAGCCCAGGGAGGTGACCCACTCCCAGTTGCAGTAATGCCCAATATACACCGAACAGGAGCGGCGTTCCGCTGCGGCCCGTACAATGTGCTCCATGCCACGGAACTGCATACGCCTACGCATTTCAGCCGGACTGATGGAAATCATCTTCAAAGTTTCCACAATATAGTCGCACAGCCAACGGTAGAACCGCCGCTCAATACACTTTATTTCCTTGGATTTCATTTCAGGAAAAGACTGCACAAGATTTCTTCGGACAATCTTCCGCCGGTAACCAATGACATGATAGAAAATGACATAGCAGAAATCAGAAAAGACGTAAAGCACGGGAAGGGGCAGCAGGGAAAGGGCGAAGGAAAGGCCGTACAGGATGGCATAAACCAACTTTTCCCATGCGGAGAGCTTATAAATATGTGTCTTGTTTACACTCATGCCTGAACTTCGGAGTTATTACTTCAAGAAGTGGTTCAGCTTCCTGACGGCTTCATTGAACTTTTCTGGATTGATATGGTAATTCGGGGCGGGGTTCAGCCTGTTGTCGGTGATTCTTACCCCACCCTCTGCCGTTTTTTCAATGATGGTGTCACCTTCCACAATGAAGGCGTAATTGAGTTCGCTGCCCACCACGTGCCAGTCGCGGCTCTGCCTGTCCTGCAGGTCATGGCCACTGCTGTAGTCGTCGGTGGGGTTCTGCACGCCGAAGTAGCGGCGCATAATGGTGGGCACAATGTCGTAGTGGGTGGTGCGGTGGCGGTAGCGCCCCGACGGCTCGCCCGGGAAATGACAAACGAACGGCACCATGGACTGGTGGCGCGAGAAGTTGCCGTTGTGGCCCCAGTAGTTCTTCTTGTTTTCGTTGAACTCCTGGCTGTGGTCACCCGTGATAATGACCGCTGTGTTCTTGTCCATACCCGTTTCATGCAGCGCATCGAGCACGGTGGCCACGATGCTGTCGGTCACGTAGCAGGTGCTGCGGTACATGTTCCAGAAGGGGCGCGGGTCGGTATTGTTGTTCAGCTCGTCGAACTTGGCGTACTCCCATGTGGGCTTGAAGCGCAAAAATGGCTTGGGCACAGTATAACTGTGAGGCAGGTCGAAGAAAAGGAACGAGAAGAACGGCTCCTTGCGGTTCTGCTCGGACTTCAGGTCGGCCACAAAGTCCTGTGCAATGCGTTCATCGCGCTCCATCACGCTGCTGCCCTCCGTCTCGATGCGCAAGTCTTTTTCCTTGGCAAAAAGCACCCGGTTGAAGGCTGGGTTGTAGATTTGCGCACTGGGGTACACACGGAAGGTATAGCCCAGCGTGCGTGCCACATCCAGAATCAGCGGAACGGCGTGGTTTGACTCCATAATCTGCCAATAATAGCTGGGCAGTCCAAAGAAGAAGCCAAACACGGCACTTCGTGTTCCGTTGGAACAACTGTAGTGATTGGTGTACCACTGATTGTCCTTGGCGTATTCATACAGCCGGGGCATGGTTTCGGCATCAAAGGCTCGCATACTCCATGAATCGATGAGGATGAACACAATGTTGGTCAACGAATCGGGCTGCTCCACATTCAGTTCATGAACTGGATAGACAAGGTTGCTTGCGCCCGAATCCAGTTCCAGGCCTTGGTGCTCGGGAGCTTCCAGTCCTAAATCGGACAATGCGCCGTATGCCGTAGTGGGGAAATAGTAGGGCAACAGATGGCCGCTGTTCACGACGGAAGGCTTCTCGTAGAACGAGCCAAAGATATGGCTGATATGGGCAAACAACGTGCACACCACCAGCGTGCAGATGCCTGTCCATACCCACTTGGCACGCACCTTCCTGTGCCAACGGTTACACAAAAACATGGCTCCACAGTAGAGTGCCAACAGCAGCAGGATGCAGATGCCATACTTCAGATATAGCCGCCAGTCGAAAACAAATATTTCACCTCCGCCACCGCCAAAGGCCATATTCAGCACCATGCCGTTGATGTGGAAGCGATACAGATTATAGACCTGCTCATTGACATAGACCAATGCCGACACCAATGTTGCCATTGCAGCAAACAGGCCAATGGCCAACCGGCGTATTCCCGTCAGCATGACAAGCAGATACAAAAGGAAAGGCGGCAATGCCACACAGGCTGCATGGGAGACACAAGAGGTCAGATAAAAAGCATACCCCCAGCCGTCCATCATGGGAATCAGCTGACTGTGCAGCAGATAAAAAACAAACTGCACGGCCAAGATGCCTGTAAACAGCAAATAAAACAAGAAGCCCGTTTGCAGACATTCTTTCAGCCTTTTGATGTAACGCGACTTTGCCATTCCTTCAATTCTCCATTCTTAACTGATTTCCGTTCATTCGTTCCATATAACTCTGGATGATGGCCTTCACACGGCGTTCCATCCTGACCTTGACAGGCTGCAGTTCCTCTGAAGCAACCAGATTCTGCCGCATCAGCCAATCCTCCCTGATGTTATAGAGAGCCGTCGATTTCTCGCCATCAAACTGCAACACGTGGCCGTCCTCCACATACTGATAAATGCCGTTCAGATAGCTGACAGCCCAGGTCTGCGAATCGGGCGTAGCCAACAAGTTGCTGCCGAAAGCCACGTAGGACTGTTCATAGCCCAAATATCCCAGCACCGTAGGCATGATGTCAATTTGCTGGGCAATGGCATGACGACGCCCTGATTGCAAGGTGCCTGAAGGGTCGTAGAACAGGATGGGGGCACCAAACACGCCAAGGTCCGTCTGATACTCTGCATGGTCTGTCCAGTTGGTGTGGTCGCTGGTCAGCACAAACAGGGTGTTCTGGAACCACGGCTGTCTGCGGGCTGTCTCGAAGAACTTGCGCAGCGACATGTCGGTGTAGCGGATGCACTTGTGAATCGGATTGCCACCCTCTTCCGGGAACACCTCTTTATATTCATCAGGCACCGTATAGGGGTGGTGGCTTGAGGCCGTGAACAAGGCCGTCACAAACGGCTGCTTCAGTTCCGACATCTTCAGCGCATAAAACTGCATGAATGGCTCATCCCAGATGGCCCACGTGCCATCAAAATCCTTTTCGCCGCCGAAACGTTCATCGTCGTCATACTCCGTCCGTCCATAGTAATGCTTAAATCCCGTGGCACGGGCAAAAGCCTGAAAGCCCATCGAGCCATTCTCGGCACCATGAAAGAAAGCAGACTCATACCCCACCCTGCCCAACTCGCCGGCCAGCCCGCTCACATCGTTGAGCGAAGCTGGCGTCAAGAAGAACGGCTCCACAAACATCGGGATGCTGCTGAGGATGGACGGCATACCGTCAATGCTCTTCCGCCCGTTGGCAAAAGTGTAGTCAAACGAGAGGCTGTGCTGATAGAGCGAATCGACAAACGGCGTATAGCCTTTGTATTGGCCATCCTCCAGTTGCTCGTTATAAGCCCCGATGTATTCACGCCCGAAGCTTTCCACAATCAGCACAACCACATTCTTCTTTCTGAAAGGGCCGTCATTGGGCTGGTGCACAGGCGTATAAATTCTGTCCAGTTCATCCTGCGAAAAATACCCGGGAACCACGAAGGCCGTCTTCCCCAAAGTGCGAATCAACGAGAACGGCGTGTTGAGCACGACTGCCGCCTCCTGCGGATGATTCACATACTGGTTTGCATTACTGATGGTTATGGGGCGGACAGCGGTCGTTGCACCGCCACGCATTCCGCACACGGTCAGCGGGATGTACATAACAAAGCAGAAAACCGTGATGAGATAGTAGGCCGCTTTCCTCCGCCACCCTATCAGCACAGTCCGCCCTCTGGGCATGGCATAACAAAAACAGAGCAACAGCCAAACCGCCACCGCAAACACGACCAAATACCAGTGCCGCCCCATTTCTGTCAACAAGATGCCGCCCAGATTGCCTTCGTGGCTAAACTCACTCAGCACCGACATCGTGGTGCGCCGCCCCGTATATTGAAAATAAACAGAATCGGCCACATTCATTGCCACGCACAGGGCGTTTACCACAATGAATATCCACTTGGCCGTCTGCCGCCAAGCAGGAGTTTCTGCCCGATGCAATGGCAGCAGCATCAACACCGCATACAAGGCATTGGTGTACAGAATAGCGGAGGTGTCGAACATCCAGCTGCCCTTCAGCAGGTCTGCCCAGGAGTTCTGAAACAGTGTGCCGCTGTAGCTGTGCCAATTCTCCACCACAAACTCCACACGGCACAGCGCATACACCACGTATGCCAACAGCAGGTTACACCCCAAAGCCGCAACATTGGAGTACGCTCCCCGGCGTATATTGAATAAATTTCTCATTTTCGGCTGCAAAGGTAAGAATTATTTGGCATTTACCATTTAGCATTTACCATTTATTCTATATACCCCTACCGTCTTTAAGGTAAAATTGTTTATAAAAACAGCAAAACGCGCTCCCTTCAATTCGAAGAAAAGCGCGTTTTGTGCTATCTATTATAAAATTTTTACTGTCCGCTAAAAATAGTAGGGCCCACCTCTGTTGCTTCCAGCCGCCACAATGGTTCGTGACTGCCGTCACGCTGGTTCGTGAAAGTTTTCACGCTTCGTCAGGAAAGTTTTCACGAAGCATCAGGAAAGTTTTCACGCTTCGTCGGGAAAACTTTCCCGCACCATCGTGATTGCTGGCGGGAAAAAGTGGGAACTCCCCCTTAGCGAGTTTTCGGCATTTTTATTGTCACACTGTCACAGATTCGCATATCTGCCTGGCCATCACCGGGTTAAGGTGTGACAGAGAGTGTGACAGTTGTGACAATTGGTGACAGTAAAATATCAGTTTATTGTCACACGCAAGCTGTTGGTTTACAACCTGATGAACACCGTGTGACAATTGTGACAGTAAAATCGCAAAAAATCGTTTTTTAGTTTCTATTAACGCAAAACCCTTGTATATTTAGCGCAAAAACAGGGGCTTTTCACCCCTGTTTGCACAAAAAGTTTGTATAAAAAGGGCAAAATCCGTCACAACAACCCCACACATTGCCAACTTTTCCGGGCATATTATGGAGGCTTTATAATGAGTTTTTGAGGTTGATGTGGAAAGGCTATTAAAAGATTGAAACGCCCCGCTCCACTCGCCGCAACCCCAGACGGCTGGGCATGAGGACAGGGGAAACCCCTTGTGGCATCCGGGCAAAGAGTTCTCCCCTTTTTCCGTTGCGGAAGAACTGCAAAAAGCCATGCCGCCCTTCGTTTTGCACCAGGACGCTGTCGTCCAGGTATCCGCAAATCTTGTAAGCATGATTATGGTCGTGCTTCACCACCAGGTAGTCACGGGCCACGATGATGTCACGATTGTAGAACATCTCCTGCCAGTCAAAGCGTGGGCTTACACCTCCCGTGCTGCAACGCAGCTTCAGGCAGCCGGAAAACCAGCTGTTGTGCTCGCGGGCGTATGCCACTTCCACACCACCCATCATACAGAACGCAGGTTCCATATCCACATAGTATGAGTTGCCCACGGGGTCCCAGCAGTTTATGCTGCTGTAAGAGCCATTGGTATGCAGACCCAGGAAATAACTGCCAGTCCACTTCACCCTGCCATAGAGCTTGACGCCAAGGTCTTGCCCTTTCCGGTCAATAACCGTCGTCACGTCAATCAGTTTCCCGTAATTATACTCGCTCGCCCGCCTGTAAGTGCCGAGGGCAAAGAAACCGCTGCTCTTCTCCAGATGCTCTATCCGCTGGAATGTGGCAGGGCAGGTAATCTTTCCGTTCCGCATCACGCCGTAACGGCCTCCCTGCACAAACACCTCCAGTCCAGCCC
>R20__coassemble_1141_pt1 | contig 16101 bp, 12 predicted proteins | sample R20__metabat2_low_PE_030 | metagenome-assembled genome bin R20 | reverse complement strand
AAAGACGCAGCTCTTCAAAAGGGATGGTCTTTTCCCAATTGTTCACGCCCTCGTCCAGATCAGCATACCAGCCACGGCGATTCACCTCAATCTGGTTTCTGTCGGTAATTTGCAAAACGCAAGGGAAAGGCAGCTCTGCCCCACCCTCCATCTGCATGGCCACATGGAGGAATTTCTGCTTCTTCATGCCGAGAAAGCCCGACTTCTGCACCTCGATGTCGCAGGTCAGTTTGGCCGTCACAGTTTCAACGTCCACCTTTGGCAGTGGTTCCATCGTCAAGTCCTTGTCTTTCATTTCTGCCAGGACACGACGCTTACCACCCAGCGACTGCTCACCTTCAAGCTTTCGCTTATAATCCAAATAAACACTATACACATCACGGTAATGCTGCACACGCTCCTTCAACTCGTTGGGATGCTTCTCCAGATTCGTAGCGGCGACCTGTAACTGCTGCAACTGCTCGTAGCCCTGCTCAATGCCATCAAGCACCTGTTGCACATGAGGTTGTCCCAACTGATGCAAGTCTGTCAGCGTACTGGCGTTAGCTTCTTTCTGTTGCATAGCTTTGAGCACTTGAACTTGTGCAGCCAAAAGTTCGTCACTTTGAGACATTCTGGACAGCAAACGCTCGGCCTCGTCGAAGCGGCTCTTCTGCATATTGCTCTCCCACGCCTCTTCCACTTCACGTGTGCGAGCTTTCACACCAGCAATGGCAGCTTCCATCTGCAAGGCACTGGCCTTGATGCTGTCGCGCAAAAGTCCAAGCAACTCTGCATTCTTCACATATTTGCGGATGCGCTCCCGCTCGTTTTCCTGCGTCAAGTAACGGCGTTCCAGTTCATCTACAGCCTCCGTCAAATCGGCATAGACATAGAAGTAACGCCCCATTGCCTCCTGTACGGCATTGTCGTTGAAGAACGTACACTTATCTTTACTGTTGGTTACGTCAACGCAGTGCGAACAGAACAATTCGTCGCGGAACACATCGCCAACCATGATGGTGTGCAGATGATTTCCCTTGATGTTCTCACGGTAGAATTTAGTCACCAGCCTCTCCGTCTCACGAATGTTGTCGGCAACCACCAAGTCCAGCTGACGTGCGTCAATAGGTATCGGCGGATAAATCTTGCTGGGATTGTAAGAATAATGGAACCCCTCGGCCCAGATGGTGTCGCCCTCACGCCCAGCAAGCCAACGCTCGGCAAACTGCGTCTGATAGGCAATCTCACCAGGAACTTCTTCCGGATTCAGCATATTATTCTTCTGCTCCATCTTATCAACAACCATCGTGGCCAGCGCTTGCTTCTTGAACTCGTCGCCCTGCCGGGATATTTCCGTCGGACGGTCGCCTTGCATGAAACAATCGCCACACCAAGTCATGGTACTGAGCAAAATGGTACGCCCCGTACCCTGCATGATGAGCAACTGGTCACCAAAGGTGCGTTGCATCGTGGTGGGATGATCATACACAATCTTTGCAGCCAACAAGTCAGACAACTCCACACTGTAGCTGCGGACCAGGAAGCCTTTGCGCTGAAGATAATCAACCAGCACACGACGTGCCTTCACACCAATTGTTGTGGCAAAATTGAGCACAACGGAGGGAGTCTCCGTGCCAAGAATGACCCCAGCCCATTCGCGCAAGGCTGTGAGCACATTGGCCACTTCCAGCAAATCGACATACCCGAAAGGTTCACCTGGCACGGGGTCGCCCGCTTCCAGATGCTTCCAGAAGTCACCCAGATGTCCATCCAGATGAGCCTCGAAATTGGCTTTCTGGGCTACACCCGTCTCGTAGGCAGCCCCGCCTGTGGCTTTCGAGAAGTAAAGCCACAGGCGGCTGTCGCCTTGCTGATTCTTGTATTTTACGACATTACCATCTCCGCCCACAGCAATGGGCAGGATATAGTCAGTATCCAAATAGATTTGCAGATAGCTTACAGCCATTTCATTTCCTCAAATTTCTGGTTCTCAATCACTCCTTGAACACTTCCTTCAGCAATACTTCCTGCAAGTAGTAAAGCGCCGATGCAACGAATACAGGCATACGGTAAGAGTCTTCATTGCCACTGCGGACATTCTCCACGTACTTCTTGTACTCTGAGTCCTTAATGATGAAGTTGCCCACATTGTCAACTTCCTTGGCGCGCTGCTCCAGACGGTTTGCATTAGGATAGATGCTCGACACCTTACCCACAAACTGCGTGAACACGTCAATGAATTCGCGGAAGTTTTCAAAGTCCTTGGGCATCGTGATGGCACCTTCATCCTCATAGAAGTTGTCATCAACCAGGTCAAGGTCGCTCAGCGTGCGGCCATTCCACTGCACACCAACCTCTCCGATAACTTCCTGCCTACGGGCATCGTATTCCTTCACCTGATGCATCTTGCGTCGGCCATATACATTCTTCCTGTTAGCTTCAATGCCGGCAATTTCGTGGCGCGAAACCAGTCCGTATGCCACTTCCGACTTGTTCTCTGAGTTTTCGTTGTGGCCAAAGTCTGGCTCTGCGGCATTATCAAAGATGCAACGAATCTGATAACTCTCAGGCCGGCCAAACTGCCGATTGATTTCCTCGTTCTTCATGCCTACCTCAAAACAAGCATTCAGGTATTCGTCCACCTGATCTTTGCGGAAAGCGAAGAAGAGCCATTCAAACAGGCGACCACCCTTGCCAAAGTAGCGCAAATGGATTTCCTCCACCTCGCGCAACTGCTGAGACAGAATCGTGTTGCGCATCAACATTCCGGCGTATGCCATCAGTGCGCCCGTGATGTAAGCTGGCAGCGTGAAGACAAACGGCACATCGCTACGCAAAGCCGTATAGAACCTGGTGAAATCCTCGTCACCACGCAACTGGTCGAAGATATTATTCAGATAGTAAGGAGCACGGCGGGGATCGGACTCCATGTCGCCAATGCCCAACACCTTGATATCCGTCTTTTTCGAGTCGTGGAACAGACGGATGCAATCACGGAACTTCTTGGAGTCAATAATGGCATCGAAGAAGACACCTGCTGCCATACGCACCGAACACTGGGTGTAGAGTCGGCGGTTGCTGCTTGATGCAGAGCCGTTGTCTGGCATCGAGTTGATAACAGGCGGCATACCTATTGGAGCAGCAAGCAAGAAGCCCAGTTCGCCTACTTGTCCGGCAGCTGTCCAGGCCGCCATGCCCTGTGTCCAGACTTGCGTCTGTGGTGTGAGCTGCCCCGTATTCTTCATGTCAAGCAGCTGCTGTGCACCAAAGGGACCTATAGGCTGTCCATTTTGTGCTACATAATATTGCACATTGGGCAATGGTGGCGGAGTCATACCTAAAACTGGTGGAACACCCGGAACTGCCGGGATGCCAGGAACAGGTGGAACACCTGGCAACGGTGGAGTTGCTGGCTGCTGGGGGGCAAAGATGGGGGCAAGGTCGGCCACCTGCGCTGCAGGTGTCCAAGCCGTCATACCCTGTATGAAGACAAGCGATTCAGGGGTGAACTGTCCTGCATTCTTCATGCCAAGCAACTGCTGCGCGGAGAATGGACCAGTCTGCTGACCACCAGCAGCCACATAGACTTGCACATTGGGCAGGACAGGAGTAGAAGGAACAATCGGAGTAACAGGAGTGACGGGAGCCGTCTGCTGAACAGTCTGCACCGGACCACGGTTTCTACCCAAAATCAGAATATCCGAAGTGGAACCACCAATATCTATACCCAGGAACATATTGTTGCTCTTCAGGGCAATCCGCTTGTCGAGGAAATAAGAACATACAGCCTCGGCTTCCGTAAAGGAGTTCTTCTCCCTTACGGGGTATTCAGGACAAGGCGTAGGCATATCGGCAAAGATATCGACCAGTGCCTCCATGTCGCTGGCGCCCATTGCGCTGGGGTATGACCAGTTGAGTGTTTTGGGGTAAACCCCCTCTTCAAACAGGTCGGCACAGATGTGAATCCATACCATCTTCATAAACGCCTTTTTGCGGCGTTTGCCGTTGTCGTCAACCAGCCACTTCATGTTGTAGCGCAGACGGCCAGCAGGTGTGGTGATCTCGTAAGCATCCATACGCTTCACCTTGATGTTGGTCTCGTTCACCGGCACGCCGCCCACCAGCTCTTCGTCCATGTCTTCGGGGCGCGTGAACTTCTCGTCGTGTTCATGCAACCACGACTTGATTTGTCCGTTTTTGTTGACAGGCTCCTCGTTGGAGATGAAGAGCAATTCGTCGTTGTCGGCATAGTCGCCCGGTTCGCTGTCGAAACCGACGACAGCCAGGCGATGGTTGGCAAAGGGCACGGGCTTGATGTCTTCCTGGCGGTCTTTCTTGTAATACGAGCAGGAGTTGGTAGAACCAAAGTCGAAACCTACCGTGGCCTCCTCCAGCGTACGGTTGATGCGGAACATGGCCTGTGGCTCACCATAGCCAGGCTTGCTTTCGGCCTGCCGCACAACGAGGTGGCCCAGACAGGACAGTTCACTACCAATGCGTTTGCGCACAATGATGCGACGCAGCGGCTTGTTGGTGCGCATGATTTCGTATGTGTGTGCATTCGAAGTGGCCGAGTCGGGGTAGCGAATCAGGTGGGTGAACACCTGCTTACCCACACTGCTGCTCATCAACGTTTCAACGGCTTCCAGTCCGTCGAACACGGGCACCATCTGCACATCGGGCGAATTGATGGGAAACTCACTGTAATAGTAGTATTTCTCCCACTTCTCGCTGCGGAAGTTTGGCCAGACAAACACTTTCTGGCCAGCAATGATTTCGGTATTAAACGTCTGGTTGCGCACAGTGACCCAATCGCCCTGCCCGTCGATACGTGCCTTCAGATAGACATCCACACGACTGCCGTGCTTTTCGGCAACCAGTCGTACCTTCTCGCTGCCCCCTTCGATGATGGAGGTGAACTCATCCTTGAAAATATCGTCCAGGGCGTATGCGCTCAGCGGAAGAGCAACAAACCACGAAGTGCCGTTTTCGCTTACTTCCAGAAAATAAACCGAGGAGCGGCGGTAGTCGTTCTTCATCAATAGTGAACGCACCCCCAGTTTGTTGTCGGTAGCCTCTGTCGCCGCATCGCGCCAAATGGCCAGATAAGCACTGTTGACAAAGAGACGGTCCACATCAATGGCAGCAGCTCGCTGCTTGTCTTCGTCGCCGATGCTGGAATAGAAAGCATTGTTCCACCAATAATAGACAGACTTCACAGTAAGCAGCAAGCCCAGAGGCCCTGCTGGGCACTTATGATGCACAGGCAGGTTGCGCGATGCTTCGCACGTAGATGTCCCAAGCACCTGCTCCAAGTCATACATCCAGTGTCCGATAGCCTTGTCAATCACAGAGTTCACAAAATTGCAGCGCGAATCGGGAGTACCCGAGAACTCGTCGCTGTGCTCACTGTCCCAGATGCCTTCCAGCTCATCCACATATTTGCTGCGGTTGGCCTGTACACTGGTCAAGAAGGAGTAGAGTTTCTTCAGGTTTCCAAAATGCTTGTCGTTGTATTTCGATTCGCCAGCCTTATAATAAACCTCAAAACTGGTGGCCAGCGGGTCGCAGAATTTTCCGTCAATAACCCAATAGATGCGCTCTTCGTCTTGCTTGATGCTATAGTTGACACCCGTGAAGAAAATGGAGAAGGGGGATGTGCCGCCCACCAGTTGCCGCTCGGTGCCGTTGACGTAGTAGAGCAGCTGCATCTTGGGGGTGTCTTGCCCACCCTTGACATACTTCCAGAGGGAAGTGTCCTCGAAGAGCATTTCGCTGAACACGCTGATGATGTCGAACTTTCCCTTCCGGTCCTTGACATCGGAAGAAACCAGTTCAATAGGCTTGGTCAGTTCAAAGTATTCGGGATAAAGCACGTATGCAGCCACAAGTCCACGCCATTCGCTACGCATAAAGTCGTAGAACTGCATCAGCGTGCGGTCGTCGCCAAGTTTCTGCTGGTGCTGGATTGCATGGTTGGTCAAGTGCACACGCGACCAGGGAGAGGGCACGCTGGAAACAAGCAGATTGAACCTGGCGGCATTGGACAGTTCACCGCCAGAGGTATCGATGCTGTCGATGAACTGTTCCTCTTTGTCCATCTTCGCCCAGGTATTGGGCTTAGCCTGCTGTGTGTCCTGCCCTTTGACACTTTTGGGTAATAAATTCTTTGTTATCATGGTTGTTCTTGTTGTTTATTCTTTGGAAAAGCTGGTCTTTCTAACCAAATTAGATTTGTTAGATAGACTATATTGGCTATATAAACTATATTGGCTATACTATACCAGCAAGTCTTGTTTTAGGCAAATCCGTAAAGGTCATGGAAAGTAGTATAGGTACGCTTGAGCAGGTTCGACACCGTGTTCTGCAAGCCTTGCACCTTGTCTTGTTCGCCAAACTTATTCTTGAAGGTGTCAAATGCATTGGACATCATGCCCACATCGTACTTGAAGCGTGACCCGTCGGGGAAGAGCTTGGCGTTGTATTTGTAGCTGGCAGCCTTGCGCTGATCTACAGTCCACACATCGGGATGGAACAGGAAGCCCTGATAGCCCATCTCGGCAGCGGACTCCTGCATCTGCTTGATCCAGCCGCTCCCGTCATCTTCGTGCAAAAGGTCATAGAAAGAACGGAAGAACTGGCGCAGCCCCTTCACATCTTCTTCGGTAAGGGTACTGAAGGTGGGGTGCTTGCGACGGTTCTCGGCAAAGTTCTGCGGACCGTAAAGGAAGGCTGAAGCCAGCATGATGCCACACTTCTCGGCAAACTTGTCTTTATCCTCGCCAAAGAATCCTTCAAAGGTGAGGCTGTCCTGCTCGTCACTGCTCAACGTACGGTAGAACGTGTCGCCCTCAGCACCGAACACGGCCTTCTGCTGGTGTTGCTGCGCCGTCTTGTAGAAATCGTATGCAGCCGAAGCAGCCAGCAATTCAATATAATCTTCGGGGTTGCGCTGCCCTTCCCCACCCGTCAGGCTTTCGGCACCCCGCTGGGTGACGTTGCGCGGCTTGTCGCGACCTATCAGGTAGAGCCGCTTGTATGTGTTGCGCACGGTCTTGTCGTTATGGTAGAAGAACAGGGCCGCCTGCGAGTTCAGGGCGAACTTGTCGCTCGTAGCCACCACGTTTCCCTGATTCTTAGGCGAATCAAACGAGAAGTAGTTGGTCAGCATCACCGTGCCAAAAAGGTTCTTCGAGAGCACATCGCCCTGTCCGTCGCGCGACAAAATCTGGGCTGCACGCTGCAAGGCGCGAGGCAGAATGGGAATGGATGAGGCACCCGTACCGCCAAAGACAGAACCAAACAGGAATATCTTGCTGCCTGGCACGTTCATCAGATTCTCCACGAACTTGGCCAGCGAACTGTCTTTCGATGTACCGGCCTTAGCCTTGTAAGCCTCCTCGATGATAGCATGATACATCAGCATGGAGCCCATCTGCGTCTGGGCACGATAGCCATGCTGCAAGTCCATCTTGCGCACGTCGGGTGTGAGGAACAGGTCGGCCAGGTCGCTCTCCTTCCATTTCACAGCCGTTTCGTCGTGAATCACAGCCTGTGCATCGCTGTAGTGCGATTCGGTGTCGAAGTTCGACCCGCTTTTATAGTCAGGACTGAAAGTATAATAGTTAATCTTGGCTGAAAACAGCGTGTCGGAAGCCACGCCGTCGCGGTCGGCTGTAATGGCCATGTAGTTGTGGACCAAGTTTGCCAGTCGCTTGAAGTTGCCATTCTTGTAGTCCGTGTCGAGGGCAAGCAGATTCACCTGCGTATCGTCGAACATACCCATAGCACAAAGGTGCACCAAACACTCAGCACACCTCATGCCCGTGCCGCCAATGGCAATCACGTTATATGTATCCATAGCATGAACGTTTTTAAGGTAAAAAAATGATGACAAGCTCCACGCACATTCAAGGAGCGGAGCTTGTCAAAAGAAATACTGTTTAGAACATGGACGCCAGCTTGGTGTCCTTCTTCTGCATCTTGCAGATGCCTATGGTCACCACGATATAAATAATGGTGCCCACCAGTGCCGCAATTACCATGTGCATGGTGTATTCGCTGATGAACTGCGGCTTGCTGATGTGACGCATCCACAGGGCGTAGTCTAAGCCCAGGCTGGTGAACAAACTGGCCGCAGCCAAAATCCAGAACCACAGGCGGCGCTTCCTGGGCGACGTGTCGTATGCACCCGGCTGCCAGCTAATCATGTTGGCCACGATGAGAATCAAGATGATGAACGCTACGCCAACAACGGCGTCTGTCAGATAAGTTGCAGTCTCAGCCGAATGAAGCTGCACTGCTGTGCTGATTGCACCAGAAAAAGAAGCCATAATGGTATTTAATATTTTAATAATGTGTAATTACTACATCGTGTATGTACTCAGATAAATGGTGTAAATGACAGGATTGCCACTCTGCTCGGGGCTGATGGCCGGGTCAAGCAGGGTCTGCTTCAGGCTTTCATAGACCGAGGTGTTAAGGCCATACGGAGAATCGAACTGGAACTTGCCGCCGATGGCAGGATTGCCGGTGAAGTTCTCCTTCGACTGCTTGACGCAAACATCAATGCGCAGCAGGTTGCCCAATGTGCCCGTAAGGCACTGGCCATTAAATTCCGGGTCGAACTTGATGACTACTTCACCCTTCTGCCAAGCGGCCTCATCCACCACAAGGAACTTCTCCAGGGGGTTGCCCAGCTTTGCAGCCTTCTTCCCCTTGGGGCTGAAAGCCTCGTAGGCATCGCTGATTTCGTATGCCTTCACCTCGATTTCCTCGGGGCGGTAAGCATCCTCTTTGCCCACCTGCAGCTTAATACCCTTCAGCAAGTAGTCGCCACCCTTCAGTGGACGGCCCTGTTCATCTTCTTCAGCCTGAGCAATATAATCATAAATGTCATCCCATTTTGCATCCAGTTTATGCCACTCGAAACTGCGAACCGGATACACCTTGCCTTCCTCCGTGTCAAGTAACTGTACATTCAGGTCCACACCGTTCTCGGCCACCTGTGCGCTGGGGATGCCACTGTAGAGGTGTACCATCGTCACAGCACTTGTCTGCGGCGCATTGCGCGAGAAAATCTGCTGGATGTTGTTGTCGATGCGGTGGTCGGTGAAGAGCATATAGTAACGGTTCTTCATGAATTTTCCGCTCTGATACGGTTCGCTATACACATACACGTCCATGCCACGCATCAGCCACTCCTTAAATTCGTCGGCCAGATAGGGGTTGTTCAAGTTGGCACCGATGCCCTTCTGATAATACTCGCCATCGGTGATAAGGATGGCCTCATGGTTATTCTTCAGGATGCTGTCAACAGCAGCCTTCAGGTCGCTGTAATCAACATTGGTGATGCCGTTGAGCAACTGGTGAACGCGCATCTTGTCATTGGTCTCCATCTTGATAACATCGCCCTTGATGCTGTAGTAGTTTGGATTGCAGGCGATGATGGCGGGCTGTACATTCTTGTAATAGTCTGACTGGATGGCTGTGGTCATGCAGTCGGAATAGTCGATGTACAAATCCACACAGGTGCCACCCCGACCGTCCTTGTCAGTGACAAGCTGTGTGGAACTTGCCTTGCTCGTGGTTTTGTGGAAAGCCTCTATCTTACTCATGTCCTCCACGCGCTCATCATGAGAAAAAAGGAAACAGGAGGTCAACAGCCCAGAAAACACTGCCGTACAGCAGCAAAAAACAAAGTGTCGTGTATTCATGTTTCACGTACATTATGCCGTGCAGCCTCCCCCCAGTGTATGGACACGGCCATTTAAGGTTAAAACGATGTAAGGCGCAGGAAGCCAAAGACGCCTTTTCTCTCTTCCTCTCTGTTTCTGCACAAAAGGGAATATATGAACTAATCGCAAAGGTAGCTATTTTTTTTTAATTGCAAACAAAAAGAATAAAAAAAAGTGTAAACAGCATCTTTTTTCTGTCTTTTCGCCCCTTCTTTTACCCGACCAGCAGTCCTGACCGAGATGAACAACCTAAAAACATTTCGACCTGTAAGATTGAAACATTTTCCGTTTTATTTGCATTTCCGCCCACTTCGCCCTACCGTTGGCTACCGTCGAAAGTACTCTCGCTCGGAAAAAATCAAATAGATTTGTTTTTTCGCTCGCTTACTCGTACCTTTGCAGCCAGATTTATTAAGACCCTCATTCTAACACAAGAACATTTGATGAGACAACCTTTACTGGACGTACACACCCACACCGTAGCTTCGGGCCATGCCTACAGCAGTCTGCAGGAGATGGTGCACGCAGCCGCCGAAAAGGGTTTGCAGGTGCTGGGCATCACGGAACATGGCCCCAGTATTCCAGGCACGTGTCCGGCCATTTACTTCAAGAACATGTATGTAGTGCCGCGCCAGATGTACGGCGTGCAGTTGCTGATGGGGTGCGAAATCAACATTCTCGACACCCAGGGCACACTGGATCTGGAGGAGAAATACCTCCAGCGGCTTGACATCGGCATTGCCGGCATCCATGAGGTGTGCTGGCAGGGCGGAACGGTGGAGGAAAACACACGGGGCATGATTCAGGCCATCCGCAACCCCTACGTCCACATCATCAGCCATCTCGCCGACGGCACGGCAAAGCTGGACTTCCGCCCCATTGTACAGGCAGCAGCAGAGGCGCACACCCTGTTGGAAATCAACAACCACTCGCTGGCTCCAGGCCGGGGAAAGCCACACGCATGGGAGAACAATCGCGAACTGCTACACCTGTGCCATGAGCAGGGAGTACCCGTCATCCTGGGCAGCGACGCTCATGTCTCGTTCCAGATTGCCGAATACAGCCGCGTGCTGCAGCTGGTGGCCGAAGAGGGGTTCCCCGAAGAGTTGATTATGAACTACTGGCCCGACAAATTCTTTGACTACCTAAAACTTAATGCATAACGCATCATCATTTTAATTATCATTTTTCAAATCTCATTTATTATGGCAGGACTTATTGGTTCCATTATCATCGGTTGCCTGGCCGGCTTCTGTGCTGGCAAGCTGATGAAGGGAGGCGGCTTCGGCTTCCTGATGAATTTACTGTTAGGACTTTTTGGCGGCGCAGTGGGCGGCTGGCTGTTCGGCCTCCTCGGCGTTGAATGGGGCGGTCTGCTGGGTCAGCTCGGCACAGCCATCATCGGTGCCGTCTTCATTCTCTGGATAGCTTCGCTGCTGAGGGGGAAAAAGTAAGTGAGAAATCCGATTTACGAAATCCGAATTACGAAAGCTGTCATATTTCAGATATTTCGGATTTCGTAATTCGGATTTTTTACTCACTCAATGACGTATGCCCGTTTGATGCGGACTTCATGCAGAGGCACGTCCTGTGCATCGGTCTTCAGCCGCTGAATTTTCTCAACGACGGCCATACCCTCCACCACTTCACCAAAGATGGTGTATTCACCGTCCAGCCAGGGCGCTCCGCCGTGGGTGCGGTAGGCAGTGCGCTGTTCGCGTGTGTAGGTGAGTGGCGGATTGTCGTTCACCTGCATACGAGCCTGGTCCAGAAGCTTCTCCAGGCGATTGCTCAGCTTTCGGGGATTGCGTTCCGCCCGGATGGCATCCAGCTCATCCTTGTGCTGGAGGCATAGCTGGTCATACAGCGCCTGTGCATCGCGCTCCTCACGCGCCGTCTCATAATTGTCGAGGTCGGCATCCTGACAGGTTTTGCCCGTCACGATGTAGAACTGGTATTTGTCGGACATTCGCTGCGGATTCTCACCGTCGCCGTCGCGTGCTGCCCCCACAAAACTCCGCTTGTGGTAGTACTTTGGATAAACAAATTCGGCAGGGATACGCTCGGCCGCTTTTGTTGTGTCAGGCACTTGCCCAGGACGGGTGTCGGGGTCGCCTGTCTGAATCATAAAATTGCGGATGACGCGATGGAACGTCACACCGTCATACTTCCCGTCGCGGATGTTCCGCACCATATTGTCGCGATGGCCCGGCGTGTCATCAAAGAGGGCGATGCGGATGTCGCCCAAGGTCGTTTCGAGCACCACCTCGGTGCTGGCACCTTCGCGTTTCTGCCCATTGCAGCTGCCGGCAATCAAGCAGCAGAGCAATCCTGTAATTGTTGCTAATTTTCTCATTATCGTAACAAAACTTTCGTAATTGACTCCCTCCCCATTATGGGGGAGGGTTGGGAAGAGGGTCTTCACTTCATTCTGAATATCCTTACGCCCAACTGTGTAGGCTGCTTCTGCTGATAGTCAAACAACGTTTCGCTGTCGAGCACCACCTTCTTCTGCAGGCTGGAGGCATGAAGCATGTGCAGACGTGCATCCTGCCAGAAGGCAATGCCCACGTGCGAGGTGTCAAGCCCGGCCTTCGACGTGATGATGGCCAGAATGTCGCCGTCGTGAATCAGTCCCAACGAAGCGCTTTGCCTTGCGCCAAGCAGCCGCTTGGGGATGTAGCGATAGCTCTTGCCCGAAGTGATGCGCTCCAGGTCGTGTATCTGCTCCACCCACTCCGGGTGCTCCTTCAGCTGGCGGTACAGTCCCGGGTGTTCCGACATATAGTTCAGGTTCAGCGTCTGCGTCTCGTTGAAGAGCTTCACGCTGGTCAGCTTCTTGTAGAACGCCGTGGGCTGCGGGTCCTGGCTGATGCACTCCACCAGTCCCTTTGCCTCGTTGTCCTCGCCCCACCACGTGAAGTAGTGCAGTCGGCTGGTGTAATCCGTCAGCTGTCCGTCGCGATAGCGCAACTGGGTCAGCCAGTGGCAATAGTCCCCGAAAGTGCGCTGGTCGTGACTGTCACACAGGGCCAATGCTGCCGCCGTCTCCACCAGCGTCGTGCAGTCAAACTCATGCAGGTTCACCACGAGGTGCTCCTCATCACCCACTTCCAGCGTATGAGCCACATAGGGCAAGCCCACAAACTGCTTGGCAAAGTAAAACACCCTGTTTTCGCTGCCACGCCCAGTCTTGGCCTGTTGCAACAACTTCACCACCAGGGCAGAATCCTGGGGCGTCACCTCCACACGCTGGGCAGAAGCAGTCAAAGTAACAAGTAAAAGGTAAAAAGCAAAAAATCCACGCATAAGCTATAAAATATTATCAAAGTCTATAAGATGCATTATCAATCAGTTTCTCCATCCAAATCATGTCGTACCAGCGTCCGAACTTCCTTCCGCAACGATGGAAATGGGCCACGCGGGTGTAGCCCATCCGCTCATGGAAGTGCACACTGTCGAGCGGAAGGTACTCGTCGGGCTGCTCCAGATAAGCAATGCACGCATTCATGTTGAGAATGCCACGCTGCCTCAGAGCCTCCTCCAGCGCCTCATGCAACATCCGCCCCACCCCGCGCCGGTGCACAGACCTGTCCACATAGATGGAGGTCTCCACCGCCCACCGATAGGCAGCCTGCTGCTTGAACCTGCCGGCGTAGGCATAACCCACGATGCGCCCCTCGTCTATCGCCACGAAGTAAGGGTACGACCGCAGCACAGCCTCCATCCGCTGGCGGAACACCTCCAGCGTCGGCACGTCATACTCAAACGTGATGGCCGTCTGCTCCACGTAAGGCGCAAAGATTTCCCTCAGCCGTGGTGCGTCGTCAAGATGTGCGTCTCTGATTATCATCGCTGCAAAGGTAACTCTTTTATTGTAGAACGCCGCAACATTCTACATCTTTTAACGAAGAAAAGGTACAGATGAGCTGTCCGCAGGTCCTGCGGACACTGCGGTTACTGAGCGTTGACGCTTTCAGTGTCTCGGCGTTGGAAGAGTAATGCGTCAGCCCTGCGACACAACTATACAAAGCCAAGAAAAAAATTTCATTGGATTCGTGAACGATTTATGACCTTCTGTGTATGCAATAATGTATTGCGCAATACGGGAAAACAAAAATCGTTTTTAATCATAACAACAACAAAAGAAAAAATGGAAAAGAGAAGATTGGCAGCAGGCGCCATCGCCCTAACCCTCGCACTTGGAGCGATGGGACAAACAAAAGCGGTAACAGTGGAAAGCCCCATTGTGACGGAAAAGGATTTCGTGTGGTACGTGGAACAGAAGAACGCCTGGAAAGAGGCCACACTGCAGCATCCGCAAGACGAAACGGCATGGATGAACTATTACCATGCGGCACGCTACATGCTATGGTTTCACCAGGGGGACACGACGGCACGGCAGGTCATCCGTGAAATGAGCCAGGCCATTCCCGACACCTACACCTATAACTATTGTGCCTACAGCGCCATTGTGTCAGGTCATGGTACGGGCGAGACCGATGGCGACAAATATGCGGAAGCGGCTCTTGCGAAGTTACCTGAAGATATGCAGTTCTTCGACTATGACCGATGGGTGTGCTACTTGGCCATGAAGGGCGACGAGGGCCGGATGAAGTCGATGGCCAAACGCTACTTTGACAGCGGCATCTATTCCGAGGCTGTTCTGCGCTACAACTACAACGAGCTGGCGGGCATGGACGAAGGGGGCATCATCTTTGTCTATGGGGATGCGGCAGTCATACCTAAATGGCTCATTCAGGAGGGGATGAACGCGCATCGCGGCAAGACTGTCGTCTGTGTGCCGTTCCTTGCCGTAAAGGAGTATCGTGAATGGCTGTTCAAGAAACTCGGCCTCGAAGTGCCAGCCTGGGAGGAAGGTCAGTATGACGTCTATGAACGCACCCTCCTGCAGACCATCATCGACCGCTACGGCAGCAAGGTCTATTTCTCCAGTACAACTCCTCCATCGCTTACTGACCACTGGAAGGAAAACCTGTACAACGAGGGGCTGACGCTAAAGTACTCGAAGAAAGCATACGACAATCTGGCCGTGAAGCGCCGCAATGTGGAGGAGCGCTATATGATGGAGTATCTGCTCGTCTCGTTCCGTCCCGACTGGACATCCGGGCAGCGGCTTGCTGCCAACTATGCAGTATTGCTGGCCGACCTCTTGCCTTACTATGCCAAGCGCAGCCAGAAACGATATGAATGGCTCATGCGGCTGTTGGTTGGCGGCGTGACAAACACGTCGTTGGACGAAGAGAAAAAACAGGAGATTCTGCAACTATTGATGTAACAGAGCCATGCTGATTCCCATGAAGTTATCGGCTCAGACCGATGAACAACTCATGCTGCGCGCAGCTCATGGCAGCGACCGTGCATTCGAAGAACTCTACAACCGTCATGCCCGGCGGTTGCAGGGCTTCTTCGTCCGGCGGCTGGCTGCTGACAGCGACCTGGCTGCGGACTTTATGCACGACACCTTCCTACGGCTCTATGCTGCCCGAGAGCATTATCACGAAGGACGCCATTTCCGTGCCTGGCTCTACACCATTGCCTACAACCTCTGCAAGAACCACTTTCGCAATCAGTTCGTCATGGTTGCCGATGAGGGCGAAGATGTGGTAGCAGATACGGACCTCGAACTGGAAATAGATGCCACCATCCTGCGTAATGCCATTCGCGATGTGCTCAGTCGGCTGCCACAGCCATTGGCCATGCTATTTTCTTTACACTACGAAGAGGAACTTACCGTTCCGCAAATTGCACAGATTACTTCACTCCCGGAAGGTACTGTCAAGTCGAGACTACATAAAACAATGAATATTATTAAGCAACAACTCAAGCAATATGAAAATAGATGAAAAAGACATCGTCCGAGTTGCTCAAGAACTGCGCGACGAAACGAATCAGCAACTGCACGTGCATCCATGGCCCCGCCGTCACCAATTCCAGTTTTCCACGTGGCTTGCCGCTGTCCCTGCGGCAGCCATCATTGGCTTCGTCCTTGGCATTTGGACAAATCGGCACACACAGGCAGAACTGCCTTTGACAGCTCTCGCCGATACGGTTTACGTGATGGTGAAGGAGGCTTCTGCAAGCCCAGACACCACACCATCTATCAGTACGCCATTGCCGCCACAACCTGCCTACAGGCAAGTTCGCAGTTCTAAAGGCAGCAAGCAAAAACGTGAGAATCACATAGGACAACCTGTGATGAACGACAGAATACGCTATGACCTTTTGGTAAAGAATTAGGAGACCAACAGCTCGGAAAAAAACAAATATATATTGTTACAAGTTGGCGCAGAATTACAAAAAAAAGCAAAATCACTTTCACTTTCATATTTTGGCACTTATTCGGCTAAATATCAACATG
>R20__coassemble_1131_pt1 | contig 16203 bp, 13 predicted proteins | sample R20__metabat2_low_PE_030 | metagenome-assembled genome bin R20 | reverse complement strand
AAAAAAGGTTCATAAAAGCTTCATAAAAGGTTCATAAAAGGTTCATACTTGCTGCATCGGCAGCGGGATTTTTTTCTAAGGAACCAGGGAACTGAGGAATGTTTTCTTCAGTTCAACAAAGTCAATGTGCCGCCGGGCGGCTTTAGAGGGAAACGAATATGAACCTTTTATGAACCTTTTATGAAGCTTTTATGAACCTTTTTTGGCCTTAAGTTGTTGTAATCTATGGTGATAGCCTAAAAATGAACCTTTAGTTTGAAAAACTCAGTAGAAAAAGTGTAAAGTTGGCATGACGATGCTTCGTCAGCGCCGTGGCCGTGCATCGTCAGCGCGCCAGCGAAACATCGTCAGCGCCGTGGCCGTGCATCGTCAGCGCGCCAGCGAAACATCGTCACGACTGTGGCCAAACATCGTCACGGCGCTGGCTGTGCATCGTCACTTCGGCATTGATGCTTCGTCACTTCGCTGGCACCCCATCGCTGGCGGAGTAGCGATGGGGTGTTGAGGAAGTAGCGCTGGGGTGCTGCTCAAGTGACACTGGGGTGCTACGGCAGCAACGATGGGGCGTTTCCGTAACAAAATTATCGTAACTTGTTCTTCAGATAATACCCACGGGCATAGAGGAAGAAGAAGAGGACACCAAAGACGTTGACCAACCAGCCGGCCATGAAGGCGGCATTGTAGCCCAGATGTTCGGCGATGACCCCGCCAAGGATGATGCCCAGGCCGATGCCCACGTCCCAGGAGGTGAGCAGGGTGGAGTTGGCGGTGCCGCGCTGGTTGCTGTGCGCCAGGTTGACAAACATCGTCTGCATGGCCGGCCAGAGGTGGCCGTTGCCCAATCCCACGATGAGGGCCGCGCCGTAGTAGCCCCAGGCGTTGTGGACGGTGGCAAAGAGCAGGTAACCAAACATGCTGATGAAGATGCCGTGGCTGGCATTCTCGGCAATCTTGCCACGGCGCAAGGTGCGTGCACCCACAAGCCGTGAGGCCATCAGGCCGAAGCAAAGCACGGCAAACCAAAGGCCGCTGCCTGTAGTAATGCCCAGCACCTCTTTGCTGTAGATGGCAATGTAGGTGGAGACTACACCGTAGGAGAAGGCGATGCAGAGCATACAGACGGCCTGTCGCCATCCTTTGGTCAGGAAAAAGCGGTCGAGGGAGAGGGGGGCCTTGTTGGGGATGATTTCCTTCTCGGGGAATTTTACCCGTGAGTTGATGCAAAGTCCGATGCAGGAAACTGCCATTGCTGCGGCGAACAGCAGGCTGTAGCTGGCGTAGCTATGGTAAATCAGCAGCCCCACGGTGGGTGCCATGCTGGTAGCCAAGTTGTTGCTCAGTCCATAGTAGCCAATGCCTTCGGCTCGACGGCTGGAGGGCAAAACGTCGATGGCACAGGTGGAGTTGGCCACGGTGACAGCTCCCATGGGGCCACCGTGCAGGGTGCGCACAATGGCAAAGAGCGTCAGAGTGCCGGCCACCAAATAGCCTGCGAACATGGCAAAGAAGAGGAAATAGCTGGTGAGCAGCACCACGCGCCGTGGAAAGCTATCGACCAGATAGCCGCTGAAGGGGCGCATGAGCAGGGCCGTGAGCGTGTAGCCCGAGAGGACCAGTCCGATGGTGTCCTTGTCGGCGCCAAACGCCTCGCTCAGATAGAGCGGCAGCAGGGGTGTGACCAGCATGAAACTGAAAAAAATCATGAAGTTGGCTGTCCACACCTTGCAGTAGTTGCTGTTCCACAGCTTTTCCATGATGGTGCGTTTGTACGTTTTTATGTTTTTGCGTTTTTTGCGGTGCAAAGTTAAGAAGAATTACTGAATGGACACACGCCGTTTGGGAAGATTAACGCTTGCTTTCGCATGGAAAGCGTCTTAACCTTCTTACTGATATTTCTACCATTTTAACCGAAATGGGGGTATTCTTACCATTTTTCTTTACCAAAGTTACAGAAGTGTAAGGGAAAAGCCGTACTTTTGCAGCAGAAAAAACATATGCACCCAATGGCAAAGATTGTAAACAGCATTGACGAATTCAACGCCTTCTTTCGGCAACCAACCGCTCATCCGCTGGTGAGCGTGGGCGACCTTTCGAAGGCCGACCCTTCGCTGTTCGAGCCGACAGATTTTGGCATGTACTGCGTGGTGCTGATGGATGTGAACATCGGCCTGTTGACCAAGGACGGCCAGCCCCTGCATTACGACGCCGGTACCATCTTCACGATGATGCCCGGGCAGGTGGTGGCAATGGAACTGGACTACAGCGTGCATCCGCGTGGCTGGATGTTGGCTTTCCGTCCTGAACTGCTCGTGAAGACAGGGCTTGGGCGCGATTTCTACATGTTCAACTTCTTCTCGGCCAACGCCACAGAGGCTTTGCGTCTTTCGCCCACGGAACGTGGCACCATCGTGAACTGCTTTGCCAACATCTTTGCCGAACTGAACACGCCTGCCGACAACCTTTCGGGTCATATGCTCCGTCTGGGCATCGGGCAGTTGCTGAGCTACTGCAAGCGGTTCTATGAACGTCAGTTCATGGTGCAAAACAGCAATGTCTCCAACCTGTTGCAGAAGCTGGACTTGCTGATTGACAACTATCTGGGCAGTGGCCTGCCCGAACAGAAAGGACAGCCCACCGTGGCCTGGTGTGCCGAGCAATTTGGCCTGTCGCCCAACTACTTCGGCGACCTGGTGAAGAAAGAGCTTCGCATCACAGCGCAGGAATATGTGCAAGGTAAAATCATCGATTCGGCCAAGCAGCTGTTGCGTAACACCAACATGTCAATCGCCCAAATCAGCGAGCAGTTGGGGTTCACCTATCCCAACCACTTCACCCGTCTGTTTCACCAGAAAGTGGGATATTCACCCATGCGCTACCGAAAGGTGACGGCAAGTTCCCATCATTCCAGTTAAAACATTCACTTTTATATTAACCCTAAAAACACTCAATGAACAAAAGAAACTTTACACTGGCTTGCTGCCTCTCAGTTATGGCAGCGACAACGGCTCAGGCCGAGCAGCCTGACTGGCTGAAGGACGTATCGGACCGTCTTACCGTTCACGGCTATGCACAGGGTGGCTACACCTGGCAGCGTGTGAACGAAACCAACACAAACACCTTCGATGTGAAGCGCACACTGCTTTGGGTAGATGCAAGAATCACAGACCGTTGGTCGTTCTTGTTCATGCACGACTTCAACAGCGTGGTGCAGGAGTACTACACGGACTACCGCATCACGAGGGACAAAGGTCTCACCGTGCGTCTCGGCCAGTTCAAGAACGGCTGCACGATGGAGAATCCCTGGTCGCCAACTGCTATGGAGACCATTGATGTCTATTCGGAAGGCGTGACTTACTTGTCTGGTTGCGGCAGCGATCCCCTGTTTGGCGTGCAGTATGGCCGTGACCTGGGTCTTAGTGTGCGTGGTGAACTGGCTAACGGTAAGTTTGCCTACGACGTGCAGCTGATGAACGGACAGGGTATCTGCCAAATCGACGCAAACGGAAACAAGCGTGCCAGCAACAAGGACATGAACAACAAGAAGGACGGCATCCTGCGCCTGGAGTACCGTCCCTGCAAGGGGCTGAACCTCGTAGCGACTGGTCAGCTGGGCTGGGGCCATGCGCTGGTGGATAAACCCATCTTCTGTCCCGACATCGCAAAGGGCGACGACTACCGCCGCAACCGCTGGACAGTGGGTTTTGACTACAAATCGAAGCCGCTGAATGTGCATGGCGAATACATCGAGGGCAAAGACGGACAGACCATCAGCCGTGGTGCATACGTGACGGGCAGTGTGCCTCTCTACAAAGGGCTTGACTTCGTGGCCAGCTATGACTTCTTCAACTTCAACGTGGATAAGGACATGAGCCAGCACAAGGTTGTGGCCGGCCTGCAGTACTGGTTCTTCAAGAAGTGCCGCTTCCAGGTGCAGTATGTCTATAAGAACGCACTCACAGACTACAAGACTTCTTTTGAGCATTGCGCCAACCACAGTGTGATGTGCCAGATGCAGGTGAGGTTTAATTAAAACAGACCCCCTCCGCCCCTGCGGGGCACCTCCCCCTCTATGGGGAGGGCCGTCCGGCGGCGGAGTGGCGGTGAACATTTCATCTATTCATTCTGATTTTCAAAAAACAAATTAAAGTTTCATTTAATCAATACCCTTTATGTCAGTAACTTCCTTCTCCCCATAGAGGGGGAGATGTCCGACAGGACAGAGGGGGTCTGCAAGGGTCTTCCTTATTATGCTCGTTAAAATCATTCTTACCATTGTGTTCCTCGCCGTCACGGTGGGGATAGGGGTTTACTCCCGCAAACAAGCCAATTCCGTTGATGGCTTTGTGCTCGGCGGACGTGCCGTGGGCGGATGGCTCACCGCCTTTGCCTTTGGCACCAGCTACTTCTCAGCCGTGGTCTTCGTGGGCTACGCAGGACAGTTCGGCTGGAAATACGGCATTTCGTCTGCATGGATCGGCATCGGCAACGCCGTTATCGGTTCGCTCCTGGCCTGGCTGATACTGGGTCGGCGGACCAAGCTGATGACGCAGCACATCGGTTCCCGTACCATGCCCGACTTCTTCGGCACCCGTTTCGACAGTCAGGGACTGCGCGTCATTGCCAGCATCATTGCCTTCGTCTTCCTCATTCCCTACACAGCCGGCGTGTATAGCGGCATCTCGAAGCTCTTCGACATGGGCTTCCACATTCCCTACGAATACTGCATCGTCATCATGGCCCTGCTCACCGCCCTCTACGTCATCCTGGGCGGCTACAAGGCAACAGCCATGAACGACTTCATCCAGGGCATCATCATGCTCTTCGGCATCGTGGCCGTCATCGTCGTGGTACTCAGTACGCAGGGCGGACTGACCGAGGCTTTCCACAAGATGCAGGCTGCCACCCTCACGGCACACGACGCGGAAAGCCCGCTCTATGCAGACTTCCGGCCCGGCGACTTTGCCTCGTGGTTCGGACCCAATCCGCTGAGTCTGCTCGGCGTGGTCATTCTGACGTCGCTGGGCACATGGGGACTGCCGCAGATGGTGGGCAAGTTCTACAGCATTACTGACGAAGGCGCCATTCGCCGTGGCACCATCATCTCCACCATCTTTGCATTCGTGGTGGCAGGCGGCTGCTACTTCCTCGGCGGCTTTGGCCGGCTCTTCGGCGAACCTGTCTGGAACGAGGCACGCCACACGTACAAGTTCGACGACATCATCCCCACCATGCTCGACACGGCTGTCAGCTCCGACCTGCTCATCGGTTTGGTCATGGTGCTGGTGCTCAGCGCCTCCATGTCCACCTTGGCTTCGCTGGTGCTCACTTCGTCTTCGACCATGACGCTCGACCTCATCTACCGCGACAAGAAGTCGCTTCCCGGCGAAGTGGAGGAGGGCAGCATCGACGACGTTGTGGCTGAGAAGATTGAACGCCGCAAGGTGGTCATCATGCGCGTGCTGATTGTCTTCTTCATTGTCATCTCCGTGCTCATCGCACTCAATCCGCCCACGTTCATCGCACAGCTGATGGGCATCTCGTGGGGAGCCTTGGCCGGCGCATTCCTGGCTCCGTTCATGCTGGGCCTGTACTGGCGCGGCGTGACCACAACTTCCGTCTGGGCGTGCTTCATCTGGGGCGTCGGCATCACGGTGGTCAATATGCTCATGGGAAACCCCATCAACCCCATCAACTGCGGTGCCATTGCCATGATTGGCGGCTTCCCTGTAGTCTTCATCGTCAGTCTGCTGAGCAAGAAGATGAACCGTCAGACGGTGGACAGCATCTTTGAGTGCTATCAATAAAACTTATCTCCCCCCCCTCAAAAAATAGTCCTTTCCGCAGAAAACGGCGCAAAAGTTTGGTTGTTTAAAACTTATTAACTACTTTTGCGCCGTTTTTTGCGGAAATAGTTTACTATTCTAAATAACATAACCATTATTTAATCATTAGTCATTATGCGAATCAAACTCTTAGCATTCATGCTCTGGTGTCTGCCGGCCATGATGGGGACGAACCTCTGGGCTGCGGGCAAAGTGCTTGTGCTCCAGATGAAGTCGGGAGACATGCACACGTTTTTCCTGTCGGAGCAGCCTGTGGTGACATTCGAGGGTGAGCGTCTGGCCATCAGTGTCAAAGACGACACCTCTGTGGACTACGCTCGCAGCGACGTGGAAAGGTTTTTCTTTGTCGATACAACTTACGAGGGCATCGAGACGGTGCAGACCAACGAATTTCGCTTTGTCCGCCTGAAGAACGATGCTGTCAGCATCTACGGACTGAACTCGGGCGACAAGCTCGTGCGCGTCTATGACCTGCAGGGCCGCCTCTGCCCAGCCGACATTGCTGTCGAAGACACCGAGGCACAAATCTCTCTGACGAATCTCCCCCAGGGGACATACGTCATTCAAGTCGGAAAAAAACAACCCATTAAAGTATTGAAGAAATGAAAAAACTTTTACTTTCTGCCGTCGCCATGCTGATGGTGACAATGGCTGGTGCACAGGAACTGATGAAGGTGCAGCTGGCCAATGGTACGGTCCTGGAACTGAACGTGGACTCTATAAAAAGCATCTATTTTGAAGAAAAGTCAGCCCCGGAAGTGGAACCGGCTGATTTTACTGATCCCATCACCACATGGGGCCTTTCGCCAGCCGAGGTGAAGGCACTAATGGCCGGCTTCACGCTGGAAAACGAAGAAGACGGCACGTTGCAATACGGTGGCCAGAAGAAGGAGTTGGCCATTAGTTACCAATTCGACGCATACAATGAGCTGGTTTACTCGTGTGTGATTCTTGATGCTGCAGATGTTACTGCTGAAGCCGTGGACGCAAAGATTCAGCAAAGCTACGTGCTTATCAATGAAACAGAGGACGGTACAAAAGTATATCTGTCAACAGACTACGAAACCGTTGTCTTCTTCAGCGCAGAAACCGACGAGGAAGGAACGACCTACTATGTAGAGTACATCAGCTATGCATACCTTATGAGCAACAGCACCTACTTCACCGAGCCATACCTGGGATGGGGCACCGACCGTGAAGCCGTGAAGGACACATTGGCACAGCGCGGATATGAGTTGTATAAGGAATATGATACTGCCAACAACTACTATGCTTTGGCATATTATGGTAACGACCAGGAAGGCCTGATTTACTATATGTTCGATGACAACAAGAAGCTTGACTATGTGCAGCTTCTCTTCGAAGACATCAGTATTGAAGACATGGGCAGCTTTATGACAGAGGAACTTGGCTATGCATTTGATGGACAGCGTACGATTGAAGATGAAGACCTTGTAGTTTACGACTACATTACTGCCGATGGCACTTCATGGGTGACAATGTATGAGGAGGCTTATAGTGATGAGGAATATGGTGATTACACCATCCTGACTCTGGCTTTCTACGAAAACATCCCAGAGGAAGAAGAAGAAACTCGCGCCAAGTCTCGCACAGGCAACGACCTTTCAAAGTTGATGAACAGAATGAGCAAGTTCAACGTGTCTGCCAGCCAGATGCGCACCCTCAAGCTCCGCAACATCAGCAAACTGCAACGAATCAGAAAATAATCAAGAGGAGAGAGGACAAGCCCCTTTCCGTCGCTAATCGTTTCCCCCCACCGTGTGGCCATGTGTTCACAGGGTGGGGGATTTTAGCCTTGGATTCATTGGAACGCTTCTCTATATATTCGCGTTCCAATGAATCCAATGGCATAAAACTTATCCCGACAATCGATTAATGTTCTGGTATTCAATATTTAGACATTCATCCAAAGATACATTCTGTTGGATGAAACGGTCGTTATAGAAAAAGTTGCTTTTGTTCACATCTGTCTCGCTCCAGTAGCACAGGTGCGCCACTCCAGCAGCACAGGTGCGCTGCTCCAGTAGCACAGGTGCGCCACTCCAGTAGCACAGGTGCGCTACTCCAGTAGCACAGGTGCGCCACTCCAGTAGCACAGGTGTGCTACTCAAGTGGCACAGGTGCGCTACTCCAGCGACACAGGTGCGTAAAAATCCCTGTTCAAAACAAAATGTAAGGGCACACAGGAAGAAAAATAGGTTTTCCCCTCAAAAAAAAGGAAAAAACCTTGCTGCGTTAAAATAAATTAACTACATTTGCACCCATATATATGCGTATGCGGGTGCGCGAAACTGTGACAAATAGCTTCCTGCCCGCAAAGAAAAAAGAACAAAAACAGCAAAAACACTATGGCAACAACCATTACCATCGGGCGCAAAGGCAATCAGCCGTTCCCCATACAGACCGCAGCCATCAGCGGTGAACATGCACGTGTGACCATCGACGGCGACGAGTGGGTGCTGGAAGACCTCAACTCCACAAACGGGACCTACATCCGCAACAACGAAACCGGTGAATTTGAGCGCATTGGCCGCAAGGCCATCACCGAGGACACCGTGATTCGCCTGGGCAACGGCGGCAGGTTCAACGAAGTGGTCTTCATGGCTCACCACCTCATCGTGAAAGACCCCAACGACTATGCGTGGGAACTGAACCAGGTCATCAATCTCTATGAAGAACGCATCAAGACGCGCATCGATGCGCTCTACAACAAGAACAACAAGCGCGAGGTGTTCTCCATTGTCGGAACGTTTGCAGGCCTGGGACTCAGCTTCCTTGTGAACGACCTGATGCTCATGCGTCTGTGCATGTCGCTGCCCCCCATCGTTGTCACCCTCATTTTCATGGGCACCGGCAACAAGATGCGTCAGATACAGGAACTGCGCAACAAAATCATTGTCTGCCCCAAGTGCAACCGGCAGCTCTCCGACCAGGAGCTGAAAGACCGCAGCTGCGCCAAGTGCCAGGCCCACTAATTTTCCTGATAGCCCCTATAGCTTCTATAGTTTCTATAGCTTCTATAATCCTATCTTATTCCTTAAAACCGAACAACAATGAAAAAAACACTCTTTACCCTGATTGCTCTCCTGATGACCATAGCAATGACAGCCCGCACATACGTGGTGGCTGTAGGCGTTTCGGCCTATAGCGACGAGCAGTATTCGCTGAGAAAACCTGCGGGCGACGCCACGAAGTTCACCGAAATATGGAGAAAGCACAAGTGTGATGCCGTGCTGATTACCAACAAGTACGCCACCACAAAGAATATTGAGCATACACTCGACAGCGTGTGCAGCCTGCTAACCCCCAACGACATCATCATTTTTTTCTTCTCCGGCCACGGCTGGAAAGGCTCGCTCATCACCTACGACGGCATTTCCACAGGCGAGAACCTGGCCTACGCCACCCTGCGCGACAAGCTGAACAAGTCGCTGGCCAAGGAGAAGCTCTGCTTCGTCGATGCCTGCTATTCGGGCAGCGTGGCCGAAGAGTACAAGAAGGGCAAGGCCAAGGCCGACCCCTCGGAGTATGACGGCATTTTCTACTTCATGTCCTCCTCGCCCGGCGAAACCTCGCTGGAGAACAGCAAATATGACAACGGCCTCTTCACCCAGGCGCTGGCACAGGCCCTGATGGGTTTTGCCGATGCCAACAAGGACCGATACCTCTCCGTGCACGAGCTCTTCAAGTATGTCTATCGCCGTGTCACCAAGATGTCCTCGGCCAAAGATTTGGTCTCAGGCGAGATGGTGCCGCGTCAGCACCCGCAGCTCATCGGCCCCAAGAACAAGATTGACAGTACCAACATCCTGGCCTGGTAAGCACTTAAACCCATAAAAGGAGAAAAATAAAACGAATTATAAACCCTAAAAACAGAACTAAACATGAAAACAGATGAAAAGACAAACGAAAAGAAGTCGGGCTTCAGCAAAGTAGCCGGTGCAGCCGGTGCAGCAGCTGTAGTAGGTGCAACCTCCGTGGCCATCGGCATGATGGGCGACGACGGTGCCGAAGACGTAGTGGAAGTAGATACCATTGACACATCCGCCGACGAAATAGCAGACATCAGCGACGCCGCCGCCGCCGAAGAGGCCGCCGCTGCACAGCAAGAGGCCGAAAGCGCCCCGGAAGCCGCCGCCGCACCACACCATACAGCATCGCACACAACATCGGCACCATCCCCCGAACAGCCAGCCGAAACAGAGACCGCAGCATCGGCAGAAGGTGCTGACGCCGTTGTAGTGGATGACACGTTTGGCGACGATGTGCCCGTAGTGGAAGAAACCGAGGTGGAGGTCGAGGCCAACGAAATGGCAGAGGCTGAAGACGCCAACATCCATGACGACGCCCAGGTTGACCTGGCTGCCAACGAACCCGTTGCTATCCCCGACGATGATGAACCTATGGCAGACGACATTGCAGCCGAGGCTTCTGCCGACATGGAAGCTGATGCCGCCGTTGAATTGGCTGCAGCAGAACCGGCCGATTTGGGCCTGGATATGTCTGTTGATCTGGCTGCTGCAGAACCGGCAGAAATGGGCGACCTCGATTTGGAACCCATCGAGATTCCATTAGATGCACAGGATGACTTCTCCAAGGCGATTCCAATGAACGACATGGACCTGGACGATGTTGTTTCCACGAATGCCGTCAACGACATGGCCGCTTCTGCTGCTACTGGCGGCTTTGGCGAAATGGTCATCGAACCCATCCAGGATTTTGTCAACAACCTCATCAATCCGACCGAGGAGGCCGAAGGCACCTTCACGGCACAGATTGACCAGCCGGAGATTGACTCTTCTGGCCTGATTCAGTACGACAAGATGTATGATGTGACCGATGCCAACGGCAACGTGCTGCACGCTGCCGAGTTCCACTACAGCGACGATGGCTTCCCAAGCATCATGGCCGATACCACGGGCGATGGTGTTTACGACTCCATCATCGACGCTGCCGGAAACATCCTGGGCGCTGCTCCTGCCAATATGGAAGTGGCTGATGCCATGATGCAGCTCAACCAGGACAGCGACTACATGACGCTCGACACCGATGCCGACTTCACAGCAAGCGTTGACCCGTCGTATCTCGACAACATCACCGACACAGGGGCAGACCTTGGTGTTGACATGGTTGACACAGGCATCGACATGGGCTAATGGCTAATGCTTAATGCTTAATTGCCTCGCTTACACATTATTTATATTATAAAGGAGATTGAAGGTGTCACGTGCTTCGGCACTCTGCGCCGAAGCACCCACCTTCCCCAAAATAAAAACAAACATCCACTATGGCTGATAATATCTTTTTAAAAGCCACATTCAAATGCCCGCAATGCAATCACTCTTTCAACGTAAAACACCCGTTGAAGGCTTGCACCGCCACGATTACCTGCCCGCAATGCAAGGGCAAGTTTGCCGCAAAATTCGATGACGTGCCCGCCGATGTGCTGAAGAAACTGGCCGCACAGCAGGCTGCAGCCGCACAACAGGCTGCTGCCACCAAACCCATTTCACAGGCACAGCAGCAACAGGCGCAGCAGGAAGACTCTGAAACAAAGGCCATCACCTTTGGCTCTTCCTCCAAGGCAATGGCCAAACTGGTGGTCGTAAAGGGATTCTTCTCTTCCAAGACACGCCACCAGCTGAAGGTGGGCGAGAACATCATTGGCCGTGCCGACAACGATGTGCCAAGCGACATCCAGCTGAACGACTCTGCGGCCAGCCGGCGTTCTGCCAACATCTTTGTTACAAAGGGACATTCCGGCAGCTATGATTACCGCTTCAGCGTGATGAAAGCCACCAACCCTGTCACGGTGAACGGCCAGCCCGTCATGCCCGGCGAATCGGTCTTCCTGAAGGTGGGCGACACCATCCGCCTGGGAAAGACCAAGATGTACTTAGAATAGTCTCTATAGCTTCTATCCTTCCATCCCCCCTTAAAATCAAACCAAAAATGAAAATACACCTGTCACAACCGCTCTCGTTTAACCAACTGGGACAGAGAGCCAATCAGGAAGATGCACGCTTCCCCGATGTTGACCGCACCACCCAAGACCGCTCCCCATTCTTTGTAGTATGCGATGGAGTGGGGGGGCAAGACCGTGGTGAAGTGGCCAGCCGCACAGTCTGCGATGCCTTTGGAGAGGCAATGGCAGCATACGACCTGAGTCAACCTTTTGGTCAGCAGCACTTTGCCGAAGTCTTCGCTGACGTGTATGGTGTATTCAGCCAAACAGCAAAGTCAACGTGTGAGTCTATGGCTACCACGCTGACTTTCATCTGTTTTCATGCTGACGGATTTACGGCGGCCCATTGTGGCGACAGCCGCATCTATCAGGTGCGCCCAGGGCAAGGCATTGTCTATAAAAGTGAAGACCACTCCCTGGTGCAGCAGATGGTGCGAGGCGGCATCATCCGCCCGGAAGAGGCCGAAAGCCACCCCCAGAGCAACATCATCACCCGTTGCATCATGTTGCCGCAGGACGACGGCGACCAGCCTATGGCTTCTGTCCTCACGACCCGCGACATTGCCCCTGGCGACTATTTCTTCCTGTGCAGCGACGGCGTGGTGCACCAGGTGACCGATGCCCAGCTCACGGAAATATTGTCCGACCAAGACCATACGGACGACGAGAAAATGGCCCTGCTCTCTCAGCTCAGCAAGGACAGCATAGATAATAATACCGCCTACCTGCTCCATGTGGACAGCATTGACTACACGCCCGAGGAACAGCAGGATGCACCGGCCACAGCACCTGTCATCTACGATGTGGAGCCAGGCAAAGTAATAGGTGCAAATGGAGACGACTCCATTCAGACTCCAACCACAAACCCCATCAAGAAGAGTGCAACACCCTCCCTTATGGGACGCATCAAGGGGTTTCTGGGAATCTAACCCTCTTTTGAATTTGAAATAACGAATAAAACGATTATACACACTATGAAAAAGACATTATTAACCTCACTGATGGCGCTGCTGCCCTTCATGGCCAGTGCCGAAGTGGTTGAAGTGGACGGCATCTACTACAACCTGAACGATGGCGGAACGGCGAGTGTTGCTCCAGTGCCCGAAGAGATGGCATCTCCAACAGGAGCATCGGAGACCTATACAGGGGACATCACCATCCCCAGTGAAATCGTATATAACAGCAACAGCTATACCGTTGTTGCCATTGGTGATTCAGCCTTCCTCAACTGTACAGAACTGACATCGATAGTAATCCCAGAAGGTGTAAAAGAAATTCGTTCTTCTGCCTTTACCAATACAGGACTGAGCGAGGTTGTTGTGCCAGAAGGCATTACACATATTTCTGATTTTGCATTCATGTTTACTAAATTGGAGCGTGTCACCTTGCCTTCGACCATTACCGAAATTTCTGTTTATGCTTTTGCGAGTAATCAGCTCTTGCAAGAGTTTACCTGCATGGCTATAGATGTGCCCAATACGGACGCCTCTGCCTTTGAGGGATCAAACATCGAAAATTGTACGCTGATTGTGCCGTCTTCATCGCTGACGGCTTATCAGGAAACGGAACCCTGGAGCGGCTTTGGAACCTTCTCCGCCATTTTCGACCCCGACAATCCAAACGAACCGGAAACAGATTACAATGTATTGGCTAATCTGACCCAGATGGGTGCTTGGGAATTTTCTCTTCCTGTCACCATCTCGCACGAAGGACCTTCTTACGCCAAGATTGATTTGACTCCCGACATGATAATTGAAGTCAATATGGCTTTGGCAAGTGATGACGGTTCCACCAGCACGACGCTCAAGGCACTGGCTTCAGATGGCATCTTGACCGATTCGCTGACGGCTGCCAACGGCTATTGGCTTGATGGCAACGGCTATGTCTGTGCTCCTGATGCTTCAGACAGGAAGGTGTCCATCGAGGTTATGGAAGCGGATAGTGCAAGCCTGTTCTACTTGACTATCCAGCCCGAAGCCTATCAGAAGGGTGCCGACGTTCAGGAGCATCTTTATTTTACCAATGGGGAAAAATATTGGGCGACTAATATCATCTTGCAGTTTGAAGAGCAGAAATACCTGGTGGCCTTCATCGCAGACAGCGTGGTGCTGAAGTCTGATTCTTTGGAATATGGCTCAACAGCTACACAGCCGTCACCCGAACCCACGAAGACGGGCTACACTTTTGCAGGATGGGAACCTGCTTTTGAAGCAACAGTAACGGGCGATGCAACCTACACGGCCCTGTTCACCATTAACAACTACAAGGTGACATTCATTGCCGACGGTGTGGAAATTCAGTCTGAAACCATGACTTACGGCACAGCCATTGATGCACCTGCAGCCCCCGAAAAGACAGGCTACACGTTTACAGGTTGGGACAAGGAAGTAGCCACTACAGTGCCTGATAGTAGCGTGACCTACACGGCTGTCTATACTCCTAATATATATAAGGTGACATTCATTGCCGACAGTGTAGAAATCCGTGCAGACTCCTTGCAGTACGGCACAGCCATCACCGTCCCTGAAGCTCCGGCCAAGACTGGCTACACCTTCACAGGCTGGTTGCCCGCAGTGGCCGAGACGGTTCCTGCTGACGATGTAACCTATGTCGCACAATACAGCATCAACAGCTACACGGTGACATTCCTCAGAGAAGATGGTGTAACACCAATCAGTTCTGAAGCGATGCCCTACGGTACAGCCATCACAGCACCCGAAGCACCGGCCAAGACAGGCTACACTTTCATAGGCTGGTCGCCCGCAGTGGCCGAGACTGTTCCTGACAGCAGCGTAACCTATACTGCCCAGTACAAAGTCAACAAATATCTGATGACATTTACCGTGGATGGCGCAGTCTTCCAGCAGGATTCTCTGGAATACGGCTCGGCAATGGTCGTGCCCGATTCCATTCCTGTAAAGGAAGGTTATACGTTCAACTCATGGGGTGGAGGTCTGCTCCCCGAAACGGTTCCGGCCCATGATGAAACGTATCCAGCCTATTTCGATATCAATTCCTACAATTGGATTTTCATGGTGGACGACTCGGTTGTCCACAGTGGCGTCGTTGCATACGGCTCACCACTCCTCGACCCGGGCGTAAGCCAGTTTACAGTGAAAGAGGGCTATACCTTCAGCGGATGGAACCCATATCCATGGCCCGAAACAATGCCGGCAGAAGACTTGATCATCCGTGGTTACTTCACCATTAACAAGTATCTTGTAACATTCACAGATGTAGAGGGAACGCTTAGTTCAGATTCGCTGGAGTATGCACAAGCTATCACAGCACCGACAGCACGTGAAAAGGAAGGATACACTTTCAAGGAGTGGGTACCAGCTGTAGATGCAACCGTTCCTTCCCATGATGTGACATACACGGCTGGGTATGCAATCAACAGCTATCTGGTGACATTCAAGGCTGACAGCGTAACACTCCGTGCCGACTCCATGGCCTACGGCACAGCCATCACGGCTCCCGAAGCCCCGGCCAAGGTTGGCTACACCTTCACAGGCTGGTCGCCAGCAGTTGACCCAACGGTTCCTGCCAAGGATGTAACCTATACTGCTCAGTACACAATCAACAGCTATCTGGTAACATTCAAATCAGACAGCACAACCGTCATCAAGTCCGATTCTATTGCCTACGGTACAGCCATCACAGCTCCTGCTAACCCAGAGAAGGAAGGTTACACCTTCACAGGCTGGTCACCTGCAGTTGATGCTACTATTCCTGCACACGATGTGACTTATACGGCCACATTCATCATCAATAAGTATCTGATTACATTCACCGAGGGTGGAGTTGTCACCAAGTCAGACTCTCTGGAATATGGCGCAGAAGTCATAGCTCCAGAAATCCAAAATAAGGATGCGTATGTAGGCTGGAGTAACCTGCCGACTACGATGCCTGCACACGACGTGGTTGTTGAAGCTCGTCCAAACACAGGACTTTATCAGATTGCTTTCGTCGCAAACGATTCTGTTATTCAGTCTGATGAATTGCAATATGGTACAGCTATCACAGCTCCAGCAGACCCCAAGAAAGAGGGCTACACCTTCACAGGCTGGTCGCCAGCAGTTGACGAAACAGTACCAGCTCACGATGTGACTTACACGGCACAGTTCCGCATCAACAGCTATCTGGTAACATTCAAATCAGACAGCACAACCGTCATCAAGTCCGATTCTATTGCATACGGTACAGCCATCACAGCCCCAACTGCTCCAGCCAAGATTGGCTACACCTTTACAGGCTGGTCGCCAGCAGTTGACCCAACGGTTCCTGCCAAGGATGTAACCTATACTGCTCAGTACACAATCAACAGCTATCTGGTAACATTCAAATCAGACAGCACAACCGTCATCAAGTCCG
>R20__coassemble_1127_pt1 | contig 16246 bp, 17 predicted proteins | sample R20__metabat2_low_PE_030 | metagenome-assembled genome bin R20 | reverse complement strand
CTGTCACCCATTGTCACAACTGTCACACTTTCTGTCACACCTTAACCAGGTGACAGAAAGTCAGATATGCGAATCTGTGACAATGTGACAATAAAAATCCCCCAAACTCGCTAAGGGGGAGTTTGCGCTTTTTCCCGCCAGCAGTCACGATGGTGCGGGAAAACTTTCCTGATGCTTCGTGACAGCTTTCCTGACGAAGCGTGAAAACTTTCACGAACCAGCGTGACAGTAGTCAAGAACCAGCAAGGGCGGCTGGAAGCAACAGAGGTGGGCTCTAAATCTTCAGCGGACAGTAAAACAAGAAAGTGCCCTGCTATGCTAACTCCACCTCCACAGGGCAATGGTCACTGCCCATAATGTCGGTATGGATCTTAGCACACAGAAGACGGGATTGCAGCCGGTTGGAGCAGAGCCAATAGTCAATGCGCCAGCCGGCATTCTTTTCGCGGGCATGGAAACGGTAAGACCACCACGAATAGACATCTGTCTCTAAGGGGTGGAAGTAGCGGAACGTATCGGTAAAGCCGGCTGCCAACAGGTCGGTGAACTTCTGCCGTTCTTCATCGGTGAAGCCAGCGTTGTGGTGGTTGGTCTTCGGGTTCTTGATGTCAATCTCCTGATGAGCCACATTCATGTCGCCACAGACGAGCACAGGCTTCACGCTGTCCAACTGCACAAGGTACTGCCGGAAGGCATCGTCCCAGGTCATGCGGTTGCCCAGACGGCGCAAGCCATCCTGTGAATTAGGCGTATAGACTGTGACGACATAGAAGTCGGCATATTCCAATGTAATGACGCGCCCCTCCGTATTCATGTCGAGCCAGCCATCGTTGGGCATGGCATCGATGATGGCCCCAGGCAGCCCATAGCTGACACAGAGCGGATGGTGCTTCGTGTAGATGGCCGTACCGCTGTAGCCTTTCTTCTCTGCGTAGTTCCAATAGGATTCGTAGCCGGGGAACTGAAGGTCGAGCTGACCGGCCTGCATCTTGGTTTCTTGCAGACAGAAGAAATCCGCGTCGAGCGCGGCAAAGGTCTCGCTGAAGCCTTTACCCTGCACGGCGCGGAGTCCATTGACGTTCCAGGAAATGAGTTTCATAATTCTGGCGAGACCCTCTCCGCCCCTTGGGGCACCTTCCCCATAATGGGGAGGAAGCCATCCGGACGGTCTCCCCTCCTCATCATGGGGGAGGGGCTGGGGGAGAGGGTCTCCTTATTTATACAAATTTACTAAAATCTACTTTGTGCATATCGCCTTCTTTCAGGAAGACATCATGGAAGGTGTGTGTGGCAGCCATGTTGTGGCACGACTGGCCCGTCTTTGAAATCTTGAGGTAGTCCCACAGCAGCTGCTTGTAGTCGGGATGTGCACAGTTCTCGATGATGGCGTGTGCACGCTGGATGGGGCTTTTGCCTCGCAAGTCGGCCACGCCCTGCTCGGTGACGATGACGTTCACGTCGTGCTCGGTGTGGTCGATATGGCTGCAGAAGGGAACGATGGATGAAATCAGTCCGTCCTTGGCCACCGACGAACAGGTGAAGATGCTGAGGAAGGCATTGCGCTCAAAGTCGCCACTGCCACCGATGCCGTTCATCATCTTAGTGCCGCAAATCTGGGTAGAGTTGGCATGGCCGTAGAGATCGACCTCAATGGCTGTATTGATGGCTATGAGGCCAAGACGGCGGATAACCTCTGCGTTGTTGGAGATTTCCGACTGACGCAGCACGAGCTTGTCCTTGAAGAAGTCGATGTTGTCGTAGATGCTCTGGAGCTTGTCGTTGGTGACGGTGAGCGAGCAGGTTGATGCGCACTTCACGCGGCCCTGGAACATCAGGTCAACGATGGCGTTCTGAAGCACTTCGGTATAGACCTCCATGGCGGGCATGTCGGGGTCGCTGCCCAGGGCAAAGAGGATGGCGTTGGCCGTGGTGCCCACACCGCTCTGGAAGGGCAGGAAGCCTGGAGGGATGATGCCGCGCTTGCGCTCTGCCAGCAGGAAGTTGGCCACGTTCTCACCAATCTTGTCGGTAATGGGGTCGGCATCCTTGAAGGAACGGGCCTCGTCGGGGATGTTGCACTCCACAACGCCCACAATCTTCTTGGGGTCAATCTGCAGGTAAGTCGTGCCGATGCGGTCGGTCACCTTCTCGATGGGGATGGGCTTGCGCTGTGGGGGGTCGAGCGGTTCATAGACATCGTGGATGCCGATGCTCTTGGGAGAATGGAAGGCATTCAGCTCCAGGATAACCCCCTTCTTGGCCAGACGAGCCACGGTGGGAGCAATACCACCGGCAGCCGTCAGATAGACCTTGCCGTCATCCTCAATGGCACACACCTCGATGATGGCCCAATCGACATCACCAAAGAAACCATAACGGAGGTCTTGTGCCATCATGCCAAGATGAATGTCGTTATAGGCAATTTCCCCTGCATTTACATGCTTGCGGAATGTGGAGTTCGTGGTGTAAGGGGCACGGTAGCGGATGGCGTGTTCGTCGCTGAGCACACCGTCGCACGACTGCCCTGTGCTGGCACCTGTGAAGATGCCGATCTGATAGGGGCGGCCAGCCTCATGTTCTGCGTGGGCTATCTTTGCGATTTCTGCAGTTACGGCCTTGGGGGTTCCTGCTGGAGTGAATCCTGAAAGGCCAATGTTGTCTCCGTTCTTGATGAGTGCTGCCGCTTCAGCAGCTGTAATTCTTGTAAAAGCCATAATTTTATTTATTGTTAACAAATTATCTTGTTTGCACCGCTGGTGATCTGCACAAACTCGGGATGCTCTTTGGCAAAGTTGTCAATGTAGCGGATGCGCTTCTCGTCGTAGATTTCGCCTACGGCAATGAGAATGCCCGTCTCCTCCACATCGCCAAAACCATAGTTGATGGCCGTGCCAAACATCTTCATCGTGGGCGAAAGGCACATGTAGGCATTCACCAACGGCGGAATGTTATAGCCCAAAGCACGCACTTCGCGGTTGAGCACCTTGTAGTCCTCCTTGAAGTCTGTATGGCAGAACAACGCCTCAAACTCCTTCGGGTCGTTCTCCAGCTGCAAAGGCTTCATGGGAATGACCAGCCCCTGCTTATCGCCGAAATGCTTACGGAGGAAGTAGAGTATCATGTCCCGGCCCCTGCGATTGTACGAGGGGTACATGGTGACCTTGCCAAAGTAATACTTGCAGCCAGGCATAATCACCGCCAACGCCCCCAGGCCGTCCCAGAGGTTGTCCAGCGCAAAGATGGCCTTCGAACCGGCGCGGGTCGATTGGTATTCCAGCGTGACAAACGAGCGGCCCAGCTCAATGGTGTAAGGCAGGTAGTTCTGGATGAAATCGTCAGAGAAATGGAACATGTGGCTCGTGGCCAGCACAGGCTGCCCCTTTGCATCGAACTTGATGTCAGGCCCCAAGATGTAGCGGTAGCCACCGATAATCTTCTCGGCCTCGGGGTCCCACACAATCAACTGCTTGTATGGATTCTCCATCGTGTCATATTCATCAAGGTCGCAGTCCAGTCCCGTACCGCCACCCGCTGCCCGGAAAGCAATCTCGCGCAAGCGGCCTATCTCACGCACCACGTTGGGCGAGTCCTGCCACGTGACAATGTATATCTCGTTGTTGCTGCGACTGGTCATGCGCAACTGCTTGTCTGCCGTCAGTTCTGCCTTCAGAACCTCCACAGGTATTGGGTCGATGATTGGTTGGTCCATATCACTACTATAATTCATATACTTTTTCTTGCACCCACTGCGCCCACTCGGCTGGCGTCTTCGATTTGTCGGTGAAAGTCTGCCAGGGAATCGGCTCGCCAAACGTCACCGTAAACTCTTTGCCCACGTTCTTGTACATCTCATCCACGAGGAAGAGCATGGCAAGGTTCACCTTCAGCCGGTGTTTCTGGCAAAAACGGGCAATTTTGTAGAACCGCTCTGAGTTGTGTCCCGAGAAATGCACCGGGATGACATCGCGCCGAGTCTCAATGCTCTTCGTGATGAAGGTCTTTTTCCAAGGCAGGTCGCGAATGGTGCCGTCATCCTGCCTGCGCGAACACAGGCCGGCAGGAAACATCACCACATTGCGCTCGCTCTGGAAGGCCGCCTCCACCATCTTGGGGAAATTGCGGCTCTGCCCGCCCGTCTTGTTGATAGGCACACAGAGCGGTGCCAGCCCCTTCAGGTTCATCAGGATGTCGTTCACCAGATAAACCATCTTCGAGTCCCACTTGCCACAGACGATGCTGCCAAGCGCCACGCCGTCCTCGCCGCCCAGCGGATGGTTCGACACGATGGTAAACCAGCGTCCCCCCTCGTTGCCCGGCAGGGCGTCCAGCCCCGGAGTCACCACGCCGTTAATCTTCGTCTGCAACGTGATGTTCATCTCCAGGTACTTCACGCACTCGTCCAGAAAATCCTTCCCCACCTTGCCTTTGGCACGCCCCGTCAGGTAGCGGTTCATCTCATCCTGGTGCAATATCTTCTTCAGCCAGCTCACCACAAAACCAGGGACGAACTTTGCCTTCTTCCCTGCCTTGTCCCTGATGATTTGGTCTATGTCAATGCGAAAATCCTGCTCTTCTGCCATGTCGTCTTTTGCACATGTTCCGCGTTGTGCCTCTGAGCCTACTTTTTTGCTCAGCACAACAAAAATCGTGCAAAATTATGACTTTCTTTTGAGTATTTCAACAAAAACGCCAACTTTCTGTGTAAAAGTTAGCGTTTTAAGCACACAATCTGTACCTTTTCATATAGAATAGCCTCTTTTTTTACAGTTTCCCGGCTCGGAACTTTGATTTTTATCGGGAGAAAGATGAGCAAAAGAAGACGTAGTTTCATGCTACACAGACAAGCAGGAATATGTTCTTCCGTTCCATTTATCGAATTCACTATATCTGTGAAAACGTTTAAAGCTCTAACTCTGGTCGTTTATTTGTGTCGTCTTCTGTGTCAAGAGAGATGCATTGTCCGTGAAATTGTGCGTATCCCTCCGCTGTCATTGGACGATAGGTTGCCTGAACAATGTCGCCACGTGTACCAATCAGCCAGTCAATGGCTGTCAGCGTGCCGTCGGCATTGATGCTGACAATCGTCAAGAACCTGTAGCCATTTGCGTCAGTCACATTCCCGCTTTCCTCGTCATAGCTGCTCGCTATCGTCTGGCGAAACCAGGCTGGATAGGCATCTGAGAACCAGTAATGAATCACGTTGCCCGTTTCAAAAGCATAATGATTGGGCGACCCACCATCCATCATGTGCAGGTAATACCCTTTATCTAAAGTTCCGTCTGTATTGATCTTGTGCAGGTCAACGCATCTCCAGCACTTACCACAGACCTTCTCGGCAAAAAGGCTGGCCGTGCGCCCCTCTGCTGTTCCGGGAATGACAAGCTGGCCATTCTCGTCGAAAGAATAAATTTTCGGAGAAGAGGAAGGTGTCGGGGTTCCAGATGTTGTCTCGGAGTTTTCAGAGGCTATAGCCTCCAGCCCCTGACCCTCATTTTCCTCTGAATCGCTCTTCGAGCACGATGCTGCAAGCAGCAAAAGCAATGATAAATAAATGAACTTCATGCTATTTAAAATGTTTATATGTTTAATTTAATACGAATGAATCCGTTTCTGACTGGCAACCCATCGTTTAACGACCTTAACGCTGCGAGCTTGTTCACTGACGAATATGTCCCTAACCCACAACGTTGTATCTGGTTGTACAGCCTCATACAAGACAATCATCCGAAAATTGGTACTGTCTAACAGTTTTTCCATCACTAATGGCAAGATTGGCTTTCCCATTTTTTGCAGCAATTCAAACTCGGGCAATTCAGCATACGCATAAGTACTGGAGCTCATCATCATCCGCATATTAGACAGAATCGCCTTGTCCCATGCTTTCAGCCTCTTGTCAAAACGTGCCCTAATTGTGGCATCAACCTTCCTTGATCGCATCAAGACAAAATCTTTTTCTGCCGTGGTCAACACCTCAGTCTCTTTCACCCCAGGCCCTCTCTGTATCTGTTGTGCCTTGATTGTATCTACCGACGCATCGGGCGTCAGCACCTCTTTCATGCCCGACAGGAATGCAGCAAAGTCGCCCGTCTGTGCAGAGACAGAGAAGGATGATAGTACAAAGATGAACAAAAGAAGGCGTAGTTTCATAGAACAATAGATTGTTTATTGAGCTATGCCGAAGAAACCATTTGAATAAGGGTAGTCTGACATGAAATAGACACCGTCTTGAAAATACTTGTAGCAGATGATGATGGGTTCCTGCTGTTCTGGATATTCTTTGGTCGCAATCTTTTGTAGGCGAGAAAGCTCCGCAGCATGAAGATTTCCAGGAACGCTTCCATCTGCTTCATGCTGCAAGCTTGACCAATAGAACTGCCAGAAACGCATCCTGTCCCCCTTCGCAATTTTTGACAACAGGTGAAGCATAGTGTTCAGTCTTGCGTTCTCACCTTTTGTATCTCCTTTTCCGTATGAACACCCCGAAGCCACGCAACCCATTTGTTTGTGCAACAAACCATGAAACCAATTGGGGCCATCAGCATCAAGATCAGCCCCGATGGTGAGGTTCAGCAACTTCACGCAATAAGCCGTATCGTTGATGGCTGTCAGATTTCCCAAAGCTTCCACATAATCACAGACGCCTTGAGGCTGATTATCGAGAGAATCCAAGGCCCGACACAAGTCGAGAAATTCAGGCCAAGTATTGGGGAAGGCATTAAAATATGCTTCCTGATTCTGCGAGGTGTTGTTGTCACGGAGTTTACCAAATGCCCCTAATTGAGACAAATTGGTTTGTGCCTTACTCTCAAAAAATAGGGAACAAAAGAAAATCAAGGGCAAGAGGATGTATCGAAAATCATTCATTCCTATGTTACGTTTAAAGCTCTAACTCTGGTCGTTTATTTGTGTCATCTTCCGTGTCAAGAGAGATGCATTGCCCGTGAAATTGTGCGTATCCCTCCGCTGTCATTGGACTATTTTTGGAGAAGAGGAAGGTGTCGGGGTTTCAGATTGTTTATATTGTTCATACTCTTTTGTCGTCATAGGGCAATAATTCAACTGGACATGGTCGGGATATTTGTGGCCGTCAAACACTTGTATCAATTCACCGTCCAAGTCAATGTGCACAATTGTTACGATGCGGTTGCTGTTGGAATCAATCACATTACCCGTGGCCTCATCAAATGTGGTCTGAAACACTTCTTTAACAGGGAATGGGTTGGCATCCGTTTCCACAAACCTAATAGTGCGGTCCTTTTCAAAATAGTATTTGTAATCCGTGAATCCCAACATATCCGTGCAGTAGGGCTCAATGGAAACCGTTCCGTCTTCGTTTATCTTGCTTTTCCATCTGACTTTCCAGCATTTCCCGCAGACCAGATTCTCGAAATCCCTGGCTGAGTGCTTGACCGGGTTGCTAATGGGAAATACATTCCCGGCATCGTCAAATTCATATTTTACAGCCGTTCCATAGGCCTCTGCATCAATGGCGCTTGCGCGCAACTGTGCATACGCCTCAGTTGTCATGGGACGAAAGGTTCCTTGTACAATGTCGCCATCTTTTCCATTAGCCCAATTGATGGTTGTCAACACATCTGCGTCACTGAGGGAAACCAGTGTCAAAAAGCGATCGCCATTTTCGGTCAGGATATCTCCAGTCGTCTCATTGAATTGAATCTGCATCCTTCCAAACCATGTAATCTCTGGGAGAATGGGTGTACTGCCATATTTTATCAGTTCCCTTACATCCAAGTAGAATGGTCCCGGAAGGGTACTTCCTATCGCCCCATCATAATAATACGACTTGTCAACGGAACCGTCTGCATTGATTTTGTTCAAATCTGTGCAATACCAACACCGACCGACAAGCCTATTTGCAAAATCCATGGCAGAAATTCGCTTCACATCACCTTTAATAACAAGCTGGCCATTCTCATCGAAAGAATAAATTTTCGGAGAAGAGGAAGGTGTCGGGGTTTCAGGTGTCGTCTCGGAGTTTTCGGGAGTCACAATCCCCAAACCCTGATCCTCATTTTCCTCTGAATCGCTCTTCGAGCACGATGCTGCAAGCAGCAAAAGCAATGATAACAAATAAAAGTGTTTCATGTCTATTCGTATTTTTAGTTTGTTTGATTATTGCCGTTTTGGCCGCAAAGGTACAACCTTTTTTCTATGTTGCAAATTTGTGTATAAGAATGACCTTACTGGTTATCCCTTTCCGATTTTATGGGGTGAAACAGTGTGTTCGCAAGGCAGAAGTTTTGCACCTCCTCCTGTGAGTACACGGGCCTGTAGCGCATAGTTCCTCCATTGATTTCATTAGGGGCGTCCAGATAGAACTTGTTCATGTAGCCTTCGGGCACGAATGCGCCATCGCCACCCAGGTCGCCTATCTTCATGCCATGCGTGTAAAAACAGGTAGCCATGATGAGTTCTTCGTGGGCAGAATATCCAGCCTTCTGATAAAGATCGAGAATGTGCAAAGCCCTGTTGGAGCAACGACAGATAGGGTTGAAGCTCTTGAGGCTGTCAGAAAGTGGAACTCCCAGGCGGTTATCCAGATGCCACCACGGCCAGGAATGATTCTTTCTGCTGTAGCGCTCCACATGACAGCTGAGAAAATCGTAATCCGCCAGATTCCTGTGGCAATCATCCATCAGCACCGCCCACCGCCCTGTGAACTCCACATCATACTCAATGAACCAGTAATGCTGATAGGTCGGGTAGTCAAGGAAGAAGCGCATCAGCAGAAAGTGGCAGCTGCCGGGGAGCAATGTCTTGGCAATGGGGTGATACAGGAGGGCATCCAGCGATTTGCTATCGGTATAGAAACATTTTACTTCCTGCGGCACACCGTCTTGGCTGAAGCTCTCTTCCTTGTTGACGAGCAAAGTGACATCATAGACCGACGAATCCAGTTCTGTCACCAGCCGACGGTACTTGTTCAGAACTAGGTCGCTTACAAAGTGGGTGGATAACAGGACGGCTATTGGAGGTGCAGGTAATATAGGCATATAATTCTTGTTACTCCATTTGCATCAAAACCTCCCTTAAGCGTTTAGTCAGCAGGGCATTAAACTCTTCTGGCGTGAAATCGTCTTCATCCCTGCTTCGGCATATCTTGACAACCTGCTCAAGTATGCCCTGTTTTGCGAACACCAACATGTAGTAATTAGTAAATATACCTTCTTCGGCAGTAGGCATTGAACACCCTTCGTTGACAAAGCAGAGGTATCTGTCAGAGGTTTCTATATAATGATAGGCATTCCACCACATTTCCGTAGGCCAGCACTGGCAATCCACCGAATCGGGGATAAGCTTGTACATGAAATACGCGGGCAGCTCCTGCTTGACATCCTCTTTAAAGATGGAGTCGTTCACGTAAGGCCTATCCCACTTGTGAAAGCGAGACAGGAACTGCGGAAAGGTCAATTGAACATCAGAATACGACCTGTATTTGTTTGGCACGATATGCTTTCCTTGTTTCCGAAGCACCTTGTCCTTTATCTTGCCGTTCTTGGTGATGCTATAGCGATGGGTTGTTACGGTATAGACATAATCATCAAATCGGTGCAGAAAACTTGGCTCATCCAAGACACTCTGCTCAATGATGAAAGCATCATGCCTGGCATCATAATGCATTTTCGCCAAATAGCATGGCTCACTATTTCGTGCCATTATCTTGAAATCCTGTATTCTGCCGTCAAGCGAATAAACTACAATCACATCGTCAATGCCGCAATCCTCCATCAGCCAATGATTGAATCTGTCATCATAATCAGCGCAGAAGTATTGCAGGAAAGCAACAATATGATTATCTTTCCGCAAATAGCGGCATCCCCACCAGTTGACTTTCTCCTTGCATCCGAAGCATCTGTCCTGCACGGGCAGAAAATCCGTGTATCTGCTGTTGAAGTCTTCCTGCTTTCTTCTGCTTGGAACAAAAACGGAATCGTCAAGTTCAATGATTTCATTGAAATTTGACAAGAATGCGGGGAATTTATCTGTTTGTGCATTGATTGGTATGATAGAAAATACCAATAGTAGTAAAGGAAGGATGTGCTTCATATAAGTAATTCATGTATAAAACGATTCGCAAAGTTAGCAATTATTTTTTATATAACACTTTATGTAATACATTGAATCGCTATATATTTTTACAAGACTACTCAGATTTTGCAAAAAATGAGTAGTCTTGCAAAAATATTATTAAAACATAGTGATGTGATATCTATTGGTTTCTTCTTATGCTTGTAAGAGTGTAATATTTAACATCTTTATTTGTACATCTATTAGAATCTTTAAACATACCATTTTGCAACGTAAACATATTTTCAGTGCTGGTTCCTCTACCCCTATCACTTGTAGCAGGGTCATAATAATGATATCCCGTGGTAGCACTTCCACCTACGATAATTACAAAATGGTCACCAGCCTTATCATTCCAATCCCTGCCAATAGTTTTTCCATCATGATAATCAACTGCAACAATAACAGGATGTCCTTGTAGTAATTGATTGCTTATGTATTTTATCCCTTTGGAAACATTTTCGCTTGCTGTTGTTGGTCTACCATTTGTGTCATAATTTGTCATTGCTATATCATTTTCACCTCCCACTTCAAATGGTTTTAAGGTACAATTAGCTTTTGCCAACATTTCATTACAGCGTTTAAAGCACCCATTACTTTCACTTTGCTTGAATCCTCTGAAATCTTTTGGCGAAAGGACATCTGGGATTTGAATTTTTGATGGATCCATATCTATAACATTTGCGTCGTTTGAAGCATTTTCCACATTAGGGGCACTTTGAGAATTTCCTTCTATATTGTTTTGAGGATTGTTCTCTTCGTTTTCACTATTATTGTTTCCATTTTGCCCATTCTCGCTAGAACCGCCAGGATTGGGAATGTGGCCTGTTCCACTCCATGGACAGCTCGTATCCGACCCCCATGGATCACTATCATCCGAGGAATCGGAACCTGGCATTGAAGTAGTAACCTCAATTGTGGGCAGACAATATCCCATTCCTTCCACATAGCCACCATTCCATGTTCCGTTGTCGCACATGCTGTTGAATTCGTCCAATGAGTAAGGATTGTTTATACTTCCCTTTGGAGGGTTGTCTTCGTTTTGGCTTTTAGCCTTGTAAGGTTTGATTGTGCTCATAATGTTTTGATTTTTTTATGATTATTAAATAGTTTATATGTCACGCTTTATATAGAAAGCGCAATTGTTCCGTTTAAGGGCTGCACGCAGTTTGGCTGTCAGGTATTTCTCCAGAGCAAAGCCCTCTTTCTTTAAATTTGCATCAAGATATTCTTCGTCAATCTTCTGAAGAATTAGTTCTTTAGCAGTTTCCGTTACCTCCCAACTCAGAAGAATCAGACGGGAAGACAGTTGGGCAAGATTATGCAAACAGGCAGACATCTTTTTTTGAGGGATATATGGAAGCACGTCTTTACAGATAACCAAGTCGAAAGGTTCAACAATATCCAACTTCTCCGTCAAGTCTGCCACCTCACATGGCGTGTCCTCTTGGGACAGGAGGATTTGTGATAGCGCAGGTGTATTAGGGTTGGCATCATATCCAGCAATGGAAAGCCCGTGGCTACGCCATTTTGCCACGTAATAGCCAGCTCCGCATCCCATATCCACACCTGTCTTGATATCTGCCTCCCACCAGAACTGCAAGATAAACCGGCTGAAAGCCGCTTCAATTTCGTATTTCAGAAAACCATTATATATCCAGCCTCCTGTCGGAAGTTGGCACACCTCAGGCTCTTGCAGCAGATGCTCGTCAATCAGCCTGATGAGGTTGGGACTGCACCGCCGATCCATCTTCCGTGCAAAGAAATACTGGTGCTCCAGCAGGTTAGGAAAGTGTTCGATGCCCAAATTGGCAGGGCGGTTGCCGTTTTCATACTGCCATCGGATAAGCCTATGGTTGTCTGAAACGACATTCTCTTCTCTCAGCAAGTTGACAAGCACCGTTGCCACATAGCATTCTTCTGGAGCAAATGTCATCCATACACGCCGATAAAGGGATGGTTGTTGCGAAGTGTATTCAAGAAGTGCCTGAGCAGCCCTGCGGGTGATGGAAAACCACTGTGAACTGCCATATAAATGGTCAAATTCGTCTGGGATTGGCCGTTTAACCCCTCGTTTGCATTGCTCTCTCACTTGCCCTTTTATCCATTCCCGTGGATTGTCTTTCCCTTCCACATAGTCGTATGGATAGTAGTATTGCAAACGGCGGAATGTGTTTTTCTCCCATTTCGGATGTGGAAGATGCACATATTGTATGTATTCCTTTTCTGGCTGACTGGCAAAAAAGTCAAGGAATGTCTGTAGTGGCCGTACAGGATAATCCTGTCCGCTTATCAGGTGAAAGTACTGCGCATCGCTATGCTCAAAGGCTTCATGCAGCAGATACATTTCGCAGTCAAGCACACTGGTGCCACCCCAGAACACCTTGAATTTCTGGCTGACCAATTTTACCTGCTCATAGCTATTCAGCCTTTCCTTATCTGCGGAACTGAGCAATGTCTTCTGGTCTATATGTATAAACACATCGCAATGATGGCTGAAATATTCCACAATCTTGCACAAAAGCGGAATGTCCTTATGAGCCATTATCAATATGGCATGTTGCATGGTCATTACATTTCATTGATACAAAAACATTTCATTTCACACACAAGGTAGCAGCTGATGAGTCGTTCCGCCAGAAAAGATGCAGCTCGTCGTTGATACAGTACATTATCATATCGAAAGTCCCTTTCAGCTTTTTTCGTGTAGTGCTTTGGGTCTCGATTCAATCCATTCTTCTTGTCGTATGCATCCAGTACAGGGTATAGGAATCGGCACAGGGCATCGAAATCCTCCCAATGCATGATAAAGCAGCAATACGGAATGAAAGTTCTGCTTTCAAGCAGGTACTTCACATATTTATTCCCATTTCCGTATTGTTCATTCAGAATGTCTATGGCATCGTAGTAGTCCTGATAATTGTGGCAGGCTTTATAGTGTCCGAAGACATGGCAATTCCTGTTGATGGCAAGAACCTGGCATTGCCCTCTTCTCAAAGGTTTTGTTTCTCGGAATCTTCTGCGGTAATGACAGAAACCAACCATTTTACTTTTAATTTGGTTTTTCCACACCCAGTAGAGTGTGACCAGTTCAGAATAGAAAGGGTTCAGATGATTAATGTTTTCACCCTCGATGTCAAGATTGTTTCCCTTGAACAACTTGTGAGTTTCATCTTCATAAAGCCCATATTGTTCAATCTGACTATCTTCATGATAGGTAATCCAAAAAGTTAAATCATTCATGGCTATAATACTAATTTTTGTTGAACCGTATTGGAAAGACCCATTGCTGTTTAGTGTCTCTTTTGTCGATGGCTGAAGGGTCAAATCGGAAATCCTTTAAACACGTCAGAAATCTCTTCATTTCTTGTGGACGCAGTATCTTACGTAGTCGTATTGACGAGAGGACTTTTGTAGAGGTGACAACTCCATTTGCATCAAATTCAACGAAATAAACAATGGCTTTAGGTAAAGAAAGGGAATGTTCCCCTACCATTTCCTTGATTGTCTCTGTAGCGATACCCTTGGCATCCTGGAGATTCGACCTGATAATGTCTTTTTTTGTTTTAGAATCGAAAGGAACATCAACATCATGGGTATAAGGCGCACTCTTTAAATAATATACATAGTAGTATTCTCCGAGATGTCCGGGCACACTCTGGCTGAAACAGCAGATTTCCATAATTTTATGGTACTCAAGACGGGTCTCACTTTGATAAAGCGATGTGCTATCCCCTGTTTCGTGCGCAACCAATGATAGGCTGTGAAAAGCTACACAGACAAGCAGGAATATGTTCTTCGGCATCATTGCATTATTTGCTTTTAAATTTTGATATAATTGTGGCTGGAATAATTATTCAACAATCAATATTCCCATTTCTGTAATAATATATTCCCAATTCCAATTGTAATCTTTAGAATATCCATCAGTATATGATTGAGGCATGTTATGTTCCCTGCAATAGTTGATAAAATAATTTACATAATATTCGTAGTCTAATGAATTTAAATAATTTAAAATGCCTGATGTTACATAAAGATTACCATTGTCATTTTTGCCGGAATTACCACCAAGCAATTCAATAAATGCGTTTAAAGTGTTTTCATTCATGCACATGATTTTGGAGGTGGCTCCCATATCACTGGCAAGGCCGTAAACCATATCCATCATGTATGCTTGCCACTCTTTATTAGAATGAGGGCCATCTTCTTGGAGAGAATGAGTTAATTCATGCAATAAGTTTTCAGAGGTGGCATTTGGGCCAATTTGCATTACCCCCAATTTAGACAGCCACCTTGCACCCTCAATATTTGTATCATTGCTCCAAATGATTTTATTATTGTTTTTTAGGTTATTTAAACGTTCCGCAACCTTTTGGGAAAAAGTTGAAGCTTCAGCTATTAATTTCATTAATGATGCTTCTGTTTGTTCTTGCTCCGAATTTTGGGATGTTGTATCTTCCCCTGTTCCATTCCCACCATTTCCTGATGGCGTGTCTGGATTGTCTGGTTGAGGATGTGGGGTATGGGTTTCTTCTGAACCCCATGAATCGCTACCTCCCCATGAATCGGAGTCTGGCATTGAAGTAATCACGTCAACACCTGGCAAACAATATCCCAACCCTTCGACATAACCTCCAGGCCATGTTCCGTTATCAAGCATACTATTATACTCTGACTCGGAGTAAGGGTTGTCAATACTCCCCTTGGGAGAGTTTCCTTCATTTTGGCTTTTGGCCTTGTATGGTTTAATTATACTCATAATATTTTGTTTTTTAAATGTTTTATCGTTTTTTTTAGACCTTCTTCTAATCCTATTTGAGGCTGCCAACCATTTAGTAGGCGTGTAGCCATAGATATGTCTGGGCACCTTCTTTGTGGGTCATCCTGTGACAGAGGACGGTGAGTAATGGCTGATGTCGTTCCTGTTAGATGGATGATTTTTTCTGCCAGCTCCATGATGGTGCACTCTTCTGGATTGCCCAGATTTACAGGGCCTGTACATTCATCATTTGTATTCATCATGCGCATGAGAGCCTCTATCAAATCTGATATAAACATGAAACTGCGCGTCTGTGTGCCACTCCCATATACGGTGATGTTTTCACTACGGAGAGACTGTACAATGAAGTTTGAAATCACTCGCCCATCATCTGCCGCCATATTGGGGCCATATGTATTGAAAATACGTACAACTTTCACCTTCAACCCATATTGGCGATGATAATCCATGCAGAGGCTTTCGGAACACCGTTTACCTTCGTCGTAACAGGAACGAACCCCAGTGGAATTTACATTGCCCCAATAATTCTCTGTTTGTGGACTAATCACGGAACTTCCATAAACTTCACTTGTGGAAGCCTGTAATATTGGACATTTATTCAAGCGTGCCAATTCCAATAGATTCAGAGTTCCCAACACAGCTGTTTTTGTCGTATAGACAGCGTTCTTCTGATAATGCACAGGCGAGGCAGGGCAAGCCAGATTGAATATCTTCGAAATCTCACCTGTAGCAAAAGGGGTGTTAATATCGTGCTCTATAAAGCAAAACATTGGATGAGTGAGCAGATGCTCAATGTTTTCAATCTTTCCTGTATAAAGATTATCCATACACAAGACACGATGCCCTTCCAATACGAGTCTATCGCACAAATGCGAGCCTATAAATCCAGCACCACCAGCAACTAGAATCTGTTTCTCACACTTCATTTTTCAAACTCAGCATAAAATTCTTGGTCGTTTACCATTATATATAAGGTATAATAGCCTTCGTCCAGGGTGGAAATGTCAATGGTTGATACCTCGTTTGCTTCTATAAATAATGTTGTGGAAAGCACTTCATTGTCATCTTCATCACAGATGGTCACAGTGACAGGCGAAAGAGTAACTGTACCTTCAAAGTAAATCGTGTCGTTAGACAACCACACAATAGGCAGGTAAGAGTAATTTGCCGGAGCGTGTTGCGGGCCTGTGACGGGAGACTTTTTAGGATGCAATATCAAATGTGTATTGCCTCCACCATCTGCATAAACTGTACCAAGATTTACCATTGGGGCAACAAAAGCGAATAGTGCCATTAACATGGAGATTTTAAATAATTTCATTGGGTTAGGCGCTTAGAGCGCACTCGCGAAATGCCCTATTATAGGCGTTTTGG
>R20__coassemble_1108_pt1 | contig 16444 bp, 13 predicted proteins | sample R20__metabat2_low_PE_030 | metagenome-assembled genome bin R20 | reverse complement strand
CCATAACCCTTATGATTGTAGTCAGGGTGAATGCTGATGGGACCAAAAGTCCATGAAGGGAAAGACCCACCCCCGGCCCCTCCCTGTGAGTGAGGGGAGTCTAAAGCAATTTCTGCCTTGGAAAACATCACATGACCGATAATCTTATCATCCTCTATCATTACAAAGTCCAGTTCAGGGATGAAGTCGGGGTTCATTCTATACTGGTTGAGCACATAATGTTCTGTGCACCCGGGGCGATAAACGTTCCAGAATGCCTCGCGAGTCAAGTTTTCAACCTCGCAATAGTCTTGTGATTTTTCTAATCTGATATTCATTTCTGTTAATCTTTTACAGTTGACGCTGCAAAGGTATGGATAGTTACTGATAAAGCCAAAATTGTGGGATATTCTGCAAGATTCTGTGACGAATGGTAACCTTCTTGTCATTATTTATGTCTATACCGTTGGTACAGAGACCAGGCGTCCTGTAATCCCTCCTTGTTGTTGCAGCCGTCAAAGAAATCCGCTTGACAGTCTTCACGGAAGGGTGACCAATTGCCGCAGATGATGCCGTCGCTGGCGGTGATGGGTTGGAAAATGCCGCTGTTGTTGTGGGCACGGTGACGATGTTTTGGTGGTAGCACAATGTCACGGGACTTATAGCCAATGAGATATTCGTCGTAGGGTGGAATCAGGAGTAGCTTGCCCGTCCTGAAGCCTCGTGTCCGACAGTTATCCGTGAGATAAAAGTCTCTGCCTTTCCACGTTTCCTTGTGGATAGTGTCACCCAAGAGCGCAATTCCCCTCCGACATTCATTGACATTCAGTCCTGACCACCAAACAAAGTCTTCCAGCGTAGCAGGCTGATGGCTCTGGAAGTATTTGCGGGTAAAGAGTATCAAACCCATTTATTTTTCAGCAAAAAATAATAATTCTGCTTTCTTTCAATTCTTTTCTTCTCCCCAAAGCTGTACCTGACGGTCGTGCAGCTTTTTTTCCTGCGGGTTGTCCTGGGCGTGCCAGAAGCGCTGGCCCTGGGCTTCGTCGGGCAAGAACTGCTGGCGAACAAAATTGCCTTCATAATTGTGGGCATACTTATATTCTTTCGCATAGCCGAGCTGGGCCATCAGCTGGGTGGGGGCGTTGCGCAGGTGGAGCGGCACGGGCAGATTGCCGGTCTGATGGACATACTGCAGGGCTTCGTTCACGGCCATGTAGGCCGAGTTGGACTTGGGGCTGGTGGCCAGATAGACCGTGGCTTCGGCCAGGGGGATGCGCCCTTCGGGCATACCTATTTTATTGACGGCATCGAAGGCGGCATTGGCCAGCAAAAGGGCGTTGGGATTAGCCAGGCCGATGTCTTCGGATGCGGAAATCACCAGGCGGCGGGCTATGAAGAGAGGGTCTTCCCCGCCCTCAATCATGCGGGCCAGGTAATAGACGGCAGCATCGGGGTCGCTGCCACGGATGGACTTGATGAAGGCAGAAATGATGTCGTAGTGCATTTCGCCGTCCTTGTCGTATGCCAGGGGGTTCTGCTGAAGAGATTCGGTGACGATTGCATCGGTGATGAGCACGGAGTCCTTGCCGCTGGCAGACTGGCTTTCCACCACCAGTTCCAAGATGTTAAGCAATTTGCGGGCATCGCCGCCCGAATAGCGGAGCACAGCATTTGTTTCTATCACTTCAATCTTTTTCTCTTTGAGAATCACATCTTTCTCAATAGCGGATTGAAGTAAAGAAAGAAGATCGTCTTTCTCCAAAGACTTGAGCACATAAACCTGGCAGCGCGACAGGAGCGGACGAATGATTTCGAAGGAAGGGTTCTCGGTAGTTGCACCAATCAGAGTAATCACCCCCTGTTCCACGGCACCCAGCAGGGAGTCTTGCTGCGACTTGGAAAAACGGTGGATTTCGTCAATGAAGAGGATGGGCGAATTTTGTCCGAAGAAACGTGAACTTTTGGCTTTCTCAATGGTTTCCCGCACATCTTTCACGCCCGATGTGACGGCACTGAGGGTGAAGAAGGGTACATCAAGCGTATGGGCGATGATGTTAGCCAATGTGGTCTTGCCCACACCTGGCGGTCCCCACAGGATAAAGGAGGAGATACGCCCCTGCTCCAGCATACGACGAATGACAGCACCATCCCCAACGAGGTGGCGCTGTCCGATATATTCGTCTATGGTCTTGGGCCGTAGCCGCTCAGCAAGTGGTTGCATGACTATTTCTTCGACACGGGTATGTCATTCATCACACCTGTAATGAACACACGAGACAAATCATTTTTACAATTGGTATATACCTGGATGCCCTTCTTGAAGCGGCCTGGCATCTTTCCTGTGCCATTATACGTGACCGTAATTTCGCCCGTGGCACCTGGCGAGATGGCCTCTTTGGGATAGTCGGCCACCGTACAGCCGCACGATGTATGTACCTGAGTGATGACAAGTTTTTCGTTACCAGTGTTGGTAAACTTGAACACACACTTCTGCACGGCTTCGTCCATGGAGAACGTGCCCAGGTCGATGGTTGTCTTCTCAAACTTGATTTCGGGGAATTTCTTGGCCTGCAGGGTGGATACGGCCAGAAGAGCAAGGAGGATAAAAAGGAGTTTTTTCATAATCTGCATTTGGTTTGATGTTTTTCGCATCCACACTTTTTTCGTGCTTCAGCATTTGCGATGTGCAAAAGTACGTCAATTTTTCATTATTAAGCATAATCATAGTTGATTTTTGATGTTTTTTTCGTAATTTTGCCGCAATTTTGCAAAAAACATCACACGAATAATGAATTTAGACAAAAACACTATTACTGGTTGGGTGCTGATGGCACTTGTTATGTTTGGCTTCATAGCCTACGAGCGCTACACTGCACCCACACAAGAAGAGATTCAACAGTGGCAAGCTCAACAAGACAGCATCAAGGCTGCCGAAACGAACAAACAGTTGGAAAAGCAAAACAAGGAGGCCAAGGCTTTCATGGAACAAGCCAGCGACTCGCTCAATCCGCTGTTTGCCGCTTCGCAAAAGAACCCTGGCCGGACGGTCATCAAGAACGAGCTGCTGGCCATCACCATTGACAACATGGGCGGACAAATGACCAGGGCTGAACTGCTGGACTCCACATACAAGAACCAGCAAGGCGGCAATGTCGTGTTGTTCCAAGGAGAGGACAATGCCTTCACCCTGCAAATTGATGGTAAGACAGAGAACATCCATACGGGCGAACTCTATTTTGCGCCGACAGAGCAAACGGATGGCAGCATCACGATGAGTGCCCCCATTGGGAACGGTTCGCTCGACATTAGTTATTCGCTGGTGCCGGGCAGCTACCTGGTCAACATCGACATTCGGGCCAATGGCATCGAAGGGTTCTTCCCCTCAAAGACAAAGACCATGAACATCGGCTGGAACCAGTTGATGACGCAGCAGGAGAAGGGCTGGGAATTTGAGAACCGCTACAGCACCATCACCTACCGCGACATGGATGAAGACACCCATGAACTTTCAAGCATGGGCGGCGATGAGGAGGAAGATGAGTTTGAAGAAAAGACCAAGTGGATTTCGTTCAAGACGCAGTTCTTCTCACAAATCCTCATTGCCAAGAACAGCCTCAGCATCAATCGGCTGAAATCGACCAAAGTCGATAAGGAGGCGCTGCCTGGTTATCTGAAGAACCTGGAGAGCGACCTGACGGCAGATTTCGACCCGTCGGGCAAGCAGCCCACCTCGTTTGTGATGTATCTGGGGCCAAACAAGTTCTCCACGCTGACCGAGAACGAAAAGCTCATTAGCAGCGACAGCGACCTCGACCTGCGCTCGCTGGTTTATTTAGGCTGGCCTGTGGTACGCTGGATTAACCGTTTCTTCATGATTTACCTGTTCGACTGGCTGACGGGCTGGGGACTGAACATGGGCATCGTGCTGCTGATTCTGACGCTGTTCATCAAGATACTGGTCTATCCGCTGATGAAGAAGTCGTACTTGAGTAGTGCCCGAATGCGTGTGCTGCGTCCGAGGATTGAGGAAGTGACCAAGAAGTACACCAAGCCGGAGGATGCCATGCAGAAGCAGCAGGAGACCATGAAGCTGTACAGCGAATATGGCGTTTCGCCGATGGGCGGCTGTCTGCCCATGCTGATTCAGATGCCCGTGTGGATTGCGCTGTTCAACTTCATTCCGAATGCCATTGAGTTGCGTGGCCAGTCGTTCCTTTGGGCAAAAGACTTGTCAACCTACGACGATGTCATCAACTGGGGCTTCAACATCTGGGGCATTGGCGATCACATTTCGCTGTTCTGTATCTTGTGGTGTGTGGCTACGGTGGCCAGTTCCATGTTCTCGATGAAGCAGCAGCAGGACAGCATGACACCGGAGCAGGCTCAGCAGATGTCGATGATGAAGTACATGACGTACCTCATGCCCATCATCTTCTTCTTCTCGTTCAACAACTACAGTAGCGGCTTGAACTACTACTACTTCCTGTCCGCCCTGACCTCAGCCCTGATGATGTGGTACATGCGCCGTTCAACCGACGACGCAAAACTGCTGGCCAAGCTGGAAGAGCGCCACAAGCAGCGCAAGGCCCAGGCTGCCACGGGCAAGAAACCGTCGTCAATGATGAGCCGTCTGCAAGCCATGCAGGAGAAGCAGATGGAAATACTTCGTCAGCAACAAGAAGCAAAAAAGAATGAACGATGAACAAAACGATTCTATTAGCAGGACTCCTATCTATGATTCATATTGACTCTGACGCCCAATCTTTCATTGGACGTCAGACGCCGTCTATAAAAGACCGCACTTTCACCCCCGAACTGCTTTGGGCAATGGGACGGGTAGGCAGTGCTTCGGCTTCGCCTGACGGGAAAACTGTGGCTTATAATGTCAGCTATTACAGCGTCAAGGAAAACAAGAGCCACATGGTGATTTATACCGTTGATGCAGACGGGAAAAACGAAAGACTGCTGACGGAGGCAAAGACCTCGGAGGTGTCGCCCAAATTTATTGACAACGGCAAGCGGATTGCCTTCATGGCTTTGGATGCAGAGAAGAACATGCAGGTGTGGTCGATGCAGCTCGACGGCACAGACCGCAAGCAGCTTTCGTCTGAAACCGACGGCGTGGAGGACTTCATGTTTTCGCCTGACGAAAAGAAGGTTATCCTGATCAAGAATGTCAAATATGGTCAGCGAACCTGTGACATACATCCCGATTTGGACAAGGCCAGCGGTCGTGTCATCGACAACCTGATGTATCGGCATTGGGACGAATGGGTGGAAGCTACCCCCCACCCCTTCATTGCCAATTATGACGGCACAAGGATTTCCGATGTCAAGGACATCCTTGGTGGGGAACCCTACGAATGTCCGATGAAACCTTTCGGCGGCATGGAGCAGTTGGCTTTCTCGCCAGACAGCAAGTCGATAGCCTATACCTGCCGGAAGCTGGAAGGCAAAGACTATGCCGTCTCTACCGATGCCGACATATACATATATAATATAGAGACCGGCGAAACAAGGAATATCTGCAAACCTGCCGGCTACAAGCGTCCCAATGTTGACTACACGGAATCGATGAAGAACCAGGCTGTCAACGACGGAAACTTCAATGGCTACGACACGAATCCAGCCTTCTCACCTGACGGCAAATACATTGCGTGGCTCAGTATGGAACGCGACGGTTACGAAGCTGACAAGAACCGCCTCATTCTCTGCGAACTGGCTACAGGTAAGAAAACCGACCTTACATACGATTTTGCCAGCACAGTAAATGATTTCTGCTGGGCAAACAACAGTAAGGGCATCTATTTCCTTTCTGTATGGCATGGCACGACACACATCGACATGGCTTCCATCGACAAGAAGAATGATTTGGGTAGCACCCTGATACAGTCGGTGACAGGCGGGCAGTACGACTACACCAGCATGACACCGTGTGGCAAGCTGCTGCTGTGTGGCCGGCAGTCGATGAAACAGGCTACGGAGCTATACATTGTTGACCCTGTGGCTTGCATCAAGGAAATGAAGAAGATACAGGCGAAGTATTCGGAAACCACATCTGTGCAGGAGCCTAAATCCGTAAGACAGCTAACCCATGAAAACCAGTATTTCTACGACAGCATAGACTGGGGCGATGTGCAGCCACGCTGGTGTAGTGCCTCTGACGGACAGACAATTCTTTCGTGGATTATCACACCACCCAATTTTGACAAAAACAAGAAGTACCCCACCCTGCTGTTCTGCGAAGGCGGCCCACAAAGTCCTGTGAGTCAGTTTTGGTCTTTCCGCTGGAACATGATGATTATGGCTGCCAACGGCTATGTGGTGGTGGCACCAAACCGCCGTGGATTGCCTGGTTTCGGCACGGAATGGAACGAAGAAATCTCTGAGGATTACGGCGGGCAGTGCATGAAGGACTATTTCTCTGCCATTGACGATGCTGCCGAGAACCTACCATACGTTGACAAGGACAAACTGGGCTGTGTAGGTGCCAGCTTCGGCGGCTATTCTGTATATTGGTTGGCAGGCCATCATGAGAAACGTTTCAAGGCGTTCATTGCCCACGATGGCATTTTCAACTTGGAACAGCAATATTTGGAAACAGAAGAAATGTGGTTTGCAAACTGGGACATGGGCGGTGCCTACTGGAACGGCCATCCGAAAACTTTTGAAAATTCACCCCACCGCTTTGTGGACAAATGGGACACACCCATCCTATGCGTTCAGGGAGAGAAAGACTACCGCATTGTGTCATCACAGGCCATGTCTGCTTTCAATGCAGCACAGTTACGCGGTGTGCCCTCGCAGCTGCTCATCTTCCCCGATGAAAACCATTGGGTATTGAAGCCACAAAATGGCATTCTATGGCAACGCACCTTCTTCAACTGGTTAGATAAATATGTAAAATAAAGAAACACAATATGGAAAAACTCAGTAACAGTGCTGCGGCACGCTGGACCGCGCTACTCATCGTTTCGGTGACGATGATGTTTGCCTACTTCTTCACCGATGTCATGTCACCACTGGAACCGATGCTTACAGCCGCAAAACCGGAAGGATTGGGCTGGAGTGCTGACGACTACGGTTTCTTCTCTGGTTCATACGGTTTCTTCAATGTATTCCTTTTCCTGCTGTTTTTCGGTGGTATCATCCTCGACAAATTCGGCATCCGTTTTACGGGTATTCTCTCCACCTTCCTCATGTTTGCCGGTGCACTCATCAAGTGGTACGCCGTTGGCCATGACTTTGAAGGCGAAATGTTCGGCTACCCCATGCAGGTCATCTGGGCATGCCTCGGCTTTGCCATCTATGGTGTAGGCTGTGAAATTGCAGGTATTACAGTGAGCAAGGTCATTGTGAAATGGTTCACTGGCCATGAGCTGGCTCTGGCCATGGGGCTGCAAGTGGCACTGGCCCGTATCGGAACAGCGGGTGCCTTGGCTGCTGCATTACCTTTTGCACAGAGATTTGGCGGCGTGTCGGCATCGGTCGGTTTGGGAGCTTCGTTGCTCTGTGCCGGTATGATTAGTTTCATCGTCTATTGTTGGATGGACAAAAAGGAGGATGCAACCGCAGCCGCCACACAGACTGAACCTGAAGAAGGCTTCAAGTTCAGCGACCTTGGTATGTTGTTTACAAACAAGGGCTTTTGGTACATCACATTGCTCTGCCTGATGTTCTATGCCGGCGTATTCCCTTTCCTGAAGTTTGCCACCAAACTGATGGTCACCAAATATGGCGTTGACCCAGAACTGGCTGGTCTTATCCCGGCCATGTTGCCATTCGGCACGATCTTCCTCACACCACTTTTCGGAGGCATCTACGACAAGCACGGCAAGGGTGCCACACTGATGATTCTGGGCTCTGTACTGCTGACTTTCGTGCACGTTGTGTTTGCATTGCCCATCAACTCGTGGGTTATCGCCATCGGCGTGATGGTCGTCCTCGGTATTGCCTTCGGTCTGGTGCCTTCTGCCATGTGGCCCAGTGTGCCGAAGATTATCCCGATGAAACTGCTTGGCACGGCCTACGCTGTCATCTTCTATATTCAGAACATCGGCCTTTCCATGGTACCCATCCTCATTGGTAAGGTAAACCAGGCCAACATGGATGCAGAGGGCAACATCGACTATACCATATCCATGACCATCTTTGCCATCTTCGGTGCCATTGCTATTGTCATTGCTATTGCCCTGTTGGCTGAAGACAAGAAAAAAGGTTACGGATTAGAGAAAGCAAATATTCAATAAAAAACAATAATACTATGTTTGAAGGACAACCCAAAGGTCTGTGGACCTTAGCTCTCGCCAACACTGGCGAAAGATTCGGCTACTACACGATGCTGGCCGTATTCACCCTTTTCCTGCAAGCCAATTTCGGCTTCGACGAGAAACTTACCAGTACCATCTTCTCCAGTTTCCTGATGCTGGTCTATTTCTTGCCGCTCTTCGGCGGTATGCTGGCCGACAAGTTCGGTTACAGCAAGATGGTGACGATTGGCATCTTTATCATGTTCACCGGCTATGTATTGCTTTCTATTCCACTGGGAAAGGAATCTGTTGCCATGATAGCTATGGGCGGCGCACTACTGCTTGTCAGCTTCGGTACAGGTCTGTTCAAAGGCAACCTGCAAGTCATGGTGGGCGACCTCTACAACGACCCGAAGTTTGCAGACAAGCGTGACGCTGGTTTCCAGCTTTTCTACATGGCCATCAATGTGGGTGCACTCTTTGCGCCTACAGCAGCCATCATGATGATGAACTGGGCACAGCAGAGCCTTGGCATGACAGAGGCCGACTCTTACCACTTTGCCTTTGCCGTGGCCTGTGCCTCGCTTATCGTCAGCATTGCCATCTACTATCTTGGCAAGAGTACGTTTGCACAAGTCATTACCACCAGCAAGAAGGACGCAAACAGCAATGTCTGCGAGCAGACAGAAACACTCAGCAAGAGCGAAACAACAGAACGCATCATCTGCCTCATCCTTGTCTTCGCCGTTGTACTTTTCTTCTGGATGGCATTCCACCAGAACGGCCTCACACTCACCTTCTTTGCCCGCGACTACACGGCTACATCAGCCACAGGTATCACAGCCATGGAGTTTGATGTCATGAACCTTGTCTGGTGCATCCTCATCGTCTATGGACTTTTTGCCTTTTTCCAGAGCAAAACAGCCAAAAGTAAAGGAATCGGCGCAGCATTGGTACTCATTCCTGCAGCCATTCTGGGCTATACATACTTCCAGCAGGCAGACGCCACTGTTGCCGTGGATGCTCCTATCTTCCAACAGTTCAACCCCTGCTTCGTTGTTGCCCTCACACCTGTCAGCATTGCCCTCTTCGGATGGCTTGGAAAAAAAGGGAAAGAGCCAAAGGCACCTGTGAAGATTGGCCTCGGAATGCTTGTAGCCGCGGCTGCCTATCTGATGATGACGGTCTTCTCCATAGGTCTGCCATTGCCAGCCTACGACGCAGAAGGTATGAACCTCCACATGGCCGACGTAACACCCAACCTGCTCGTCAGCACCTATCTCGTCCTTACTTTTGCCGAGCTGCTCCTCTCGCCCATCGGCATCTCGTTCGTAACGAAAGTAGCTCCTCCAAAGTATCGTGGCATGATGATGGGAGGCTGGTTTGTCTCTACAGCTCTCGGAAACTTCCTTGTGCAAATTCCTGGCTACCTATGGGGTAAGGAACTCTACATCGTTTGGGGCACGCTGATGTGCATTTGCCTTGTAGCCGCCCTATTCATCTTCTCCATCATCAAGAAACTAAACAAAGTAGCATAAAAACGTGTTGACCTTCATTAGCTTCGGAAGCGGAAGCTGCGGTAATTGTTATTACCTCGGAACAGCATCGGATGCCATCCTCATTGATGCAGGTATCAGTATTCGTCGTTTAAAGAAAAACATGATGGAATACGGCATCAAGAAGGGTAACATCAGAGCCATGCTCATCACACACGATCATTCCGACCATATCAAGGCAGCGGGCCTACTCAGCGATGAGTATGGTCTGCCTGTTTATACCACAAGCCTGATACACGAAGGAATGAATCGTAACATTATGATGAACCGTAAAGTTGCCTCTGACCGACAAGTTTGCATCGAAAAAGATACCACATTTCAGATTGCAGATTTTGAAATCACAGCTTTCTATATTCCACATGACTCTGCGGAAAATGTGGGCTACAGTATTAAATGTGGCGAAACCCGCTTCACCATTATGACTGATGTAGGCGCTGTAACGCCCAACATTAGCAAATACATTGGCCTCTCCAACTATATTGTCCTGGAAGCCAACTATGACCTCGACATGCTGCGCACTGGCCGCTATCCAGAAACATTGAAAGACCGGATTACCAGCGGGACAGGCCACCTTTCCAACATGCAGACGGCACAGGCTTTGGTCGAAAACATCCACCCAGCCCTCCGCCATGTTTGGCTCTGTCACCTCAGCGAAGAGAACAATCACCCCGAACTGGCTCGCAAAACTGTGGAAACCCATCTCCGCTCTTTTGGCATCATTGCAGGCACAGACTTCCAACTTGATGTGCTACGCCGAAAAACGCCTACGGGGCCTTTCTCTCTGACGACAGAGAACGGTTGATTGTTGCCAACCACGCCATCCACAAAGGAAAGAAAAACGGCAAAAAGACAGGATTTTCACCGCGCAAATATTAAATTAGCTGAAATTCTTGTCTTTTTGCCGTTTATTTTTTATATCTTTGCAAATAATTTCACGCTGAATAACCATTGCCGAACCCGTATGAACACGGCAACGGAGCTGAAAAGAAACTAAAAACCAGATACACCATTTAGATGAAAGCCCAGAAAATTTTGTTCATCACGTCAGAGATGGCACCTTTTGTTCCCGACAGTCACAATGCCATAATGGGGCGTTACATGCCACAGGCCATACAGGAACTGGGGCACGAAATCAGGACATTCACCCCAAAGTGGGGAAATATCAATGAACGTCGCAACCAATTGCATGAGGTCATCCGTCTCTCAGGCATGAACCTGATTATTGACGAAACAGACCACCCGCTCATCATTAAGGTTGCCTCTTTGCAGGCAGCCCACATGCAAATCTATTTCATCGACAACGATGACTACTTCATGAAGCGCCAAATCATCACAGATGAAAATGGGGAGGAATATGATGACAATGGAGAACGTGCCATTTTCTATGCACGCGGTGTGCTGGAAACAGTAAAGAAACTGCGCTGGGTGCCAGATGTCATCCACTGCCACGGCTGGATTAGTGCACTTGCCCCACTCTACATCAAAAAGGCATACAAAGATGAACCTTCGTTCTGCGACGCAAAAGTTGTCTTCTCTGTATCTGGACCAGAACTGACAAAGCCCCTTGGTCAGAACACACTCAACAGCATACCTTTCAAAGGTGCAACCCTGGACGAAGTACAGGACATCTGCCAAGAGCAGTTCACCCACACGGAACTGATGAAAATCGCCACAAAATTCTCTGACGGCATCATCATCGACGACCCCACAGTTGATGCTTCCGTTATAGAATATGCCAAGAGCCTCAACGTCCCTGTATTGGACTATCAAGGTGAAGACTACACTCAAGCATATAGTGATTTCTACAATTCTATCATGTAATACACATTACCATGAGAAAGGATTTTGAAAAAGCAATATCTCCATTACTTTTCATTCTATTATTAGGAACGATCCTCGTTTCCTGCAACGAAGAAGCAACCTCATTTGGGTACGACCTGATGCCCTCAAGCGATGTTGTCACCAAAAGCTACCGCACCTATGGTGTACCTACAGAATCATACGCCGTAGAGGATTCCGTCCTGGCCCGCACTTCCATGTCTTATTTAGGACGCTATACAGACCCGGAAACGGGAACCTCCATCAAGGGTGACTTCATTTCGCAGTATCACATCAACGAAAATGTCAGTCTTTTCCCCGATGTCATCACTAACGATGCCATAACAGGCATGGATGTAAGACTCTATGTGGACAAGTTCATTGGCGACTCGCTCACGACATTCAAGATAAGCGTGTATGATCTGGACAAGAGTCTGGACTCAGAAGCAGACTACTACACCAATCTTGATCCCACAAAATATTACGATGAAGAGGCTGAGCCACTAACGACCAAATGGTACACGCTGTCAGACCAAACACTGACTGACAGTGAACGAACAGCCAGTGGATACCTGCGAAACATCAGAATCAGTCTGCCAAAGGAAATCGGTCAGCACATCTATGATGCATACAAAGCAGACAGGTCCAAATTCTCATCTACTTATAACTGGCTAAACAGCGGATTGCCTTGCAGCAAGGGACTGTACTACAAACTGGACTATGGCGATGGTGCTATGGCCTATATTTCTATCACGCAGATGAATATTTACTTCAACTATTACGATTCGGAGTATGCACACGACACCACAGGTGTTACCCGCTTGACCTCCACCGAAGAAGTGATAGAAGCAACCAGTTTCGACAACTCCAATCTGGAACCTCTGATACAGGACGGCACTTGCACCTACATCAAGAGTCCAGCTGGTATCTTCACGATGGCAACATTACCCATCGATTCCATCAACGTAAACGATACCATCAATTCGGCTTCACTTGTATTTACACGATACAATGATGACCCTCAGAAAGCTTCAAGTTTTAAGCCGAGCATACCAAAGACCCTGCTTCTGGTACGCTATGATGATTACAAGAACGGATACTTTGAAAAATACTCAAAGGCAGACAGCAACACATCTTATCTCACCAGCTACAGCAGCAATGGCAACTCCTACACCTTCGCCAATATTGCAAGGCTCATTTCAACCTGTCTGCAAGAGAAAAAGAACGGAACTAACTCTGAAAACTACAACAAGGTACTGCTTATTCCAGTAGAAGCCACTTACGACACTTCCAACAATCTCGTGAAACTCAACCACGACTTCAGTGTCAGCAGCGCAAAATTGGTGAAAGGATTCACAACAGATGGTCCTAACAGAAATGAAGACGATTCAAGCAATATTTTGCTGAAAGTTACATATAGTAGTTTTGACAAATAGAACCAGCTAATGATTATCATTGGAATTGCGGGCGGTACAGGTTCTGGGAAGACCACTGTTGTCCGCAAAATTGTTGAAAGTCTTCCCGAAGGCAGTGTGGCAGTCATTCCACAGGATTCATATTACAACGACCAGTCACACCTGCCGCTCGACGTGCGCAAGAAGACAAACTTTGACCACCCTGATGCCTTCGAATGGCCGTTGCTGACTCACCAGATTGAGGAACTGAAACAGGGACGCGCCATTGAGCAACCCACTTATTCTTACATCACGTGCACGCGCTGTGCCGAAACCATCCATGTAGAACCCAAGGAGGTCATTATCATCGAAGGCATCATGTCGCTCTACGACAAAAACCTGCGTGACCAGATGGATTTGAAGATTTTTGTGGACGCTTGTGCCGACGAGCGTCTGCTGCGTGTCATTGTGCGTGACATTGCCGAGCGTGGCCACCCGTTGGAAATGCTTATCGATAAATACCGCAACGTGCTCAAGCCTATGCACGACGAATTTATTGAACCGACAAAGCAATATGCCGACATCATCATCCCCAATGGCGGCGACAATGGCCCTGCCATCGAAATGATGCGTATGTACATCAAGGCTGCACTGAAAGAAGACCAGTTCCGCAAATCATTGAGAGGATAAACCATGAAACTCATCTATTTCCACGGATTCGGCTCGTCGGGAGCAAGTGGTACCGTAGAAACACTGCGCAACCTCTTGCCCAAAGCCACCGTCATTGCCCCTGATATTCCTGTTGACCCGGTGGAGGCACTACCCTACCTGAAACAGCTATGCGAACAGGAGCAGCCCGACCTCATCGTGGGCACTAGCATGGGAGGCATGTATGCCCAGCAGATGCGAGGCTTTCTTAGGATTTGTGTGAATCCTGCCTTCAACATGTCCACCAACAGCCAGGTGCTAAAGACGGGCACTTACAAGTTCCAGAACGGTCGGAAAGACAACCAAAAGGAATTCCGAATCACCAAAGACATCATCCAGCATCACAACCAGATGGAGCGGCAACAGTTCAAAGGCATCACGCCTGAAGAACAGGAACTGTGCTACGGCCTTTTTGGCATCAACGACCCCGTCGTGCATACCTACGACCTCTTCAAGAAACACTACCCACATGCCATCCGTTTTGAAGGTGAACACCGTCTGAACGACAAAATCATCCGCAAAACGCTCCTCCCCCTCATCAAAGAACTGATGGGCGACAAATACGAAGAATAACACATCCTCATATTGTCCCTTATCACAAGCAACATACACCAACAACAACTTAAATGATATTTTATGGCTAACAAAAATGAAAAACTCTTCTCTGAGTTCCAAGCCCCAACCACCGAAGAATGGTTGGCAAAGATTGAGGTTGACCTCAAAGGCGCAGACTTCCAGAAGAAGATGGTTTGGAGAACCAACGAGGGCTTCAACGTGCAGCCCTTCTACCGCCGCGAGGACCTGAAAGACCTCAAGGCCGTAAACTCCCTGCCGGGCGAATTTCCCTTCGTCCGTGGCAACAAGACAGACAACAACCTTTGGTTTGTCCGTCAGAACATCAACGTAGAAGATGCCAAGACAGCCAATGAAAAGGCTCTCGACATTCTGAACAAAGGTGTAGATTCACTCGGCTTCAAGTTCCCTGGCAAGATGGTCAGCAAGGCATTCATTGCCGAACTGCTGAAAGACATCCTGCCACAATACGTGGAACTGAACTTCACCACATGCCAACGCCACAGCGTAGAACTGGCGCAGATTCTTGTGGAGTACTTCAAGGAGCAGAACTACCCATTGGCAGAGCTGAAGGGCAGTATCAACTTCGACCCCATTAGCAAGATTCTCGCCAAGGGAAAAGATGTCAGAGAAGTCCTGGCTTCAGGCAAACAGCTGATTGAAGCCTTGGCCGAACTGCCTGGCTACAAGTGCATCAACGTGAACAGCGTGTTGCTCAACAACTCCGGAGCCTACATCTATCAGGAACTGGGTTACGCCTTGGCTTGGGGTGCCGAATACCTCAACCTCCTCACCGAAGCTGGCGTGGACGCAACCGAAGCTGCCAAGCGCATCAAGTTCAACATGGGCGTAAGCGACAACTACTTTATGGAGATTGCCAAGTTCCGTGCAGCCCGTCTGCTTTGGGCACAGATTGTCAAGCAGTACGAACCCAAATGCGACTGTGCTTGTCAGATGCACGTTTGTGCATACACATCAGAGTACAACCAGACCGTCTTCGACTCCTACGTGAACCTGCTGCGTTCACAGACTGAAGCCATGTCGGCAGCCATCGCCAACGTTGACTCCATCGTCGTTGTACCATTCGACACGCCTTACGAACAGCCCACAGACTTTGCCGAGCGCATTGCCCGCAACCAGCAGCTCCTGCTGAAGGAAGAAGCACACTTCGACAAACTCGTCGATGTGGCTGGCGGTTCCTACACCATTGAGCACCTCACCGATGCCATTGCACAGGAAGGCTGGAAACTCTTCCTCGCCATCGAAGAGGCAGGCGGTTTCTTGGCTGAATCGCTCAACGGAAACATCCAGAACGCCATCAACGAGAGCAACAAGAAGCGTCATGCCGACGCAGCCAAGCGCAAGGAGTTCATCCTCGGCACCAACCAGTTCCCCAACTTCAACGAAAAGAGCGAAGGCAAGCAGCCATTAACTTCTCAGTGCAAGAACTGCTGTGGTGGAGAGGAAACAGGCATCCCGTCACTCGACACCTCACGCATGGCCAGCGACTTCGAAACGCTCCGTCTCTCCACCGAGGCAGCCAAGAAGCAGCCCATTGCCTTCATGCTCACCATTGGCAACCTCGCCATGCGTCAGGCACGTGCGCAGTTCTCTTGTAACTTCCTCGCCACAGCAGGCTACAAAGTCATCGACAACCTCGGTTTCAAAACTGTGGAAGAAGGTGTTGACGCAGCCCTTGCTGCCGATGCCGACATCGTGGTTATCTGCTCCAGCGACGACGAATATGCAGAATATGCCATCCCTGCCTACCAGTATCTCAACGGTCGTGCCATGTATGTCGTAGCCGGCGCTCCTGCCTGCTCTGAAGACCTCAAAGCCGCAGGCATTGAGAACTTCATCAACGTTAAGTCTAATCAGTTGGAAACCTTGAAGGCATACAACGCAAAACTCGGTATCTAATTATGGCACGCAAGAAATTCAACAACATAGATATTTATGCTGGCATTCAGGAAAAGAACGGCCAGCAGTGGCAGAAGGACAATGGCATCACAGCCAATTGGCGCACGCCAGAACAGATAGACATCCAGCCCGTTTACACCAAGGAAGACCTTGAAGGCATGGAGCCCCTCGACTTCGCAGCCCGTATCCCCCCCAACCTCCGTCGCCCCAAAAGCAAGAGTTACCACAGACGAACAAGAACCAA